>OJKC01000786.1_pt1 | contig 23484 bp, 18 predicted proteins | sample 1596401 | NCBI WGS metagenome assembly OJKC01 (sample SAMEA4350162, study PRJEB24818) | metagenome | biome: human; feature: gut; material: faeces | place: Denmark | collected 2013-09 | reverse complement strand
GTAGGGTGTGTCTACGAGCAAGCATCCCTTTCACTTTTAGGTCGTAGAGCTTTTTGACTTCCTCTACATAGGTCGCATTATCGGATTTTACCGTAACCTCCGTTGTCGGATTGACAATAACGGTTGGAGGAGGTACTACAATTTGCCGGTTGTATTTCCAATTAAATTCTTCGTCAGACATACATATCAGGATAATAAACTCGATTAACGCGATAATTGCCGGGATAAACGTCCAACAGAGTAAGAGATAAAATATTCCTGATACAATTTTACCCAAATAAAATCTGTGGACTCCTATTCCACCGAAAACCAAAGCCAGCAAGGCGGCTGTAATTCTGTTCTTTTGCTTCATATTTGACGGGTTTAAGGGTTAATTACATACTCATAGAAACGGAAGTAGAATTCCGATAAGCAACATAGCGAGTAAAATCAACAGGGTTTCTTTCATCTTTGCATGTATTAGGGTTAAACAATGTTTTTCTCTTTCAAGCTATTGTTTCCCGTACATGCACAAAAAATGCGTGGACTTCTTATCGGTAAGAGTGGCACGACCAAATGCCAAAGCCCCAAATAAGTATAAGCCCTCGCAATAGCGCGAGCGCACACTTATTGTTCTTTGGGGCTTATGATTAAATTGGTCGTTTACTCTTACCCAAAAACAATAGCGTTCGCTATCTAAATATGTCGACGACAAAGATACATATTTTCCAAGATTTGCAAATATTCAAATAGAAAATTATGAGAGTACAAGTGAAAATGGTAGTATTCACTACCGACAAAAACAAATGGGGAAGCGCTTATTGCAGTTATTGCCCAGCGACAAACTATCCCTTTGGACGAAGTGACACGATCGAAGAAATCGTGGCCGATGTACAAGGACACCTACTTAATCTTTTGTGCCACAGACTTATATATAAAAACTTGCGAAATTGTGGTTGGATAATTACTGAAAATTCGGTGAAACCTCCTATCTTTACGGACGAAGAAGTTGTTTACCTTACGGAACAATCATATTCGACAACAATCGTAGCACCTAAAATTATTGAATTAGATGTCGAAGTCCCATGTGTACGAGGATTTTACTGATAAGAAGGTAAGTTCTCGTTTATTATTTGACTTTTTATTAGACAAAGGCTTGTGCGGAGAAAACCCCGTAATGGCTCTTAAAGTAACGGTGTCTTTTACTGTTAAAGATGAACGAATAGAAATTCCGCTATCTTCTGAATTATCCTACTCTCACTTACAACATATTTTAGATGCTACGGGAAATTCATTGGAAGATTTCCTTGCGTATTCCGTAGCACATATTTAGGACATTTGTAATCTTCAAACCATTTTCCTATATTTACACAAACCGAGGAGATTATTTTCTCGGTTGGATTACTTAGTGTAATATAGTATATAAATCCCTTCATAATAATTAAATTTAGGTTCATAGATGAAGATGTGTAGATTAAAATTTTCTAAGGAGAAGGACCGATGTCGAAAATTATATTTGTCATAATAAATTTGTTTAGGTTGGTTAATAAAGGTATCATCCCATGATCCCGCCGAGGGAGAACATGGGCATATACATGGCAATTAGGATCACAGCGACGAGAATTCCGACGAGCAGGATAAGTGCGGGTTCGAGCATCGCGCCCATGCGGCGGATTGCGTATTCGAGTTCTTCGGTGAGGGTTTCACCCTGCCTGCGGAGCATCTCGGGCAGGCGGTTCGTCTGCTCTCCGACGCGGACGAGCGCCGTGAGTTTTCGGTCGTAGAGATCGGGGAATCGGGCCAGTGTTTCGGCGAAGGCATCGCCCCGTTCGAGCCGTCGCTCGATCTCGTCGAACGACTTGCGGTAGGGGTGGAATCCGATGACCTCGCGGAGCATTCCGACGCCGGCGAGCAGGGGCACGCCCGCGGCGCATAGCAGGTCGAGAAGTTTGCAGCACTGCGCCTGCATGTTCTTGCGGATGATCTCACCCGCGACGGGCAGGCGGAGCAGGGTCGCCGTGCGCCAGCGCTGCACCTCCTCGCGCTGTCGGTTGGCGCGGTAGAGCAGATAAAGTCCCCCTCCCGCGCTGACCGCGACGGCGGCATAGGCGGGAAACGCTTTCGAGAGTGCGATGATCCCCCTCGTGAGCGCGGGCAGCTCTCCTCCCATACGCGCATATACCTCCTCGAACATGGGCACGACGACCGAAAGCATGAATGCCACGACGGCCACCGCCACGGCGAGGATGACGACGGGATAGTTCACGGCCGAGGCGACCATGCGCCGCTGCGCAGCCCGCTTGCGGTAGTAGTCGCGCAGGAAGTCGAGTGTCCGTGCCAGACGTCCCGTCTCGTCGCCGATGCGCACCACGCCGCACTCCAAGGGGCGGAATGCCCCGCTTCGGCGCATGGCCTCGGCGAGCGAGAGTCCGCGCACGACGGCGGCGTAGAGCTCTTCGAGCAGCGCCTTCGTCCGGCGGTCGCCCTCGCCCTCGATGAGCAGTCGGAAGGCCGCCGAGAAATCGAGACCGGCCGTCAACAGTGCATGCAGCTCGGCGTAGAACATCTCGCGTCGGGCGTCCGTCAGTTTATGGCTCTTCGTATCCATGATCCTTTTCGATTTCAGCGATTCTTCGTTCGTAGCTTTCCCGTGCGGGCTGCGGCACGGGGAGTTTGAGCATATGGCCCCCGACGTCGATTTCGAGGGTATCGGCCGCCGCGTCGCAGCGTAGGAGCCGCATGTGCCCGACACGACGCAGGAGCGTATCGCGGAACTCCCCCGCGACGAATACTGCCGCGGAGTCGCGCGTCGTCAGTGTCGTCTCGCCTCCTGCACGATAGAGGTACAGCAGCTCGCCTGTGCCTCCGCCCTCTGCGCCGCGGACGCTGTCGGCCGTTGTGAGCAGCTGCCCGAGGCGGAAGATTCCGTCGTGCTGCCGTCCCGCCTCGACGAGCACGGCCGCGCGTCGCGCCACGAGCCGCGAGACGAGCGTCAGGGCCTCCATGGCGGCCAGGAAGACGATTCCCGCCACGAGCATCACGACCAGCGTTTCGGCCAGTGTCGAGCCGCGCAGTGTATGTTTTACTCGGCGCATTCCACCAGCTGTCTGTGTACGATCCGTTTGCGGCTGCCGTCGATGCGGACTTCGATCGTGATCTGTCGCACATCACGGTATTGCCGATACGGCTCCACGCGCACCGTCGCTTCGCCTCCGCCGTACCGCTCGACGTACGTGCCTGCGGGCCATGCGCCTGATCCGTATTTATGGAAGGCGCACATGGCCCGGTATTCGGCCTCGGCGACTGCGAGCGCATCGTCCCCGCGCAGCGTCAGACGGGGCAGCAGCTCCATTGCCGCCATGAAAGCGATCAGCAGCACCACCGCCGCCACGACGGCTTCGACGAGCGAGGCGGCACACAATCGGCGGCTCCCTCCGGCCGCTCCTCGCCGGAACAGACCGCGACCGATTCGACAACCCTCCGCAAGGGAATTGCGGAGAAAAAATCTCATTCGACGCATACGACCTCCTTTCTACGCACGGCCTCGGCGCCGCCGTGCCACAGCGGTTGCGCCGTGGCGGGATTTTCGAGCAGCGTAACGTCGTAGAGCATATCCTTGTAGTATCCCTGCGGCGAGAAGTAGACGGCCTGCCTGAGCTCCGCACACCCCGCGACGATCCCCTGCACCTGCGCCGCGCCATCCGCATGAAGAAGTCCCCGCACGCGTGCCGTGCGCGACTGGCGGTAGGAGGCGGCCATCTTCTTGTGCCGCACGGTGTCGCGGACGACGACATAGCCGTCCGCCGTCGTCCGGTCGCCCAGTTCGGCGTACCGGCCGGCGTAGATGCCCGACGGATACTCCAGCACGGCGCACGGCTCCACGACGACCGTATCGCGTGCGAAGAGCTGCGCCGCGATGCGGGCTCCGCTGCCGACCGTGATCTTGCGTGCGCAGACCAATACGTTTCCCAGCCGACAGGCAGAGTCGATGCGCAGCTCGTTGGCTGCGAGCACGATCCGCCCGCGCAGCGTGCAGCCGCCGATCTCGGCCGTGCCGAGGCGCAGGGCGACGGTCGGATCGCGGAACGATATGCCGAGGCTGTCGGGCAGATCGCCGGCGGCCGGCAGCTGCTGCGCGAAAGCGAAGAGTGCGTCGATCCGTGCCGCGACGGCGGCCGAAGGCGCGGGAAGCCTCCTCGCCGAGCGGCGGATCGCCGTGCGGGGAACCTCCTCTCCCCGGTAAAACTCCGCTCCCACACGGCCGTAGGTCAGCCCGTTCTGCGGCAGGCGGAGCGTCCCTTGAAGGCAGGTGCTGCCGGCGAGGGTGACGGCCGTGCGGTCGTCGGCGTAGAAGAGCGTCCGTGCGGGATCGGGTTCGGCACCGACGATGCGGCTGCTCGCGACGAGCGAGTCGGCCGTCGTGATGTGCAGCAGTTCGTAGAGGCCCCACGGCTCGCGGCGCACGAAGATGCGCGACTGCGGCAGGGAGTCGTAGAGCAGATAACCTCCGGCAGCGGTCAGAGCCCGTTCGTCGGGATGCAGGCGGTAGAGCAAGGCGGCCGATTCGACGTCGGCGCGCGCCTGCCGCAGCCGCTGCGTGCGCGTGAAGAGCAGCGTCTCCTGCTCCCACAGCGCCAGCAGCCCCAGCGTCGCCGTGAGCATCACCAGCGCCGCGACTACGACCGTCGGCAGCACGGCCCCTTCGAGGTATGTCGTATGCAGTTTCATCTATTCGTCGCAGCGTTTTACGCCGTAGACCGTTCCTTCGCGTTCGAGATAGAGCGAGTCGCGGTCGGCGCCCGTCAGGCGGAATCCCGCAGCCGTGTCGCGCAGGCTCAGTTCGTACTGTCTGCCGCCGATCGTCAGGATGTGGAGCGCCTGCCCGCCGGCCGTCACCGTCGCCAGGTGCGAGAGCTGCACCCGCTCGCGGCGTTTCGGTTCGGCTTTTCCGGCAGGCGGCAGGCGGCGCACGACGGACCGTGCGGCAGGTGTCGGAGCGGCCACGCCTTTCAGGAAGGGGTCGGGATAGTCCAGCCGCAAGGTCTCGGCGACGATCTGCGGTACCGCCGGAGTGTCGGTCGCGGGTCGGACATCCGGCGCGGCGGGTCGTGCCGGCGCGAGGATCCGCCACGCCACGACGCCCCAGACCGCCACGACGGCTGCGAGCAGCAGACAGGTCGTCCAGCGCGATTTCACGGTTCGGCGGATTCGGGATTGTCCGACTTCTCCGGCTCCTCGGGTACGGGTTCCTCGGCGACCGTGAGCCGCAACGCCGGAGAGGAGGTCTCGTAACCGGAGTTGAAGGCCGCGACCGTCCATTCGTAACGGCCCGCTTCGAGCCGTAACCGGCAGCCGTAGCTGCGTGCAAGGCCCAGCGTATCGGCCGCAAGGAGCGTGTCGGCGACGATCCGCCCCTCGGTAGCGACGCACAATTCGTAACCCGTCGCACGGTCGACGGCCCGCCAGCGGAAGAGCGTCTCGCCCGCAGGAACCTCCGCGTCGTCCGCCGGGGCGATCGTCGTCACCGCACGGCCGGAGATATCCTCCTCGATGATTTCGCAGGAGACCATCAGGAATAGAAGCGGGAAATAGATCAGGTATCTTCTCATTTCGATTCGGTTATTAAGGTCAGTTGTTGTATGTAGAGCGTCAGTGTGAGCTGCGTGCGGCGGGTGCGGGGCCGTGTCGCGGTCTGCCACTCGGCCGACCGCAGGCGGCAGGCGGGCAGACGCCGTTCGAGCGTCTCGACCGTGCGCAGCAGCTCGGCGAACGGCCCTGTGAGCGTCAGCTGCGCCGTATGAATTTCGATCCCGTCCTGCCGCAGCGTCGTCACCGGCACATAGCCTGTTGTACGGACGCCGGCGGGAGCGAAACGCCGCACCGAGTCAAGCAGCCCGCCCGAGAGGATCAGTTCGGGGGCTTCGACGGCAGCCGGCACGGTCGCTCCGGTCGCCGGTGTCGTCGGGGCGAGCGCATCCAGCCGCCGTTCCAGCCGGCCGCACTCCCGCCACGCGCCGAAGGTATCGCTCAGGGCGAAATGCCACGCCGCCCACGGCAGGAGGAGGGCCAGCAGCCCCACGAGGCTGAGACCCCGGTATCTGTACGGTAGGTTCATAGTCCGATCTCGATGCGGAACACGAGCCGTTCGGCATCGCGTTCCCGTTCGACGTTCGTCAGTCGTACCGTGCGGCAGCACGCCGCCCCCGCGAGGCGCTCGACGAAGGTCGAGACGTCGCCCGCCGCCGGAGCCGTGCCCGCGACGACAGCCGTCCGCTCCTGCCGCTGCAAGGGCTTCCCCGCCTCGAAACGCTTCGTGAGCGGTTCGACAGCAAGCCGCGTCAGTACGACCTGCGCCGGCACGGCCTCCGCAATGCGGTCGCACACGACGGCGCGGGATACTGCGGGACGTGCGGAGAACTCTGCCAGCAAGGCCCGCTGCCGGTCGGTAGCATCGGCTGCGGTCGAAGCCGTGCGTTCGCGCGCCGAGAGCTCCTTTTGCAAAGTCTGGCGGCGGGTGTTCAGCGACGGGGCGACGGCGGCATTGGCTGCCAGCAGGCAAAGAAAAAGTCCCAGCACCGGCAGTGCCGCCCGCCGCACGACGGCCTGCGCCAGCGACGAACCCTCGGCCGTCGGGCGAAGCAGCTGCCGCCAGTCGAGTCCTGCGAGAAGCTCCCCGGCCGCAGTATCGGGCGGCGCGGAGACCTCGATCCGCTGCGGATGGATGCCGGCCTCCGACAACTCGGTCAGCACTCCTTGCAGCCGCTCGCGCCGCACGAAGGCGATCCGGCCGTCGTGTTCGCGCCACAGGAAGGTCGCCCTGTCGTCGCGCACCCGCGCGGCGAGCTGCGAGTCGGCGGGCTTTACGATCGTGCCGTGGCCCGAGACCGTGACCACGGCGACCCCTTTGGCCACCGCCGCCGCGTCGTACACCGTCTGCTGCGGTTCGCCGCCCATCTTGCAGCGCCATGCCGCGATCGTATGGCCGTCGGATGTCAGCGTGACGTCCAACACCCAGACGGGGCCGAGGATATAAGGGAAAAGATTCATTTTTTATTTATTCTTTTATGTCCCTTTTGTTCCGGTAAAAAGGACGAAAAGATCGAGTACGGCGACATCCTTTCCACCTTTTCACACGAAAAGGTGGAGCCAAAAGTGTCCGCAAGGCACCTCCGCCGGAATCGAACGACGGTTCTTACTGAGCGGGCACGAAAGACTGCGCTGTTTCGCACACCCGCTCCGGGCGTTCGAACCGTCGTTCGATTTGCGTCCGTCTCCGGTGCAATGCGGATCATGGGATCGTATTGATTTTAATCTCATTCTACGACCGTGGGTTTGATGAAGATATTGAGCGTACGTTCGACCTTGTTGCGCTTCTCCTTGCCGAAGAACCACTTGATGACGGGCACGCGCGCCAGGAACGGCACACCGCGCGAGGAGTTCTCCATCGTGTTGCGGTCCAGGCCGCCCAGGAGTACCATCTCCTCGTTCTGCACCTTGACGATCGACTTGAAGCTCCGCGTGGCCGTCCCCGGCGGAGCGTCCTCGACGTTTCGGTCGGTGAACTCCGTCTGCTCGAACTCGATTTCGAGGGTGATCTGCCGATCTTCCGACACGTAGGGCGTGACCTTGATCGAGAGGTTCGCATCGACCGACTTCCACTGGTAGGACTCCGACGAGATGGGGTTCTGCGTGCCGTAGTAGTTGTTCTGCACCTCCTTGTAGTACTGCGTCTCGCCGCTGGTGAGCGTCGCCTCGTGGCCGTTCAGGGTCGAGAGCTTCGGCGTGGAGAGCAGACGCACCACCCCGTCCTCCTCCAAGGCTTGCAGGCTCAGGTAGAAGTTCGGCGTCACGCGCCCCAGATTCACCGTGCCTCGGATGCGTCCGAGCAGATCGTTCACCGCCCCCGAACTGAAAGTCATGTCCACGCCCGGCGAAAGCGTTCCGGAGGTCTTCACCGCTTTGTCGCCCACGCCGGCCCCCAGACCGATCTCGTGGATCCTGCTCTTCGTGACGTCGGCGATCAGGATCTCCATCGTCACCATCGGAACGGGTTTGTCCACCGAGCGCAGGAAGGTCTCCACACGCGCCACGTCGCGCCGGTCGCCTGACAGGATCAGGGCGTTCAGATCGGGGAAGGTCTTCACCGCGACGTTCTGTTTCAGCGCTTCGGGGATGATCTCCTCGACCTTCGACACGGAGCGGTAGACGAGCGGAAGGACCGTCGCCGACGAGAGACCGTCCGACGCGGCCGCTCCGAAGATCCAGATGCCCCGTTCGGTGTAATAGCTGTACGGCGAGCCTTTGAGCAGCACCGAGAGCAGCGTCTCGAAATCCGTCCCGTCCACCCAGACGCCCGCCGTGAGGTTCACCGGCGACTGGAAGTAGTAGTTCAGCTCCAACTCGTCGCACAGGTCGAGAATCACCTCCTGCACGTTGCCCCGCGCGATGCGGGCCGTGATGCGCCCCAGCGAGTCCACACGCAGTTCGTTGGGCGTGAACTGCCGCCGGCGCATATAGGCGGGGCCTGCGGACGCCTTGCCGCCCTGCGCGGCCGGCTCCTCGCGCCACAGCGTCCATACGTCCTGTGCATCCCGTTCGGCAAGCAGACCGTTGACCGCGGCGAGCGTCCGCAGCGCCTCGTCGAAAGGCATACGACGCACGTAGCCCGAGACCTTGCAGTCGTACAAAGGTTCGGGGACGATGACGTTGCGCGCAGAGAGCCGTGCGATCTTCTTCGCCACATCGATCAGACGTTCGCCGCGCAGGTCGTAGCTCAACGTCGTGTCGGCGGCCGCGTAGGCGACGTCGGGATCGGGCGCCGGAACCGTCGGCGCTGCCGCCGGAAAGATCGAGAGGATGTTGCCCGACGCGGCCACGTCCAACCGATACTCGCGGCAGAGAAAGCGTACCAGATCGTCCACACGGGCCCTGCGGAAGTTGCACGACACGGGGATGTTCTCCACGCTGCGCACCGACACGTTCACGCCGCTGGCGCGCGCGATATTGCGCAGCAGCTCCGACAGCGACAACCGGCCCGACGTGACGTCCACCTCCCGCCGGAACGTCGAGTCGCGCCCGACGAGTGCCGACAATTCCGAGTCGATACGTGACAGACGCAAAGAGTCGGAATTTTGGCTGAAACCCCATAACGGGAGCAACAGCAAAATAACCAGACATAAACGATGTTTTATCACTTAAATAATTGTTATTTAGAATATTAATTTTAAGAATATTCTTTGCGAAAAGCATGTTCTTCCCCGGGAACACGAGAGTGTAGTGTTCGGAAAAACAATTTATAAAGAAAGGTTATATTCGACTATTTAAATCGAGACCTCTGCAACAACACGCACAAAAAAGAAAAGTTAGCCCAAAATGTTCGGGCCGTCATTACAATTTTTTGAAATCCACGCTTTTGCAAATATGAATAATCTCAGTGCAGACGGTTTGCATTGTTTTATACTGAACCAGATTCCGTTTATTGTATGACAATCCCATATCATTGAGCAGCATTTGTTCAAGATATACCATTAATTGGGATTCATCAGTTGCATTTTTTATAATCTGAGGAATATAGTCTATATATTCTGTTTCGGCAATATCTGCCCCGACTCCAATGGGATCCCAATTAATCAGGACTTTGTTAATTTGATCTATTAACTTTTTCATAATGCAATTAAAAAGGAATAAATGTCCCGGGACGTGGTCCAAAAGCGGTAACAATTTTACCTGCTTCATTTACGACAATGGTATTACCGTGTAGTGTATATTTTATTTGTGGACCATACCTTCCTATAGATTGAACTTTTTGACCGTTTTTCAGTATCTGAAGTATATTTTGAGGCTTAAAACCTCTGTTTATTACTTGATTGAGTCCATGCTCTGTAAATCCGGTTACAGTATTACCTACAATTTTAGTTGTTTGTATTGCAGCTTGTCTGGTAGCAAGACATCCAGCAGCTTTAGTTATTGCAGCAATTCCTTCAATACCACCCGTTGCAACAAATGTTAATACGCCAATGGACGTCTGAGTTACCGGATGATTAATAAAGTCGCTCTGCCCTTGATGAATCAGATCGGTCATCAATCCTTGTTGCGCTCCGGCGGCAAGGGGGCTACTCTCGCTCAATAGATTTCCGGCAAGAGCGGTATTCCCGAGAACGGTTCGTTCGGCATCGACAGCCTCCGGGCTTATCGAAACTGCGACATTCTGGTAATAATTTACATAACTACCATCGCAGATCTGCATCGAATACGATTTTCCGATGTTATTGAAAATCTCATCATTGATCGTTATCGACTTTTGGTCGTTGTCTTGCCAAATTACTGCACCGCCCGTCGACTGATAATAATCTTTACCATTCGGATCGACGAATTTGACAGGATTGTTGGCACAGTAGGCATAGGGCGACAGCGGATGATAAGCATACGCCAAATTTAAGGAAAAGAGTGCGATCGACCAAATCGCAACGGTTAAAATTTTCGGTTTCATGGTTCGTAGTTTTTAAGGTTATCCATTTGTCGATGATTTTCTATCTCTGTTCGATGCGTTGACGGATTCGTCGCCTTCCCTCTTCGTTTCCGCGTTCGAGTTTCTCGAAAAGCTCCCTGCTCATCGGTCTCCAGCCAAGAGAGTCGAGTCGCGCGGCGACCGTCTTCAGCTCCGCTTCGAGTCGCAGTACCTCGTTGTCGGTACGTCTCCGACCTTTGACCAGCAACGTTTGCCGCAGCGCATCGAGGCTGTTTCCGCGGATGATCTCCGCTTTCGGATTTTGCGGATAATATGCCAGTGATTTGTCGGCGCAGCGCAGTGTAAAGGCGTCGTAACGTCTGCACTTCTTTCGGTAGCCGAACGCCAGATCTGCCAACTGCGCCGCCACGGTCTCCCTGTCTGTGAGCGGGTGGAGGTACACCCTGGTTTCGACCTGCCTGTCGCTGATCTCGAAATGCTCCCTATACCAGAATTCAGGTGTGATCTGGTGCGTGGTCAGCTCCACGTTTACCCACTCTTCTGGGTAAAGCCCGTCGTCATTGCGGTAGCGGATGAACATATGCGCCGGTGCATAGGCGATACAGGCATCTGCGCCGATCGCTTCGGCCAGTATGCGATAGTACATCGGCAGCGAACGACACTGCCCTTTATGCGTGCTCATAAGCGGTATTACGAATTGTCGTGCAAAATTCTTGTCATTCGCCGCTTCATCGAAATCGTAGGTGAAAGGTTTATACCCGTTGCCCGAATACGGATGAAAGAAATACTCGGTCAGCGCCAAATTCCGTCCGGTTTTATACCGCTCCAATCCGTTCGCCGCGATGAATTGCCGGAGAAATACTGCCGCAGAATCGATCGTGCGGCAATAATCGCCGTAATCCGGCTTTCCATCCAGATAAGCCCACTCGGCAAGGAACACGGCACGTCGGATCGAGAGCGGCTGCCGTCCGTCGAGCATGGCCGCCATCTCGTCGTAGGCGCGTTCGTAGCGAAACAGAGCCGTCGTATCGGCAGGTTGCACCCCGTCGCTCGCGGCATGAGCCGGTGCGAGGCAGGATACTCCGAACAGCAACAGACGATATATCGGCAATCTCCTCATATCAGTAGTTCAACAGGGGTATCACTTCGTCGAGAGAGGTCTCGCCGCGTCGGAAGAGGTCGACGACGGCATCGCGCAGCGACGGTATGCCGCGTTCGGCCAGCAGCGGTGCGACGTCGGTGCGGCCGGAGCGTACGGCAGCCGCCAGCTCGTCGTCCATCGGGATCACCTCGTAGACGGCCCGCCGGCCCGCATAGCCCGTGTAGAAACAGCGTTCGCAACCCACGGGTTCGCAATAGCGGTCGATCGCTATGCCGGGCAGCAGGTGCCGCACTTCATCGGTCGCCTCCGCGTGGCGTTTGCAGTGGGGACAGAGCAGGCGCGCGAGACGCTGCGCGACGGTCATTACCAACGTATCGGCCACCAGGTACGGGTGTACGCCCATATCCGACAGACGGGCTACGGCGCCCCAGGCCGTGTTGGTGTGGATCGTCGAGAAGAGCAGGTGTCCCGTCAGCGACGACCGCACGGCCATCTCGGCCGTCGCCCCGTCGCGGATCTCACCCAGCATGATGATGTCGGGGTCTTGCCGCAGGAAGGTACGCAGTGCGGCGGTGAACGTAAGGCCGATCTCCTCCTTGAGCTGCATCTGGTTGACCCCTTCGAGCGTGTACTCGATCGGATCCTCGATCGTGAGGATGTTGTCCGTCAGGGCGTTCAGCCGCCGCAGTGTGGCGTAGAGCGTCGTGCTCTTACCCGAGCCCGTCGGGCCGCAGATCAGCACCATGCCGAAGGGCCGCGCGATGGCGCGGCAGTAGTCCTCGTACTGCCTTGCGGAGAAGCCGAGGTTGCGCAGTTCCAGCAGCTCGACGCGGCGGGTCAGCAGTCGCAGCACGACCTTCTCGCCGTAGATCGTCGGCAGCGTCGAGACGCGCACGTCGAACTTCTCACCGTCGCGGTCGTAGCCGATGCGCCCGTCCTGCGGCAGCCGTTTCTCGGAGATGTCGAGCGAGGCGAGGATCTTGATCTGGTTTACAAGCGGCATGTACTGTGCCCGCTCGACGACGTAACGCTCGGCGAGCTTGCCGTCGATGCGCATACGGATGCGGCAGCGCTGTTCGTAGGGTTCGAGGTGGATGTCGCTGGCGTTGTCGCGCAGCGCCTCGCCCACCAGCGCGAAGAGGAACTGCCGCCCCTGTCCGATCTCGGCCGTGCGGCCTGCGGCGGCGCTTGCCGTCTGTGCTCCGGGGCGGTAATGTTGCAGCAAAAGCCGTTGCAGGTCATCGGCGGCGATCGGCACGACTTCGACCTGCCAGCCGTAGAGCACCTCCAGCTCCTCGGCAGCGGCCGTGTAGTCATGTCCCGTCTCGCCGTAGCAGCGTATCCTGCCCGCCTCGCGTGCGAACGGCACGAGGCGGTACTCGGCGGCCTCCTGCGCCGTGAGCAGGCGGAGGATTTCCGTGGGGATATGTGTCGGGGTTACGGCCATAAGCGGAGGAATTGAAGGGCGGCCCAGCCGATGAGCACAATGCCGGCTGCGCCGACGAAGGGGATCGTGCGACGACGACGGCCGCAGCAGACCCACCAGAGGAGGGCGACGACGCAGGCGGCGATCAGAAACCACAGAAACTCCGTCGGTGCGAACAGGGGTGCAACGGCAAGCAGGAAGAGGGTATCGCCGGAGCCGACGGAGTGTCTGACCGCGAGCCGCCGCAGGCGGAGGTAGCCGAAGAGAGCCGTTCCCGATAAAAGGAGCAGCGCGGCATTGCCTGCCGTTTGCAGCAACATCGTCCGCCAACCGAGCGTGTGCCAGCTCACCCCGACAGAAACCGCGCTTAGCACCGCCAGCCACGACGCGTCCACCCGTCGCGTGCGGAAATCGTCGCGGGCCAGTACAGCGGCAGGCAGAAACAGCAAAAGGTAGGGATAGGGAGCAGGGAACATCGGAGGGTCGTTAGAGGGTATTCGGAATTCGGTTTTTCGAGATCGGCAATACGGGATAGCTGCGTAGGAAGGCGGGTGCAGGCAGATACCTTGCCCTGCGGCGGCCGGTCAATCCTTGACCGTCTCGCGCAGGTTTTTATCCTGGTCGATCTCCCAGACATTATAAACTCCGTCGCCGTCGAAATCCACGACGGCAGTCGCCGTGGCGCGGAATCCGTGCTCCGTCGCCTCGACGATCTCGACGAGGTAGTTGGCCTGACCGCCGTCGGTCACCAGCCGTGACTGCTCGAAGCCCAGCTCCTCCAACGATGACGAATAGCGCGAATACGTGTAGAAATTCGACCGCTGCAACGTATGCAGGTAGGTAAGCTGCTGCTGCGCTTCGGTGGCCTTGGCTCGCGAGATCAACGGCATCAGATTCGGCAGCGCGATCAGCACCAGAATACCGATGATGACCAGCACAACCAATAGCTCGGGCAGCGAAAAGCCGCGGAGACGACGACACGGATAAAAAGACAATGTTTGCATAGACGGTGTTCGTTTGCAAACAAAGATAAGGTGGCTTTTGATTGATTTTTCGAAGAATATACCTTACATTTTAATGCATAAACACCTGAATATTAATATGTTGATGAAAAATAATCTATACATACGCCTTTCACTTGTTTTTACCTTGTTCTGCCCTGTACATAATTCGGGAAAACCTGATGACTGTTCGAGGAATAGCTGCCATGAAAAAGGACTTCGACATAGAGGTCCAAGACATAATGAAAGTATGGGATTATTGATGCGTTACGGCAAAGAAATTCTTAAAACCGATTGCCAGCATAGGTGCCATACACGTTATAATTCTGAGGATCGATTCCTATAACAAACCGAAAAAACGCGACGAAGGATCAGTAAAGTAAAATAGAATATGATGCATGAAGATTTATCGGTTGTTGACACCGGATAACCCCGATATGTCTTATTCGAAAATGATAAAATCTGACATATACCTCAGTCTCCGCCGACAGATTTAGTCACATTTACGATCTTTGCTTTTATCCGGTGATGTTTCACGTAGATCGACCCGACCTTTCCGACCCGGAAAATAACACATAATGCCCGATTCGAGAATCCCGCTTCCATCAGACATAGAAATTCCTTTTCTGCCGGTGTCAAGTTGCTCCGGCGATGTCTTCGACAGTCGGACAAACGTAACGAATCATTTACGATATGATAATTCGAAAGCCGCTTAACAGATGCAAGCTCCTTGCAACGTGTATGAAATGAAACAGGATCATTGTTATATAAGTACAACAAATCCAGCCACTCCTCGATATAACGCAATCTGTTTCGTGCCAAGAGTTCGGCTTGCCGTCGTTGCTGCCATAAACGGTAAAGAATACCTGCCTGCAACATAATTATGGCACACAATATGAAAATCATAGTGCATACAATTTGTCGTCTCGAAAAAGTATGCACGGACTCTTTGTTTGCCCCAACTCCGGTGACCAAACCATATAGCAGCAAGCGAAGAGCCGTGCATAGCACGATTCCCTCGCTGTCTACCGCTATTAATGAAATTGGTCTTTGAGTTGTGAGCAGACAGAGAAAACCCGATAATAATTATCGTCTATTTCAAAGATAGAAATTATTGTACAATCCGGCAAATTATTAGCTGGAATTTTTATTTTTTCCTGCCTTATACAATCATTTGCATAAGTCGCTATTGTGACATCTCATTATTCTTATGAAAATCGATCGAAGAGCTATTTCGATCGATTTTTATTTATTGTATTATACATTAAGCACTTATACGCTTTACTTATTGTTTAGCTCCTATTGTACTTATTATCAATAGATTGCGATTTTACTTCTGGAATGAAATTCCGTTGATAAGATTATATTTTTGATTTCTATTGATAATCAGAAATTTAACAAGCAACGTGTAATATATACATTATGCCGTTTGAACAAACGGAGTCGAAATATGTATTTTAATTTTGTTACATCGGCATATGCTCGGCATTCCGAGCGGTTCAGACCGCCACGATCATACTTTCAAAAACAATCATTGTCTAATACTAACCTTATTATGAAAAGATCTTCTCTTTTATTTCGAACTTGTATTGGGTGGCTTTTGTTCGGAGTTTTATTTTTACAATCCAGCTATGCACAAGATTCTAACAGTACAAACTCGATTGCCATGCACGCCGTACTCAGTGACGGTTATTTCAAGCCGCAATCTCCTGATGTATGGAGTATGATTAAATACGGTGATGCTAATATTGATTATTATAGTGGTAGACTGGGGTTAAATATTCCTATTTATACTTATGATGATCCGGCTTTTAAAATTCCTATTTCCATTGATTACGCTTCGAATGGTTTTCAACCAGGAGCAAGTATAGGAGTGGTCGGTATGGGTTGGTATCTCAATGTAGGAGGTGCAATTACACGTGAAGTGCGTGGTATTCGAGATGATGCGATAAAAGAAACATTCGATTGGCGTTGGGGAGCAAACGAAAATGAAACTCTCAAATGGGATCAAATAGTATATCCGGATGGAGTTCCCGGCTCTTGGGTTTATGCCAGATCTGTTCGTATTGATGGATATGCTCAGAACTATTTTAATTCGGTTCCCCAAGACTCTTTAAATTTTGTCTATACAGGTGCCGCAGGACAAGAGTATATGCCTTATTGGGTAAACTATAATAACGATCGTCAAGGCATTGAAACCGAGCCAGATATATTCCATTTTAAATTCATGGATTATTCTGGATCGTTTATTCTTCAACCTAATAGACAAATAAAAGTTTTCAATACGAACACACCAGCTGGAGAATTCGAAATAAAATTTGATATGGATAATTCACAGCCTTCTTTAAGTAAGTTTGTTATTATTACAGGAAATAAAACCAAATATTACTTCGAATACCCGATTACCTGTCAGACTCAAAGTGACATTTCCAGTTCTCTCGATACTGGATTCAATTTTACCTGGAAACTAACTCGCATCGAAGCTCCCAATGGAGAAACAGTACGCTTTGTATATAATAAACAACAAGCTGATTATACAACTATAACACCGGTAATAAATATAGACAAAATCGTATTATCCAATATTTCGGGAAACGAGTTGCCTCCCGAACATCAAATTCAGGATCCCCAAAATATGCCTCCTTCCAAATTTACGGTTTCCAATTCTGTTCATGAACATCTGTTGGATAGTATCATCATAGAGAATAGAGCCAATATTGTTTTTACATACAATTTTAATTCTCTTTTAGCTTCAGTACAAGTTTATAATAATACAGACGAAAGTCCCGTAAAGACTTGCACATGTGAATATGTTAAGACAACAGGAAATCGATTAGTTTACTTCTTGAAGAAAGTTAATCTATCGGATGTGGGGCAATATGCAATGGATTATTATGACGAGACGGCCCAATACGAACATGATCATACTTTTAAGGTCGATCAATATGGATATTTCAATAATAATGATACTTATGCAAAGAAGACTCCTTCTGCTGATTTGCAAGACATAGCGGAAGATCTCCGTACTTTGCGTCCTTCCAGTGAAACACATACTCGAATGGGAATGTTAAAGGCGCTTCATTATCCTACCGGGGGATATTCAAATTTCATTTATGAACAAAATACAGCATTTCATCAAGGAAAAAACACGAATGTTGGGGGATTGCGTATCAAGCAAATCGATACTTACTCTAAAGAAGGAAAACAAACACAGAATCGCAAATTCAGTTATTGCCAAAAAGATGATTCAAACAAAAGTTCTGGAAAAATATTGCAATATCCGGGGTATTATTTTAAATATACAGCAGCTTCACAAGGAGTATATTTAGTAGATAAAGAAGGTAAACAATATTCTTCGGGAGTTATTATTGATCGAGAAATTGTTTCGTCATTGAATAATATCGGATTCTCACAAAATTCATACATCGAATATTTACGGGTGGTAGAAGAGATAAGGAAACTAACGAATGATATTAAACCAATTTCTATTACCGAATATAACTTTCATTCTGCGGATGGAGTGCTTTCCGATGGAGGACTCCCCACAGAAGCCTATGAAGCCATCTCGAATAATCGATTGTATTCTTTTGATAACTGGAGGCTTGAAATGGAGTTAGCTCCTTCCTCAGAAATAAATGAATATATGAGGGTTACTTCGACATTTACAGGTGGTAAACTTCGGTCAAAAACAGAATATGCCGAAGATATGGATCACCCGGTAAAACATGAAAGTTATTCATATGGTTACTATCAATCAGAAGACCCTATTAATGTATATACAGCATATTTATGCCAGGCAGTAAATCATTTATATCGAACAAATGCCATATATCAAAATCAAAAGATCACAGAATTATACAATAAAGATTCCGTGTTAATCTACAACAATGAAACAAAGTATTTAGTCAATGATTTAGGAAGAACTAGTGCCGTTGTACAAACAGACAGCAAGGGAGATGAAATTCGTGAAATGTATTCTTATTTGGATCGTGTACCGGCTTATCCTACGGAGATTATTAAAACCAATAAGGGAAACGTGATTTCTGCAATGAAAATTGATTATGAACAGCAAAGTAATGCAGAGGATCATTACACTCCTTCGAAAGTTTGGAAAGGAACATTGGGAGTAACTCCTCCGAATATTGAATATCGCCCCGATTGTATATACAGCCATTACGATATACACGGAAATCCTCGTCAGGTAGTCGATAAAAACGGTAAGACGACTTGCTATTTTTGGGGATACAATGGACGACATATCGTCGCCAAGGTTGAAAATTCGACTTACAATATCTTGCTCGGATATGGTATCGGAACTACCTATTCCGAAGCGTTGCCTGCGGATGTCGAGGCTCAGCTGCGAAATGACGAGGAGGAAAATTTTATCGTTACGACCTATACTTACAAACCATTGGTAGGTATAACGAGCATCACCGATCCTTCGGGACATTCGGTCTACTATGAATACAACGATAGCGGAAAATTGAAAGTTATCCGCGATGACAAAGGCAAGGTATTGAAATCCTATGATTATCATATTGTAACCGACAATCAATAAACAGACGCATAGTATGAAAAAGATATATCTGTTGCTGGTGCTGTTGTTCACCGGTCTGCAATCCGTATTTGCACAATTTATTTGGCACTCCGATCTGGGTACACCTCACACAGGGACGGTTTCTCTGTCGTGGGATACACGCAGCTATATGTTTCAAGTCGACAACGGCGAAGAATTCGGCAGCACAGGCGATATCTGGGATGCGCTCGATGCGCAGCTCCGGGCAGCCGGTATTACGTGGATCCGTGTAAATTCTGTCGAAAATCCGGCAGACGGAACTTTCGAAGTATGGTTCGATTTGGACGAGAACAACGAAAATTTCTCGCGCTCCATACATCTCGGGTATAGCTATGGGCCATATTTTGTCCTAACGCAGGAATGTCGAAATCAGCAGCAAGAACCTTGGGCCGATCTGCCTTCCGACCGTCGGTTTGTTATCGAACCGGGAGAGGAAATCGAGATTCCAATCTATGATACAAAAGACGGAGTGACCTATGATGTTTTACGATACTATTCGGAAGACGACGTGGAAATTTACGACACGTTTATCGGTACGGGAGGTGACTGCTATTACATATCTGCTTTTCCCGAAGGGGATTTCGGATTTCAATTCGCAGGTTCGGAGTTCAGCGTAGTTTATTCCGATCCGTTTGCATATCGCTATTCTTTCGATGCGACGGCTATGAATTTTCAGGCGAGTGGCAATACGCAACGCCTGTACTTCAATTCATATGTCAAGGACAATGGTGTAACGATTCAAATTACAAGTTCAGAAGACTTGGCTTTTCTCAACAGGGCTATTTCGGACCATAATTCAGGAAACGTTACGACATGGAACTCGCGGATGCAACTATCATATGGCTATGATACAGAATTAGGACTTGGATATATCGAAATCGCTTGCCCACCCAATCTGACGGATGAGTTCAGACAAAGCACCTTGGGTTTTATGAATACTTCGGGGCGGAAACCGACTGTATCTCAGGATTTCGGAGGATCGGTTCGGACGGTTCCCGTATCATACAAATATGACAAAGCGGCTTCTCAGATCATTGCGACAGTCGAATATACACAACCATTTGTAACGTATACGCTTTATATGGGAAACAGCTACCTGCAAAGTCTTACAGGAAACGGCGATCTGTTACGTCTCTCGACTCCTGCTACATCGGGTTACTATCGCATTGTTGCTACCTACTCCGAGGATGGTCTGAGCGACTCGGCAGAATTGGAGGGCATCCGTTACGACTCCGGCATGCTCTCTCTCGACGACGATCAGAACTGGATTCTGACACGAACCTTCAACTACGACAACCACGGGGACGCCGAGGAGGAACAAATCACTTATGATGTAAGCTATTACGACGGATTGGGATATGCATCACAAAACGTACAAATTTACGCCAGTGGAGACGAACAGCAGAACATCGTGCAACCGTTTGCCTACGATGGCTTGTATCGTGAAGAATTTCGATACCTGCCTTATGTTCGCGATAACGATAACGGGCGGTACGATGATGAAGCGATATTGCATCAGGAGAATTTTTACAGAGCGAAATATGAACTGGAAACGGCTTCTGCCTGTGCATATGTTCATACCGAATACGAACCTTCGGCACTGAATCGGGTATTACGCACACATAAACCCGGTGCGGAATACCAATCTGATATCCGTTCCATGCAGACTTCTTATATGGGTAATGCCGCATCGACGGTTCTTCGCCTGCGTGTCGATCCCGATGATCGTTCGCTGACAGCCGACGGTTATTATGCCGCCAATGAACTCTCCGGCACACACTCTACGAACGAAGACGGAGCTGTCGTCATAACGTATACGGACAAAGACGACCGCATGGTCTATGAAAACCGGCAGCTGCGCAACGGAAGTGCCACCGAGAATCTAATCACCTACTATGCCTATGACGATTGTGGACGTCTTACGTGGGTTGTGACACCCAAAGGCAGTGACCTACTCTCCGCCGGATCAAGTTTCTCACCGGAGAGCGATTTCGCCAGACAGAACTGTTACGTCTATTTCTACGACGAGTGGGGACGGGTCTATGAAAAACGTTTCCCGGGACGCGAGCCGATGTATATCGTCTACAACCGGGGCGATCGGCCGATGATGATACAGGACGGATTGATGCGTGAGAAGAATCAATGGCTCACCTTCCATTACGATGGTGCGGGGCGTATAACCTCCCAGCGGCTCGCAACGGACTCCGGATTGACGCCGCTTACGCGCGAAACATTGCAAATGTCATTCGATACGAATTCTTATCCGCAACTTTATTCTTCGTCCGCATCGCAGATCTTGACACAGCATGTCTATGACCGGTATCCGACGACGATGCCTGCGGCTTTGGCTTTTGAAGAGATTCCCGACATGACCTGGGACTTGACGGGTATCGAGCCCGAAACATTGCTCGATACTTCGACGACGGGACTTCCGACCTATGAAAAGTTGACTGCGATTACGGATTCCTCAATCGGCGGAGAATATCACCGTGCCTACTACTACGACTATAAAGGGCGTGAGATCCAGCGTGTGGAATGCGACTCCGAGGGCAATATTCTCCGCACGACCAGCCGATACGATCTGATCGGAAATCTGCTGGCGCAACGCGAAAGCTATACCCACGGCGGAACGACCGACGTGCTCGACCGTACCTTTGAATACGATTCGCGCAACCGCATGACGAAAGAGACCGCGCAGTTCAATAACGGAGAGCAGGCCGTGGTCGCCTATACCTACGATGAGCTTGGACAACTCTCGGGAAAGACCTATGGTACGGGAGCACACGCCATTCATGAGACAATGGATTACAACATGCAGGGGTGGCTCACTGAGAAGTCCAGCGAACTGTTTGAGATGAAATTGCGTTATTACGATCCCGAGCCCTATTACGGTGGCGATGCTTATTATACGGGTAATATCTCCGAATGGTGGTGGCAGCACAAAAACGTGAACGGAAATTATGATGCGGATAACAATACCTACATTTTCCATTACGACGATCTGTCCCGATTGAACGATTCCCGATTGACCTACAATGAATCTGAAGATATTACAGACGAATTTGTGGAAAATGGCATCACCTATGACAAAAACAGCAATATTATTACGCTGAACAGATCGAGTCTGTCGTCGGATGATATGAAGAACTATCGGTTTTCATATTCTGGTAGTCAGCGAATTAAGGACGAAACAAGCAACTCGGACTACGAATACGACGCCAACGGCAACATCCATAAGGATGCCTTGACGGGCTTTTATATTTACTATAATTTACTTAACTTGCCTACGGTGATTTATACCGAAGGGGATATGGGATTGTACTATACCTATCTTTCCGACGGTACGAAGATCGAGGTGTGCGGATACGACGACAACGAACCCACACGTTACGCAGGTTCTTTGGTATATAATAACGGGACATTCGAAAGCGCCTCGTTCGGCGGCGGTCGGATTGTCGGTACGAACAACGGCGCGAACTCGGAGGTGCACTATTTCCTGACGGATCATCTGGGCAGTACACGTGTCGTGGCGAAAGTGACGCCTACAGGCCGCGAAGATCTCGACCGCAAGGACTACTATCCCTTCGGCAAGGAGTGGGCGCAGCCCGACATGCCGACATCGGATAATCGCTACACCTTCTCCGGTAAGGAAAAACAACATCTGCGATTCCAAGAGATCGATTATGCCGATTTCGGTGCACGGTTCTACGATTCCGAAGGGGTAATGTTCTTGCAGCAGGATCCGATGTCCGAGAAATACTATCCGATTGGCCAATACAATTATTGCTTGGGTAATCCAATTCGCCTGATCGATCCCAACGGGATGGAGACAACCGACGCTCTCGAAGAATGGATCGAAGAGTTGGAAAAGGAAATAGACGACATGAGACGGAGAAACAATGCGGAAATTGCAAGGTATGAAGCCGGACGGACAGCCAAAAACAGTAAAAGAACAGACCGTAAAATTAAAAAAGCAGAAGCAAGAAATGCGAGATTAGATCAGGTAACGAAAGAAATTGCGGCTTTACGTGATTCAGACCAGCTATATGGGATTACCATATCAAACGGCAACGATGGGAATGGAGCTTTTGTGTATAACGAGGAAGCCGGAACAATGGATGTGTTGATCCCTGCTGATAGCCCCTTGGGATTGTTTGCTCACGAATTGAAACATGCATATCAATTTGAGAAAGGAGAATTAGGCGCCGCACCACTTGGACAGAAAAACAATCCTTTTTTATATGATCTTACGGATGAAAAAGCAGCTTATGAACGAGGCAAGATGTTTGGACATTATGTATCGGATTGGAAAGGTAGAGACTCCTATAAAGATCTACCTCGCCAAAGTATAACTGCCTATTCGACAAAGGAATTCACACCATTTTCCAACGAATATACATATCAACAAGCTGCGAATGTGTTCAATCAAGCATTTAGAATAAATAACAAAACCTATTTACCAAAAAAGAAATGATGAAAAGGATTTTTGGATTGTTGGTGATTGGCTGTGTGCTATATGCCTGTTCTCCGATATTAAAATACGGGGAATATAGTTATAAATGTAGAGGTCTTAGAGGCCCTTATGAATGTTCTTACATTACTATTAATCCGGACTCAACATACGAATTTGCTATGAAGGCCTTAGGGAGTTTGGCTGTTAAATGCGGCAAATGGTCTCGAACAGGGAATACATTATATGCAGAAGAAACTAAAGATAGTATGATGCGGACTATAGATAGTATAATATTAGGATTTATACGACCACCTCAAAGGGATACCTTTATAATTAAGAAGAATAGATTAATGCAAGAAAAACAAAAGTTTAAATGGGAAAAAGGAGAATATATATATATAAATTCGAAAACCAGATTTAAATACAAGTTCGTTCCAACAGAAAATTGACGTAAGACGCAGAGCCGTGAATATATTCAC
>OJKC01000785.1_pt1 | contig 23498 bp, 19 predicted proteins | sample 1596401 | NCBI WGS metagenome assembly OJKC01 (sample SAMEA4350162, study PRJEB24818) | metagenome | biome: human; feature: gut; material: faeces | place: Denmark | collected 2013-09 | reverse complement strand
AAAGCAGCATTTACCGCACGGCCAACGAATTTGGGGGCAGCGCTAGCATGTACTTCGGCACGAGCGGGCTTTCCATCAAGGACAAATTCAAGGTCGACGCGAACGGCAAGCTGACGTGCACGGGGGCTGAGATCGGCGGAACGATCAACGCGACGGATCTGAAGCTCGACGGTACGAGCATCCAGACGAAGCTCAAGCAGATCATGGATGAGATCAACATCATCAACAACGGTCTTGAGATCGCGGGCACAAACTTCTCGAACGGCACGATCGGCGGCGCGGAGGGCAGTCTGCAGTTTACGTCCTCCAGCTCGGCAGCCTATGCGGTCGACCTGTCAGGTCCGGCGGTGCGTGTGCGGTCGACGAGCGGTGATGTGTATCTTCAGAACGCGGCGGGGACGGCCAGCATGCAGATAAAATCGGACGGGAGCATCCGGTTTACCGCTTCCGGCGGCGTAAGCGGCATTACGCCGGTGTTCGGATAAGGGGGCTGTCTGAATGGCAACGCTATCCGGCGCGTCGGGAACGCCGACGAGTATCACGCTGACGGTATCCGGTATGTCGTCAACGACGAAGTACAAACGGAAATATGAATATATCCTTGCGGGACAGGTCATGGCGACGGTGACGGACTCGACTGCGGGCACGACAACGGCCCACCGGGTCATTACTGGTCTGACACCGGACACGCTGTATATCTGCCGCGTGCGGATCTACAACAGCAGCACGGGGGCGCTTGTCGCAGAGACAAACTCCATCAGCGTGCGGACGCTGGCGCAGTCGACCTCGCAGGCGACGGTCAGCATTCTAAACTTCCTGGATAACCTGACGCAGCTGGCGAGCGGGTCCTTCAAAGGCGATATCGGAGATACGTTTTACATTTCGGCCGCGGGCACGCAGTATCAGACGTACTCGCAGCAGTATAATTTCCTGTACTTCCGGCTGTCGTCGCAGAACTACAACACGGAGCATGGAGCGAACTACCCGATTCCCATCCAGGAAGGGCAGACCGTAAAGGTCTACTACCAGAGCAAGACCACGACGATTCCGATCTACAACTACCTGGACGGGCAGCACACGCTGTCAGACGGGTCCGTCTCCGGCACGATCGGCAATTCGTTCTTTCTGTCCATGTCCGGCACGCAGTACCAGACGTATTCGCAGGAGTATGAATTCCAGTATTTCAGGCTCGCGTCGGAAGGGTATGCGACAAATCACGCGGCGACGGAGACGATCCCCATTACGAGCGGGCAGGCCGTGCGCGTGTACTACAAGACGAAGATCACGGCAGTCGCACCATACATCAGCGGGGTCACGCTGACGAAGAACACGGCGACGGTCACGTGGGACAAAAACGGCGGCGGGTACGGAAGCTGGACGCTCTACTGGGGAAAGACGAGCTATACGGCGATCGGATCGCAGTCGATCGGCAGCTCACCGGTGACGGTCTCGGGGCTGGACCCTGGCACGACGTATTATTTCTGGATCGTCAACAAGGCCGGGACGGACTCGAAGACGTCCAACACCGTATCCGGCGAGACGAAGGCACAGATCGCGGCCTTCGCGTGGACGAGCGACGATGCGTCGTATATCGCGGCGGGGAAGGCCGTGACATACCTGACGGCGGCGAGCTGGAACCGGTTGACGGCAAAGATCAACGAGGTCCGGGCCGCCAGAGGCTACGGGAGCATTTCCTTCACGACGGCCTACGCCGGGCAGACGATCACGGCGGCCATCTACAACGAGGCGGCAAACGCCATCGGGAATCTGGCAGGCGCGGGAAGCGTCAGCACGGTATCGGCAGAGACGAAGCTGGAAGCGACGTACTTTGCAAACAGCTATTCTGCGCTCAAGGAAGCGCTCAACCGGGCAATCAGCAGTTATAACGGATAGGAGGAGCTATGAATATCACAAAAGCAGTGGTGCAGCTGCGGGGGCGGCTGATCGAGGCCATCAACGAGGCGGGGCTGCCGCCGGTCATCGTGGGATTTGTGCTGGACGGGATCCAGAACGAGGTGGCGAGACTCACGGCGGAAGACCTGCGGAAGGAGGAAGCGGACAATGCAGACAGAGCAGATGCAGACGACCATGCAGAATGACACGGCGAGTGGGCTGACGGCGCGAAAGGCCATCGGCGAAGAGCAGGCCAGAAAGGCCATGGACACGCTGTTAAAATACCGGCAGGGCAAGAGTGCGCTGGAGGCGCGGGTCATTGCGTCGGAGGACTGGTGGCGCATGCGCAGCTGGCAGCGGATCCAAAAGGGAAACCCGGAGGATGACAAGTGGACGTCGGCGTGGCTCTTCAACGTCATCATGGGCAAGCATGCGGACGCGATCGCAGCCTATCCGGCCCCGGCCATCCGCCCGCGGGAACCGGACGACCGGGAGGAGGCAGCGAAGCTTTCCTCAGTGCTGCCGGTCATTCTGGAACAGAACGACTTCGAAGAGGTCTATTCGGACAGCCAGTGGACGAAGCTCAAGCAGGGCACGCTCATCTGGCACGTGAAGTGGGATTCTTCGAAGCTGAACGGCCTCGGGGATATCTCGGTGCAGCCGGTGGATATTCTGTCTTTCTTCTGGGAGCCGGGCGTGCGGGATCTGCAGAAGTCGAAGAACATCTTTCTGACGGAGATGGTGGACAACGATCTGCTGGTTGAGAAGTACCCGGAGCTGCAGGGAAAGCTCAACTCCAATCCGCAGATCCAGCAGAAGTACAACACGGACGACGTCATCAATTTTGACAACAAGTCGATGGTGGTGGACTGGTATTACAAGAAATATCAGAACGGACGGCAGGTGCTGCACTTTGCGAAGCTGGTGGGCGACACCATCCTGCAGGCGACGGAGAACGATACAGAGCAGCGGTATGACACGATGACCATGCCGGACGGAAGCATTGTGCAGCAGCCGGTCGGGCGGCCCATGGCCGAGACGGGGCTGTATGACGACGGGGAATACCCGTTTGTGGTTGACGCGCTGTTCCCGGTGGAGGGCAGCATTGCCGGGTATGGGTATATCGACATCGGCAAGTCGACGCAGGAGCAGATCGACCGGATGAACCAGGCGATCGTGAAGAACGCGATCATGGCGACGACGCCTCGGTGGTTCAAACGGTCGGACGGGTCGGTCAACGAGCAGGAGTTCGCGGACTGGACGAAGCCGTTCGTGCATGTGGACGGGAATCTGGGGCAGGACAGTCTGGTTCCGATCCAGGTGAACATGATCAGCAGCAATTACATTGCGATCTTGCGGGACAAAATTGAAGAGCTCAAGTGGACAACGGGAAACACGGACGTCAACAACGGCGCGACAAACTCCGGCGTGACGGCGGCCTCGGCCATTGCGGCCTTGCAGGAGGCATCCGGCAGGAGCAGCAAGGACTCCACAAAGTCGGCTTACCGGGCCTACGCGCGGATGATCCGGATGGTCATTGAGCGCATCCGGCAGTTCTATGATCTGCCGCGGCAGTTCCGGATCATCGGGCAGCGAGGGGCAGAGCAGTTCGTACAGTACAGCAATCAGGGATTGCAGCCGCAGACGCTCTACGGCGCGAACGGGCAGCCGGATGGGCTGCGGAAACCGGTCTTCGACATTGAGGTATCGGCGCAGAAGGCAAGCGAGTACACGTCCATGGCGCAGAACGAGTTGGCGCTGCAGTTCTTCCAGCTGGGGTTCTTCAACCCGCAGATGGTGGACCAGACACTTGCAACGCTGGACATGATGGACTTTGACGGGAAGGACTCAATCATCCAGAAGGTCCAGGAGAACGCGGACCTGCAGCAGCGGCTGGTCGAGTGGCAGCAGCTGGCGCTGGCGTTGGCAGACCGGTACGATCCGGTCATGGGTGAGGGGCTGGCGCAGCAGATCCTGCAGGAGGGCGGACAGGCAGTCCCGCAGGCGAGCGCCGCGGCAGCGGAGAAGCCGGAGATCAACACCGGCGAGACGCAGGAGCCGAAGATCGTGGAGAATGCGCGCAAAAAGTCGGAAGAAAGCACGCAGCCGGGATAAGAACCGACGATTGCGGCGGCCCGTTCTGGCGAGATTATTTCTGGCTGGCGTGGGGTGAAGTTGGGAAAAGTTTGTGATACGATGATTTTAGAATAAACGCCAGAAAGGAATTTACAGCATGGAAGGCGAATTCACGGGCGCAAGCGCTCAGACCATGGGCGCAGCTGACGTCGCCGGTCAGCAGAGCGGGCAGGAGGCAGCCGCACAGGCGCAGGTGCAGCAGCAGCCGGTCAACGTCCCCGACGCTCAGGGACAGGGTACACAGGAAGAAACGTTTGACAGTCTGATCCGGGGCCGCTACAAGCAGGACTTTGATTCTGCGGTGCAGAAGGTCGTAAAGCAGCGCGTGCGCGGGCTGAACCAGTACAAGGGGCAGGCCGAGGCGATGGCGCCGATCATCGACCAGCTGGGCGCGCTCTATGGGATCGACACGTCGGACCCGCGGAAGACGGACTTCGCAGCACTGGCACAGCGCTTTTCCGCTGACGAGCGGCTTTATAGCGCGGAGGCCATGGAGAAGGGCACGACGACGGACGCGCTCAAAAAGGAGTACGCGGGCCGGGCCGAGAATACGGCCATGCGGCGGCAGCTGCAGGAGTATCAGATGCGAGAAGCCTTTGCCGGGATCCAGGCAGACTTTGCCCGAGATGTAACGGCGCGGTACGGCGCGGACTTTGAGACCGAGATGCAGAACCCGGATTTTGCGCGGCTCATGGGCGCGGGCGTGCCGCCGAAGACGGCCTATGAGGTCATCCACCAGCAGGAGATCGCACAGGCGCAGGCGCAGCTGGTGGCGAACCAGGCGCGGGAGAACGTCATGCGGACCATCCAGGCGCAGGGCGCAAGGCCGCAGGAGATCGGCTCCGGCGCTGCGGGCGGAGAGAACGTCCCGATGAAAACACACTGGTCACGCGCGGAGGTGGAGGACATGCGCCGCCGCGCGGCAAGAGGGGAACGAGTGATCCCCTGAGAAAGGAGATAAGAAGCTATGTTTGAATCCAAAGTCGGATTTCAGTATTTTGCTGACGCCGGTACGCTCGTCAACGCGACCGGCAACTACGTAAACGCAGGCACCGGCCAGACGACCGCATTCAGCGGCAACGACACGCTCGCGCCGACCATGAAGACGTTCTACGACACGCAGCTGCTCGAGAACGCACGGCCGAACCTCGTGCATGCGCAGCTGGCAGGCCGTCAGGCGCTGCCGCGCAACCATGGCAAGACCGTCGAGTGGCGCAAGTGGAACACGCTGAAGGACGCGGAGGAGCTGACCGAAGGCGTCATCCCGACCGGCCAGAAGATGGGCCAGACCAGCACGACCGGCGCGATCAAGCAGATCGGCCTGTATGTGACGGTCTCCGACCAGCTGGAGCTGCATGCGCTGGATAACGTCATCCTGGGTGCGACCGAAGAACTTGGCGCTTCCGCCGGTACGTCCATCGACAAGCGCGTGCGCGACGCGGTCGTGGCAGGCTCGAACGTGCAGTACTGCGACAAGGTCGCAGCGGGCGGCGCGCATACGGCAGTCACCAGCCGCGCAGGCCTCGACCTGACAGCGAAGCTGACACCGGACGAGGTCAACAAGGCCGTGACGACGCTGAAGAAGATGAAGGCTCCGAAGATCGACGGAAAGTACGTCGCCATCATCCACCCGTCGGTCGCATACGACCTGCGGTCCTCGGACGCATGGGTCGAGGCGCACAAGTATGCAGACGTCACGCCGCTGTTCTCGGGTGAGATCGGCGAGCTGCACGGCGTCCGGTTTGTCGAGACGACGGAGGCGAAGATCTTCAACAACTCGACCTGCCCGGTCAAGACTGCAGCGGCTGACGGAAACCCGGCGGTCTACTACAGCGTGTACGCGACGCTGTTCCTCGGCAAGGACGCATACAAGATGATCGACCCGGAGGGCGGCAATCTTGAGATGATCGTCAAGGGTAAGGACGAGATCGGCGGCCCGCTGAACCAGTTCTCGACCGTCGGCTACAAGGCCGAGATGGCGGCGAAGCTGCTGTACGAGGACCGCATGGTCCGCGTGGAGAGCTGCAGCGCATACTCCGGCACGGACGAGGCGAACTGAGAAAGGAGCACATAGCATGGAAACGAAAGAGACCGCCGCGGCGGCTGTACAGGCAAACCAGGAAGACGTGTGGAACGTCATGAAGACGATCTACCTGTCCCGCGGGCAGGAGAACGAGGAGCAGAGCCGCTTTGTGGCGGTGAACGGCCGGACGTTCATGGTGCCGAAGGGCAAGGACGTGCAGGTCCCGCTGCCGGTGTATGAAGTCCTGATGAACGCGCGGATGGCAGAAGAGGAAGCCTTCCGCCGCGCGCAGGCGGACAACTGACAAGTGAATGCCCATGACGGCAGGAAGCAGAGGAAGGGGCAGAAATGCCCCTTCTTTTGGTAAGGAGGAAAAATGAAAATTCGGGAAGCGATCGAGACGGTCGACCGGTTACTGTCGAACCAGTACGAGACGCCGGATAAGGTCCGGTGGCTGTCGGAGCTGGACGGAATCGTGTATCGGGATATCATCTGCACGCACGAGCACGAGAAGGAACCGGAGCCGTTTACGGGCTACGGGGAGGACGTGGACTTAGAGACACAGCTTCTGATCCCGTGGCCGTATGATGAGATATACCGCTGGTATCTGGGGATGAAGATCTGCGACGCCAACGGAGAGACGACGAAGTATGCGAACGAGGCGGCGAAGTACAACAGCTACTATCAGGGGTACTTCAATGCCTACAATCAGGCGTACATGCCGAAGCAGTACGCGACACATTTCAAGCTTTAAGGCGGTGAGACTATGAGCGTATATCGAGTAGAGTCGGGCGGCAGGGCCCCGGCGGGGCTTTCGGCCGGCGACGAGGTCGTGACCGGCGGCGGCACGTACCGCATCACGGGCGTGAACGCGGACGGCAGCTACCAGTCGCAGCTGGTGAACAAGAACCAGACGACGAGGAACTACGGCGGCAGCTATCAGACCAGGAACAGCCCTTACACCATGTCCGGCGTGTCGGACTACACGAGAAGCAAGCTGAACGGGCTGGAGAGCGGGTACACGCCGTCGGGCAGCGTGCAGGCAGCGCAGGCGTATCTGGAGCAGGTCAAGGCCAGCAAGCCGGGCGCGTATCAATCGCGCTGGGACGATGAGCTGACGAGCCTGTATGACCAGATCCGGAACCGGAAGAAATTCAGCTATGATATGGGGACGGATCCTCTGTACCAGCAGTACCGTGAGCAGTATCAGCGTCTCGGGCGGCTTGCCATGCAGGACACGATGGGGCAGGCGGCGGCACTCACGGGCGGCTATGGCTCAACATACGGTGAGCAGGTGGGCCAGCAGGCGTACAATGCGTATCTGCAGAACCTCAACGACATCGTGCCGCAGCTGCAGCAGCAGGCATATCAGCGGTATCAGGATGAGGGGACGGACCTTTATAACCAGTACAGTCTCGTGAAGGGCCGGGAAGATACGGACTACGGCCGGTACCGGGATACGGTCAGCGATTATTATTCGGATCTTTCGGATGCGCGGAGCGCGTACAACTCGGAACGGTCGCTGGACCAGAGCCAGTGGGCGACGATGCTCGACTACTGGGCGCAGAAGGCAAACAACGAGAACGCCGCCTACCTGCAGGCGCTGGCGGCGGAGCAGGCGGCGGCGAAGAAATCCGGCGGCGGAGGCGGCGGTGGGAGAAGCAGTTCATCTTCAAAGCTGAGCGACAAGAAGAACAACACGCTTGCAAAAGCGGCGCAGGCGTACCGGGCAGAGAACCCGAATGTATATCTGGACAGCCGGACGCTGGACAACTACCTCAACAGCAAGGGCTACAATGCGCTGGAGTCCAATACGTTCAAGGCGTATCTGGAATACTACGGCGCGACGTATCTACGGCAGCGGTAACGGAGGGAAGCATGGGACGAATCACACTGACAGAGGAACAAAAGCGGATTGCAGAGAGCATCCGCAGCGGACAGGGAGCCAGCACACAGCAGGCTCCCTCCGCCTATCGCGGCGGAAGAATCACGCTGAACCAGAAGCAGATCCAGATCGCGAGCAAGTACGGCTTGCCGAACCCGGACTACGGGAAGAACGCGCAGAGCACGCAGACGACCGTAGACGATCCGCTGCATAAGCAGTATGCAGCGTTTATGGCATACCAGAACGCCGTGCGGGAGGCGGAGCTTGCGCAGATCGAGCCGGGGGCCGCGCTGAAGGGCCGGGCGAGCGGACAGAAGAAGACGGAGAATGCGGGGGCGGAGACCGACGGGAAGGTATCAGAGCAGGAATACGGACGGTCTTCCGCGATGCAGACGCAGTACGGCACGTACCAGAATTATCTGCGCGGCGTGGAGGCGGCGCAGGGGCTGAAGCTTGGGACGCTGGCGCTGCAGGGACAGAGCGCACTGCTGGCCGGCCGGTTTGCGCCAGCCACGCAGAAGGTGCGGGGGGACGTGGATGCGCAGAACCGGCGTGCAAAAGCGGCGCAGACCGTGCAGCGGGATCAGGTGCGCGGGATGCGGCGGACGTCGCAGGAGCTGGACAAGCAGATTGAGGCGCTGGAGATCGAACAGGCGAACACGCATTTCTCCGGGACCGGGCTTTCGGAAAATGGGAAGAGCGTGACGCAGCTGCAGAACGAGATCGAGAACCTGCAGGCGCGGAAGACGGCGGTCGACAACCAGAGCGTGCTGGCCCGGGCACAGGAGGCGATCGGGAACCTGAGTAAGGAAGACCAGGATCTGCTCCGGCAGTACCGCGGGCAGGAACTGAACGGATATCAGGTGCGGGCGTATGCGAAGTACGACGCGAAGACGGCGCTCAACGAAAAGGGCTACAGCGACGACACGCTCAAGCGGCTGGCGGAATGGCAGAAGGTGCTGGACGACTACGACAACGCGCAGAAGCTCGACCAGGCGGCGCAGGAGATGGGAAGCGGATCCTTCGCGGGGAAAGCTGCGGCGACGCTGTTCTCTGCGGCGCTGGCGCCGGGGAAGGCGCTGGGCAATGTGGAATCGCTGCGTGGCGTATTGCCGAAGTGGGCGGGCGGCTATCAAAATGAGGATATGCCGACGAACATCTACAGCCCGGCGTACAACGCGTCGCGCCTGTCCTCCGGCATTCGGCAGAGCGTGATGCAGAATATGAACCCGACGGGGCAGTTCCTCTATCAGGCGGGCACGTCGGCGCTGGACAGCGCGGTCAACATGGCGGTCTCGACGGGGCTCGTCGGGACGGTCGGCGGTGCGGCCGGGGCTGGCGCGAAGGACGCGGTTGCGGAGACAATGAACTGGGTGATGGGCTCGCAGGTCGCGGCAGATTCGGTCTATGAGGGGATCCAGAACGGCAAGTCCAACGCGGACGCGCTGGTCGACGGTATCGTCGAGGGCGCGATCGAGGGCTTCACGGAAAAGTATTCTGTGGGCGATATCATCGAGAACATGTTGAGCGGGAAGGCCGTGTGGAGGAAGGCACTGCGGTCGTTCGCGTCGGAAGGCGCGGAAGAGATCGCGTCCAACTGGCTAAACCGTGCGTATGACGTGGTGGCGAAGCATGACCGGGGCGAGGTCATGACGGCCTACGCAAATTATATCGCAGAGGGCAGGACGCCGGCGCAGGCGCTGGCGGCGATGGTCGGAGACTTTGCAAAAGAAGACAGCCTTTCGTTCCTCGCGGGCGGCCTGTCCGGCCTTGCCATGTCCGGGACGTATGCGGGCGTGAACCGCGTGATTTTGGAAGCAAACGTCACGCAGACGGCCAGAGCGGTCATCGAGGCGGGCGAAGTGCAGGACGTCATCGACTATGGCATGGCGCAGGAAGAGGGCACGAAGGCGCACCAGCTGGCCGAGGAACTGCAGCAGACCGTGGACGATGGCGGCGAGGTGACGCAGAAGGCCGTGGAGAACACGCTGCGTGAGGTGGCGAAGGAGCAGCAGGCGGCAGTGGACGAAGGGCAGGAGCCGCGCGTGCCGGAGACGCTGACCAGGCTCGAGCAGCTGCAGGAACAGGCCCGGCAGGAGCAGGCGCAGGCCGAGGCGGACGAGAAGACATTCCAGATCTACAGGAGCGCGGAGGAGACGGCGCAGGAGAACCAGAGGCTTGCACAGCAATATCAGCAGGAGCAGGAACAGAGCCGCGCACAACAGTCTGTACAGGCCGTTCAGCAGGCACAGCAGGCGGCGCAGCGGCAGTACGACCAGGACAGCTTATTTGCGCCAATTCCGGGGACAGAGAACATGGGAGAGTTGGATCCGGTACAGTATGCCCAGCGGCAGACGGCGGACGCGGAGCAGGCGCTCGATGAAGCCGCGCTGCAGCAGGAGGAACAGTATCTGCAGACGCAGGCCCAGAGAGCGGGCTACGACGAGCAGACGGCGGCGTATTTCCTGAACGGGAACACGACGGGCATGCCGGCGGAGCAGTATGCGCAGAGTTTCGGACAGGTCTATGAGCAGGGCAGGCTCGGCGCGAGTGAGCAGCGGGCGATGCGCTACGCCGAAGGAATGAATCAGGACGTGGCGGCAGCCGCCTATCGAGCGGGCCTTGCCGCAGGGCAGAAAGGGGTAAACAATGGCAGTATCGAGACTACTGATGAAGGACAAGTCGGGCAGGCTGGTCAGCGTGCCGAAGGACAGGCTGGAGGCGTTCGCCAAAGCACAGCGCAGCAGCAAAGAGCTGACGCCGGAAGAAAGAGAGCGCAGGGTGCAAGAGATCTCGCAAAGGCTTGGGATGAAGTAACGCTTTCGGATCTCGGTTTCGGAGAGAACAATGCGCAAAAAGTGCGCGTCATGCCGAAGGGACAAGAGACCAGAAGCGAGGATATACAGGCGGCGGAAAAGTTCTTACGGTCGATGGGCGTGCAGAACGCGCGGTTCTTCACTGGGCAGCTGACGCAGGAGATCGATGGGCAGACGTTTTATGCGGACGCTGCCGTGACGGAGGACGGCTCCGTGCTCATCCGGGCAGACAGCGAGGAGTATTCTGCGTTCGAGCTGGCGAAGCACGAGGGGTATCATCTGCTTGCCGAGCGCTGGCCGGAGATGGCGGCGAAGATCCAGAAGCGGCTGCTGGGCGAGGGCAAGATCACAAAGGCAATGATTGAGAGCTATGTGGATGCCTACGCCGGGATCTACGGCGACGACACGGACGCCTACGTCGAGGAGATCGTCGCGGACACCTACGCCGGCATGAACCGAACGGACTACGGCACGAACCAGCTGCGCGCGGACGTGAAGATGGAGGTCGGCCAGTGGCAGAAAAAATCCGGCAGCGCGAGAGCGCCGCCGGTGAAGATGTCGATTGCACAGGATTTTAAAAGCAGAGTGTCAGCATGGTACAAGTCCGGGATGCCGGAGGACATGTCCTTTGTGCTGGGTGAGACCGGCGCGACGCTGCAAGGGCTGGGGGCAATCGAAAACGATATTTATATGAACGGCGAAAAGATCAGCACCATTCTGAAGGAGCATCCTGAAATGACGATCCGCGAGATCCAGCGGATCCCGGAGATTCTGGACGATCCGGTTCTGATTCTGAAAAGCAAAAACAATGCGAGAAGCCAGTACGGAAACAGCCGTCTCGTGATGTTCGGTGCGATAAAGGCGCAGGACGGATGGAACATTATGTGTGTCCTCGATCTGCGGCCAACAGAAAATGGTCTGCTGATTGACGATATGCAGAAGGTATCCAGCGCGTACTCGAAGGACGTGGCACCGGAAAACTTCATAAAGCGGAGTTTCATTCTGTTTGCAGACGAAAAAAGAACCATCCCGCTTCTTCGCGGCATGGGCTTCAAAATGCCCATGTCCCTTCTGCGGAGTGGTTCTATAGGTAGTATATCCTATGAGGGCAAAAGTGTCAACCTGCGCGGAGAAAAATTTTCAGATGTTGTAAGTGTTGGAACTACCGCAGAGACGGCAAAGAGGAAATTCTCTGCCAGCGCGCGGCAGGCGTCGGAGCGGGATAAACAGAACCTTGAGACCGTCTCTGCGATGCTGGACGATGGGAGCGGGCGCGGTGTGTTTAAGGACGCCGTTTTCCTGCGGAATCCGAGGCTCATGCAGAAACTGATTGATGAGCGGGAGAAGACGCAGACAGAAGCGTTCCGGGATTGGTTCGCAGACAGCAAGGCAACGAACACGACAGGCGAGCCACTGCTGGTGTTCCACGGTGCCGGAGCGAAATTTACGAAGTTTGATGTAGGCGGGAAACCAATCTGGTTGACTGCAAACATCAAGTACGCGGAAGAATACTCCACTGCGACGCGCAGCGTTGAGCGAATTCTGCCGGAGGCATCGATCTACGCAGGGAACGTCGATCGTATTATCCCGGCATATATTCGCGTGGAGAATCCGGCGGATATTGGAAACACTGACGGCGGATACAGCGGGAATTATGTGGATCTTGCGAAGCGGCTACAGATCAGACCTAGCGAACTGCAAGCCGTATGGGAACAGGCGGGGAAGCCGGAGCTCATGTGGCAGGTGATCAATACGCCGGGGATGGTAGAGATGCTGAAACGGCATGGATACGACGGGATTCAGGCGGTTGAGAACGGCGTGAAGGCATGGGCCGTGTTTGATTCTGCGCAGGTGAAGTCTGCGGTTGCAAACAACGGAAGTTTCAGCCTAACGAACCCGGATATCCGGTATTCTTCGCAGGACGGGCGGTATCGGGATCTAATGGGGGAGAAGGCGGCACAGTATGTGCGGCGCCTGGAAAGCCGGATGGTAAACGAGCTGGCGGAGAATCTGAGCGTGCCGGGGCAGGCAAAGCGGGACGTGCTGCGGCCAATGGCCGAGGAGGCGCTGCGGACGTTCTTTACGGACGGGCAGCTTGACCGGGCAAAGCTGAATGAACTCTTTGAAACGGCCTATCAGGCGGGCGTGGAAGAGGACCAGCAATATATCGAGCAGTACGGAGATCTGAAATCGCTCATCAAGGGAACAAAGCTGACGCTTTCTGAGTACGATCAGAAAAACATTGCAGACTGGAATTTGTTCCGCAGGGCGGCGTTTGGTACGCTGACGCTTGGGAAAGACGGCAGAGCAGTCGACTCGTTTTATCAGGAATTGCAGGAGATGGCGCCGGAGCTGTTCCCGGCAGACATTACCGCGCCGAGTGATCAGCTGATGCAGATCTATGATGTGGCGCGCGGCATTCAGAAGGTACAGAAGACGCTGGATGAATACTACGGGCCGCAGGCGGCGAGCTTCAAGAAGTGGCAGCAGGCGAATTTTACGGAATCCATCGACCGGCTGACGAGCGGGCTGCGGGTGGCGCAGCGGTATCTGGACGCGCAGAACAAAGCCAAAGAAAAGCTTGCTATTCCACAGACAGCGGAAGAAACGAAGCAGATGTGGGCGCAGCTGAAGGACGCAAGGCGAGTGGTCGAGAAAGCGCAGAGCAAGACGCTGCTGACGGAAGCCGACCAGAAGATCGTGAACCGGCTGCTGCGCGGGGAGACAAGCCCGGATTATGTGGCAGGGCTGGAAAACGGGCAGCAGATCCTGAAGGTCTACGAGGCAAAGGCTGACTATGATATGCTGGCGCTGAAGCTCAAGGCATGGAACGCGCAGCGCAAGCAGGGGTTGCGGGACTTTGCCGAGCAGGCGCTGACGGAAGCCGAGGCCGTCAAGTGGGTCGACAAGGTTATGGGGATCCAGTACCAGCGCGAGACGATGGAGCGGAACATCCGGGATATCGCGCGGAAGGGCAAGGTCTCTGACGAGAAGGCAAACGAATTCATCAACAAGTATTTCTGGCCCGTGCATGAGAACGAGAGCAAACGCAAGAATTACCTCGTGCAGCAGCAGAATAGGATCAAGGCGCTGAAGCTCGACCGGCAGGTACGGAAGGGAAATCTGGTATCCGAGAGCTATGCGGTGCAGTGGCTGGGCGAGGCGGAATTCAACCGGGACTATCTCAAGCAGCATCCGCGCGTCGAAAGGCGCGGGGGGATGACGTTTGACGAGTGGAACGCGGCCATTCAGGAATTCAAGAAGCAGAACCCAAATCTGGATCTCGGCAAGGTGCGGGCAGCCGTGAAGGTTTTCCATGAGGTCTACGACAAGCTGTTTCAGGATATGAATCGGGTGCGCATTGAGAACGGCTATGAGCCGGTCAATTATCTGCAGGGATATTTCCCACACTTCCAGGAGAACGAGGAAGGCGGCAGCATTCTGCAGAAGTTCGCAAGGGCGGCCGGGATCGAGGGCGATGTGTCGCCGCTGCCGGCGACGATCAACGGCCTTACGGCAAACTTCAAACCCGGCATCCGGTACATGGCGAACATCCAGAACCGACTCGGCTACGCGACGGCGTATGACGCGCTGCAGGGCTTTGACCGGTATATCGAGGTCGCGACGGACGTGATCTTCCACACGGCGGACATTCAGCGGCTGCGGGCGCTGGCAACGCAGATCCGGTACCGGGCGTCGGATGAGGGACTGAAACAGCGGATCGACGCGATCATGATGAACCCGTTCCTCAATCCGGACGAGGCCAACGAGCAGGTGACGAACCTGACGAAGGAGGGACGGTATGGGCTTTCGAACTTTGTGGATGAGCTGGACGAATACACAAACCTGCTGGCGGGAAAGAAGTCGCGGCTCGACCGGGGCATGGAGAAGACGTTTGGGAGACGATTCTACAACGTCATGAAGAAATTCGAGTCCCGCGTGGGCGCGAACATGGTCGCGGCAAACGTAGGATCGGCGCTCACGAACTTCATTCCGATCACGCAGGCATGGAGCCAGGTGTCGACGACAGACGTGCTGCGCGGCATGTGGGATACGCTGAAAAACTACAAGACCGCTGACGGGCTGGATTCTGCGTCGACGTTCATCAACAACCGCAGCGGCTACGGGCGGCTGGCCATGAGCACGATGGATAAAGTCTCCGCCGGTGCAGGTTGGCTGATGGAATCCATCGACACGTTTACGACGGGGAGCGTCGTCCGTGCGCGGTATTACCAGAATCTGCGGCGGGGCATGAGCGAGATGAGCGCGATGCAGGAAGCGGATCAGTTTGCCTCCGGCGTCATGGCAGACCGCAGCAAAGGCTCGACGCCGACGCTGTATTCCGCGCGGAACCCGCTGGTGAAGCTGTTCACGCAGTTCCAGCTGGAGGTCAACAACGAACTGAGCTGGATATTCAAGGATATGGCGCAGGAGGAGCGGAAGAAGGGTGTGGCGGCGCTGGCGAAGGCCATGTTCAAATTCCTCATCGGCGCGTGGATCTACAATGAGTTCTACGAGAGCATTGTGGGCAGGCGCGCGGCGCTTGATCCGCTGGATATCATCAATGATACGGTCGGAGATTTCACGGGGTATCAGCTGCCGAACACGGTACAGGCGGCGGTATCCGGGAAATGGGACTTCACGAAAGAGAAGCCGGGCACGTATCAGGCGATCAAGAACCTTGAGGGGAACATCATTTCTGAGTTCCCGGGCACGCAGGCGTTGACGATCCTCGGCGTGGATGAGGCGCTGGGGTTGGACATTGACAGCGGCAGGATCGCCGTGACGTCGGCCATCCCGAACCTCGGAAACATCGAGAAGGCGCTGCTGGCAAAGAACGAGGACATGGCGCCTGCGAAGAAGGCACAGACCATCGGAAACGAGCTTCTGAAGCCGGGCCTGTATCTGGCGACGCCGTTCGGCGGCGGGCAGATCCGCAAGTCGTATCAGGGCGCGACGGCGGCGGCTCGCGGCGGCAGCTACACAGTGGACAACGAGGGGCGCGATATCTTACAGTATCCCGTGTATAACGACAATCCCGCAGACCGGGCGAAGAGCTGGGCACAGGCGCTGCTGTTCGGCAAGACGGCGACGGAAGAGGCACAGAGCTGGGTGGAGAGCGGGTTCAAGTCGCTGTCCGCGAAGGAGACCGCCGCCTATCAGGGCATGACCGAGGGCGGAACCGACCAGAGAGAAAGCTACGCATTCGTGACCGCCATGAAGAAGGTCGACGACAAGAATGCAAAGCTCGCCATGCTGTACGCCTACGACATCCCACAGAACGCGAAGACGGCATATTATTATTCCGTCATGGCGTCTGACGAGGAGCAGGCGAAGATGGACGCGCTGGCAGCGGACGGCGTCGGCTATGACGCCTACATGCAGTACAAGCAGACGTACTTCAAGCAGTTCGGAACGCAGACAGTTTCGCAGGAACGGATCCAGACCGTGCTGGATGGGATGAACCTGACAAAGGCGCAGAAGGCCGCGCTCTGGGCGGCCATGGGAACGAGCTGGAAAGAAGAAAACAATCCGTACAAGTAACCGCAGGCCGGGGCAGATGCCCCGGCCTTTGCTTTGCGGCGTGGGGTGAATCCGGCGCGGGGGTCTGCTACACTGGATGAAAAGGAGGGATGCGGCATGGCGACGCCAATTCCGGGGGCTTATCCGAGCCCGAGGATCGACAAAGGGGTGCTGCGATGGTACGAGGGAGACACGTTCTCGATCGTGCTGCGGTTCGACCTGAAGGACCAGGACGGCGAGGCCGTCACGATCGGGACGACGGACAGCATGGCGGTCGTGTTTCTGGACGATACGCGGCAGACCGTCCACACGTTCAGCTTTGCGAAGGTGGAGAATGACCAGGTCACGCTGAACTTCGACGCGACGGTCACGGCAAAATTCACGAAGGGAAAATACACCTACGATATCCGGTACACGCACGGCGACAAGACGACGCTGGCGAGCGGGAACCGGGCATTCGTGGAGTAAGGAGCAGGTATGAGGGTAGAAATTCCGAATCAGATCACGGTGACGATCGGCGGGCTGATCTCCCGCGGGGTAAAGGCCGTGGAGGTCACGGACGCGGGGAAGCTGATTTTCACGCTGACGGACGGCAGCACGGTCGACCTTGGATCTGTCATGGGCCCGCAGGGGCCGAAGGGCGAGACGGGACCGGCGGGGCCGCAGGGGCAGACAGGACCTGCCGGCGCACAGGGTGAGACCGGCGAGGCGGGCGCGAGCATCACGTCGATCACGAAGAAATCGCAGAGCGGGACGACGGCGACGTACACGATCGCGCTTTCGGACGGGAAGACATTTGACTTTAACGTCGAGACCGTCAAGGGCGAGAAGGGCGACAAAGGCGATAAGGGGGAGACCGGCGCGACCGGCCCGAAGGGAGAGACCGGCGAGCGGGGACCGCAGGGCGAGACCGGCCCCAAGGGTGATCCCGGCGAAAAGGGCGACACAGGCGCGACCGGAGCGACCGGCCCGAAGGGAGACCCGGGCCAGACCGGCCCGCAGGGTGAGACCGGCCAGACCGGCCCGGCAGGTCCGCAGGGGCCGAAGGGCGACACGGGAACGGGATTTACCGTCAAGGGCTATTACGGCTCGGTCTCCGCGCTGCAGGCGTCGGTCAAGAATCCGGAGGTCGGAGACGCCTACGGCGTGGGCGCGGCTGCACCTTATGACATTTACATCTACGACGGCGTGACGAATGCGTGGGTCAACAACGGACCGCTGCAGGGCGCGAAGGGCGACAAGGGAGATCCGGGCGAACAGGGGCCGAAGGGCGAACCGGGCGACACCGGCCCGGCGGGCGCCAGCGGAACGGACGGCATAACCCCGAGCATCGGCAAGAACGGGAACTGGTATCTCGGGACGACCGACACGGGGAAGCCATCGCGCGGCGAGAAGGGCAGCACCGGCGACACCGGCCCGCAGGGGCCGAAGGGAGAAACCGGCGATACCGGCCCGCAGGGGCCGGCTGGTGCGGACGGAACTCCGGGCAAGGACGGCGCCGACGGCGTCACCCCGGCGATCGGCGCGAACGGCAACTGGTATCTGGGCGAGACCGACACCGGCAAGCCGTCCCGCGGCGCGAAGGGAGACAAGGGCGACCCCGGCGCAGACGGCGCGCCCGGCCAGACCGGCCCGCAGGGAGAACCGGGAGACCCAGGCGAGACCGGTCCGCAGGGGCCGAAGGGCGAACCCGGCGATACCGGCCCACAGGGCCCGCAGGGGCCAGCGGGCAAGACGCCGGTCAAGGGCACGGATTACTTTACGGCGGCGGATAAGGCCGCGCTGGTGCAGGACGTGCTTGCCGCGCTGCCAGAATGGACAGGAGGAAACTACTGATGGCATTGGATAAAGCAGTAGATTCCGCGCAGCTGAACGCCGACCTGACGGCGGTTGCGGACGCCATCCGCACGAAGGGCGGCACGTCCGCACAGCTTGCGTTCCCGGATGGGTTCGTGAGCGCGGTGCAGGCCATCAAGGGCGCGCCCGACTTGCAGATTGTCGTCACAACCAGCGCGGGCGCAACAGTTACAGCTACAAAAGGTAGCAAGACGGTTTCTGGGACGGCGGATGCGAGTGGAAACTGCACGTTGATAGTCGACGAGGTTGGAACATGGACGGTAACAGCAGCGACAGCAAGCACAACAAAGACGGCAGATGTTGTGGTTGGGACAGCTAATGTCGATTTGGTCATGATCGACCCCGTGTTCGGAAATAACAGCTGGGCTGCAATTATTAAGGCCTGTCAAGAGAAACAAGTTCCCAACACATGGAACGTCGGCGACAGCTGCAACATGACGATCAACAACAAGACCTACGCGATCGACATCATCGGCAAGAACCACGACGATTATGCCGACGGCTCGGGCAAGGCTCCGCTGACATTCCAGATGCACACGACCTACGCGACGCAGTATAAGATGAACGGCGCAGAGAGCAATAGCTGTGGTTGGGTGAACTGTCTGGTGCGGACGTCCACCGCATTCCCGGCACTGAAAAAGGTGATGCCGGCAGAGGTTGTAGCTGCATTTAAAGCCGTGACGAAGAAAACCTCGGCAGGCAGCGCCAGCTCGGCCATCGACACGACGGAGGACACGCTGTTCCTGCTGTCGGAGATCGAGGTCCAGGGCACGCGGACATACTCCTATGCGGGCGAGGGCACGCAGTACGAGTATTACAAGACGGCGGCCAACCGGAAGAAAAACCGTGCATGGTATTTGCGCTCGCCGAGACTCAACAGCACCAGCTGCTTTGACAGAACGGGATGGAACGGTGAGGCGGACTGGAGCGTCGCGTCCGAGGTGGACGGCATCGCGGCGGCGTGGTGTTTCTAATCATGTAGATATGATCTTTAAGGTCATTCTGATAAACAAGCCGACGGGCGTTAAGGAGCTTCTATGAGTACGATTATCTATACCCTCATCACCGACCGAACGACAGCGGACGTCGCACGCGTGCACGAGTTGGCCGTGAAGGGCTACGCGGGCATGACGGCGGCGGAGCTGGCGGAGTGGCTGGCGGGGATGAAGGGCGCATACAACGACGTTGACCTAAACCGCGTCGGGACGGCGCTGAACTACCTCCGCGACCGCCTGACCGGCGTCTGCGGCAGGGATATCACGTGGCAGGCGAAGACAGAAAAGAGGTAAAAACATGGATGCTGGAACCATCACGATCATCTGCGCCGTCCTCGGCTCGTCCGCGCTGACGACGGTCATTCAGGCCATCGTCGGCACAGCGCAGAAGAAGAAAACACAGGCAGACTCCCAGGGCGACCATCTCGCCGAGATCGACAAAAAGCTCGGGAAAATGCAGGAGCATCAGGACGAGCAGTATCTGGCGATCCTCCGGCTGACCATCATGTCGGAGGAAATGCCAATGGCCGAGCGTCTGATCGCCGGGCAGAAATACGTCAAGCTGGGCGGCAACGGCGATGTAAAAAAGTTTTTGCACCAGCTAGAGAAGCAGTGTGAGCACAATGGAGTTTAGCAAGAAGTGGCTGATCTGCAGCGCGCTCGTCAGCCTCGCACTCATTATCGCCTGCGCGGCAGGCGCAGACCTGACGGAGATCACGCTTGCGGTGCTGGCTGAAACAACAGCTTCCAGCGGGTTTTATCTCTGGAAGGCAAAAAACGAGAACCGCGCGAAGTACGCGCAGAAGTACATGGATAAATGGGCTGAAAAATACGGCCCGGAAGCGGCAGCACGCATCGCAGAGATCGTGCTGAAAGATTGAAAGGAGCATACATATGGACTACACACAGATCATCTCGGCAGTGATCGCGCTCATCAGCGCGCTCGTTTCGGCATTTCTGATCCCGTGGATCAAGACGAAGATCGACGCGGATAAGCTGCAAACGCTCCGCACTTACGTTGAGATCGGCGTAAAGGCGGCGGAGCAGCTGTACACCGCGACGGACGGCGCGGCGAAAAAGGCGTATGTCGTGAACTTCCTCGCCGAGAAGGGCATTCAATTTGATGTGGAAACGATCGATAAGCTGATCGAGGCCGCCGTGCTGCAGCTGCACCACGAGCTGTACGGGAGTGAGCGGGTATGAGTTACGTTATGAGAGCGTCCGAGCTTGTAAAAAAGCATATCGAAGTCGCGAAGAATTACAAGACCGTGTACATGTGGGGCTGCTTCGGATCTCCGGTCACGGATGGGATCATCACTGAGAAGGCAAAACAATACCAGGACTGGTACGACGCCGCAAAGCAGGCCAGATTCCGCGGGCTGATCGGAAAGGGCTACTTTGGCTTTGACTGCGTGAATCTCACAAAGGGGATCCTGTGGGGCTGGAACGGCAACAAAAACGCCTACCACGGCGGCGCCCGCTACGCCGGAAACGCCGTCCCGGATGTCTCCGCAGACGGTATGATTGCCAAGTGCAAGGACGTATCCGCGTCCGGCTGGGACAAGCTCGTCCCAGGAGAAGGCCTGTGGATGCCCGGACACTGGGGCATGTATATCGGAGACGGCCTCGCGGTCGAGTGTACCCCGATCTGGGATAACGGCGTACAGATTACGTGTGTCGGCAACATCGGCATCAAGGGCGGCTACAACAGCCGTGTGTGGAAGAAGCACGGCAAGCTCCCGTGGGTGGACTACGACACGGAAACCGTCGATAAGGCCGTCGAGGACGCCAAGAAGACAATCAAGGCAAAGGCCGGACTGGCAGACAGCACAATCAAGTATCTTGCCGATTACAAATACGGCGACGATCTGCTGAAAAAGCTGGCTGCGGCGATGAAGTAAGCCCTGCCCGGCGGCGGGCCGAAGGGAGTGACGAAAGCATAACTGCGCGGCTGGCTCTGCCGAAGGAGCTGGAACACCTCACGCGCAGCGACTGGGAGCGCGTCACTGACGAGGGCATACTGGATCAGATCGATCAGCAGATCGTGAAGCTTTATATCGTGCGCAGACTCCCGCAGATGGACGCCGCCGCCGAGATCGGCGTCGACCGCAAAACCATCTCCCGCCGCCTGCCGCACATCTACAACACCGCCCGCCGTCTGGTAGGGAAAACGGACAAAGAGAAAGCGCCATGAGCAACGGCTCATGGCGCTTTTTCTATGTTCCGGGATTGGCTTTCGGACGATAGTTCGGGTTATACGATCTGCATGCGCGCTCCAGCGCGCGGAAGTCGCAGGAGATCTTACAGATGAAGCTGCTCTTTCCATTGACGACATCGTAGTATGTACGATTGGCATGATCCAGAATGGCAAGCTTCTGACGGTTGCAATGCTCGATCTGGTTCAGGAGCAGGTTGCGATACTTCACATCCGGCTCTGCGGAAATGTCGTATTCAAGGATCGCAGAATCAGGGACAGGAACCATGTTGTTGAAGCCGAGAAGACCGAGGCGGCCACCGTCAAGCTTCAGAATGTGCTTGCCGGGCTTTAGATTGGCATGGTTTGGCTTCGGGGATTCCATGGGGACGAAATAACGGAAGCTCCCGACAGTGAGAACAACGCCGACATAGGGGCGACGCTGGCCCTTGTTGAACGGGACACGGAAGTCACGGGAATGGAGGAAGGAAATATAGCGCTCACTGATGTGGCAGATAAAAAGATTCTCCAAGATTCGACCTTTCCGGGAAAGAAAAAGCGAGACTGCAGAAGTCTCGCTTTTAGTTGCCCATGATTTTTTAAGCCCCTACTTAACGGCAAGGGATTTCCGCTTTTTTGGCTCCCTACTTGACGGCAAGGGATTTCCGCTTTTTTAGCTCCCTATTTAACGGCAAGGGATCTCCGCTTTCATGGGCAGATGATGAACGGCGACGTTCAATCTCTGTAGATTCCTGAAATGGTTGTGCCGCGGATCGTGCGGTGCCAGATTTCAGGATTCTTTCGCGGATCTCTCCGCACCCCTAGTATAAACTCAAAAATGTGTAGAAGTCAAGAGGGGTACTGGGAAAATTTTTAAGAGGAAAGCATGTCCCACAAATGGTACACAGAAGATATATGCTGTGAAAGGGGGATAAGAAATCACCCATAGAAAGGAGCGTTCCCATGAAAACGACGAAAATAGCTAACAGCAAAATTACCGCCCTCTATGAAAGATTAAGCCGCGACGATGATTTGGCAGGCGATAGTAACAGCATTGTCAATCAAAAGAAAATGCTGGAGGACTATGCGAAAGCCAACGGTTTTACGAATTGCGTCCACTTCACAGATGATGGTTGGTCTGGTGGAAGTTTTGACCGCCCAAGCTGGAAGCGCATGATTGAGGGCATTGAAAAAGGCGAAATCGCTGCTGTCCTTGTTAAAGATTTGAGCCGCGTCGGTAGAGATTATTTACAGGTGGGCTTTTACACCGAAGTGATGTTCAGAGAGAAAGGTGTGCGGTTTATTGCCATTACCAACGGAGTAGATAGCGACAAACGGGAAAGCAGCGAGTTTGCACCCTTTTTGAACATTATGAACGAATGGTATATTCGTGATTGCAGTCGTAAGATAACCACTGTTTTACGGGCAAGAGGTATGTCTGGCAAGCACACAAGCAACCATTGTATCTACGGTTACAGGAAAGACCCCAACAACAAAGACCATTGGATTATCGACGAGGAAGCTGCCGAAGTAGTACGCCGGATTTATCGCATGGCCATCGAGGGAAAAGGCCCGTATGAAATTGCCCGCATATTGGCAACGGAAAAGGTTGAGCGCCCCTCTTACTATCTTGCACAACGCGGTATGGGAAACCATCAATCAAACTACAATGCCGCAGACCCCTACACATGGCGCGGCGGTACAGTTGCCGACATACTCTCCAAGCAGGAATATATGGGGCATACGGTAAACTTTCGGACTTATAAGGAGAGCTATAAAGATAAGCGCGTCAAAATGACTCCCAAAGAGGATTTAGTCATTTTTGAGAACACACAAGAAGCTATCATCGACAAGGAAACATGGGAACGCGTACAAACTCTACGGAAAACCATTCGCCGGACAGACAGCATAGGAAAGGCCAATCCACTAACCGGCTTGATGTTTTGCGCGGATTGCGGTGCAAAGATGTATAACCACAGGGGCAAGGCCGGAAACGCGCGTGACTGGGCGGGCAGACCCAACGGGAAAAAGCGCCCGGATCGTGACGAGTACAACTGTTCCCGTTATGATTTAGGCAATCAACACTTTGATGATTATTGCACCACACACCTTATCCGTACTGCCGTTGTTAATGAATTACTGCTTGAAGCGATAAAGGAAGTTTGCGACTATGCAC
>OJKC01000770.1_pt1 | contig 23935 bp, 20 predicted proteins | sample 1596401 | NCBI WGS metagenome assembly OJKC01 (sample SAMEA4350162, study PRJEB24818) | metagenome | biome: human; feature: gut; material: faeces | place: Denmark | collected 2013-09 | reverse complement strand
CTTGAGGGACTGCTGGTATCACCAGGCTATGAAGCAGTTTATCGATGAAGGCGAGATTGGCGAACTGGCTATCTTGCGCATCTGCCACATGACTCCGGGATTGGCGCCGGGCGAGGGACACGAATATGAGGGTCCCGCCTACCACGACTGCGGCATGCACTACATAGACATTGCCCGCTGGTATGCCGACAGTGAATACAAGACCTGGCATGCCCAAGGCATGCGGATGTGGGACTACAAGGACCCTTGGTGGGTACAGTGCCACGGTACGTTCGAGAACGGCATCGCCTTCGATGTCACACAAGGCTTCGTCTACGGACAACTCTCCAGAAACCAGACTCATAATGCATATACGGACATTATCGGTACAAAAGGTATCGTGCGCATGACGCATGATTTCCGGACTGCCGTAGTGGAACTTCACGGCGTGAACCGTACGCTTCGCCTGGAGAAACCGTTTGGCGGAAAGAACCTGGACAAGCTCTGCAACATTATGGCAGACTCCATCGAGAGCGGGAAACGCGATCCGAGATTGCCGCAGATGCGAGACTCGGCCATTGCTTCCCAATACGGATGGACCTTCCTGGAGGATGCGCGCCGCCACGACCTGCCCGGCATAGGCGACTTGCAGACGCTGGAGGAAATCAGGGAGCGCCGGAGGCATATGAAAGAAGGTTACGGACTGCTCCGTCCGAAGAAGACGGTAGTCTGATGCCTACTGTAATTAAGGATTGTTTTAAAACTCATTATATTAACCGATTTTAAAATCTAAAGAACCATGTCGAAATTTACAAGAAGAGAATTTCTTAAGACCGGAGGTTTAGCTTTGGCGGGTCTTACCATTGCTCCAAGCAGCATTTTGGGTAAGAGCCACGGACACGTGCCTCCCAGTGACCGTTTGAACATTGCTGCCGTAGGTATCGGCGGTATGGGACACACCAACATCAACCATGTGAAGGCTACGGAAAATATCGTGGCGCTTTGTGACGTAGACTGGCGCTACGCGAAAGGTGTGTTCGATGAGCTTCCCAATGCGAAGAAGTATTGGGACTATCGTAAGATGTACGATGAGATGGGTAAGGACATCGATGCCGTTATCATCGCTACTGCCGACCATACACATGCCATCATTACTGCTGATGCCATGACGATGGGCAAACATGTATATTGCCAGAAACCGTTGACGCACTCCGTATATGAGTCCCGTCTGCTTACCCGCCTGGCCGCTTCTACGGGAGTAGTTACCCAGATGGGTAACCAGGGTTCCTCGGACGAGGGTACCGACTTGGTATGCGAGTGGATATGGAACGGCGAAATCGGTGACGTGACGAAGGTGGAATGTGCTACCGACCGTCCCATCTGGCCGCAAGGATTGAATGTTCCCGAAAAGGAAGACCGCATTCCCAAAACCCTGAACTGGGATTTGTTTACCGGTCCTGCCAAGATGAATCCATATAACGAAATCTATCATCCCTGGAACTGGCGCGGATGGTGGGATTATGGTACGGGTGCTTTGGGCGATATGGCTTGCCACATCCTGCACCAGCCGTTCAGAGCTTTGAAGTTGCTGTATCCTACCAAGGTAGAAGGTTCATCTACATTGTTGCTCAATGCCTGCGCTCCGCAAGCACAGCATGTGAAGCTGACTTTCCCCGCACGTGAGAATATGCCGAAGGTGGCTATGCCCGAAGTGGAAGTTCACTGGTATGATGGTGGCATGATGCCCGACCGTCCGAAAGGCTTCCCCGAAGGAAAGCAACTGATGCAGAGCGGTGGCGGTCTGACTATCTTCCACGGAACGAAGGATACGCTGATTTGCGGTTGCTACGGACAGAACCCGTGGTTACTTTCTGGTCGTGTGCCCAATGCACCGAAGGTTTGCCGCCGTGTGCCGAAGGCTATGAATGGCGGTCATGAGATGGACTGGGTACGTGCTTGTAAGGAAAGTCCTTCCAGCCGCGTGATGCCTAAGTCTGATTTCTCCGAAGCGGGACCGATGAACGAAATGGTGGCAATGGGTGTATTGGCTATCCGTCTGCAGGGCCTGAACAAGACACTGGAATGGGACGGAGCCAACATGCGCTTTACCAATATTGGCGACGACGAGACATTGCGTACAGTCATCAAGGACGGCTTCAAGATACACAACGGCCATCCAAGCTTCGACAAGACATGGACAGATCCGGTAAATGCCAAAGCTTTTGCAGAAGAGCTCATCAAGCATAACTACCGTGAAGGCTGGAAGTTGCCCGATATGCCCAGATAAACATTAAAAAGAGTATCGGAACCAGGTTCCGATGCTCATAAACGAATACTAATCATTTAATTTTTCAGATTATGAAGAAAATATATTATTCTTTGGCTTGTTGCCTTATCGGAGGTATGCTCGCCTCTTGCGGTGGCGGTGCAAAGAAATCGAACGCTACGGAGGAAGCAGCGGCTCCTACTACTACTGCGGTGTCTTATTCCAAGTCTCTGAAAGCGCCTGAAACGGACAGCTTGAACCTGCCGATTGATGCGGACGGTTATATCACTATCTTTGATGGAAAGAGCCTGGACGGATGGCGTGGATACGGTAAGGACAAAGTGCCTTCCAGATGGATTATTGAGGATGGTTGCCTCAAATTCTGCGGAACCGGTACCGGCGAAGGACAGACCGGTGAGGGCGGTGACTTGATTTTCGCCCATAAGTTCAAGAACTTTGAGCTGGAACTGGAATGGAAGATTTCCAAAGGTGGTAACTCCGGTATCTTCTATCTGGCTCAGGAAGTTACTTCAAAGGACAAGGACGGCAACGAAGTGCTGGAACCCATCTATATCTCTGCTCCCGAATTCCAGGTGCTGGACAACGCCAATCATCCGGATGCCACGCTGGGTAAGTACAACAACCGTCAGGATGCTCACTTGTACGACATGATTCCTGCCGTTCCACAGAACGCCAAACCTTTCGGCGAATGGAACAAGGCCAAGATTATGGTATACAAAGGTACTGTAGTTCACGGACAGAACGATGAAAACGTATTGGAATATCACTTGTGGACCAAGCAATGGACTGAAATGTTGCAGGCCAGCAAGTTCAGCGAAGAGAAGTGGCCCTTGGCTTTCGAACTGTTGAACAACTGCGGAGGCGAAAACCACGAAGGCTTTATCGGTGTGCAGGATCATGGCGACGATGTTTGGTACCGCAACATTCGCGTAAAGGTTCTCGACTAATCCCTTCTAAAAAGATAGTACTATGAGAATCAAACATATGATGATTGTGTCAGCACTGTGCTTATCCATGGCCACAAGCTGCAGCAGCCACAGCACGGAAACAACGTCGGAAACGACGAAAAAGGAAGTAGCCATCCAGCTCTACTCTGTAAGAGACCTGGTGAAGGACGGCAGTAACCTCGACCGGATTCTGAAGGATTTGGCTGATATGGGCTATACCAGTGTGGAGGCCGCCAACTACAATGACGGTAAGTTCTACGGCAAGACTCCCCAGGAGTTCAAACAGATGGTGGAAAAGAGCGGTATGACCGTGCTTTCTTCGCACACTACCCACGGGTTGTCGGACGAGGAACTGGCTTCGGGCGACTTTACGGAAGCCTTGAAATGGTGGGATCAGTGCATTGCTGCCCATAAGGAGGCCGGTATGGAGTATATCGTGACTCCGTATCTCTCCGTTCCCAAGACATTGAAAGACTTGCAGACCTACTGCGACTATTACAATGAGGTGGGCAAGCGTTGCCAGGCTGCCGGTCTGAAATACGGTTACCACAATCATGCCCATGAATTCCAGAAAGTGGAAGACAAGGAGCTGATGCTGGACTACATGCTGCAACACACCAATCCCGAATATGTATTCTTCCAGATGGACGTTTACTGGGTAGTGCGTGGCCAGAACAGCCCGGTGGATTACTTTAACAAGTATCCCGGACGTTTCACCATGCTCCATATCAAGGATCACCGCGAGATTGGACAGAGTGGTATGGTAGGTTATGATGCTATCTTCAAGAATACGGATACTGCCGGCGTGCGCCACATCGTAGCTGAGATTGAGAAATACAGCTGTCCCGTAGAAGAGAGTGTGAAACAGAGTCTTGACTACTTGCTCGATGCTCCTTTCGTGAAAGCATCGTATAGCAAATAAAACATGATGGCGGCTATTCATTCATAAGCTCGGCCGCATCATTTTCTTGACGCGGGCACCACCGGATGAAGAATCCGGGGTGCCCGCGTTTTTTTACTTCCTTCCGAAGTCGGCCGGAATCTCTCCCCATTGTTTTGTCTCCCATTTCAGGATGCGGGTGGTGTAGGTGTTTTCGCGCAACCACTTCTCCGCACGTTCTATTAGGTGGAAAAGCTCTTCGGTCTTGGCGTCGCGCGGCAGTTTGGTCTTGCATTTTTTCTGTTTTATCCAGTTGATGGCGTTCACGCTGTCACTGTAGATGGGCATGTCGAAACCTTTCTGTTTCAACAAGGCAAGTCCGTGGACAATGGCAAGGAACTCGCCGATGTTGTTCGTCCCCTGCATGGGGCCGAAGTGGAAAATCTCCTGACGGGTGCGGAGATACACTCCCCGGTACTCCATCGGGCCGGGATTGCCGCTGCATGCCGCGTCGACCGCCAGTGCCTCGGTCTGCACTTCCGCCCCCCAGGACGGCTGCTCGGCGGATGCCTGCCGGGCGGCTGCCCCACGACCTACGTAGTGATAAGGGGAGGACGCGTAGGCACGCTCTGCCTCCTCGCGACTCTCGAACGACTTGTAGACGGCTCCCTCGTAGCCTTTTATCTGTGCCTGGCATTCGCTCCAGGAAGTGTAGATGCCCGGGGTGACGCCGTTCCAGACGACATAATATTTCTGTTTTGCCATACGCTGGGTGTTGTTTGGCTGCAAAAGTACAAAGAAATGGGGGAACCGGCAGCAAAGCGACGGAACTTCCGCTACTTCCGCTCCGCCTCGCCGCAAAAGAATCCGGACAGAAAAGTTCGATAATCCGGACAAAAGCGTACGATTGTTTTAAAAGAAATACATATATTTGCAAAAACTGTTACAGCGTATGGATACGCTTTGTCCTTGACCTTGTCTATACTCCTGAAGAACTGAACCTTTATTGACTCACACTTATGACAAACTGGAAACTTTTCGCATGCGCCCTCCTGACCGGTGCATGTTGCGGCACGGCGTTGACCGCACGAGGAGGCTCTCTCCCATCGGGTCATGTGTATGCAGCTTCGGTGCAACAAGCTGCACGGACCCTCACCGGAACTGTCACCGACAGTCATGGTGAACCTCTCCCGGGTGTCTCGGTCTCCGTCAAGGGGACAACCCTGGGAACCATCACCGACATCGACGGAAAATACACGCTGAAAGTGCACGAAGGGGCGGAACTGGTGTTCTCCTTCGTCGGCATGCAGACGCAGACGGTACGCTTCAAGGGCGAGCCTTCCCTCAACATCATCCTGCGCGACGACAACGTGGCACTCGATGACGTCGTGGTCATCGGCTACGGCAGTAAGAACCGCAAGAGCCTGACCAGCTCCATCTCCTCCGTGAAGAAGGAGGACATCGAGCGCATGGCGCCCGTCTCGACCAACGTGCAGGACCTCATCGGAGGCGGCATGCTGAAGGGTGTACTTGCCACGCAGAACAGCGGCGAGCCGGGGTCGTCCATCAGCATCAACGTCCGCGGTGTGACCTCGCCCTATCCCAACATGCAGACGGGCACGAACAACAACGCACCGCTCTACGTCATCGACGGCGTGCCCCTCTTTGTGGAAGCGACCAGTCTGAACCCGCTCATGAACCTCTCGCCGAACGACATCGAGAGCATCGACGTGCTGAAGGACGCGTCCGCCACTGCCATCTACGGCTCGCGCGGAGCCAACGGCGTCATCATCGTCACGACCAAGGACGGACGCAAGGACGAGAAGCCTGTGGTGGAGGTGGGGTACAGCATCGCCGTGGCGAACCCCGTGAAGGAGTTCAAGCCCCTCACCACCGAGGAGTTCCTCCGCTACACCGACCAGAACCTGCGGAATGCCGCCATCGCCTACAACAACTTCGAAGGCTACTCCGCGATGTTCACCCCGTACATGCCGTCGATGGCGCTCTTCAGCTTCGACGAGTACGGACAGGTGGTCTACGAGGGGCTGGACATGACACGGTTCAACCCCGACGTGCAGACCGACTGGGTCCGCGAGGTGAAGAACCGGAATGCCCTGACACACCAGTACAATGCCTCCGTGCGCGGCGGCTCCCAACGCACGAACTACTCCCTCTCGCTGAACGGCAGCAACGAGGAGGGACTCTACCGAAACGACAGCATGGAGACCTACGGCGGACGCATCGCGCTGAACACCGACCTGAGCGACCGCGTGAAGCTGGGCGGCGTGATGAACTACTCGGAGACGAAGCGCCGCAGCACGAGCGACGGACTGGGCACGGCGAGCGCCGAGGCGAAGCCCTGGCTGGTGCGCCCCGACATAGCGGTCTATGACGAGCTGGGCGAGCTGAACCGCATCGACACGGGTCTCTCCGCCTACGGCATGGACGGCGTGGAGCTTACGCCCTCGCCCGTCGGACTGCTCGAGCGGCAGACGCGCCACGCGAGCAACCAGTTCCTCGGCAACCTTTTCGCTGAAATCGAGCTGTTCCGTGGACTGAAGTTCCGCACCGACTTCAGCATGACCCACTACACCTTCCAGACCTCCTACTACACCCCCGTGGAGGCGTCCGTCGACATGCGCGGACTGGGCATGCCGCTCGAAGCCATGCTGTCGACCTCCGACAGCGAGTACCGGACGACGTCGCTCAACTTCCGTCTGGACTACAGCCTCAACCTGCAGAAGCACCTCTTCGGCGCCATGCTGGGCTATGGGGCAGAACGGTCGAAGAACGCCTCGGAGACACTCGCCTACCAGGGCTTCCCCACACTGAACAATATCGACGCCGCCCGCGAGGTCATCAGCAAGATCCAGACGACGACCCGGAGCGGACTCAACTCGGTGTACGGACGTGTGAACTACTCCTACGACGCGAAATACCTGGCGGAACTGAGCATGCGTGCCGACGCCTCGTCGAAGTTCGGCCCGGGCAACCAGTGGGGCTACTTCCCGGCGCTCTCGCTCGGCTGGATCATAAGCGAAGAGGACTTCATCCGCGACAAGGACACCGTCAGCAACCTGAAGCTGCGCCTGAGCCTCGGACAGACCGGATCGACCAACGTCGCCGACTTCGTCTACCACCAGTACTACATCAACGGTCCGCTCTATGGCGGACAGAACAGCACCGTGCTCAACGGCACGCTGCCCAACCGTAACATCGGGTGGGAGAAGACCAGCGAGGTGAACGTGGGCGTGGACTTCAGCTTCTTCAACGACCGGCTCTACGGAAGCCTGGACGCCTACTACCGTTATACCGACGGGGCACTGGCACCGTCGCCCCACATCCTGGAGCCGGGCATGGCGAACTACTGGAGCAACATCGTCGACATGAGCAACCGCGGCGTGGAGTTCTCCATCGGGGCGGACGTGGTGCGCGGGAAGGCCTTCAGCTGGAGCACGATGCTCAACCTCTCGCACAACCACAACCGCATCGAGTCGCTCAACGACGCCCTCATCAGCACCTACATGCAGGACTACTTCGTCGTCGGCGAGCCGATGGGCGTGACCCGGGGCTACGTGGTGGACCATATCATCCAGAGCCGGGAGGAGATTGATGCGCTGAACGCCACCGCCCAGCAGCTCTACGGGCGCAACTACATGGACAACACCGGCGTCGGGGACTACCTGCTGAAGGACCTCGACGGCAACGGTATCTTCGATGCGACGTACGACAAGACGGTCATCGCCAATCCCGAGCCCGCCATCTTCGGCGGCTGGCAGAACACGTTCTCCTACAAGAACTGGTCGCTCTCCATGCTCATGCAGTTCTCCCAGGGAGGCACTGCGGTCTATAACGACCTGCTCATGGAGGTCACGCAGCCCTACGCGGGCAAGAGTGTCAGCCGCGAGCTGTACGGGAACTTCTGGACGCCCGAGAACACCGATGCACGCTATGCGCGCATGGGCGACGGCATCTACAACTACAACTCCACGCTCAACGACCGCTATGTGTTCAGCACCTCCTACCTGCGCATGAAGAACATCACGCTCGCCTACGAGCTGCCCCGGAGCGTCGCCCAACGCCTGCACCTCGGCAGCGCATCGGTCTACGCCGTGGCGACGAACCTCTTCACCGTGACCGACTGGCCCGGCATCGACCCGGAGTCGGCAGGTACGGGCACGACCGCCGGCACCAACTACGACTCCTACCCGCTCTCGAAGACCTTCTCGGTAGGTGTCAAGCTATCCTTCTAACCACACGCTAATAAGATAAGGTATATGACTACGCATAGAAACATCCTGCTCACCCTCCTGGTGAGCCTCACACTCTCGTCGTGCAACCTGCTGGGTCCGGTCGATGACATCCAGCCCGACTTCGTCCTGACCGACGACGATGTGATCACTGACAGCAACTCTGCCGAGTACCTGCTCAACGGCATCTACAGCCGCTACCGCGAAAGATCCCTCGCATCCATGCGCAACGGCATGTTCATCCTGACGGGCACGCTCAACAACACGACCGTCGCCGAGGGCGCAACGAACTTCCGCGAGAACAACCTCCGTCCGCAGAACAACACCGTGCTCAACTACTATACGGGCCTCTACGCCATCATCAACCAGTCCAACTCGCTCATCGCGAACCTGCGCGACGCTCATCCGAAGGGACTGACCGAGGCACGCAAGGGCGAAATCCTGGGCGAAGCCTACTTCCACAAGGCGTTTGCCGAATTCATGCTGCTGCGCTCCTTCGGCGAGTTCTGGGACCGCTCGTCCGACTACGGCGTGGTGCTCTACAACGAACCGGCACGCGGCAACGACGAGGCCAAACGGCGCGCTCCGGTCGAGGAGTGCTACACGCAAATCCTGTCCGACCTCGACGAGGCGGTTGCCGCCCCGGCATACGACGGACGCGCCTACCGGGTGAACGGCGTCACCGTGCAGATGCTGCGCGCACGTGTGCTGCTCTACATGGGACGGTTCGCCGACGCTGCCACCACCGCCCGGACCGCCATCGCCGACGCCACCGCCGGAGGTGCTTCGCTGGAGACCGACTACCTGACGGTCTTTGCCCAGGGCTTCAGCTCCCCGGAGACCCTGTTCGCCCCCTACGTGTCCTATCCGCTGGAGACGATGGGCAGCATCCTGACCACCGATGTGAACCTGGGCTACGGGACGACCGTCAGCCGGATAGCCGACGAGCTGGCAGGCACGACGGGCGACGAACTGTATGACGCCCGCTACACCGCCGCCTTCCAGCCGATGAGCCTGAAGAAGTATGTGCTCAACAACGCCACGACGGGCGACAACAACACTTACTACTTCATGCGTCTGCCCGAACTGTACCTCATCCTGGCGGAAGCCGAGGCGCGCGAGGGCAACTACCCGCAGGCACGTGAAGCCCTGCAGCCTGTCGCCACCCGCGCCGGCTACGCGGAGGACTATGCGGACGGCATCGCCGACGGCGACCTGCTGCTCACCATCTTCCGCCACAAGTACATGGAGCTGAGCGCGGAGAACTACGAGGAGTGGTACGACATGGTGCGCTACTACCGGCTCGACGGCACTGACTTCACTGCCACGGGACTGGGATACACGCAGTCGATGCAGCATCTCGTCCTGCCCATTCCCACACAGGCACTCAGCGGCAACAGCCTGCTGGTGCAGAACCCGACTTATGAAATATCCAACCATTAAATGATAACCTTATGAAGAAACTGACTCTTCTGGCAGCCGTCGCCCTCCTGGCAGGCTGTCAGCCCGGCGCCGGTCCGGGCTATACGCTCGACGGCGTACTCACCGGCGGCGAAGCACCCACCGGCATGGCATACCTGCAACTGCAAATGCCCGACGGACAGATGGTGTCGACCGACAGTGCCACCATCACGGACGGCAAGTTCAGCCTGAAGGGGCACGTGGACCGTCCGCAGATGTACACCCTCCGCATCGACCTGCGTACGGACCCGACGGAGAGCGTCCGGGGCAAGGTGTTCGCCTCGCACTTCTATCTGGAGAACTCGCCCATCACCTTCGAAGGCAACCTGAAGACGCTGCCCGGAGTGTTCTACGACCCCGAACGTCCGCTGGAGACACCCGTCATAAAGGGCTCTGCGACGGAGGACTTCTACGCCCGCTTCCGGGCGGACATCAAGCCCGCCAGCGACAGCCTGGCTGTCATCGACCGACGCTACTGGGAGGAGTACACCGCCCCGATGATGAACGACAAGGAGCACAAGCACGACTACACCGAGGTGGGGGTAGCACTCGTGAAGGAGGAGGCACGGTGGCGCAAGGAGCTTCAGGAGAAGACCCTGGCGTTCATCCGCGAGAACCCCTCGTCGGTCGTGGCTTTCGACCAGCTGGTGGCGCTCTTCTCCGACTTCACCGTGAACTACTCCGGCAAGCAGATTGACGAGATGCGCAGCTGGGTGGCAGATGCCTGGACAGGCACTCCCCAACTGGCGGCACTCGACTCCATCGTGAGCCGCATCAAGCCGGTCGCACTGGGTGAGAAGTATGCCGACATCGACGTACAGACGCCCGACGGCAAGACCGTGAAGCTGTCGAGCCTCATCCCCGAGGGCAAGTATGTGATGCTGGAGTTCTGGGCAAGCTGGTGCGGACCGTGCCGCGCGGAGATTCCCCACCTGGTGCGGGTGCACGAGAAGTACAAGGACTTCAACATCGTCAGCGTCTCGGTCGACGAGAAGGAGGCTGACTGGCAGAAAGCCATGAAGGAAGAGCGGATGACGTGGACACAGGCACGCATCACCGGCGGCATCATGGGCGAGGAGATGAAGAAGTTCAACATCACGGGCATCCCCATGTGCATAGTGCTCGACGGTGAGGGACGCTTCTACCGCACGAACACCCGGGGCGCCTACCTCGACGCCTTCCTGATGGAGCTCTACGGCAAGTGACGGCCGGCACCGTCATGACGGCATGACGGGATACAGACAGAGGCACGAAGACACAGCGTATGCCAGCCCCACGGAGGGGTGACGGACGGTTGCTGTGGCTTCGTGCCTCTGCGTTTATCCGGTGCGGGGCGCGCTCAGGCGTCCGCGGAGAGCCGTGCCAGGTAGTTGTAGTGCTCGCCCTCCCGGACACATTCGGCACGGAAGCCGCATTGGGAGGCGTAGAGCGAGAGGGTGTCAAAGTCGATGTAGAGCCAGTCGAAGGGTTCGCCCTTGACCTGCCGGTACTGCATGAGGAAGTCCACCTGACCGTAGTAGTCGCCTGCCAGGTCGATGAGCATCCCTCCGTCCTCATCCTCGAAGAGGTAGCTCAGGTCACTGGAGTCCATCAGGATGCATCCGCCGGGACGCAGGAGCTGCTTCATGCGGTCGAAGAAGGCGGGCATCTCCTCGATGCGTCCGATGATGCCCGAGCCGTTCATCAGCATCAGGATGGTGTCGAACGTCCCAAGCGGTTCGTTGCCGAAGAGGTTGGCGAGACGGACGTCCTTCACGCCGCGTTCGCGCATGACCTCCACCGAGAGGGGCGAGATGTCTATGGCACACACGTCCTTCCCCATCGCCTGCAGGGCGAGCGAGTGGCATCCGCTGCCGGCGCCGACGTCGAGGATGCGTCCCTGTGCCATGCGCAGGGCGGTCTGCTCCAGCGGAGGCATCGTGTCGAAGGTACGGAACAATTCTTTCACGGGCATCTCGTCCTCGTCAAAGCGGGACGAAAAGACACGCAGCGGCTGTGCCTTCCCGCGGCGGTGGAAGTCGGCAATGGCGGCTCCCATCGGGTCTTTCTCCGGAGTCAGTGTATCGGTTCGCATAGGCTTACGCTTTTTCCTGCATCCGCTTCTCCCACTCGGCGCGCGTGCGCTTCCACCGGTTGTGCGACCACAGCCAGTATTGGGGGGCGCGGCATATCATCTGTTCGAGGTGTTGCATGTAGAGGTCGGTCACCTCGTATTCCTTGACCTGGCCGATGTCGTCGACCATGCGGTAGAGGTGGCAGTGGTAGTGCCCCCGACGGGGACGGGTGACGTCGGCGAAGTAGATGAGCGCGTCCATCTGACGCCCTATCTTCTCCGTCCCGATGAATACGGGTGTGTCCTGATGAAGGAAGGGGGTAAAGTGGTGGATGCTGTTCCACTTGGGCGACTGGTCGGAGATGAAGCCGATGACGTGCTTCCCTCCTTGACGGCGCATCTCGATGATGCGGCGCAGGGTCTCCTTCATGGCGATGCAGCGTGCACCGTACTGGCTGCGGAGCTTGAGGAACAGTTGGTCGAAAGCTTTGTTGTAGAGCGGGTGGTAGATTTGTCCGCAGGAGACGTCACCGGGGAACCAGTAGGGCATCGAGGCAATCCACTCCCAGTTGCAGTAGTGTCCCAGGTAGATGAACGTGAACGACTTCCCCTCGCGCTCCATGTCGCGGACGATGTCCTCGGTTCCGCTGAACGTCATGCGACGGCGCATCTGCTCCTCCGACATGGAGAACTGCTTGAGCGTCTCCACCACATAGTCGCAGAAGAAAGCGTAGAACTGCTTCTCGATGCGGACAATCTCCGCGGTGCTCTTCTCTGGAAACGATGCGGTGAGGTTCTTCCGCACCACGCCGCGCCGGTAGCGCACCACATGGTACAGGGGGAAGTAGAGCAGGTCCGACAGGAGGTAGAGTACCCGCAACGGCAGCAACGAGAGGGCGTACCAGAGAGCGAAGACCAGGTAATAGACGAGTTTCATAGGCGTGGCGTTTAAGTGGTCAGGCGTGGCGGATGCCGAAAAAATCCTGGAAGCGGCGTTTGATGCGCCGGTGCTCCTCGAAGCGTTCCAGCTGGCGGATGACCTTGTGGACGCACTCGTCGGCATCCCAACCGCGGCGACGGGCGTAGAGGGAGATGATGTAGACGAGCACCTCGCGCTTGTGGGTGAGTCGTTTCAGGTTGTCCAGACATTCGTCGGGGGTGGGCCGCTTGAAGATGGAGCGGTTGGTGTCGATGAGCGCGAAGCGGTAACGTCCGTCGTCATCGGCATGATAGAGAATGTTGGTCAGGTTGAGGTCGCCGTGCAGGACACCCTTCTCGTGCAGCTCCACGAGGAATCCTGCCAGTGCGTCGGCCAGCGGATGGTCGAAGTGCGGCACCGAGAGGAGGATGCTCGTCGGCGGATAGTCGCAGTTGAGCGACACGAAGAAGCCGGTGGTGAAGAGCCCGTGACGCCTGGTCTCGATGTACGCCACCTCGTGGGGCGACTCGATGCCCTTGTCGCGCAGCAGGGCGGCAAACTTATAGGCACGCTCGGTCTTCGTGCTCTTGAAGTAGGTGTAGATGATGCGCTGGAAGAAGTTGGGGTGCTTGTATTTCTTGACGACGAGCGACTGTCCGTCCACCCGGTAGCGTTTGACGACGTTACGTCCCTGATACAACAGTTCGCCACTCTGGTCGAAAGTGGCAGGCAGTTGCCGGATGAAGTCGCTGTAGCGGCGGTAGTCGGGATGGACGATAAGTTTCATGTCAGTCTTTCTTTGATTCGATTAGTTGCTTGATTCGTTCTACAAGGGTTTCGGGACGAAGCAGCGTCAGGCACGCATAGTCGTCGCGCAGACAGGGACGGTTCCCGTAGATGGAGCAGGGACGGCAGTTCAGGTCGAGCTGCACGGCGCGGTCTTCCGTCTGTCCCCAGCCCATGAAGCCGGCGTACGGGTGTGTCGCGCCCCACACCGAGAGCACCGGAGTGCCCACGAGCGATGCCAGGTGCATGTTCGCCGAGTCCATCGACACCATGACGTCGAGGTGGCTCATCACCACCAGCTCACTGTCCATCCGCAGCTTTCCTGCCAACGAACGGACGCCCTCATGGCGTTGCTCCCACTGTTCGAGCAGCGCACGTTCCGACGCGCCTGCCCCGAAGAGGAACACACGGCATCCGGCAGCGGCAAGTGCAGCCACCACCTGCTCCATCTGTTCCAGCGGATAGACCTTCCCGCGGTGGGCGGCAAACGGAGCGATGCCCACCCATGTGTCCGTCCCCTTCTCTCCCGTCACGCCGACGACCGTGCGCAGGTCGCCCCCGGCATCGCCGAAGAGGGAGGAGAAGCGGGGTGTCACGTCCAGCCCCAATCGGCGCAGCACGTCGGCATACCGTTCGAAGGACGACTTCAGCGGGACGAGCTTCTTCTCCACCGCGTCGGTCAGCGCCTTCTTCTCGCGCCTTCCCTTGTCGATGTGAGCGGTCCGTATACCCGCCAGGCGGAAGCGCATCCGCAGGTACTTGCTGCGGAGCACGTCGTGCAGGTCCGCCACGGCATCGATGCCCAGCGGACGCAGCTCGGCAAAGAGGCGGTTCAGTCCGCCGATGCCCTTATGCCGTCCCTTCAGGTCAGCCCCGACGAAACTGACATTCGCAGGCATCCGCTCAAACAGCGGACGCACGAACTCCCGGCTCAGCACAGTGATGCGCAGCTCCGGATGTTGACAGGCGCAGGCGTGGATGACCGGGATGGTCATTGCCACATCGCCCAGCGCCGAGAAGCGTATGACGAGCAGATGTTTCACGTTTAGTCGGGTGTTATGGGATGATTGGTCTGTGTACGATGGGGCGAAGGCTCACTTCTTGCCGTAGAGCACCGGGTTGAGTTCGGGGTCATTGTACATCTTCATCTGCTTGTAGACTTTCATGTACTTGCGACCCGCCTCGATGTCGGCAATCAGCTGGTCGATGGCTGTCGACAGGTCCTTCTGCTGTTCCAGGAGGACTGCCAGCTTGCGGGCGCACAGCTCGTGGTGCTCGGCAGACACGTCGGTGCGTTCCGTCTCCTGACGCATGTGGTATATCTTCAGCGCGAGAATCGACAGGCGGTCGATTGCCCACGCCGGACTTTCGGTGTTGATGGTGGCATCCGGCAGCGGCTTCACATCCTTGTATTTGTCCAGGAAATAGCTGTCGATCAGCTCCACGAGGTCCGTGCGGTCCTGGTTGCTCTTGTCGATGCGGCGCTTCAGCACCAAGGCGGCTGCCGGGTCGATATTCGGGTCGCGGATGATGTCCTCGAAGTGCCATTGGACAGTGTCTATCCAGTTTTTGAGATAGAGATAGTACTCGATCGTCTTCAACGCATAAGGGTTGTTGATAGGCGTATCCACATTGTCGGTTTTGTGGTAATCATCGATGGATTGCACAAATATCGGGTTGCAAAGTTCTGTGAATGTCATAACCGTTCTATGCTTATGGTGTTATAATCGACAAAAATAGGCATTCTTGCCGAACTGACAATACGAACGATATTCAAAAGTGCAAGAAAGCGGCTAACTTTGCACCGACTAATGACAATTTTCCATGAAAGTAATCGTTGATAAGAAAATACCCTACCTGCAGGGTGTCATCGAGCGACTTGCCGATGAGGTGGTTTATGCCGAGGGGCGCGACTTCACCCCGGAGCTGGTGAGGGACGCCGACGCCCTGTTCGTCCGTACCCGTACACGCTGTGACCGTGCGTTGCTCGCAGGCAGCCGGGTGCGCTTCATTGCCACGGCGACCATCGGTTTCGACCACATCGACACGGACTTCTGCCGTGCGTCGGGCATCACGTGGACCAATGCCCCGGGTTGCAACGCGGGCGGTGTGGAACAGTATGTCGAGTCTGCCCTCCTGCTGCTGGAACGTGAACGGGGCTTTTCCCTCCGGGGTGCCTGCCTCGGTGTCGTCGGCGTGGGTCATGTCGGCAGCCGTGTGGCGGACGTCGGTCGTCGGCTGGGCATGACGGTGCTCTGTTGCGACCCTCCACGTGCCGAAGCCGAGGGACCGGAAGGCTTCACCTCGCTGGAGGAACTCGTCAGCCGTTCAGACCTCATCACCTTCCACACGCCGCTCACCCGCGAGGGTGCTCACCCGACGTGGCATCTGGCGGACGAGGCATTCTTCCGCTCGCTCTCCCGTCCGCTTTACCTTATTAATACGTCACGCGGAGAGGTGGTCGACAATGCCGCCCTGCTGTCCGCCTTGACCGATGGACGTGTTGCCGACGCCGTCATCGACGTGTGGGAGCACGAGCCGGACATTGACCGCCGCCTGTTGCAGCAGGTCTTCATCGGCACGCCCCACATTGCCGGCTATTCAGCGGACGGCAAGGCGAACGCCACCCGCATGTCTCTCCAGGCATTCTGCCGTTTCTTCCGGCTGCCGGAAGAGTTTCACATCGAACCGCCCGCACCTTCCGAACCGCTCATCCGTGCCACTTCCCGTGCCGAAGCCCTGCTCCGCATCTACAATCCGCTCGACGACAGCCGTCGGCTGAAAGCCTCCCCCGAAAGCTTCGAGTCGCTTCGCGGCAACTATGCCTACCGACGTGAGCCGTCGGCCTACCGGATTCTTCCCATTTCTTAGCAGATTCCTTGCAAAAATCATCTGTCCTACAATATATCTACGTATCTTTAGCCTCTGGGAACATGGTGGTAACAACTTAAATGTTATATTTCATGCTGTTCTCACTATGTTCCTAATCTTTAAACCACTATTTTAATCCTTCTATTGAGCCCACGTTAAGCCACGAAAAATCTAAGCTGAAGAAATATGAGACCAAAGGAAATATTCGTAATGTGCTTCATCTCCATGCTTTTTTCATGTAATGTACATCCTGACGAAAGCGTCATATCGGATACTGACACCTTGCTTGTTACTAATCCCAAAGCAGTTATTGTCCTACTGGATTCGTTGGAGCAAGTGGGCTGTTTAAATGAAAAAGAACAGATGCATCTTGTTTGGAATCGGGCTTTGGCATATCAAGCATTGGGATTATCACTGGCAGAAGAGCATCAGCTGATGAATGCAATAACCTATTACAGAGCAAAGAACGAGAAGGTCGCAGACAGTTATCTGCTGGAAGCATCTTATCTAAACTGGAAGGACAAGAAAGAAGATGCCATCAAAGCCCTGGATAAGGGACTTTCAGAAGTGGCGGATACGGCTCAACGAACTCGCCTGCTGGTTGCAAAAGCTGATATCATGGAGCATTTGCATAAATATGCCCAAGCCACAAGTGCACTGACAGAAGCCCTTAATCATAGCCTGCCGAAACGTGAATCGGCGATATTAAACTATAAGCTGGGGGTGAATCTTTCTCTGCAGGGTGATAAACATTCCGAGTATTACTACAACAAGGGCATCAAGCTGGCCCTGGAGAATGGCGACACGGCTATTGCCTGTGAAATCATGCGCAACTATGCCGACTATCTGTCAAATATCGGACAATATAAACGTTCAAACGACTTATTCCATCAAATTGGTCAAATGATGCCACAGGTAGCAAACATGTCGTCGATTCAGATGGCAATGGCAGGCAACTATATCAACTTGCACAAGCTTGATTCGGCACGTATCTGCAATAACAAGGCTGCCCAAAGCGAAGCTAAATTAGAGGCAAAAGGAGCAGTTGATATTGCACGTAGAGTCGTAATAGAACAAGAACGATATTTATTGAACTATGCAAACGGTCTGAATATATCGTATGTGGATTTTGCCCGATATTGTGATTCCATTACGACTGCCATGCAAGCGAAGGAGAATACGTTGGCCAGACAGAGTGAAGTGAAGAATCGTCTACTCTTGGTTAACAACAAGCTGAAGCTTGACAGGCAACGAATGGGATGGATTTTGTTTGTATCAGTACTGCTGTTGACAGTTAGCAGTATAGGGGGATATTACTATTATTGGAACAGAGTCCGACAACTTGCGGATGCAGAAGATAGAGTCGACACATTGACTCGCATGTTGTCGGACGCTCAAACCGTAGAGACAGAAACAAGGAATGTAAAACAAGAAAACATTGATGACGATGTATTCTTCAAGAAGATATTGCTACAGCAGCTTGGCATTATCAAGTTGGTAGCCAGTACACCTACCAATCAAAATCAAGCGTTACTAAAGCGCATATCAAGTATTAGTGGTGGTGAGATTCCTGTAAACAGTTTATTGATTTGGTCGGACCTGTATCCTGTCATCAATCGGCTTTATGATAATTTTCATGCACGGTTAATAGAGCGATATGGGAATGTGCTGACGGAAAAAGAGGTACAAATCGCTTGCTTGCTATGTGCCGGATTCTCTACTAAAGAAATAGGTGTGATTACTCAACAATCAGATGCAACCATTTACGTCCGTAAAAGCTCCATCAGAAAGAAAATCGGAGCTTCCGAAGGAGAGGATATCGTATCTTGCATCAATCGTGTTAAGGTGTAATTAAGACAGGACAAGTCTCAATTTAGATTTTAAGAAAGTGTAGCCATTGATTATCAATAGGCTACACTTTCTTATTTAGATGTTTTATTGGGTGGTTTAGTCGTTTTAAGGCTGAACCGTCCTGTAATTTTACATGGTCGAAAGTTCGAAAGACACCAACTAATATACAAGACACATATATCATGAAAAAAAGTAAATTACTAAAGACAGGTGGATGCATTGTCCTAATGCTGTTTATTCTATTTGCAAGAAATGGGCATATACATTTACCGGGACATGGAAACGTCGAAAATCGGAATCTGGAGAAATCTGTAATCACCCATGTTTCTTCCATACTTACTGACGGCAGAAAAGTCGAATTCGCAGGCAAATATCTATGTAAAGACTATATAGAGAATGGTGAAGTGCGCTTCTCGGCCAATGTCATATACAACACGATATCAGAGAATGGCCTGAAAGAGATGCATACCGCTCATGTCGTTTGTAACGAAGATAAGGACAAAATTATAGAGTGGAAAGATTTATAATACCCATACTGGATACATGAAAATATGAAATGGATTACATTAAGCATGACTATGGCATTAGCGATTTCAGTATCAACTTTCGGCAAAGATATAAAAGGACGCATTCTTGATGAGAAAGGGACCCCTCTAGAATTTGTGAATGCAGTTCTTCTGCAGGATTCCGTATTCATTACCGGAGTGATATCTAACAACAATGGAGAATTCAAATTATCCTGCAACCTGAGAACCGGCATGAAGCTTCGGCTGTCATCTGTTGGCTTTGAGACAAAAATTGTAGCTATAACTCCTGATGGTGAACTCGGCGATATCCAGATGACAGCTTCCACCACACAACTTAAAGATATGGTTGTTACAGGTAATGCGCCTAAAATATATTTAAAGGGTAATTCGTTAGTAACAAATGTAGAAAATAGTATTTTGGCGAATGCTGGAACGGCTAAAGATGTGCTACGGCAAATTCCAATGGTCATTGAGAATAATGGCAATTTAGAGGTATTCGGCAAAGGTTCTCCAACCCTTTACATAAACAGTAGGAAAATAACAGATTCACAAGAATTATCAATATTGCCGTCAGGTAATATTCGTAGTGTGGAAGTCATTACAAATCCAGGGTCCTCTTATTCAGCTGATGCAAAAAGTGTCATTCGTATTCGCACCAAGAAACCTCAGGGAGATGGCTGGAGTGGCACGTTCCGTTCAACCAACGGTTTTCAGCACTATTATCAAAGTTCCAATATGGCTGATTTGAAATATAGGACTGGAGGCTTGGAACTCTTTTCAAACTTCATGTTTAATGGAGGGAAGAATTGGGAAAAGAAGTCAACGGACATGACAACAAATGCCGCCTCAAAATGGAATCAGAAGCTACTTTCTACTAATAGCAAGAATTATGACGGGCTACTTGGCAAGGTGGGGTTTGTATGGTTGATCAATGACAAGCATTCCATAGGTGCATATTACCAAAACGAATATACACATAGTAAAACAAAGTCCCATTTAATAAGCAATGTTTTTGAGAATGATGAATTCTACGATAAATGGAAAACGATGGTTGATCATGACAGACGGAATACTCCACGACATGCTGCCAACCTATATTATAATGGTCAAATAAAGAAACTGAATATTGACTTTAATGCAGACTATATCTTGAACAAAGGAGTCCAGCATGCAGTAAATGACGAGTCTAGTCTGATTGGGGAGAAGCAAACCGTTGCGACATATAGCAGGAACAAGGGTAGGATGTTGGCAGAGAAAGTATTGTTGACTTATCCTGTAGCCAAAGGAGCAGTGAAATTTGGTGAGGAATACACAAGTTCGAGAACCGATAATCATTTTCATACAGCATATGTCAATCTAAACAATACGGCCTCAAAGATAACAGAAGATAATACTGCATGTTTTATGGAGGTAATGCAGCAATTGGGTAAATTCGTTATCGGAGCAGGTTTACGATATGAGCATGTGGATTATGACTATTTTGAAGCGGAGAGCTCTGATTACAATCAGAGTAAGGCATATAATAACGTATTTCCTTCATTCAATGCAATCACACGCCTGGGCAATCTCCAGATGTCAATATCGTACAGCGGCAAAGTAGAGAGACCCACTTATTCTAATTTGAATGCTACTATCTCGTATTTGAATCGGATGACATATGAGTCTGGAAATCCACGTCTTCTGCCTACAAAGTTACATAACATAGAATATATGGCGGTCTGGAAGAAATATTTTATCCAGCTATCATACTCATACTTTGATAAGCCTATTGTTAATATAACGAAGCCGCATAGCAATAATGGCGAGATTACAATTCTTACATATGAAAATTTAAAAAAAAAACATTTCCTGCAGGCTTTTACGGGTGGAAAGTTTCAGGCAGGACCATGGCAATCACAAGTCAATGCTGGAATATTTACACAATGGTTTGATATCGTTGTGGACGGGAAAAACAACAGTATGAATAAGCCAATAGGAATCCTACAATGGCAAAATGCAATTCATCTTCCTTGGGATACTTGGTTAAATATTGACTGTCAATGGATGACCGCAGGTAATGATAAAAACTTATATGCCAGCGGTTCTTCTTACGTGAATGCAAAGCTCTATAAAGATTTCTTTAAGAAGAGACTCAGTTTTACGTTGGAAGCACGTGATATCTTCAACGGCTCACGACAAAATTTCACCTTCTATAATGATGCTGTTACCATGGTTCAGAAGACTTTCAGTGAGATGCGAACAGTGATGTTTACTGTACAGTACAATTTTAACGTAACACGTGCTCGTTATGCCGGCTCAGGTGCAGGAAATACAGAGAAAAGACGTTTTTAATAATTCAAAGATTCCTTATCATGAGAAAACCCAAAATAGTACAAAGCTATTGGTCAAAAGCATACAAAAGTTCGCCAAACAGTGGATGGGCATTTAAAGGAAGCCACTATATGAGTTGGGCATTAAGCTGCTTACAGTTAAAACAATTTTATAATGAAATTGAACTGGTTACAGACAGTGAAGGTGCAGAACTTCTTATAAACAAACTGCATTTACCTTATACATCTTGTCAAACCACTTTAGATAAGCTCGATAGTGAAAATCCCGCAATATGGACGCTTGGTAAAATTGCTGCATATGAAAAACAGCAAACCCCATTCATCCATGTTGATGGTGATATCTACATTTGGAATCCTTTCCCAAGAAGAATAGAGGAAGCAGGGATAGCAGCTCAGAATATTGAAAGAAATTATCCTTTTAGTATTAAGCTGCTGGAAGAGATGAAAGAGAAGCATTTTTCTTTTCCTATTCAGCCTTCATTAGGAGATATGTGTGAGACTAATATGGGTATCATTGGTGGTCATGATCTAGATTTTTTCAAGGAATATTGTTCCTTGGTACATAAATTTCTGGATGTAAACCGTGACAAATTGGATAAACTTTCAGGTGGAGTAAGTAGCGTAAACACAATAATGGAACAATATCTAATGTATGAGTACGCTCAAAAAAACGGAAAAGATATAGAATATCTGATATCTAATCTACCTAACACCGAGATGTATAAATTAACTTTATTTAGTTTACTACCTACAAATGTGAGTTTCATTCATAACATTGGTTCTAACAAGAAAAGAGAAATTACCAGTGATAGACTCGCTAGAATATTGTATTGTGCATATCCCAAACATTATGCAAACATTATTAACCTATTGAATAATAATACAATATGACAATAAATAACGAAGATAAAGTATATTGTATAAATACGCTCGCAGAGCTGGAGAACCTAAAATCTCTATACAAGATAGAAGTGGATAAGAGGATAGATAAATCTTTTGAGATTTCAGCAGTTCAGCGCATGTATGAGTACAAGTTTAAACAAAGCTCAGATTTAAAATCACTCAGATTAAAGTTAAATCCTTATCTGATATTCTTTGAAAACCAGATAACAGACCCCAATCTTTCTTTAAATAATGGGCTATGCGTGATGTATCCTGCAACCCTAATAACGGAAAAGATTGAGGGACATGTGAAGTTTGTGGGTAACCTTGGAGTCTTGCTGTATATGCTAGTAAATCAAAATGAAGATTCCTATACAGTTGATGAGCTTATATCAATATTTGCCGCAACCGGTAAAAAACATCATACAGAAATCGCTATCAAAAAGATAGAAAGAATAATAGAACTTTTAATAACAGATTTATTATTAATAATCGAATAATCTGAAATGGCTAAAGAATAGCTTGTGCGCAGAGATATTCTAATGCCTATATACCTGTTTAACAATTAAAACGTAAAGAAAAATGAGAACTACAAAAAAGACAGAGGAATTAGAGAATGCATTAAACACAACTAATGATGCAGCAAAGAAGGAAAGCACTGTCTTGTCTTCAGACGAACTCTTCAATATTGAAGGTGGTGAGGATGTTGATCTTGATGAGGATTGCTACAGTCAGCAGTGCGTTGTTCTTGCAAGTATTTGCATTAATGTCTCAACGGCTTGTATTGTATACAATTAAAGGGAAATTACTGCTATTTGTGCCTACAAATAAATTCTGAGGTACAAGAATCCAAAGAAAGAGATATACCTGCTGGCTTTAAGATACGCTTACCGGCGTAATTTTTATTCCAGCAGTATATCCTTTCTTGATTTTAAAATATCTAAATGCATTCTGATAGTCTATTGTGGCCAAAAAACTAAAAGGAAAATGGAAACAATATATTTTTTAAATCCCGATTACATCATTCGCAAAGATGGTAATAGATATCTGCTCTACTCTAGATTTATGAAAAAGTATGACTCAGATACATCTAAAACTTTAATTCATCCTTATCACGCACGATTATTATCTTTATTCTCTGCAGGTAGCTCAGCAGAACATGCTGCCAATGTTATAGCTTCTGACCTAAATATAACCCAAGAAAATGCATTAAAGATTCTTTTTCCTTGGTTAAATAGGGGAAAGTTCAAAATTAGAGTTAATGGTTCTAACGTTAGAATTCCTAAGAATGTATTAATTCCTGATGATCAAATCTGGGATAAAAGTGAAATCAAAGAATTCAATATCCCAAAATCTCTTGCAAAAGATGTTGACCTGTCTACAAAGAGACTTGAAATTCCTTATTTGATGACATTTATGCTTACAAACACATGTGTAACTAAATGTAGTTATTGCTATGCAGATACCCTTACAAAAGTAAAGAATCATCTTTCAACAGAAAGAATCCTTGAAATTATTAGAAATGCAAAACGAATTGGTGTATATAATATATTCCTAATTGGTGGTGAGGTCTTCTTACATCCAGACTGGGAGATTATACTTAAAAAATTGACAGAGAATGGCTATGGTCCTGATACAATATCCACTAAAGTTCCTGTTACTCCTCGAATTGTGAAAGGATTGAAGGAGAGTGGTTTTAAAGGAACTCTACAATTGTCGATAGACACATTAATCCCATCTATTGCAATAGAAACATTGCAGGTTAATCAATGTTATATTCCTAAAGTAGGGAAAGTCGTGAAATAGCTTAAAGATATGCAACTAATTGATTGGTAATATTATAAAGATTTTGTATCTTAGCCAAAGGAAATAAAAATTCCTCCGAACACCGTGAAAAAGTAAAATTCGGAGG
>OJKC01000764.1_pt1 | contig 24091 bp, 25 predicted proteins | sample 1596401 | NCBI WGS metagenome assembly OJKC01 (sample SAMEA4350162, study PRJEB24818) | metagenome | biome: human; feature: gut; material: faeces | place: Denmark | collected 2013-09 | reverse complement strand
GAAGAAATAAGAAGATGTTAAAATTTCTTTTAGCAAAATTATCAAATAAAGGAATAACAAATTTAGACATTTCACCGCCGGAATTCATATCGACAGCAACAGAAAGATGTTCGGTATTGAAGTTTTCAAATTTCAACAACTTGGATAAATTACTCATATACTGCCTCCATAATCATTCCAATATCGTCTCGTCTAAGTATCTCCATTATCAATAAAAAAAGAAATGATTGTCAAGAGGTTTTGAAAAAATATATATTTACTTATAAAAAAAGAATTGCCATTATTCTTATAAAAATAAGATTAATGCAATTCTTGTAAATGCAAAACTAAAAAAGTATTTTTAATCTATTTTAACTACATGTCTAGCTTGTTCACCACGTTCTGTGGAAACCAAATCAAATTCAACTTTTTCACCTTCATTTAAAGTTCTATATCCAGTGTCTTGAATTTGAGAGTAATGTACAAAAATATCCTTTTCATCATTTTCATGGTTGATAAAACCAAAGCCTTTTTGTGCATTGAACCATTTAACTTTTCCTATCATATTTTTACCTCACTTCCTGATAAGTACTTATACTTTAATATCTTTTTTATATTTTGTCATATTACATAAATCAATTCAATTCGACATTTATTTCCTTTATTTTTCTTTTTTTGACTTTTTCTTACATTATTCGCTTATTTTCTTTTTGATTAATTCTATTTTATAAATAAATACTTTTATTATTCGACAAAAAATAAATTATTTATTTTCAGCAATAATTAATATTTTTATTTTTTTAGGATTTCCTTCTTTTAAAACTTTCAATGCTTGTTTAATACTATTCCCTGTTGAAATTACATCATCTACTAATAATATTTTCTTTCCTGATATTCTAAATAAATCATTTGCTCCTATGAAATCTTTATGCTTTTCTCTTTCTTTTTTATTTAGCTTTTTTTGGTCAACATTGTCTTTTTTTATCAAAAGATCTTCTATCATTTTAATATTTAAATTATTAAATATTTCAAGCAAATGATTAAACCCACGCCTTTTCAAATTATCTTTCGAACTAGGCATTAAAACTAAATAATAACCAATATACATAAATGAAAGTATAGTATTTAAATCTTTTAAAAATATATTTTTTAATTCAATATCCATGCTCTCTTTATACTGAAAAAGCCATTCTCCTAAAGGATTTTCATATAAAAACAGGTCATTGACTTGTACACCCTCTATCTTATAAAAATGATAAATTCTTTGTATCTTTTTTCGACATGCAGGACATATTTCTGGATTGTCATAAAAATTTTGAAACGACTGAGGAATAAATTCTTCGAAGCATATTTTACAAACCGGCTTTTTTGTTGCAATCTTCAATGAACTTAATTGCATTTTTAATTTCTCTAGTTTCTCTTTTACCATAAATAATTACTTCACCTTTTTCAGCATTTATTTTTCTTCCTACTCTTCCAGCAATTTGAACTAATGTCGCTTGATCATAAATATCATAATGTCCTAAATAAACTATAACTTGCAAATCTTTTACCGTAACTCCTCTTTCTAAAATCGATGTAGTTACAAGATATTTCAAAAATCCTTTTTTAAAATCAGATATTATTTTTTTACGATCAGGAGATTCACTTGAAACATATCTTCCATTTTTAAAAAATAAATGTAAAAATAGACCTAAGTTTTTAGCAGTATTTATTGTTGGTGCAAAAATAAATACTGGTTTATTCTTTTTAAAATAAAATAATAATTTATTCAAAATTTGAATTTTTGGAAAAGAAGATTCTTTGATAAACACTGGAACAGGCAAGGGGTAATGATGGTATCTTTCTATTAAAAGAAAAACTTTTCCATTATCATTTTCTACTATTGAATAGTCTTTTTCAGTAGCTGTTGCCGACATAAGCACATAATTTCCGATCAGAGCTTTGCGAAAAAAATAATTTAACTCCGGATTGTTTTTAAAAGGAAAAGCATCAATTTCATCAAGAATTATCAAGTCAAAATAACCTTCATATCTATATAATTGATGCGTTGTCAAAATTATAATATCTCCTTCTAATTTTTCATGATTCCCTCCATATACTCCTATTACTTTAGCGTCCTTAAAATCTTGTTTAAATCTCGGCAAGAGATCAATTACTATATCAACTCTTGGAAGTGCAAATCCCACATGTTTTTTTAAACTCAAAGCATATTCAATTACTCCATAAGATAATTCAGTTTTTCCTGCTCCAGTTACCGCATGAAGTAAAGCATTTTTTCCATTTTTAAAATTTTCAATTAATCCTAAAGATATTTCTTCTTGCTTTTTAGATAGCTTAAATTTCATATTTGCTTTACAAGATTTAGGTATATAAGAATTATCTGCTTTTTCTCCTTGAAACATTAAACATTTACGGCAGTAAATTTCTCCATTTCTTATTCCAAAAAAACGTTGATCAGAATTTCCGCATCTATTACAAATATGTTTTTCCATATTTTATATAAGCTAAAATGACTATAATTTTGCTAAAACGCCATAATAAAAAAGGGGATTTATGAAATTAACGCGCAAAGAAATAAAAAAAATAAAACAGTTATTTGAATTAGCTAATGGTATTGATTCTACCATCGTACTAGAAAAAGAAGGCAAAAGATTATATTTAATGAATAAAAAAGCCTATAATAATTTAAAGCAATTAAATAGTAATAAAAATTAACCAATGTTTTTTTCTATTTTCAATTCTTTTAAATATGTTCTTTTTTTCTCATCAAACATATTTATAACATGTAAAAAGCGTTCATAAATTGATAGATCATCGTTATTAGATGATATTTGCCAACTGATTATAAAACAATCTTTTTGAAAAGAATCAGCAACTTCATTTATGTTTTCATCAGTGATAATTGAATTGACAAAGTGATTATAATCTTTATATATTTTGCCATTATATTTTATATTTTTATTTCCATTAAAATAAAATCCACACAAAAAATATCCTATGTTAGCATATTTGTTTTCAATATCCATATACTCAGATATTTTCTTATACATTGCTGGTTTTTCAATGTCCATTTTTTGCCTTTTCATATACTCTAAAAGCAACCCATTTTTTAATAAATCTCGAAGATAAACATCGATCTTAGGTGAAAATTTTATTATTTTTTTACCATATTCTTCAATAGTTTTAAAGCGATAATCATGATAAATTAAATCTGAATGGGAATTGATTATAGCAGCAATTTTAAATAAATATTCATCTGGTTTATTATAAGTTACTGGAACTTCAATTATTTTATTGTATTTTTCTCTATCTTGAGTTTTAATGAATTCACAAAGTTCTTTATCTTGCGAACTTAAAAGAGAGAAAAACAAACGCCATCTCTTATCATAATCTTTTAGTAAATCATTGAGTTTATTGTACTCAACACCCCTAATAATACTCATCACATTACTCCACTACTATTGTAACGACTATTGAAAATTAAGAAAAGTATATAAGCAATTATAGCTAATAAGACCAAGAAGAAAAATATATTATTTAAAACCGCTAGTCTTTTATATGATTTAGAATTAATTTTCTTATTGATTTTTTCAAGAGAATATAAATCTACTTTATTTTCAGTAATACTGGAAAATAATTTAATATCATCTTTTAATAACACTTTATTTCTTATCGCCAATTCCAAATGATTCTTTAATTTATTTCCTGCTTTTTCCGCCATTCTATTCAAATCACTTTCTTTTAACAATGAATATCTTTTAGTGTAATAATAAGGTTCACAAATCATTTTAAAATAAGAATAAAAAACTACATGAACATAATCATATAGAATAATCAATATCAACATCCACCATGAAACAATATTTATTGTTCCACCATAAAATGGAGTTTTCCAAACTTCTTTTATTCCAGGAACAAAAAATAAAATAAGCAAAAAGACATTGATAATTATAAAAAAAGCAGTTTTTGCATAGTACAAAGATAAAGCTTCTTTTGAAAGCATATATTTTGAAGATGAAGAAGACCGAACTTTTTTTATAGGGACATTTATATAATTCAAAGCATCCTTTTCATACTCACCAACGGCATTTTTTACGCATTTCATTTTATATTCATCTGTGTACCCGTTGATTTCTATAATATTGTTGATACTTGCTAAATGATTATCAAATGGTATCAATATGTCTCCAATAGACTTAATATTGATATTGTGTCCTTCAAAGGCTAATGGATTTAAATAATATCTTTCAAATGCTAAAGTACTCAAATAATAAAATCTGCTGATAGTGACAAAATATTGTTCCATTGAACTTGGAACTATTTCTAATAATTTTTGTTGTTCAACTACTTCATCAGCTTTTTTAGTTCCTAATTCTTTGGCTTTCTCTACTCTTTTTAAATAATATTTATAAGAGTTTCGTTTCTTAAAATTATCATATAATGAAGGAGCTAAATCATCATATGTTGGATTTGAATATGATAAAAAAAGATATAATTTCTCTAAATTTGTCATAATGTCACCCTATATATTAAAGAAAACCATTTTTCAAAAAAGCCAAATTCAAAATGCAAATCTATGCAAAAATAAGTGATTATATATGATTCTAAAAGAAAGGCAAAAACAAAATAAATCATTATATTCACCAAATGAAATATTTTATCTTTTTTATTTAGATAAGCTGGATTTTTTCCAAGCATTATAAAATGCAATAATATTCTCCAAAATATATCTATTATTAAAAATAAAAGCAAAAACAAAAAGAATTTTAAAACAGGAAAAGATGTAACTATATTTTGATTAAAAAAATTATCAAAAGAATTATACCAATTTTCTAAATTTAAAAAGACTTGTGAAAGAGAAGTATATTTAAATACTAAAAAAAAGATTATAGAAAAAAAATAAGCGACCAAAAAAGAAAAATTAACACGTACTAAATGATTTCTTGAAGACACTAAACCATAATTGATAACTATTGGTATAAGCAACAAAAAAACCAAAGTACCTGTCATGCTTTTAAACCATCTAATATTTTTTGCTCAATTTCTGGAAGAGGAGCAACTATTTTTTTATATGATAAATAAGATAGAATTCCTTCTAAATCTAAAAATTCAAAAGTTCTAGCATGCAAAAATTGATTTTTTAAACCATACAAAGAATCAAATTCTGCATTGACTAGAAAATCTCCATATTTTCCATCTCCAACAATTGGATGTCCAATAGAAGCAAAATGTACACGCAATTGATGTGTTCTTCCTGTTATTAATTTTGCTTCAACTAAACTAAAGCCACTATATCTTTTTACTACTTTATACTCAGTCAAAGCTTTTTTAGCCCCTTGCTCTATTCTTCCAACTTTAACTTTCCCTTTAGTAGAATCTTTCATAAGTGGTTTATCAATTTTTCCTGAAGTTGGAATATCATCACCTTTAACAAGTGCCCAATAAGATTTTTCTATATGTTCTTTTTCTCTAAATAGTTCAAAAAGAGCTTGCATTGTCGGAAGATTTTTTCCCATTATAACAATACCAGAAGTATTTCGATCTAACCTATGAACAGGGCCAGGTAAAAAGCCAGTTTGATTTTTAGGATCAAATTCTCCCTTCTTTATCAAATAATTAACAAAAATATTTTGTAAAGTAATTCTTTTTTCACCTTCATCTCCATGAACAAGAAGACCTTTTGGTTTATTAACTATACAAACATTATCATCTTCATACAAAATATTCATATTTGATTTTACAGGTTTGACCTGATAATTTTCATGAAATTTATTATATAAATCTTCTTTCAAATAAATAGAAACAACATCATTTTCTTTTAAAATATAATCTATTTTTTCTTTTTTTCCATTAACTTTGACATCTTTTTGTCTAAACATTTTATAAATAAAAGACAAAGGTGCTTGTTGAAGAACCTTTCTTAAAAATTTATCTATTCTTTGATTTGCATCTAATTTTGTTACTGTGAATTCCATATATAAAAGTATATCATTTCTTTCTTTTTTTGTTAATCTAAAAATACAAGCTTAAATAATGTATTAAATTCTATAAATATTTAAAAAATATTAATTTTTCTAACTTTATTATGTATAATAATAAAGTTATGAGTAGTATTGAATTAAAGATTTTACACGTAGATAAAAATTGTGGGGCAAGATATGGATATCTTGTAACTCCTCACGGAACAGTAGAACTTCCAATGTTTATGCCTGTTGGAACCTTAGCTACTGTTAAAACTCTCAGCCCTGAAGAAATAAAAGATATGGGAGCTGGAGTTATTTTAGCGAACACATATCACTTATTTTTAAGACCTGGACCAGATATTGTTGCCAAAGCTGGAGGGGTTCAAAAATTTATGAATTACAATGGGCCTATGCTCACCGATAGTGGTGGGTTCCAAGTTTTCTCTTTATCAAAAAATAGAAAACTAACCGAAGAAGGTGTTGAATTCCGCTCCCATTTAGATGGAAGAAAAATTTTATTCACCCCTGAAAATGTTATTGAAACTGAAGAAAAAATCGGTGCCGATATCATTATGTCTTTGGATGAATGCGCTCCATATCCTTGTACAAAAGAATATATGCATAACTCAGTAGAAAGAACATTGCGTTGGGCAAAAAGAGGTCTTGATCATAAAACAAGAGATGATCAAGCTTTATTTGGAATTGTTCAAGGCGGGGACTTTGCTGATGAAAGAAAATATTGTGCTGAAAAATTAGTCGCAATGAATTTTGATGGTTATTCCATCGGTGGAACATCAATTGGAGAACCTAAAGATGTCGAATACCATATGGTTTCATTAACTGTTCCTTATCTTCCTTTCGACAAGCCACGTTACCTTATGGGAGTAGGAAGTTTAGATATGATCTTTGATGGGATTTCTAAAGGTGTAGATATGTTTGACTGTGTTTTACCGACAAGAATTGCTCGTCATGGCAGTCTTATGACATCTAATGGAAGAATCAATATTCTCAACGCTAAATATGCTGAAGATTTTACTCCATTAGATCCAAATTGCGATTGCTATTGTTGTAGAAATTATACTAAAGCATATTTACGTCATCTGATGAAATGTGATGAAACATTTGGCAAAAGACTTTGCTCTATTCATAATCTTCGTTTTTTAATAAAAAATATGGAAGAAGCGCGAGAAGCTATTAAAAACGATAAATTCTTAGAATTTTCTGAAAGAAAAATGGCTTTGTTCGGCTCCAAAAGAGGATTCTAAAATGAAAGAAAATAAATTTGATTACGATGTTTATAATATCGACGAATATGACTATTATTTGCCAGAAGATTTAATTGCTCAATTTCCTGCCGAAAAAAGAGATAATAGTCGCCTTTTAGTTATGAACAAAGATGAACATACCTTAGAAGATAAACATTTTTACGATATTTTAAATTATCTCAAAAAAGGAGATGTTCTTGTTAGAAATAATACCAAAGTCATTCCAGCAAGATTATTTGGTATAAAACGTGAAACAAAAGCTCATGTTGAAATTTTACTTCTTCATCCAATTGATGGTGATATCAATAACTATGAAGCCCTAGTAGGAAATGCTAAAGTTGTAAAAGAAGGCACAGTTATCGAAATCGGCGACAATGCTGAAATCGTTGCAACTTGTATCAAGGTTGAAGATGAAGGTCTAAGAATATTCCATCTTGAATATCAAGGTATTCTTTATGAAGTTCTTGATAAATTAGGAAAAATGCCTTTACCTCCTTATATTAAAAAGCAGATCACTGGAAACGATCGCTATCAAACAGTTTATGCCAAAGTTGAAGGTTCAGCAGCTGCTCCAACAGCTGGTTTCCATTTTACAGATGAACTTTTTGCCAAAATTAAAGAAATGGGAGTTGAAGTAGTCGACGTTACTCTACATGTTGGACTAGGAACTTTCCGACCTGTTAAGGTTCATAATCTAAAAGACCATGTTATGCATTCTGAAGAATATTTCATGGATCAAAAAGCTGCTGATTCTTTAAATTTAGCCAAAAAAGAAGGTAGAAGAATTATTGCTATTGGAACAACATCAACAAGAACATTAGAAACTGTCATGCATAAATATGGTGAATTTAAAGCCTGTCACGGGGATACAACTTTATTTATCTATCCGGGATTTGAATTCATGGCTATTGACGCTCTAATCACGAATTTTCATCTTCCTAAATCTACTCTTGTCATGCTTGTTTCCGCTCTTGCTGGAAGGGAACAAATTCTAAATGCATATAAGCATGCCGTCGAAGAAAAATATCGTTTCTTCTCGTTCGGTGATGCGATGTTTATTTATGGAAACTCCAAAAATTAATTATCATGAAGAATTAAAAAAATTTGTCAATTCTTTAGATTTTTCTCAAGGAAAACCAAAGTTATTTCTCCACGCTTGCTGTGGACCTTGTGCGACTTATCCTGTAACATTTTTAAATAATTTTTTTGATATTACTATCGGTTATTTCAATCCTAATATTGCTCCTTTTGAAGAATGGGATTTAAGACTAAAAGAATTGACAAGATTTATAAATGAATTCAACAAAGAAAATGGTTCCAATATTTCAATTGTTACTATGCCCTATGATCATCAAATTTATCTTGATGCAATAAAAGGACTAGAAAATGAACCTGAAGGTGGAAAAAGATGTCTTGTCTGTCATGATTTAAGAATCAAATTAGCATATGAATATGCCTATAATAATAATTTTCCATATTATACAACCGTAATGACAGTCTCTAGCCATAAGCCTTCTTCTTATTTAAATAATCTCGGTTTAAGATTACAAAATGATTATCCAACTACTAAATTCTTAGTTGCTGATTTCAAAAAGGAAAATGGACAACTTCTAGGTATACAAATTGCCAAAAAGTATAATTTATATCGTCAAAATTATTGCGGATGTATTTTTGCTAAAAAAATGCAGGAAGAACTTAAAGCTATTAAAGAAAAAAAGTTAATTATAAATTAAAAAGCATAGTTGAATTTGTAACTATGCTTTTTTTCAAAATAAAAGGATGAATATTATATTCATCCCTTTTTAATACTGATTAAATTATTTATTCTGCTGGTGTAGGAGCAACGTATGTAGCAGTTACAATAGGAGTATATTCATCGTTTTCATCGATATTAGCAATAGCATTAGCAATAGCTAAAGATGTACGAACTGCTGTTTGTGTAGCTCCTGCCATGATGACAAAGGCTTCATCATTTTTGTATTCATCAGAAACTGATAAGGTAACATTTGATTGATCAGCATCTGTATATGTAGCAGAGACATTAGCCTTAATGGTGTTATAAAGTTCATAAACATCTTTACCGACATATTCAGCTAATTGTGCATCGATGACTCTAGCATATTCTTCATTTCTAGCTGTGCCATCCCAACTTCCTTCGATGACTGTTGGAGTGACTTCAACAATGTTTTCAGATGCAATAACATCTGTATCACGTTCAACTTTTGTGATCTTATTATTACTTACATCGTATGTGACCTTAATAGCTGAACCATAATGGTTTCCCCAAGCAGTATAAGAATATTCACCAGCAACTGTATTTGTAACAGGTGTATATTCAGCTGTTGTAATAGGAGTAAGATTATCAGTACTATCGATATTAGCAATAGCATTAGCGATAGCTAAAGATGTACGAACTGCTGTTTGTGTAGCACCTGCCATAATGACAAAAGCTGCATCATTTTTATAAGAATCTGTAACTGATAAGGTAACATTTGAATGATTAGTATCAGTATATGCTGCAGATACATTAGCTTTAATTGTGTTGTAGAGTTCATTAACATCTTTACCAACATATTCAGCTAATTGATCATTGATAACTCTAGCATATTCTTCATTTCTAGCTGTGCCATCCCAACTTCCTTCGATGACTGTTGGAGTAACTTCGACAAAGTTTTTAGCTGTGATAACTTCTGTATCACGTTCAACTTTAGTAATTTTGCTGGTCTTTGTATCAAATGTGACCTTTAAAGCTGCACCATAAGTGTTACCCCAAGCGCTGCTATAAGAATATTCGCCACTTACAGTTTTTGTAGTTTCGCCGCCATTGCAACTAGCAAGAACTAATGCACTGGAAGCTAAGACTAATGTAGATAAAATTTTAGATTTTTTCATTTAGTATTTTCCCCCGAGTATTAGTTTAGCATTATACAAATTTTTATACAACTGTAAGCGCTTTGATTTTTAAAAATATATTCGATATTTGCGCATTATTGTATTCAAAATAAATTTTTGTGCACATTTTGTCCAAAAAAATCAGCGTATGTCGTTCTATCAAAATACTTTTGATTTGCTGGTGATGGAGAAGAAAGATAATGTACCTCAATATCTGGATAATATTTTTTAAAAAGATTAAAAGCAGTCTTTCCAGTACAGGCAATTTTTATATTTTTATAAAAAAACATTTCTAAATTATTTACTTCAATATCCTTAATATTGCTATCTAATGATCCTTCTCTTGTGCACGATTTAATTACATCAAAAAGGGAGATATTATGTCTTGATAAAAATTCTTTTTTCTGTATTATTGTTTCTGGATATTTATCATTAAATATTTCCGATAAAATTCTATAAAATCTATTTTGAGAATGCATATAATAAAATCCATATTCTAGACTTTTAACAGATGGAAAAGAACCTAAGATCAAATACTTAGTATCTTTTGAAATAAATGGATCAAGACCTTTTAAGACCTGCTTCATATAATGCGATAGCAACCGCGGTAGGTAAATTTAAAGAATCTACTTCTCCTGGCTGTTCAATTTTAATGGCATTTTCATTTAAAAATGAACGATCTAATCCTCTGGCTTCATTTCCAAATACCAATGCATATTTACTTTCTTTTAGTTCTAAACTTTTTAAACCACGATTTGTTTGTAACATAAAAGGATAAAATTTGCGAGGATAAGCTTTTAAATACTCTTCGAATGATGAAAATGTTTGCTGCCTAACAAAAAATGCCGAGCCCATTGAAGAACGAATGACCTTTGGATTATATCTATCTGCAGCTGGTGTAATTATTGCTAAATCTTTAAAAGAAAAAGCAGCCATAGATCTCATAATATTTCCTAAATTTCCTTGATCAGAAGGATTGACTAAAACTACATGGGGGTTATTTTCATCAAGCTTTTCCTGATATTTTTTAAAAATAACCGCAACATGATCATTATCTTTCTCGGCTATTTTTCTAAATTCTTTTTCATTAGTCAAAAATGGTATATCTTCTAGCATACTTTTTAATTTAAAATAACCATCCGAAGATAAAGCTTCTTCAGCTATTAACACTTTTTGAATCGCTTCTTTATGATATTTTACAAGTTCAAAGCTGGGATAAAATCCTAATGTATACGAATAATCATAATCTTTTTTATATGGTTTAATCATATTTTTTATTTTTTTGTATAAGAAATTTTAATTTGACCACACTTGTTCTTGAGGTGATAAAAATGAAAAATCCATTTAAAAATATTAGTCCTGAAGTTAAAGGTGCTCTTCTTGTTTCTTCTTTGTCTTTACTCTTATTTTCTTCATTAGCTGGCTTTGGTATTCTTGTCAGCCGTTCTAATCAAGATGAACCTGTCGCTATATCTCCTTCATCTTCAATCTCCATAGATAATAGTTCTAGTTCTTCATCTTCTACTATAAGTCAAATAGAAAAAGAAGTTTTCAAAATTGAAAAACCATTTAAAGAAGATTGTTCATACTTGCATTATTTTTTCGATATCAGCTATGACATCGATGATCCCAAGCTTTCTAAAGCTTTACTAGAATATGAAGGATGTACTCATCAATCACGTGGAGTTGATTTCATCTTTGGACAGGATGAAGAATTTATGGTCTATAATTCTTATCCAGGAATTGTAAAAGCTATTGTAAGAAATGATAGAGTCTTTGGAAATATAATCAAAATTGAAAGCAATGATGGATTAACTTTTATCTATGCAGGAATCAAAGATATTGAAGTAAAAGTCAATCAAGAAGTTAAAAGCATGGAAACAATTGGAACTAGCGGTCCCACATCTTTTTCAGAGAAATATAACAATTCCCTTCATTTTGAAATAATGAAAGATGGAAAATATATCAATCCAGAAAAAGCTTTCGGCAAACAATCTGAAGAATTATAAAACGTAATATTTCTTGTATAAAATTTCTTAAATTTCTCCTTTTCTATATTTATTATACAACATAGTAATCTCCCTAACCAATAAGTGAAATTGCTATAGGTCAACAAAAAATTGCAGAAATAATCCAAAATGGACTATATTTCTGCAACTTTTTAAATGTCATATATTTTTTCGAATTCTTGGTTATTATAAGTAATCTTTAAATCTTCTACTAAATATGTAAGATAGCGATATTTATAATCACCATTTTCATCAAATTCATCTAGTCTTTCTACTGTATATGCTTCTGTTTTTCTACTTTCAAGCATTCCTAAGGTATCACAGACAATTTTCGATGAATAAAGTCCTGTTATCTTTGTATCATCATCTTTATCAAATATAGCTAAACGATCTGTCTGGTAAACCATTTTTCCATCTTCAGTCATAGAGAATAAACTTTGATATTTTCTATTTTGATAAAGTGTATCGGCATAATACATTCCACCTATATATAAATCAGTTCCGACGATTTCAGAATAGAAAAATGAATTGATAGAAACATTCATAGAATCTAGACTAATATACTTTTCTTTTTCTTCATCGTTGATTCGCGTTTTATAAATATATGGATAACCATCATGTTTTTCGGCGTAGCGAACACACTTTCTTGTATTTACTTTTTCGATAACATTTCCGGTAGCATCAGGATAGCTTGTAACAAAATTTCCCGAATAGCTAGAATTAAGATAAGCGTAATAATTAGTATTATCTTCTTTATCTAAATAATAGAATGTATAACAGTTTCCAAGAACTTCATCAAGCTTATTACCTTTATCATCTGTAGCATAATAAGTGGCATTATATTCAAGTTTAGCGTTATCAATGTTATTATAAGCATTTCCAAATCTAACTTTATTAAAATAATCAACCATCCAACTAGGCATATTAGAAGAGCAAGATGTCAATAAAATAAGAGGTAATAAAAGCAAATATTTTTTCATTATCAAGCGTAAGTATAATCAGCTATGACTTCTACAGTTTTATCTTTATCATTAGTAACTGTATTCAATGATTTAATGCTCTCTTTCACTAATAATCCCTGATTATTGTAATAATAATCAAAAACAAATCTACATGTAACTTTTATTGGTGTTCTTGCATCGACATTTGAAATTTGCAAATCTTTTTTATGCAATCCCAATGTGTAAAAGTGCAAAAGATTATCAGAAGTAATTTCAACATAAAAACGTGGATCAGGATCAATTGTACTGGTCATAAATGTTGTAAATGTTTGAAAAACTTCTTCAATTTTATCTTCGCTAGTAGCATCAATTTGAAGTGGTACTGATCTATTATAAAATAAGGCTTTAGTAGTAGAAGTTAATGCTTGATCAGTTTTAACTGAAACTGAAGGATTGCAATCATAAGAGACTACATGTCCTTTTCCTTCAACACTATATTTAGTATAGGTATGAGGTATTATATTTTGACAATACTCCAAATACTTTGCTTTTTCATCATCGACATTATAATAGGAATTACAGGAAGTAAGAAGAAGTAAAGGCGTAAGAAGAAATAATAGTTTCTTTTTCATATACTACCTCCTTAATAAAGTCTAATATTCATCGATGGTTCAGTAATTGTACTACGAGTAATATCAGGTTTTATATGTATAACGCTTCCTTCTTCAAGTACTTTATCTGTCTTAATATAAACATTTTGTAATTCACCATTATAGTCAGAATAAGAACATTTTAAATATTTAGCGCTACCGAAATCTAATTGACCTATAACCTTAACTTCAATTCCTTCTTCAGCAATTTCATATGCATCATGTGGGATTTGGAAAACGAAAGAGCGGCTGAAAACCGATGTTCCTAAACCTTGAACTAACTTATTAGAAATTGTATCGTTAGATTCAATAAAGAATTTATTGATATTAAAGAAGAATAATAAGTCAGCTAAACGTCCAGCATTCTTTTCTTCTTTGGCAATTTCAGCAAACTTGCGTCGATACTTTTTTTCAATAGATTTGACTGGGTCTTTATAGAATTCAATTTGTTCTTTAGCGCTTTTAACAGCATTTTTACTCTCAAGAATTTGTCTATTAAGACGATTTTTAACTTGTGAAGTAGCAGTTTCATAATCGACTGAAGCACTATTTAAAGCATTATTTAAATCGCGTTCTTTTTGTGCTGGCAAAGTTTCTTTGAAAATACGATGTTCTTCTTTACGACGTCTTAAAGTTAATTTATCTTTATTATTCTTCATAATTTCCGAATATGTCTTATTTTCATTTGCTACTCTTTCAGCATATTCTTTTTTATTATTAGCTTTAATTTCTTTTTGCTTTTCTTTATATTTTTGTTTAAGTGTGCTTAATTCTGCTTTAGCATTTGACTTAACATCAGCAATTTGTGGTGCTAAAGATTGTTGTAATGTTGCTAAATTATCAACAGCTTCTTTATATTTTTGAGCTACAACATCTTCAGTATATTGAGCTAATTCTTGCTTCTTTTCAAGCTCTAAAACACTCTTCTTTTCTTGAATTTTAGCTTGAATTTCAACCAGTTTTTGATCGTGTTCAGCTTTGAAAGAAGGTTGTGGATTATTTGCCATCAAAGTCTTATAATTAAAGAATTTTCCAACAAAAGTATCTGTATCACCTAATGGTTTCAAAACATTTACTTCATGTCCATCGACTAATTCATTAATATTTAACATTGTGAAATCGATATTAAATTTAACCTTAGATCCAATTTCATAATAATCATCAACAATTGCAAAGAATGTTCTATCAAAAGCATGCAAATAACATAATTTAGTGTCACCTATAGTCTCAATATTAGTAACTTCAGCTTCAAGAGCACCATTTTCATCAATTTTTATAGCTCTGGTTGATAAAGTTAAAATAGCTTCTTTACTATCATTAACTTCAATTGTACTTGGCAATTGTATTTCATATCCTAAGAACTTCAAAACATGATCATTAATCTCACAATCGAAGGCATTTTCATATGGAACTCTTGGAAGAATACTTTCTTCTGTATCAATATCGAAGAAATGTGCTTTGGACATATCTAATTTTGCGTTGATAATTTGACCAATTTGAATATTACCTATATCATTTACTCTCATGATAATACGAGTAGATGTTTCAGCAAATCCATCACCATCCATATTAATATCACCATAAACTAAAGATTCAGCTCCAAGTTCCTCAAAGTGTGAAACTTTAACTTTAACAGTATTTTCAACATCATCATCTTTTGCAACAGATATATTTTCACAGCGAATACCAATATAAACTTTATGTTTTCCATCTAGATATGATGGACGAACTTTAAGCATATCAGAATATGGAACATTAATTTCAGCATTCGACCATGAGAATTTAATATTAACTTTATCTTTTACACGGAGAAGAGTTCCTTGGAAGAAATTCATCTGCGGTGTACCGATAAATCCAGCAACAAATTTATTACATGGATAATTGTATAAATTTTTTGGAGTATCAATTTGTTGAACTTTTCCTAATTTCATAACAACTACTCTTGTACCCAAAGTCATAGCTTCAGTTTGGTCATGAGTAACATAGATGAAAGTGGTTTTCAATTGTTGATGAAGTTTAGCAATTTCACTGCGCATTTGCGTACGAAGTTTAGCATCCAAGTTTGATAAAGGTTCATCGAGCAACATTACTTTTGGATCACGTAAAATAGCTCTACCTAAAGCAACACGTTGACGTTGACCACCACTCATCGCTTTCGGCTTTCTATCTAAGTAATCTTTTAAGCCTAAGATTTCAGCTGCCCATAAAACTTTTTGATGAATAATTTCATTTTTAACATGACGAATTTTTAAACCAAATGCCATATTTTCATATATTGTCATATGTGGATATAATGCATAGTTTTGGAAAACCATAGCAATATCTCTATCTTTAGGTTCAACATTATTAACTATTCTATTATCAATATATAATTCACCAGTTGTGATATCTTCAAGACCGGCAATCATTCTTAAAGTTGTGGATTTACCGCAGCCAGAAGGTCCGACAAAAACGATAAATTCGCCATCTTTAATATCCATAGTGAAATCACTAACAGCTTTTGTACCATTAGGATAAACTTTATAAATGTGTTCTAGTTTTACACTGGCCATATTATGCCTCCTAATTTCTATTTAAATATCGCAATTCCATATCCAGGAATAGTATAAGTATTATCTTTTTTAATTATATCGTCTGTCGCTTGGAGATAACAAACCAATTCTTTATCTGTTTGATAGTCCGTTGTATTAGTCTTAGAAAAATTAAATACAATTTCTATCGTTTCATCTTTATATTTTTTTTCAATCATTACCTGTCTATCACGTTTACTAGCTTCGTATGTTGTACCTATTTCACCTCTAGCAATAGATGGAAATTGATTTCGAACATTTGTTGCTCTTTTATAATAATTTATTAGGCTTGTAGGATCTTTAAGTTGATCTTCTACAGGATCGAAATTATATATTCCAGTTCCATTATAAGGGTTATTTGTTTCCCCTTCATCGCTTTTTGACCAATCCATATGAGTTCTGGCATTGGCATCATTATTTGAAACTGTTCCTCCCATACCTATTTCATCTCCGTAATATGTAAATGTATTACCATTGAGCATCGATAATAATCCATATTGGAATTTACAATAGGCAAGATCAGAAACACCGAGTCGACTCATATCATGATTATCCAAAAAAGGAGCAGGAATATGTCCATTACTATATTCAATCATCGTCTTAAGATTTCGAACATAAGATCCTTTATCAGCACCATCAAGTCCCATTGAAGAACGAATAAATCCATTTCCTTGGGAAGCGCCAAAATAGAAATAAGAATCAACTTCGCTTTGATAATAGGAAGCAATTGTGGAATTAGAATCCCAACATTCACCAACTATATAAGCTTTTGGATCATTTCTTAAAGCTATTTGTTTAATTCTTGAAAGAGTGGTAACATTTTTATTTGTTTCATTTAGATAGTAGTATTTAACAGCATCAAGTCTAAAACCATCAACACCTTTTTGTTGCCAGAAAGTCATAATGTTATCGAATTCCTGCCAGACATTTTCATTATCGAAATTAAATTCTGGCATATCCGAATCAAAATTGGCTTCATAATAGAAATTGCAATTTGGTACTTTATAATAAGTTTTCCGAGATTGTTTTGCCTGATCTTCTGTATCATAGAAAACATAGAAATCTTGATATTTTTTCTCTTCATCATTTAACGAAGAAAAATTAATTTTCTTTTTATGAGCTTCAACAGCTTTTTGGAAATAACTAGCATTTTTTGAAGAGTGGTTTATAGCCAAATCAAGAATAACTTTTATCCCAAGAGCATGAGCTTTCAAAATAAGTTTATCGAAATCTTCCAATGTTCCAAAGCTTGCATCTATTTCATAATAGCTAGAAGCATTATATTTATGAAGACTAGATGAAGTAAATATTGGAGTTAACCAAATTCCAGTATAGCCCAAGTCTCTTATATATTCCAATTTTGAAGTTATACCATTTAGATCCCCAATTTTATCTCCATTTGAATCGCAATATGAATAGACAAATATTTCGTAATAATTTCGATAATTATCATCAGGAATATTATCTTCATGGAAATATGGAGTTGAAGAAGAACCAGATGAATTATTTTTTCCACACGAAGCTATTGTTGAAAAAAGAACAATAGGTAATAGAATTAACGAAGCTAATTTCTTTTTCATGATTAACCTTTAACAGCACCACCAGTAACACCTTCAACATAGTAACGTTGTAATACGAAGAAGATGACGATGATAGGAAGAGAAGTAACAACAGCACCAGCGCAGAAATAATTCAAGTACTCAGTGAAGTTACGTTTATTTAAAATTTCATATAAACCGACAGCAACTGTAAACATCTTCGGATTACCAGCAGCAAGATAACTAGCTGTCATATAATCACCCCAAGGAGCTGTAAATGCCATTAAAACTGTATAAACAATAATCGGCTTTGAAAGTGGCATTATAACACGGAAGAATATAGTGTTTTTATTTGCCCCATCGATCATTGCTGCTTCATCAAGTGAATAGGATACTGTATCAAAGAAACCTTTAGAAATATAATATCCCATACCTGCACCAGCAGTATAAAGAATAATCAGTGAGAAAATTGATGTGCTTAAGTTAAGAAGCTTTAAAATATAATATGTAGCTATTATTCCTAAAAAACCTGGGAACATGCCGATGATAAGTATCATTTTCATCAATGGCTTTTTCATATTAAAACGAATTCTTGAAAGAGCGTAAGATGTCATCAATGTAATAAGTGTCTGAGTTACAGAAGTAATAAGGGCAATTAATAAAGTTGTAAAAAACCATCCGAAAAAATTGTAATCCTTGTCGTTAAATAATCTTATATAATTATCGAATGTATATTCGATTGGAAAGAAATATTTTTGATTGTATCCTTTGCCAAAAGATTGAGCTAACAAGTAAATAAAAGGAATCATCCAAATAATGGAAATTATTACTAATATTGCATAAGAGAAGAATTTTTTCGATCCTCTTTTTATTTTTGCACGCAAATATGCATTATCTTCATTAAACATTATTTAAAATCCCCCTCATTTTTAACAGCGCTACTGCGTCCATAGAAAATTAATGATAATACTGAGACAAGAATGAAGATTAAAATTCCTAATACGGCAGCAACACCATAATATTTATTGGTATTTGTTAAAGAAAGCTTATAAATCCAGGTGATGAGTAAGTCAGTTTGACCGACACCATTTAAAGCATCAGGTGGGGTTTGAGATCCGAAACTGAATAATGGACCACCGCCAGAAAGTAAATAAATAACATTGAAGTTATTGATGTTTCCAACAAATTGAGAGATTAAATATGGTCCAGTAACAAATAACATATATGGCATTGTTATTTTCATAAATGTTCTCATTTTACCTGCACCATCAATACGTGCTGATTCATATAAATCTTCTGGAATATTCATTAAAATACCAGAAGTGATGAGCATTGTATAAGGAATACCTACCCATGTATTGATAACAATAATTACAACTTTAGTTAATGTTCCACTTTCTAACCATCTAATCGGTTGAATGCCAAACCATTTTCCAAGTAAAGCATTGACAACACCCATGTTGGTAGAAAGCATACGATTGATTAAAAGTAAGGAAACAAATTGTGGAACTGCAATTGTAGTAATTAAAATTGTTCTCCATAATTTTTTTAATTTAACTGTTTTACTATTAATTAATAATGCAACTGCCATTCCTAAGAAATAGTTGATGAATGTTGCAAAGAAAGCCCAAACAAGTGTCCATAAAACAACTTGTAAGAAAGTTTTCATAAATATTGAACTTCCTACGCTTCCACCCATTCCTAAGACTGTTTCAAAGTTTTTCATTCCAACCCAGTCGATAAGTGTAACTGGAGAAAGATGGTTAGAATCATAGTTTGTAAATGCGATTAATATTGAAACAATAAGTGGGATAATAGTAAAACAAACAATTCCTGCTAAAGGTAATGTTAATAAAGTTTTGTGATAACTCTTTTCAAAAACATTATTTATTGTGGTTTTATCACTGGCATAGATACCTACATTTTGTCTCAGTTGTAAAGTCAACGAATCTTTCAATTGACTATACCAAGTAACAGCAAATAATCCAATGATAATAATAGTTAAAACAGAATATAGCAAAATATTAAATGAGTTATCAGTTCCTGATATATATGAATATGTTCCAAGGTTTCCACCAGCATGTTGAACACCAGCAATTTGACCAAACGAACCTAAATTAGCAAGTTGATTGCCGCCAAACATAACCATATATACGATAAAAATTACTTCAAAAGCCAAATAAAAGCAGCCACGAATAATTTGTCTTCTAGTTAAATGTCCTAATCCCATGATTAGAAAAGATAATCTAGTAATCAAATCTCCTTGAACTATACATTTCCCTATAGTTTTAAAAGGTATTATAGCTTTTTTTCTAAAGACATTGAAATTATGAACAATGTTGTTTCCAAGTTTTTGAAACGCTTTTGGAATTCCAGTAAAAAAGCTAGCAAAACGTATAGCCATTCTTTTTGGTTTTGAATAGGATAAATATTCTATAGTAGTCATTTTTTAATCCTTCCAATAAAAGCCAAGAGGGGCGCACAAAATGCGTCCCTCAAAAATTGATAAAGTAATAGTTAATTAGATAGTTTCAAGTAATGTATTGACAGAAGCCATATATTCAGCAATGTTATCTTCTGTGACAGTACCAGCTTCGATATCTGTAATAAATGTATTTGTGCAGCTCCAAACTGTTCCAGGTGTAGCACCTTGTGGGTGAGCATAAGCAGATTGAGCAGATAAAGCAGCAGCAACAGGTGAAGAAGCAACTTTATCAAGAGCTTTGACAGCTGTACTTGTAGGAACAATTGATAATGTATCATAACGGCTTTCTTGGACAGCATCGCTGACTAAATATTTAGCAACCATGTGTGATAATTCAACATGAGCTTCATTGCCACGAAGTGGGTTAACACCATAGAGTTTATAGCCTAAGAAAGAACTTAATGTCTTTGTTTCGCCATCAATTGTAACTGTAGGCATCTTAGCACAGCCAAAGTTATCGCCTAAAGCAGCTTTATATGCACTAGCATTCCAACCACCATCAACACAAGCAACTAAGCCGTTTTCAGCTGTAGGAGCAGCTTGTGAATCTTGCCAGTTAGCATCTCTCATAATCTTTAAGATAGCTTTAGCAGCTTTGATACCTTTTTCAGAATCAAAGTCGCCATCAATCTTTGTTAAAGTACCTTCATCACTTAATGTAATTTGATAATCAGCACCCCATGTAAATAAAGCACCAAAGTTATAGAAAGGGGTCTTAAATGGATAAGCAACTTTTCTGCCTAATTCGCCAGCCTTAGCTAATAAACCTTCGATGGATTCGATATCAGCAGCTTCAAGAGCACTCTTATCATAGTATAAGAAATAACCATTATCACCAGCATATGGATAAGCTTTAAGTTCGCCACCTAATGTAGCAGCTGATAAAACTTTTTCGCCCATTTGATCTAACAATTCATCAGCATATGTTTGAGGAACTGTAGCCATAGCACCAGCTTTATTTAAATCGAGAATCTTATCAGATGCATATGCATAAACATCTGGACCTTGAGACCAGTCAGTAACGCTGGAATCAACTTTATCTTCACCAATTTGGAGATATTCAAATGCAACATTAGCAAAAGCTGTATTAGAAGCTTTGAGTTCAGCTAATTTGTTCAAAACAAATTCTTGATGTTCAGCTGGACCACTGACTCTAATTGTATCAGTAGCACCTACTGTAGAAGTAGTTGATGGAGTTGCAGTGGAAGAAGTTGAAGGGGTTGGAGTAGAAGATGAAGAAGTATTATTGTTACAAGAAGCAAGTCCTAAAAGAGTAAGTCCTGTAACAGCGAGTGTTAAAAGAGTTTTTTTCATTTTTACCATCCTTTCCTATTTGGGTTTAACGAAAATCTTTTACAATATTCAGATTTTTACGGAAATCAACCGGCATTATAATCAATGGACTTTTGGTGAAAATAGGCCATTGATTTGATAGCTCTTACATTTTAATGCTAAAAGACACTATTGTCAATAAAAATGAGACTTATTTGAGATATTTTTCACATTTTTTACATTAAAATTATTGGAATATTAAACATCGTATCAATTTTTTTAAATAAATAAAAAAACAAAAAATAAAAAAACAAAACAAAAATGATTTAATAAAGCATTTTTTTAATAATTTTAACATTATACGACAAAATTCAACTTTAATGTTCATTGCCCAAAAATACTATTTTTTCTTTAGCAACATTTAATTTTTAATTAAAATATAAAATTGCAACAATTGATTAAACAAAAAAACAATCAATTCATTATCATAATTTTATATGCATAACTAATCTATTAAGATGAAAAATTTTTAATTTAGATTTATCTGAATATAAAAACTCTATATTTAATATTTCTTTACCCGTGACTAATACATTATATAAATTAACCATGGCTGCTTTTTGAATTGGTGATAGGCAATTTATTTTATCTAATATACATTCATACTTTTTTCACTTAAAAGCATTTCAATTTCAACTACTTTATAAAATTCAATTTGCTGTTTTTTTTATTGATTGATGAGTAGTTTTAAATAAATTAATTGCCCTTTATTCATTTTCGGTCAGCATATAATTTGCTTTTATTATCGTTAAATAATTATATGTCTCTGGATGAATATTTTTTTCGAGCATCTCATCAATCAATTTTTAAAATCTTTCATAGTTAAGTTCTTTATTAATTAAATTTAAGGTCTTCCTTAAAGAATTTAACAATTGATTTAAAACTATTAAAACAATAATAACAATCAGAATAATTAAAAAACTCCATGCTAAATTTATATTGAAATGATTTAAAGTAACATCTAGAGCAATAACTACTAATATAAATGCTGCAAAAAACGCATAATTTGCAATTAATATTTTCTTATCAAAAATACCTTCTGGAAAAGTTTTATTATTAATAAATTTCGGATTATCGGCTGTATTTGAAATAAATACAGGCTTTCTAATTATAACAATCAATAAAATTATTGAATAAGGGATACAAAATAAAATAATACATTCTGCGCCTAAGTTAATATTTTTAGTAATAGAACATCCCACAGTTAATAATAATGCCAAAAAGAAAAATATTGACCTTACTATCGGCTTATTTTTAGCAATAAACTCTAATATTATACAAATAAAAAATAGAGCCATAGTTAAAAAAGGAAGCTATATAAATTCTGGTGCTAAGTACGCACTTCCATTCTCATCCAATTTAAATGCAGTCAACAATAACAAAGTTAAAATAGCTACCGCTAATTGAATATAATTTAGAATTCTTAAACATTTTTTCATAATACATTTTATTTTTTCAAAGATATTAAAAATATTCTAAAAATTAATAATAAATAAAAAATCTTTCTTACACCATAGTATATTGTTTATTAATTATTTAATTATATCAGTTTTAATCACATTTTGAAAAAGTGTTATTTTTTGTGTTTGATTTTATAGGAAAAGTGTATTATTTGATTAGAATAGGAAATACAAAAAAAGTTAAAACGTAAAATCGAAAAAGTATTATTAATTATTTGAACTCAAACTCCAATAAAATTATGATTATCGATAGCGCTAGGCAAATAGGAAAATCTTTTATAATTAGATATGTAGCTACTAAAATTTTAAATTCAAAATTTACTAATTATATTAAAATTAATTTTGTTTAGAATTCTTTAAAGAACAAACTTTTTTCAAAAATTAATAATAAGGAAGATTTTTATCTGCAATTAATCATAATTGCTGGAGATAAAATGAAAACACTTTAATATTTATAGATGAAATTCAAGAATATCAACAATTTTTAACAATGCTTAAATTTTTAAAACAGTATGATAAATTTACATATATTTGCAGTGGATCTTTACTCGGTGTCACTTTAGCTAAAACACCTTCTATTCCAATTGGAAGCATTGATGTTGTTCATATGTATCCTTTAGATTTTAAATAATTTCTATATGCAAATGGTTTTAATGAAAAAGCAATTGAATTAATTCACGAAAAATTTTTAAAAAAAGAAACTTTAGAAAATAATATTCTTTATCTTCCTATTTATTATTTTGTTATGTACTTGTAGTCATTCAAATGTAATCAAAAATAAAAGCCTAGTACTTAAGCAATATTGAACTTAATACTAGGCGATTTTTTATCCAATTTTCGCGATCGAAAAAGAAAGAAATAAAAAAACCGGCGAATAGCTACCTTTCCCCGAAAGGAGTATTCTCGCTTCGACAGTGCTTAACTTCTGAGTTCGGAATGGGATCAGGTGGAACCACTGTGATTAATCGCCGGAACAGAGAGAATTATTCTCTGAAAACTAAATA
>OJKC01000758.1_pt1 | contig 24151 bp, 18 predicted proteins | sample 1596401 | NCBI WGS metagenome assembly OJKC01 (sample SAMEA4350162, study PRJEB24818) | metagenome | biome: human; feature: gut; material: faeces | place: Denmark | collected 2013-09 | reverse complement strand
GTCAACGTCAAGGGCGTTCGTGTGTTTGTTCCCCGTTCTCAGGCTACCATGCGCCGCGACGAGGACTACACCAAGCTGGTTGGCCAGCACGTTAAGCTGGTTATCACCGAGTGCGCAGGCCGCAAGATCGTCGGCAGCATCAACAAGGTTACTGCTGAAGAAAACAAGGCAAAGCGCGATGAGTTCTGGAAGAACGTTGAAGTTGACAAGCAGTACACTGGCGTTGTCAAGAGCCTGACTTCCTACGGTGCCTTTGTTGACATCGGCGGCGTGGATGGCCTGTGCCACATCAGCGAACTGAGCTGGAACAACATCAAGCATCCCTCTGAGGTCGTCAGCGTTGGCGATACCATCGAAGTGTATGTTAAGAGCTATGACCCCGAGAACCAGAAGGTTTCCCTGGGCTACAAGAAGGAAGAGGACAACCCCTGGGAGAAGCTCAAGAACGAGTATCCCATCGGCTCTGAGTTCGAGGCTCCGGTCGTTTCCATCACCAAGTTCGGTGCATTTGTCCGCATTCTGCCGGGCATTGACGGTCTGGTCCACATCAGCGAGATCAGCAACGAGCGCGTGAACAAGGTTTCCGACGTTCTGAAGGTCGGCGACATGGTCAAGGTTAAGCTGATCAATGTTGACTTTGATCGCAAGCGCATCAGCCTGTCCATGAAGGCTTGCCTCGACGAGGCTGCCGAGGACGCTGAATAATCCCCGAATTGCAGCAGGGGCCTGCCTGGCAACAGGCGGGCCCCTTTTGTTATATGCCAGTGTGCACTGTTGGCGTACACTGGCGAGCAGCGCTGCAAACCTCCCTGCGCTGTGTGGTAAAGGATAAACTGCATGGAAAAATTAAAGGCTTTTATTAAAAAATATTATGAGGGGTTTGCCTACCTGTTTTTTGGCGGGCTTGCCACGCTGTTGAACCTGGTGCTGTTTGCCGTGTTCCAGGCTGTGCTGGGCACGGGCTTTGCAACCGGCATTGGCAATGTGCTGGATAATATCATCTGCATTCTGTTTGCCTACTGGACCAACCGCACCTTTGTGTTCCGCAGCAAAAACAACGGCCAGGCTGCTCTGGCGGAGTTTGGCCAGTTTGTGGCCTGCCGTATTGGCACCATGGTCATGGACCAGGTCATCATCTGGCTGGGCGTCAGCGTGCTGGCACCGCATGTGGCATTTGCCGCAGCCAACGCTGACCTGTGGGCCATGGGTGTTAAACTGTTCAGCCAGGTTATCGTGATTGTATCCAACTATGTGTTCAGCAAGTTGTTTATTTTCAAAAAGAAATAACAACACAGAACAGATAGAAACCCGAAACAACCAAACCGACGATGATAAGGAGGGCTTTCTTATGACAAACAAAATCCGCGGCGGTGCATTCCGTCTGACCGGCCTGATCCTGGGCATTGTGGGCGCAACGGTCAGCCTGACGGCCATTGTATTTTCGACCATCGGCCTGCACCAGGCGCACCTGTGCAAGACCTGTAAAAAAGGAGAAGAATTCAAATGAAATACACCAAGGAGGAAATCCTTTCCAAAGTTGACCACACCCTGTTGAAACCGGAGGCTACCTGGCCCCAGATTCAGGCCCTGTGCGATGATGCCATCAAGTATCATACTGCATCCGTCTGCATCAACACCTGCTATGTCAAGCAGGCTGTGCAGTATATGGCGGGCCGTGTTGCGGTGTGCTGCGTGGTCGGCTTCCCTCTGGGTGCAATGGATACTGCTTCCAAGTGCTTTGAAGCAAAGACCGCTGTGGAAAACGGCGCCGAGGAAGTGGATATGGTCATCAATATCGGCCGCCTGAAGAACAAGGAATATGACGCTGTGCGCGAGGATATCGCCGCCGTCAAGCGGGCCGTGGGGGATAAGGTGCTCAAGGTTATTATTGAAACCTGCCTGCTGACCGATGAAGAAAAAGAGAAGATGTGCGATATCGTGGTGGAAGCCGGTGCCGACTTCATCAAGACCAGCACGGGCTTTTCTACCGCAGGTGCAACCTTCCATGATATTGAGCTGTTTGCCCGCTGCGTGCGCGGCCGCTGCAAGATCAAGGCAGCCGGCGGCATTTCCACCGTTGAGGACATGGAAAAGTTCCTGGATCTGGGCGCAGACCGCCTGGGCACCTCCCGCGCTGTTAAACTGCTGACGGCGGAATAATTTTGCCGTAACGCAGGGTACACACAAATAAACCAAAGACCTCCATCCCAAGCACAGAACCGTGCAGGGATGGAGGTCTTTTTGTCTACAATCAGCAATAAAATCAGTATTTGTTATCTTGCACAAAGCAAACAGTTGCGCTTACAGCAGGTACGCTTCAAACCGGTGCAGGTCATCCACCTTTACGGTTGCCTTGTAATACACGCCATTTTCGCGGTATTCTTCAGCCAGAACGCTGCCGCGGGTGCGGAACACATCGGCCAGGGCCAGCTTGTCATAGGGCAACAGAACCTCAATGGTGCGCACACGGTGTGCCAGAATCTCGTCAATCTTGGCCAGCAGGCTGTCCAGCCCGTAGCCGGTTTTGGCGCTTACCAGCAGCACATCCGGGTCATAGGGGGCAACACCGGTGCGGTCGCACTTGTTGTAGACCGTCACCTGCGGGATATCCCCGCAGCCCAGGTCGTTCAACACTTCATCGGTCACGCTCAGCTGCTCGGCGGCTTCGCTGTCGCTGGCGTCGGCAATTTTCAAGATGATGTCAGAGCAGGCAGCTTCTTCCAGTGTGCTCTTAAAAGCATCCACCAAATCATGCGGCAGGCGGCTGACAAAGCCGACTGTATCCACCAGGATCGCTTGTAACCCGCTGGGCAGCGTGCATTTACGGGCGGTGGGATCCAGCGTGGCAAACAGCATGTCGGCTTCAAAAATTTCTGCGCCGCACAAAGCATTGGTCAGGCTGCTTTTGCCCACGTTGGTGTAGCCCACCAATGAGATGACCGGAACACCGTTTTTCTGGCGGGCGCGGCGGGTTTCACCACGGCGCTTTTCCAGCTCTTTCAGGCGGCTTTCCAGCTTTTCAATGCGGCTGCGCAGGTAGCGGCGGTCCAGCTCCAGCTTGGTCTCACCGGCACCGCGGCGGGCACCGCCACCGCCGCCGCCACCGCCGCCCTGGCGGCTCAGCGCCTCGCCAAGGCCCTGCAGGCGCGGCATGCGGTATTTCAGGGTGGCCAGCTCAGTTTGCAGCTTGCCCTCGTTGGTGGTGGCGCGCGCACGGAAGATTTCCAAAATCAGCATCGTGCGGTCCAGCACTTCCACCTGCAAAGCCGCGCTCAGGTTGCGGATCTGGCTGCCGGTCAGCTCGCCGTCAAAGATGGCGGCCTCGGCATCGGTATTCAGGCATACCAGGCGCGCTTCCTCCACTTTGCCCTCCCCCAGAAGGGTGGCGGCTTCGGGGGTGCTGCGCTTCTGGCACACGGTAGCAACGGCCTGCATGCCGTTGGCTTCCGCCAGGGCGGCAAGCTCATCCAGGCTGCGCTGGGAGTCAAACTTGCCCTGGTCCAGCGCCAGCAGCACAACGCGCACCGGCGGGCGCTCGCTGTCCAGAGCCTTCTGCCCAACAGGGGCGTCCTCTGCCGGGGCCTGGGTAGCGGTAAAGTCCAGGGTGATGGGGTCCTTCATTTCATCCATAGGGGTCCTTTCTGGCCGTATTCGGCCAGGTCAGCAAAAGTATGGGGCAGGGGAGTGAATGTCAGACGGTTGTCTCGGCATTCTCCGCTGGTTCCGTTGGTTCTGCCTGTACAGCGGGGGCAGCGGCTGCCGGTTCATCGGATTTCTGGCTGCCGGGGTTCAGCAGGTACCAGGCCAGGCAGGGCACCTCGGTGCCGTCAAAGCGGTGCAGAACGGTATCGTGGTCATAATGGAAGCCGGTCTTGGCCAACACGCGGCTGCTTGCCACATTCTGGCTGGCGTGGAACCCGGCCAGCCAGGGCGCACCTACCATGCCAAACCAGTAATCGCGCACGGCAGTGGCGGCTTCGGTGGCATAGCCCTGGTTCCACCACTTTTTGCCCAAGGAGTAACCGATCTCATACATGCCGCCCAGCAGCTCGGTTTTCACGTTTTTCCAGGCATAGGGCTTTTCACGCTCACAGGATTCGGCAGGGGCAATGCTGATGTTGCCCATCAGCACACCGGTCACTTTATCGCAGATGCCCCAATCATAAAAATCCGGGCGGTCATATTGTTTGACGATCTCGTTCAGATATGCCATCGTTACCACCCAGTCACGGTGGGGCTCCCAGCGCAGGTAGCGGGTCACTTCCGGGTCATTGGCCCAGTTGCCAAACATCATTTCGCAGTCGTCGGTTGTCATACGACGCAGGACCAGCCGCTCGGTGGTCAACTCTTGTGTGCCGCAATGCTTCATTTTGATATACAACCTTTCCTTTGCAGTAGTTATGCTTGGCTGTGCAGCAGATACCGCCGCACAAAGCCCATAGAGATCTGCCACAGCTTGTACAGCTGGGCACGGTAAATGTTACAGTAAATAAACAGGATTGCCGCAGTCAAAACAAACTTGATGATAAAATTGTGGGCGAACACCACGCCGATCACGGCCACACCCACCGCCAGCAAAAAGCCGCAGAGCGTCCGGCTGAAGCTGGGGATGGTGCGGTAGTAATACTGCCCGGTCACAGTGCGGTACAAAAACATCGTCGCATTGGCCGCTACCAGGCCGACCGCGGCACCCATTACGCCAAAACGCGGAACCAGCACGGCGCACACGGCAATGTTGGCCGCAACGCCCACGGCGGTTCCAATCGTATCCTGGAACGGCTTGCGGGCAATGGTGTTGCCGTACACCGTGCCTTCGCACAGGATGGAGAACACCACGGCCAGCATCATCAGCGGAAAGTAGGGCAGGCAGGCCGATTTGGCCGGGAAGATGATGAAGATGATATCCTCAAACATGACCAGCAGACAGAAAAAGCCGAAGATCAGCAGGTTCAGCAGATCATGGATGCGGCCAATGCGCTCCTGCTCGGTGCGGTAATGCGCGTAGACATAGGGGCCCCAGTAGGTGGAAAAACCGGCCTGAATGGTGGTGACAAGCTGGGCCAGGGTGTAGGCGAAATCAAACGAACCCTGCTCCGCCGCGGGGGCGTAATTGCCTAAAAAAGAAAGGCAGATGGCGCGGTACAGCGGGATCAGGATGGCCGCAGGTGCCAACACAATGCCGTAAGGCAGTGCCGCCCGGTAAATGTGGGCATAGGGGCGCAGGCCGCGCACAGGGGCCTCTTTCGTTTGACCTTTAGAAGCCCGCCGCCAATAGAACACTGCGACCCCCGCAAAGCTGCACACCGCACCCAGCACAAAAGCGCGGGCGTCCTGGGTAACAAAGCCGGGCAGCAGGTAGATCAGGTTCAGGCAGGCCTGCATCCACAGCGTTTCGGTGGTGTAGGCGCGCACATTGTTTTCCAGCCGGAGCAGCACGTTGAGGTAACGCACCAGCATGTACAGAGCAGCGTTCAGGAACAAAAACGGCACCAGCCCGGCACCGCTGGCCCCAAGGCCAAAGGCCGCCGCCAGCGGCTTGGCGAAAAAGATGCTGCCGATGCCGCCCACCAGCAGCATGACCAGCACCGAAAGCCGGGTACACGCGGCAAACATGCTGCGCCCGGTGGAACCGGCAGGCGGTTCGTGGTAAAAGCGCAGCAGGCTTTGGTCCAGCCCAAGCATGCCCACGTTCATCAGCGACATGGTGTATGCCATGAAGGAAGCAGGAACGGCGTAGCTTTCGGCGGGCAGGACGCCCTTGATGACAAGCGCTGCGCCGGAAATGCCAAAGCCAAGGTAGGTGGCAATGGAGTATTTCATCACATTTCCGGCAAAGCTTTCAGTTTTTTCGGTTCAGACATGGCAGGCTCCCATTTGCAGCGGGCGCACCGCAGCGCGCCGGAAAAACAACTTTATTTTACATATGGCCGGATGCGCGCTTCCATGCGCTGGATCTCCTCCGGCGGGATATAGGCTTTGTCCACATAACCGTAAATGCGCTGGGCAAAGTTGGCCAGCGGCGGGCAGAAGGCAAACACCTGTTTGGGTTCCCACTTGTGGCGGTACAGCATGTGTACCCCCGCCAGTGCGCAGAACTTGAGCAGGTTGAAGTGCGGCGTAAAACCGGGCCCCATCGGTTCATCCCGCGGGGGATTTTTGTACACTTCCTCCAGCAGGTCGGCCATCCGCTTGTAGGCCGGGGCAGGGGAGGGGTCAAAATAGCCCTCAATCACATCCCGTGCAATGGGGAACGGCGGGTTCGGCTGCGCCATGGCAGCGGCAAACTCCGGGTAGCTAGTCACATAGTGAGCATCCTTGTAGATGACGGGGTCATACTCGTGCTCGATGGGCACCGGGCGCAGGATATGGCAGCTTTTGCCCGCCATGTATACTTCGGCCACAGCGGTGCTCATCCAGATGGAGATGGAATCCGCCGCCACAATCCACTGCTTGACGGAATCCGCAAAAATCACATGGAAGTTTGGGCGTTTGGCGGCCAGCTCGTCCAGGGCTTTGCATTTCCATTCGCTGGGGTGGCGGCGGTATACCAGTTCCACCTCCGGGTGGTCACCCAGGTAGCGGTCAAACCAGGCCAGCGTTTTTTCCATCGAAACGCGGTTGGTGCGGGCAAAGCCGGAAAAATCCGTTCCCGCCATTTTGGAAAGCTCGGCCACTTCCTGGTCGGTCATGCTGGCATAGCCAAAGCTGGAAATGTACAGGTGCAGCTGTTTGGCGGGGTCAAGGCCGAATTCCTTGCACAGGGTTTCCTTATCCTTAAAGTAGCCCTTGAACTCCGGCCGCAGAAAGTCCATCATCACAGCGCCGGTCACGGGGGTGTTCTTGGCATCCATGCCATGGGCCTGTAACCGCTGGGCAGTGCGCTGGCCCCAGCAAGTCTGCACGCAGCGCTTGGCGTTGCCGTTCATGTTGAACCAATCGCCCTCCTCCTGCGTGTCGGAGAGCATCTGCTCCCAGTGCAGGTTGACGATCTTGTTGCATTTGCCAATGTTGTTGTACACATGGCTGTTGATGGCTTCGTTGTCATACATGCAGCTGGCAACCAGAACTTCCGGCTTGTCTTTGCCAAACAGGCGCAGATCTTTGGCATCCAGCAGCTGGCGGATGCGCACGGTGTAGCCGCGGCGCTCCAGCTCCAATTTGAGCAAAAGATCGCTCTCATATTCCCGAACGGTGTGTTCGTACAAAATCAAAAAGTCCAGTGCCACAGGGAACCTCCTTTTTGGGGTGGGGCAGCATCAGCGCTGCATATCATCAAACAGTTCGGCTGTCCAGTCCGGCAGGCCGTATTTTTCGTCCAGGTGGAACCCATCAAAAAACTGGGTGTCATCATCGGTAATGCAGCTGGTGCCCCATTCGTAATTCAGCACGGTAAAATTCTGCTTTTCCAACAGCGGCAGAACTTCGTCCTGCATCACGGCGGTAATGCCAAAGGCATCGCATACCTCGGTGCGCACATTGGCGGCCATGGGGGGCAGCACAATGGTCAGCTCCACGCCGCGGTCTGCACAGCGCTGGGCCATAGCCAAAAACTCCGCCAGCTCGGTTTCGTTCAGTGTCCAGTTCTGGCAGCGGGTGGTGATCAGCGCCGGGTACTCATACAGCTTTTTGTGCAGCGGAATCGTGTTCCCGGCATCATCCAGGTAATCCGCCGCGGTCCAGTCGCCGGATTCAATGGTGTCCGGCGTGCCCTTTACGGTGTCCATAAACACGGTCAGGGCGTTCACGTTGTATTCCAGGTTCAGACAGTAGGCCAGCGGGTTGCGCAGGGTGGCTTCCAGCGCCGAAAAGCGGTCGGTGTTATAGCTGCTGTTTAAGGTGTAGAACGAAAGCTCAAACAGAATGCGGTCCACCTGGTTGCCGGAATCCAGCACATAGTTGGCAAGGTCCACACATTCCTTCAGGGAAGCACCGCCAAAGGCCAGGTTCTGCCAGCTTTGCCCGGTCAGGGAATCCACAAGGTCCATATCAAAGTGGGCCAGGCGGCTGTCCCCGATGATCAGGTTGGTGCCGGGGCTCTGCTCATAGGCGCGCACACGGGCCACCGGCTGGCTGGAAGAGGCTGTTTTTTTGATGCCAAAATAATTGTTTGGCTCAAACGCCACAAAAAAGGCAAACCACAGATAGACCGGCACGAACAGCAGCGCCAATTTTTTGATGATATGCTTCACGCCGGAAATCTCCTTTTTTCCATAAGATTAAAACCCTGCATAGGGGCCGAACGCGTTGGCATTAAAGCCGCCGCTCTGCATGATGTACCCCACCAGGATAAAAACGATCAAAACAACATACAGCGCATTGCGGTGCTTGGCGCTTGCCAGGGCAACCTCAGCCGGTTTGTTTTTGCAGGCAAAATTGCGCCGGTGATCCAGCCAGATGCCAAGCGCCAGCGCCAGCGCAGCGAACGCCCAATAAGCCGCTACCATAATGGTATTGGCGTAAAAGCCGGTATACGCTGTGCTGTACAGCTCCCCGGCAAAGCGGGCGGGGGACCAGCTGTTCATCAGGCAGCGGCCCAGGTAGGCGAAAGCATCGCCAACGCCCAGGTTTTCGGCCATGCCGGAAAGGTTGCCGGACCCCACGCGGAAGAACACCATGCTGATGGTCCACAAAACAAACACCACAACCCGCTTGCCCCACAGCACACGGGCCGGGGTGCCGCGCTTTTTGGGTTTGCCAAAGCGGCGGTGCAGCAGCTCTTCGCCCACGCGGTAAACCGCCTGCAGCAGACCCCAGATGATGAATGGCGCGGTGCTGCCGTGCCAGAAGCCGGAAGCAAAGAACACGCAGAACACGCACAGCTCGGTGGGCAGGCGGCCAAAGCGGCCAAGATCTGCCCAGGCCAGCGGCATAAAGAGATAATCCTGCAGCCAGGAAGAAAACGAGATGTGCCAGCGGCTCCAGAAGCCGGAAAAGTTGGTGGCGTAAAACGGGGTCTTAAAGTTTTCCGGCAGGTCCAGCCCCAGCACAAGGCCGGTGGCACGGGAAATCTCGGAATAGCCGGAAAAGCTGAAATACAGATAAAAAGTGTACATCACAGCGGTCAAAATCAGCATGGGGGCGCTGTAATCCGCATAGTGGGGAAAAACCGTATCCACCACCATGTTTAGCACATCTGCCACGGCAATGTATTTGAACAGCCCCAGCGCATATAGCCGCAAAGCGCGCACCGTGCGGGCAGCATCAAAGCGGTGCTCGGCGCTCAACTGCGGCAGCAGCGCACCGGCGCGGCAGATGGGCCCCTGGGTGACGGTGGCAAAAAAGTTGAGGAACAGCGCCAGCCGGATAAAGCTGGTTTCCACCTCGCAGTCGCCGCGGGTGGCGTCGATCAGGTAGGCGATTGCGGCAAAACTGGTAAAGCTGATGCCCAGCGGCATGGCCACCGCGCGCCAGCCGTGCAGCACCCCGCCCAACAGGCCGTTATACTTAAAAAAGGCCAGAATGCCCAGCATACCGATCACGCCAAGGCGCAAAAAGGCGGTTTTGTGTGCGCCGCCCCGCCAGGCAAGGCCGCGGCCGCACAGGTAGGTGAACACCGCCAGCGCAATGGTGACCGGCAGCATGGCCGGCATGGCCAGCGCATAAAACACCCACGAAGCTCCCAGCAGAAACACCGGCTGCATGCGCACCGGCAAATGCAGGTAAACGGCAGCCACAACCACCAAAAATGCACAGTATTGCAGGCTTTGCAGCCCCATGAGCGCAACCTCCAGACCTAATAGGAGCGGTACCGCACAACGCACGGCGTGCCGCAAAAAATCCACAGGCAGCAAGGATAAAATAAGACCGCCTGCATCCGCAATATGGCAAAATGGCGCAATATCACAGATTAACTAAACTATTATACCTGTTTTGCCTACTAATGTAAAGTGGGCCGCCCCGCGGGGACAAAATACGCACGAAAAAACGTAAAGAATATTGTTTGCACAGCGGCAACAAAAGCGGCGTTAAAATGTGATAACAAAGAGCAAAACACGGAATAAGAAACATACCTACTAAGTGCGATAAATTTCCTTGAACGGTTGCATTGAATACGTGAAAATGATATACTATCATAGTAATAAAAAATAGGCTGGGTGTGTACCAAACTGTCCGGCGGTTGAAATGCTGGTTGGACGGACAGTTTTTGCGGGACTGCAAGCAGGGTTCCGCCGCAGGCTTACGGGAGTGAAAAATATGAAAGTTGTGATTCTTGCCGGCGGCTATGGCACGCGCATTTCGGAAGAAAGCAAGTTCAAGCCGAAACCGATGATCGAAATCGGCGGTATGCCTATTTTGTGGCATATCATGAAAGAGTATTCTTACTATGGCTTCAATGATTTTGTGATCTGCGCCGGGTACAAGCAGCATATGATCAAGGAGTGGTTTGCAGATTATTTCCTGCATACCAGTGATGTGACCTTTGACTTCACCCAGGGCAACGAGATGATCGTGCATGACCAGCACGCCGAGCCGTGGCGCGTGACGGTGGTGGATACCGGCCTGAACACGATGACGGGCGGCCGCATCAAGCGGGTGCAGAAATATATCGGCAACGAAACCTTTATGATGACCTATGGTGATGGCGTCTGCGATGTGAACATTGCCGAACTGGTCAAGTTCCATAAGCAGCATGGCAAGCTGGCAACTCTGACTGCCGTGGTGCAGGAACAGCAGAAAGGCGTGCTGGATATCGGCCAGGACAATTCGGTTCAGGCGTTCCGTGAAAAAAGCGTCAACGATGGGGCTATCATCAATGCGGGCTATATGGTGCTGGAACCGGAAGTGTTTGATACCATCAGTGGCGATGATACCATTTTTGAGCAGGCCCCGCTGCGCGAGCTGGCGGCCAAAGGCCAGCTGATGAGCTATGTGCACCGCGGATTCTGGCAGTGCATGGATACCGAGCGCGAAAAAAGTATGCTGGAAAAAATGTGGGCGTCCGGCTGTGCGCCCTGGGAAGTGTGGAACCAACAATGAACTTGGAATTTTACCGCGGCAAACGCGTGTTTGTAACCGGGCATACCGGTTTTAAGGGCAGCTGGCTCTGCCGCATGCTGGTGGGTGCCGGTGCAGTGGTAACGGGTTACAGTTTGCAGCCGCCCACAACCCCCAATCTGTTCACCCTGGCTGGGTTGGAAGGCAAAATGACCAGCGTGATCGGCGACATCCGCGATTTTGCCAGCCTGAAAGCGGCCTTTGATGCCGCCCGGCCGGAAATTGTGCTGCACCTGGCGGCTCAGCCCATTGTGCGGGACAGCTACAAGGACCCGCGCTATACCTATGAAACCAATATGATGGGCACTGTGAACCTGTTGGAATGTGTGCGCACCGCCCAAACCCCACCGCGCTCTGTGCTGAACGTGACGACAGATAAGGTGTACCAGAATAATGAATGGTGCTGGGGCTACCGCGAAAACGAACCGCTGGACGGCTTCGACCCCTACTCCAACAGCAAAAGCTGCTCGGAGCTGGTGACCCACAGCTATAAAAACAGCTTTTTTGCGGATGGCAGCGTGGCCATCTCCACTGCCCGCGCGGGTAATGTGATTGGCGGCGGCGATTTTGCCAATGACCGCATCATCCCGGACTGCGTGCGTGCGATGGCAAAAGGGGAGAGCATCGGTGTGCGCAACCCGTATTCCACCCGCCCATACCAGCATGTGCTGGAACCGCTGGCGGCGTACCTGCTGATCGCCCAGCGCCAGTATGAGGATAACCGGTACGCCGGCTATTATAATGTCGGCCCGGATGACTGCGACTGTGTGACGACCGGCACCCTGGTAGACCTGTTCTGCCAGGCGTGGGGCGATGGTGCTGCATGGGAAAACCGCGCTGAGGCAAACGCCCCGCATGAAGCAAACTTTTTGAAGTTGGATTGCAGCAAATTGAAATCCACCTTCGGTTGGAAACCGCGCTGGCACATGGCGGAATGTATGCAAAAGACCGTTGCGTTCAGCAAGGTATGGCTTTCCGGCGGGGATATCCCGGCGGAGATGGACAAAGAAATCAAAGAATTTTTGAGTGAGTAAGGGAGCAGACGATGGCAAATTGGAGCAATGAGGCCGAAGCCCGCGAGCAGATCAAGGCGCTGGTGGCAGAATATTACCATGACTTTAAGGAGAAAAAGACGGATTTCAAGCCCGGCGACCGCGTTACTTATGCATCCCGCGTGTTTGATGAAAAAGAAATGTGCGCCCTGACCGATGCAACGCTGGATTTCTGGCTGACCACCGGCCGCTTTGCGGATGAATTTGAAAAAGAGTTTGCCAAGTGGATCGGCGTAAAGTTCGCCAACCTGGTCAACTCCGGCTCCTCCGCCAACCTGATTGCCTTTATGGCGCTCACCGCCCCGGAACTGGGCGACCGCCAGATCAAAAAGGGCGATGAGATCATCACTGTGGCATGCGGGTTCCCCACCACTGTCACCCCGGCGCTGCAGTATGGCGCTGTGCCGGTGTTTGTGGATGTGACCGTGCCGCAGTACAACATTGATGTGACCAAGCTGGAAGCCGCTCTTTCCCCCAAGACCAAGGCAGTCATGATCGCCCATACCCTGGGCAACCCGTTTGACCTGTCCGCCGTCAAAGCCTTCTGCGATGCCCATAACCTCTGGCTGGTGGAGGATAACTGCGATGCCCTGGGCACCCAGTACACCATCAACGGCGAAACCCGCTTTACCGGAACCTGGGGCGATATCGGCACCTCCAGCTTCTACCCGCCGCACCACATGACGATGGGCGAGGGCGGCTGCGTGTATACAAACAGCCCGCTGCTGAACCGCCTGATCAAGAGCTACCGCGACTGGGGCCGCGACTGCATCTGCCCGTCCGGCCATGATAACTTCTGCGGCCACCGTTTTGACGGTCAGTATGGCGAACTGCCCGCAGGCTATGACCACAAGTACGTTTACAGCCACTTTGGCTATAACCTGAAAGTGACCGATATGCAGGCCGCCATCGGCTGCGAACAGCTGAAAAAGTTCCCCAGCTTTATCGAGCGCCGCCGCCATAACTGGGACCGCCTGCGCGCAGCCCTGGAACCGGCCGCCGATAAGCTGATCCTGCCGGAACCGGCCGCCAACAGCCGCCCGTCCTGGTTCGGCTTCCTGATTTCGGTCAAGCCGGAATCCGGCCTGGACCGCAACGCCGTGACCCGCTATATTGAGGACCACAATGTCCAGACCCGCCTGTTGTTCAGCGGCAACCTGATCAAGCACCCTTGCTTTGACCAGATCCGCGGCACCGACGCCTACCGCGTGGCAGGGGAGCTGACCAACACTGACTTTATCATGAACAACACCTTCTGGGTCGGCGTGTACCCTGGCATGACCGATGAGATGATCGACTATATGGCAAAGATCATTATTGAAGCGGTGAACCAGTAAAAAGCGCTGATAAGATGAATCAATAAGAAAAAGCAAAGCCGTGCTGATAAGAAAAAATGGCTGCTGCACTGCGGTAAATTATCAATACAGGCTTTGCTTTTTTGATTGCTTATAAAAAATAATAAAGGAACGGGATCCATGCAAAAAATGTTGGCACTGTTGGGAGCAAAAAGCAAAGAGGAATTTGTTGCGCTGCTTGCACAGTTTATCAAGTTTGGCCTTGTTGGCGTAAGCAACACGGCGGTATCGATGGTGGTGTATTATATCTTTTTGTGGATCAGCCCAGACCTGTATATGGTAGGCAGCGTTCTGGGAACAATTCTGAGCATTGCCAATGCCTTTTTTTGGAACGATAAGTTTGTGTTTACCGGGAATGCAAACGATTGGCGCAGTAAACTGAAACGCCTTGGAAAAACATATGTCAGCTACGGCGGCACGTCGATCCTTTCTAATGTTTTGCTTTGGATAGAGGTTACGTTCTTCAGCGTAAGCAAAACGATTGCGCCGATTGTAAATTTGCTGGTCACGATTCCGCTGAATTTTATCATCAACAAGTTGTGGACATTTAAGGAAAGATAAACGACAAAATGTTTCCCGTCAACGATGTGGAGCTTATCCGGCACGGAAAAGTGCGGTATCGGGATCCCTAACCATCATCCGACTCAACGAGGTTGGTTGGCGGTGCTTTATTGTTGAAAATAAGACTGCAAAATATATCGGTAAAAAATATGGGAAACCAGGGAATATCTGATACATAACCGGGAACAGAAATAGGGCAAGGCTGTGTATGGACAACATGACAACAAATAACGAGAATAAATCTGGTATCAGCATTGGATTAGATCAGCTGTTGCCGGAAGATAACAAATCGGTGCAGCTGGGACTGAATTATGGCCAGAATGAATGCAACAGCCAGCGCGTGCTGAAAGAGAATAACACGAAACGGGGAAAAGACCTTTTTGGTAAAAAAGAAAGAGGGAGCAATCCGTTCTGGAAAAAAACGGCCAAGCTGTACTGTGTGCTCAGCGCAGTGTGTGCCATTGTGGTTATGGTAACGCTGTATGTTACCCATGGTGATTTTCTTTCGTACTTTTTATACCATGATACACTGGATGCCGGCATGGATTTTTTCCATAGCATTGAATATGTTCGTGGACGCCAGCCGTATGCGGTGTTTGACACACTGTATCCGCCCTTGGCAAATTTGTTCTTTTATGCCCTGTTTTTACTGGTGCCTGCTTCGGTATCTGATAACTGGACCTATGACTTTGAGGCGTCAGTTGCCATGCGCGGCACAGAAGCTGATTTACGCACAACACAGTCGTGCTTTTTGCTATACGTCTTTTTTGTGGTGCTGGCGGTTCTTTTGCTGGCGGTTTTGCTCCGTGACGTGATGCAAAATGCCCAGTGGGCCAGGGCCAGTACGTTTTTTGCCTTGTTCAGCTTTGGTGTGCTTAATGCGGTAGACCGCGGCAATATTATTTTGCTGGCGGCGGGGCTTTCGCTTTTTTTCGTCATGTATCACCGTTCAAAGCGCGCATGGGTGCGGGAACTGGCATTGGTTGCACTGGCAGTAGCAGCCGGACTTAAAATTTATCCCGCATTCTTAGGTGTTATGCTTTTAAGAAACCGGGATTTCAAAGCAGCAATCCGCACGGTGTTTTATGGCATTGCAGCGTTGGTGCTCCCGGTGTTTGCCTTCCAGGAGGGCGTGTACGGCTTGCAGCTTTGGCTGAAGATTTTGTTCTCTTTTGGAAGTAAAAGTAAAACACCTTGGGCAGGCAATGGCATCAACAGCATGTTCGCACATGGGGCACATCTGGTGGACCTGATTGCCGGAACCAGCAATGCAACGGTATCTTTTTTTGCAGCAGCCTTTGCTGTGGCGGCGGTACTGGTTGTGTGTGCTCTGCTCTGCCGCCAGGAATGGCAGGCGTTGCTGCTGATTACCGTGGCTATGATGTACCAAAGCCAGGGCAACTATATTTACTGCATGGCGCTGATTCCGCTGGCGTATTTTCTTGCACAGGAAAAGGTGATGACACGTCAAAATATATTGCCTTTTGCGGTTTTGATGGTATTTAATCTGCCGCTTCCAATCTTTGAAGAGCGTAACTCTTATATTCGCAACACCATTGTACAGTTGGCAATACTGACAGCTATCATCTGGGGCGTTGTACAGGCAGTAAATTGTGTGTTGGCAGCGCTGAAAACCAAAAAGCCTGAACAATCAAAACTAGATAGAAAAGCTGCACGCAGCACGCTGGTTACTTTCGGCGCTTCACTGGGGGCATTGGCAGTTTCCCTTGCCGTTTTCTATGGCGTGTGGGTGCTGTATAATGCGCCGTCTATTACCATGCAGCTGGGGGATGGCATTTATAACACAGAATATTATACTCCTGAAAACTCCAACAAAGAGCTGCCGTTTTACTGGTGCAAGAAAAGTGCGGAGATCAAACTGGTAAACCCGCAGCTGAATACGGAAAGGTACACCTTTACCTTTACAGTGGGGGATTATTTCTTTGATATTTCTGACCGCCCCAGCATTACCATTACCTTCGGTGACAGTAGCCAGACCTTTGTGGTCAGCCAGGAAAACATGAAAATCCGCTATACTGCGGATATTCCTTTTGGTGAAAGTACAATCGATATTAGCTACAGCGGCAAGCGGGTCGATGCCTCGCAGGATTCCAGAACTTTGTATTTTGTAATGGTTCAGCCGCAGCTTGAACGGATTAAATAAAAGGAGGACACCCCCAATGAAACAGCGTCTGGCCGATTATGTGGCCGATTTTCTTGCGGCGCACGGCGTTACGGATGTGTTCAGCGTGGTGGGCGGCGGCGCCATGCATCTGAATGATGCACTGGGCCACCACCCGGCGCTGCATGTTACCTATAACCATCACGAGCAGGCAAGTGCCATTGCGGCGGAAGCATACGCCCGCATTGATAACAAAATTGCCGCCCTGTGCGTTACCACCGGCCCCGGCGGCACCAACGCCCTGACCGGTGTGGTGGGCGGCTGGCTGGATTCCATCCCTATGTTCGTGATCTCCGGCCAGGTTCGGTACGATACCACGGCCCGCTATGCCGCGCAGTTTACCGATGGCCTGCCCCTGCGCGCGGTGGGCGACCAGGAATACGATATCACCAAATCTGTTGCCCCCATGACCAAATACGCCACCATGCTGGAAGACCCGAACCAGATCCGCTATGTGCTGGAAAAAGCCTGGCACCTGGCAACCACCGGTCGCCCCGGCCCGGTGTGGATCGATATCCCGGTCAACTATCAGGGCGGCTACATTGAAACCGACAGCCTGCCCAGCTATGACCCGGCGCAGGACGATGCCCGGCTGCCGCCCCCGGTGGACGATGCCACCGTGCAGATGGTGCTGGAAAAGATCCGCAACGCCAAGCGCCCGGTGTTCCACGCCGGGTACGGTATCCGGCTTTCCGGCGGGTACGCAGCGTTCCGCGCCGTGGCGGAAAAGCTGAACATCCCCATTGTGACCTACTGGAACGCCGTGGACCTGATCGAGGACGAAAACCCGCTTTACTGCGGTCGTGCCGGCAATATGGGCGACCGCCCTGGCAACTGGGCCATCCAGAACGCAGACCTGATTCTGGCTGTGGGCACCCGCATTTCCATCCGCCAGGTGGGCTATAACTGGAAAACCTGGGCCCGCGCGGCGGAAGTCATCATGGTGGATATTGACCGCGCCGAGATGAAAAAGCACACCCTGCATGTGGAGCACCCCGTGTGGGCGGATGCCAAGGACTTTCTGCAAAAGCTGGATGCCGCCGCAGCGCCGCTGACCCCTGTCAGCCAGGCAGCGGACTGGCTGGCAACCTGCCAGCGATGGAAAAAAGATTACCCCGCCGTGTTGCCGCGCCAGTGGGAAGAAAACGGCACCACCGCCAATGTGTACGCCTTTGTGCGCTACCTCAGTTCCCGCCTGCCGGAAAACAGCCTGACCGCAGTTTCCAACGGCGCCTGCTGCGTGGTGGGCAATCAGGCGTATGTCATCCAAAAAGGCAGCCGCATGGCCAACAACAGCGCCATTGCCAGCATGGGTTACGGCCTGCCCGCCGCCATTGGCACTTGCATTGCAGGCGGCCGCCGTACCACCATCTGCCTGGAAGGCGATGGCTCTATCATGATGAACCTGCAGGAATTGCAGACCATCCTGACAAATAAGCTGCCGATCAAGATTTTCCTCATCAACAATAACGGCTACCACTCCATCCGCCTGACCCAGAACAACCTGTTCAAAGACCATTGCAAGATCGGCATTGGGCCGGAGAGCGGGGATCTGTCCTTCCCGGAGTTCCGCAAAATTGCCGAAGCGTTCGGCTACCCGTATTCCTGCGCACATTCCAACGCTGAGATGAAACAGGTGGTGGATGCCGCCCTTGCCGCAGAAGGCCCGACTTTCTGCGAGATCTTTACCGATACCCAGCAGGTCTGGGAGCCGAAGAGCGCCACCAAGCGCCTGCCGGACGGCACACTGGTCAGCCCGCCGCTGGAGGACCTGGCACCGTTCCTGCCGCGGGAAGAGCTGGAAAAGCAGATGTTTATCCCCTTGGTGCCGGAAGGGTAAGAAAATAAAAAATGAAAAAAGCGCGGAATGGCAATATTGAATTGCTGCGGTTTGTGTTTTGCGTGGGGGTGGTATTGTTCCATGCGTGGTACGTGCGCAGGGGATATATCGGCGTTGAATTCTTTTTTATCGTAACAGGGTATTTTCTTGCCGAAAAGATATGCCGGTTAAACGCAAGAGAAACAACCTGCCCTTCGCTAGAAAATGCCATGAAAGAAGCGACATGGGATGTGCTCAAGCGTTATCGTTTGATATTTCCATACTTTCTTGTGGCAACCGTTTTGGGGTTTATAGTGCGTGCCTATGCACAACAGTGGGACAGCGCTACAATTCTGTTGAATTTACAGCTGATTCCGGCAGATTTCCTGTATTTACAGAACTTTGGGTTTTCTGTAGCCTCCACAACAGGGGTGCTATGGTATCTTTCCGCAATGACTTTTGCGGTCTGGGTGCTGTATCCGCTGCTGCGCAGGCATTATGGCTTGACTGTGCAGGCGACCCCGGCAGCAATCCTGCTGATACTGGGCGTGATCCTGCAGAACTGTGGTTCACTGGATGCCCCATGTACACTTCTGTTTGGCTGGGTTAATACCGGAATGCTGCGTGCCTTTGCAGGAATTCTGGGAGGGGTAGTAGCAAACAGGGCTGCATCAACTCTGAAAAAAATTGATGTAGGGAAAAAGATGGCCGCGATGATGACAGCCGTGGAATTGGCTGGGTATGCGTGGGTACTTTACCATATATGGTCAATGAATGAGACACGTGCTATGCTGGATGGCATTGTGGTTTTGGCGTTGGGTGCGGCATTTACCATTACGGCAAGCGGAAAATCGCTTTTCTACGGAAAATTTGACAACGGCTTTGTCAGATTTCTGGGGAAAGCAACCATGCCAGTTTTCTTGAGTCATTTGTATTGCGTACAATTTTTGCCGAATATACTGGCAATGTACAGCGTAGAAGTGACCGAACTGCAAAGGCTGGTTCTTTCTTTTGCCTGCTGTGCAATAGCGGCAGGAATTGTCTATTATGTAGGGAAAATTATAGACAGGCAAATGAAAAAAAGCTGGCATGCTTTTTGCACAGAGATCATTGCGAAAAACAAATAAGGTGTTGAAAATGGAAAAAATCGAAAGGCAGATACAAACCGTAATCGTAACCGGCCCCACCGGGGCCGTGGGCACAGCATTGTGCAGCCGGTTGTTGCAGGCTGGCTGCACCGTGGTGGCGGTCTGCCGCCCCGGCAGCCCGCGGGCCGTAGCGCTGCCCAAGGATGCAAACCTGTATGTAGTTGCCTGCGATGCCGCCAACCTGGCGGATTTGCCGCAGTGCATGGCCGCAGCCGGGCTGCCCATGCAGGCGGATGCCTTTTTCCACCTGGCGTGGGCGCACACCATTGGCGCAGGCCGCAATGATATGCCGGCTCAGATTGAGAATATCCGCTATACCATTGATGCCGTGCGCACCGCGGCGGCAATGGGCTGCCGTGTGTTTGTTGGTGCCGGCAGCCAGGCAGAGTATGGCCGTGTGGACGGTGTTCTGCGGGCCGATACCCCCACAAACCCCGAAAGCGGGTACGGCATGGCCAAGCTGTGTGCAGGCCAGATGAGCCGTACCGAGGCCGCCGCCCTGGGCATGGACCATGTGTGGGCGCGTATCCTTTCGGTTTACGGCCCGCATGACGGCCCCAACACGATGATCTCCGCCACCATCCAAAAACTGCTGGCCGGGCAGTGCCCGGACCTGACGGCAGGGGAGCAGAAGTGGGATTATCTTTACTCCGCCGATGCTGCGGATGCACTGTACCGCATGGCCTGCCATGGCCGCAGCGGTGCCGTGTACCCGGTGGGCAGCGGCACCGCCCGCCCCCTGCGGGAATATATTGAGACCCTGCGTGATGCCATCGACCTGGCCCTGCCGCTTGGCCTGGGTAAAATCCCTTACGGGCCGCAGCAGGTCATGTTTTTGCAGGCGGATATCACCCAGCTTGCGGCGGATACCGGCTTTGCGCCGCGCACCGCCTTTGCCGATGGCATTCGCGCCACCATTGCGTGGGCAAAAACGCAAAAGCAAACCAATTAAGCCAATAAGGAATAACCCCGTCCGTGCGGGCAGGACCCGCATGGACGAACAGGAGCCAGACAGTATTTATGCAGTTGACCTACCAAAAGTTAAAGCCGTTTGCCTTATCCTATCTCACCGCGCCGCTGGCGGTGTTTTTTGCGGGGTATCTCCGCGCGCCGTTTGCCGTTGCGGGCCTGGCCGTGCTGGCCTTTGCCTGGTGGTATGCCGTGCGCAAAACGCCGCAGGTTAAGCAAGTGGGGCAAGAAGAGCAGGGCATTACGCTTTCGGTGCCAAAGCTGGTGCTGCTGTTTGCCCTGATGCTGTTGTGGGGCTACCTGGGCGGTCAGACGGGCTTTTTTTACCAGAACTCGGACTGGGGTTACCGCAACGCCATTTACCGGGATCTGATCACAAACAGCTGGCCGGTGTATTACCCGCAAAAGGATACGGCGCTGGTGTATTATATCGGGCACTGGCTGGTCCCGGCGGCGCTGACCAAACCGGTATACGCCCTGTTTGGGCTGGATGCCGCCTGGATGTTCGCCCGTATGGCCCTTTGGGGGTGGACGGCGCTGGGCACCTATCTGGCGGCGCTGAATTTGTTGGTCTACCTGCGTGCCGATACCGGCAAAAAGCAGGGGATCGGCCTGCTGTTTTTGATTTTCTTCAGCGGTATGGATATTCTGGGCGCGCTGTACAGCAGCCGACTGCCGGACCTGCTGGCCTATGACGCTATGCACCTGGAATGGTGGACGAATGATTTCCAGTTCAGCTCCCTGACGACCTGCCTGTTCTGGGTGTTCAACCAGACAGTGGGGGCATGGCTGGCAACCGTCTGCTTTTTGCAGGAGAAAGACTGCCGCAACTACCTGCTGCTGGGCACGGCCTGCCTGATGTGCGGCCCCTTCCCATTTGTGGGGCTGGTTATTTTTATGGTGGTGCGCGGCATTGTTCTGCTGGCACAGCGTCAAAAAGGCGTGCTGCAATCGGCGTTCTCCCCGGCCAATGTGCTGGTGCTGGTTGTGGTGCTCAGCATTACGGCCAGTTATTTTTTGGCCAATAACGCCTTTGGCTACAGCGTTCTGGGCGAAACTGTCGCCGGGAACCAGGCAGCGCAGCAGACTTTTGGCCAAAACGTTCTGACCAGCCTGCAAAAAGGCATGCTGGTATTTTACCTGCTGGATGCCGGCATCTATCTGCTGCTGCTCTGGCGGCAGAACCGCCGCAGCTGGCTGTTTTATACCTGCGCCGTGTCGCTCTTCATCATTCCGTTCTTTAAGGTGGGACAGGGGTGCGATTTCTGCATGCGGGTGTCCATCCCGGCTATCTTTATCCTGATGACCCTCTGTGCCCGGTACTTTATCGCCTTGGTGGGCACCAAATGGCGGGACGGTACGCTTGCACAGCATGCCGTGACCATTCTGCTGGCGGCAACGCTGCTGATCGGTGCCTGCACCCCGGCCATGGAAATTTACCGCGGCATCTGCCACATTGCCAAAGAGGGGACTTTCTGCCTGGAAAACGAGGAGCCCTACACCCTGGCGGACCGCCCTGTAAGCCTGAACTTTGAAACGCAAAACTGCGAAAATAAATTGTTCTTTACCTATTTTGCAAAATAGTGTATAGTGATAATGGTCTGCCCGGCTATTGCGGCAGTGGGCCAAAGACTAAACTTAAAGGAATGAAACCTGCATGAGCGAGAAGAAAAAAGTCATCTCTGTTATGATCCCTACCTATAACGAGGAGGAGAACGCCCGCCCCATCTATGAGGCGGTGCGGGATGAGATTCGGAAGGACTGCCCGGATTATGACTATGAGATCCTTTTTATTGATAATAAAAGCCAGGATCGTACCCGCCGGATCATTACGGACATCTGCGCGCAGGACCCCAAGGTCAAAGCCATTTTTAACAGCAAGAACTTTGGTCAGTTCAACAGCCCCTATTACGGTATGATCCATACCACAGGGGACTGCACCATTACCATCTGCGCGGACTTCCAGGACCCGGTGGAGATGATTCCAAAGTTTGTGGCTGAATGGGAAAAAGGCTACAAAATTGTAATCGGCAAAAAGACCACCAGCCAGGAAAACCCTGTCATGTACTTTTTGCGGGACTGTTACTACAAAACCATCAAAAAGATGAGCAATGTGGAAATGATCGAGCAGTTTACCGGGTTTGGCCTGTACGATAAAAGCTTTATCCAGACCCTGCGTGATTTGCACGACCCCACCCCGTTTTTGCGCGGGATTGTGGCGGAGCTTGGCCCCGAGCGCAAGGAGATTGAATACACCCAGCCCAAGCGCCGGGCAGGCAAGACCCACAACAACTGGTACAGCCTGTTTGATGCCGCCATGCTCAGCTTTACCAGCTACACCAAGATTGGGATGCGGATGGCGGAGTTTTTCGGCTTTTTCTGCGCGGCGGTCAGCTTTATCCTGGGGCTTGTGTTCCTGGTGGCAAAGCTGATCCACTGGAATACCTTTGCTGCGGGTTATGCCCCGATGATTATTGCTGTGTTCTTTGTGGGTGGTGTACAGCTGACCTTTCTGGGATTTTTGGGTGAGTACATCATGGCAATGAACGCCCGTATTATGGACCGCCCCCTGGTGGTGGAAGAAAAGCGGCTGAATTTTGAATCCGAAACGCCGGAAAGTGATACTACCCGCGCCCAGTAAGACCGAGTGGTTATAATAGATTGCGAGTTGACAGTAAAACAATGATTCCTTTTAATATTCCCCCGCAGGTTGGTACAGAGCTGGACTATATGCGCCAGGCCATGGCCAACAATAAGATCTGCGGTGATGGCCCTTTTACCCACCGCTGTGATGAATGGATGGAACAGCGGTTCCATGCGGGCAAGGTGCTGCTGACCACCAGCGGTACCACCGCGCTGGAAATGGCTGCCCTGCTGTGCGGCATCCAGCCCGGTGATGAGGTGATCCTGCCCAGCTACACATTTTCTTCCACGGCAACGGCCTTTGTTTTAGCTGGGGCCAAGCTGGTGTTTGTGGATATCCGCCCGGACACCATGAACATTGATGAAGCAAAAATTGAACCCGCCATTACCGAAAAAACCAAAGTCATCTGCGTGATGCACTATGCCGGTGTGGCTTGCGATATGGATACCATCATGCAGATTGCGCGCCGCCATAACCTGAAGGTGGTGGAAGACGCCGCCCAGGGCGTGATGGCCAGTTATAAAGGCAAGGCACTGGGCACCATCGGTGATTTTGGCTGCTACTCTTTCCATGAGACGAAGAACTTCTCAATGGGAGAGGGGGGCGCACTGGTCATCAATGACCCCGAAACCGTGACCAAGGCCGAAATCCTGCGGGAAAAGGGTACCAACCGCGCCAGTTTTCTGCGCGGCCAGGTAGATAAATATACCTGGGTTTCTTATGGCTCCAGCTACCTGCCCAGTGATCTGAATGCCGCTTACCTGTGGGCACAGCTGGAACAGGCCGATACCATCAATACAGACCGTACCCACAGCTGGGATTATTACGCACAGGAGCTGGCACCGCTGGCTGAAGCAGGCCTATTGGAGCTACCCACCGTGCCGGAAGGCTGTGTGCATAACGGGCATTTGTTCTATGTCAAGCTGCGGGACCTGGAACAGCGCACCGAGTTCATTGCTTATTTGAAAGCCCACGGTGTGGCATCGTCTTTCCATTATGTGCCGCTGCACAGCGCCCCGGCGGGCATCCAATACGGCCGCTTTGCCGGTGTGGATGAATACACCACAAAGGAAAGCAACCGCCTGACCCGCCTGCCGCTGTACTATGGTCTGACCGAAGCCGACCGCGCAGCCGTGGTGCAGGTGGTCAAAGACTTTTTTGCACAGAAATAACATGCCCAGTGCATGAAATCAGCAATATAACAAAAATCCGTATCCCGAATGCCAAGCAGGGCAGGAGGATACGGATTTTTCTGTTTGTTCTTTTAAAATTAAGCGAAAGTTCTCCACGGAACAATGAGGTCAGGGCACGGGGGACGAAACGCTTGCCTGTTTGTATAAAAAACCAAGGGCAATACCGCATAATTCTAAGTGCCGATACGGCGAGCGAGGTGCGGCAGATGCTAAGCCAAAAGCGCAGATAATAC
>OJKC01000756.1_pt1 | contig 24237 bp, 21 predicted proteins | sample 1596401 | NCBI WGS metagenome assembly OJKC01 (sample SAMEA4350162, study PRJEB24818) | metagenome | biome: human; feature: gut; material: faeces | place: Denmark | collected 2013-09 | reverse complement strand
TGATGTCTACGAGCAGCAGGACTCACACTGGGCAATCAGCTTGCCTTTCTCTACCACTTCGCCATCGTTGGCATAAAGCTTCGAGCCGTAAGGCACGTTGTGGGTCGAGAGTACAATGTTGGTATTCGGGTCGATGAAGCGTACTTCAGCCAGACGGCCTACGACAATCTTCACCGGTTCACCAGTCTCTTCTACGGTATCCACCGTACGCAGCTCCTCAAACTCCAGACGGGCGTCATGTTTTGCCACGATGCTGGCATTGGCAGCCAAGTTACCGGCGATACCACCGGCGTGGAACGTACGCAATGTCAACTGTGTACCCGGCTCACCGATGGACTGTGCAGCGATGACACCGACAGCCTCTCCCTTGTGTACCATCCGGCTGGTGGCGAGGTTACGTCCGTAGCACTTCGCACACACACCCTTCTTGGACTCACAGGTCAATACCGAGCGGATTTCAACGCTCTCAATCGGGGAGTCTTCAATCTTCTGGGCAATCTCTTCGGTGATTTCTTCACCGGCTGCCACAATGAGTTCACCCGTAGTCGGGTGGATAATATCGTGAACGGAAACACGTCCGAGGATGCGTTCATACAGGGTAGCGATGACCTCATCGTTGTTCTTCAACGCAGTGCATACCAAGCCACGGAGTGTTCCACAGTCTTCTTCATTGATAATCACGTCGTGCGATACATCGACCAGACGACGAGTCAGGTATCCGGCATCGGCAGTCTTCAATGCAGTATCCGCCAAACCCTTACGGGCACCGTGCGTAGAGATGAAGTACTCCAACACGGACAAACCTTCCTTAAAGTTAGAAAGAATCGGGTTCTCGATGATCTGTGCACCTTCTGCACCGGCCTTCTGCGGCTTGGCCATCAAACCACGCATACCGGACAACTGACGAATCTGCTCTTTAGAACCACGGGCTCCGGAATCCAACATCATGAATACGGAGTTGAAACCCTGGTCGTCGGCAGAAATGGTCTTCATCAGGATGTTCGACAAGTCGTTATTGACGTGTGTCCATGTATCGATGACCTGGTTGTAACGTTCGTTGTCGGTGATGAAACCCATGTTGTAGTTCATCATGATTTGCTCCACCTCCTCGTTTCCGCGTTTTACCAGTTCTTCCTTCTCCTTCGGGATGATGATATCGCCCAAGTTGAACGACAGACCTCCCTTGAATGCCATGTAGTAACCCAGGTTCTTGATACCATCCAGGAAGTCGGCTGCACGTGCCACACCGACGCGCTTGATTACGTCGCTGATGATGTCGCGCAAAGATTTCTTCGAAATGATGGTATTGATGAATCCGGCTTCAACAGGAACAATCTCATTGAAGATGACACGACCGACCGAAGTCTCACGCATCACTTTGACAATGTTGCCATTCTCGTCCAGGTCTTCTACAATGACTTTCACCGGAGCATGGATATCGACCTTGCCCTCGTTGTAAGCAATCAAGGCTTCTTCCGGACCATAGAAAATCAGACCTTCGCCCTTGGCGCCCTTACGCAGCTTGGTGATGTAGTACAGACCAAGCACCATATCCTGTGCAGGCACAGTAATAGGCGCACCGTTGGCAGGGTTGAGGATGTTGTGCGACTGGAGCATCAGCATCTGTGCTTCCAGGATAGCCTCGTTGCTCAGCGGCAAGTGGACCGCCATCTGGTCACCGTCGAAGTCGGCGTTGAACGCCGTACATGCCAACGGGTGCAGCTGGATGGCCTTGCCTTCAATCATCTTCGGCTGGAATGCCTGGATACCCAGACGGTGCAGTGTCGGCGCACGGTTGAGCAATACCGGGTGACCCTTCATCACATATTCCAGAATGTCCCAGATAATCGGTTCCTTGCGGTCTACAATCTTCTTGGCAGACTTCACGGTCTTCACGATACCGCGCTCGATCAGCTTACGGATGATGAACGGTTTGTAGAGTTCGGCAGCCATCAGCTTGGGAATACCGCACTCGCCCATCTTCAACTCCGGACCAACGACAATAACCGAACGTGCGGAGTAGTCGACACGCTTACCCAACAGGTTCTGACGGAAACGTCCCTGCTTACCCTTCAAGCTATCGGAGAGTGATTTCAACGGACGGTTGGCATCCGTCTTCACCGCACTCGACTTACGGGAGTTATCAAACAGAGAATCCACAGCCTCCTGGAGCATACGCTTCTCGTTACGCAGAATGACTTCAGGTGCCTTAATCTCAATCAGACGTTTCAGACGGTTGTTACGGATGATGACACGACGGTAGAGGTCGTTCAAGTCGGAAGTGGCGAAACGTCCGCCATCCAACGGAACCAAGGGACGCAATTCAGGCGGGATGACCGGCACGATGCGGATAATCATCCACTCCGGCTTGTTGCGTCCACGCGATGCACGGAACGACTCAACCACCTGCAGACGTTTCAAGGCTTCCGTCTTGCGCTGTTGGGAAGAATCGCTGTTGGCACGGTCGCGCAACTCATAGGACAGTGCATCCAGGTCCAGCGAAGCCAGCAGGTCATAGATGGCTTCCGCACCCATTTTAGCAATGAACTTGTTGGGGTCAGTGTCTTCGAGCATCTGGTTCTCCCGGGGAAGGGTATCCAGAATGTCCAGATATTCCTCTTCAGAGAGGAGGTCATATTTGTTGATGCCGTCTTCAGCCTTCACACCCGGCTGGATGACAACGTAACGTTCGTAGTAGATAATGGAATCAAGCTTTTTGGTCGGCAATCCGAGCAGGTAGCCAATCTTGTTGGGCAATGAGCGGAAATACCAGATATGTGCCACCGGAACGACGAGCTGGATGTGTCCCATACGCTCACGACGTACTTTCTTCTCGGTCACTTCCACACCACAACGGTCGCAGACAATGCCCTTGTAACGGATACGCTTGTACTTTCCGCAATGGCATTCATAGTCTTTCACCGGACCGAAGATACGTTCGCAGAACAGACCGTCGCGTTCCGGTTTGTAAGTACGGTAGTTAATGGTTTCAGGTTTCAGCACCTCGCCGCTCGAATTCTCAAGGATTTCTTCGGGAGAAGCCAAACCGATGGAGATTTTAGTAAAGTTACTCTTTATCTTTGTTTCTTTTCTGAAAGCCATACTTGTTTGATTATAATGTAAAGAGTTTAAAGAGTTGTATATTGGTAGAAGATTGGGATTCGGAAGGATCCCGTCACTTCCGAATCTCAATCACATATCAGATTATTCCAGCGTGATGCTCAAAGCCAGACCTCTCAACTCATGCAGCAATACGTTGAGCGATTCGGGGATACCCGGGGTAGGCATCGGCTCGCCCTTCACAATGGCTTCATAAGCTTTCGAACGTCCAACGACATCATCGGACTTAATGGTCAAAATCTCTTGCAGGATATGGGCAGCACCGAAGGCTTCAAGTGCCCAAACCTCCATTTCTCCGAAACGCTGACCACCGAACTGTGCTTTACCACCCAAAGGCTGTTGGGTAATCAATGAGTACGGACCAATGGAACGTGCGTGCATCTTGTCTTCAACCATGTGACCGAGCTTCAGCATGTAGGTCACACCGACGGTTGCCTGTTGGTCAAATGCCTCACCGGTTCCACCGTCATACAAGGTCGTCTTGCCATAGCGGGGCAGACCGGCCTTATCGGTCCATTCATTCAGGTCATCCAGGGTAGCACCGTCGAAAATCGGTGTTGCAAACTTCACACCGAGCTGCTTTCCGGCACGTCCGAGAACTGCCTCGAAAATCTGTCCGATGTTCATACGCGAAGGCACACCCAGCGGGTTCAGTACAATATCTACCGGAGTACCGTCTGCCAGGAACGGCATGTCTTCCTGACGAACCACACGTGACACGATACCCTTGTTACCGTGACGTCCGGCCATCTTGTCACCGACACCGATCTTACGCTTCTTGGCAACGTATACCTTCGCCATCTGCACGATTCCGGCAGGAAGTTCATCACCGATTGTGATGGCAAACTTCTTGCGCTTCAACTCTGCATCCAGCTCTTTGTATTTCTTCAGGAAGTTGATGATCAAGTCACGGATCATGTCGCTCTTGTGCTCATCAGCCACCCACTTGCTCAACTGAACGGCGGTATAGTCCAAACCTTCCAGGTCACGACGGACAAACTTGGCACCCTTGGCAATGATTTCCGTACCCAGGTAATCCTTCACGCCCTGTGACACCAGACCGTCGGTCAACGTCATCAGCTTGTCTACCAGGATACCCTTCAGGTCAGCCACCTTGGCATCAAACTCTTCATCGATTTTCGGCAACAGGGCCTTGTCTGCCATCTTCGAGCTGCGGGTCTTGATTGCACGCGAGAACAGGCGCTTGTCGATAACCACGCCCTTCAACGACGGAGAAGCCTTCAACGAGGCATCCTTCACGTCACCTGCCTTGTCACCAAAGATGGCGCGCAGCAGTTTCTCTTCCGGTGAGGGGTCAGACTCACCCTTCGGCGTAATCTTACCAATCAGGATATCGCCCGGCTCGATGCGTGCACCGACACGTACGATACCGTTCTCATCCAAATCTTTGGTGGCATCTTCGCTCACGTTGGGGATATCGGAAGTCAATTCCTCCATACCGCGTTTGGTCTCACGCACTTCCAATGAGAACTCTTCCACATGGACGGAAGTCAGGATATCTTCACGGACAACACGTTCGTTCAGCACGATGGCATCCTCATAGTTATATCCTTTCCAAGGCATGTAAGCCACCAGCAGGTTCTTACCCAGAGCCAGCTCACCGTTCTCGGTAGAGTATCCCTCGGTCAGGATATCACCTTTCTTCACACGTTGACCCTTGTCGCAAATCGGACGCAAGTCAATGGTCATATTCTGGTTCGTACGACGGAACTTGGGAATGCGGTATTCCTTCAAGGCCGGTTCGAAACTTACAAATTCTTCATCCTCCGTCCGGTCATAAAGGATACGGATGGTCGTGGCATCCACGAACTCGATAACACCGTCTCCCTCGGCTGTAATCTGCGTACGGGAATCCTCACACAACTGCTTCTCGATACCGGTACCCACAATCGGAGCCTCGGTACGGAGCAAAGGTACTGCCTGGCGCATCATGTTCGAGCCCATCAATGCACGGTTCGCATCGTCATGCTCCAAGAAGGGAATCAACGAAGCTGCGATAGAGGCAATCTGCTGGGGCGACACATCCATCAGTTCTACCTGTCCCGGTTCAACCACCGGATAATCTGCATCCTGACGAGCCTTGACCTTGCTGCGGATGAACGTACCGTCGTCATTCAACGGCGCGTTGCCCTGAGCAATAATCTTGTTCTCCTCTTCTTCAGCAGTCAGATAGACAATATGTTCATTATCCAGGTCCACCTTGCCGTCACCGACTTTACGGTAAGGCGTTTCGATGAAGCCCAGATCGTTAATCTTAGCATAAACACACAACGAAGAGATCAAACCGATGTTCGGTCCTTCCGGTGTTTCAATCGGACACAAACGGCCGTAGTGGGTATAGTGCACGTCACGCACCTCGAATCCTGCACGGTCACGCGACAGACCGCCGGGACCCAACGCAGACAGACGACGTTTGTGGGTAATCTCGGCCAGCGGGTTTGTCTGGTCCATGAACTGTGACAAGGCGTTAGTTCCGAAGAAGGAGTTGATCACCGAAGAAATCGTCTTCGCATTGATCAGGTCTGTCGGAGTAAACACCTCATTATCGCGTACGTTCATGCGCTCACGAATCGTACGTGACATACGAGCCAGACCGATGGCAAACTGGTTGGCGAGCTGTTCACCAACCGTACGCACACGACGGTTGCTCAAGTGGTCGATATCATCAACGACGGCTTTCGAGTTGACAAGCTCGATAAGGTACTTGATGATTTCGATAATATCTTCTTTCGTAAGCACTCTGACATCCATGTCGGTGGAGAGGTTCAGCTTACGGTTGATTCTGTAACGTCCTACGTCACCCAAGTCATATCTCTTCTCCGAGAAGAACAGGTTGTTGATGACCTCACGTGCACTGGCATCATCAGCCGGGTCAGCGTTACGCAACTGACGATAAATGTACAGGATGGCTTCCTTCTCCGAGTTGCTCGGGTCTTTCTGGAGCGTATTGAAGATGATGGAGTAGTCCGACTGGTTAGCCTCTTCCTTATGAATCAGCACCGTGGATACGCCCGATTCGATGATTTCATCAATGTGCTCCTGTTCCAAGATGGTCTCACGGTCAATGATGACCTCGTTACGTTCAATGGAAACCACCTCGCCGGTATCTTCGTCTACAAAGTCTTCCACCCATGTCTTCAATACACGAGCAGCCAGCTTACGCCCAATATATTTCTTTAAGGTTGTCTTGTTGACCTTGACTTCTTCCGCCAGATTGAAGATTTCAAGAATATCCTTGTCATTCTCAAAACCGATAGCTCTCAACAACGTGGTGACAGGCAGTTTCTTCTTACGGTCGATGTAAGCATACATCACATTGTTGATGTCTGTGGCAAATTCAATCCAAGAACCTTTGAAGGGGATGATACGTGCCGAATAAAGTTGGGTACCATTGGCGTGTACGCTCTGTCCGAAGAACACGCCGGGCGAACGGTGCAGCTGTGAAACGACAACACGTTCGGCACCATTGATAATGAACGTTCCATTATCCGTCATGTAAGGAATGGGGCCCAAGAAGACATCCTGTATCACTGTGTCGAAATCCTCATGATCCGGGTCAGTACAATACAATTTCAGTTTGGCTTTCAAGGGCACACTATATGTCAGTCCACGCTCCAGACATTCAGCGATAGAGTAACGGGGCGGGTCAATGTAGTAGTCCAAGAACTCAAGAACAAAATTATTTCTTGTGTCAGCAATGGGGAAGTTCTCCGCAAAGACCTTATACAAGCCGTCATTTTTACGCATTTCAGGAGGCGTATCCAGCTGCAAAAAGTCGCGGAATGACTTCAATTGTACTTCCAAGAAATCCGGATAAGGCATCGGATTTTTGATAGAAGCAAAATTAACTCGTTGATTTACAGTATTTGAAGACATCTGTTAATGAATTTGTAGAACTTAATTTAATTATAGACACAAAAAGGTTAAGAACCCCTAAGTAGTGAGGTTCTTAACCGAGTTACCTGATTACTCAGGCTATTCTTATTTAAGTTCAACTTCAGCGCCAGCGTCTTCCAAGGTCTTCTTCAAAGATTCAGCTTCGTCCTTAGCAAGACCAGCCTTCACTGTGCTAGGAGCACCGTCTACCAAGTCTTTAGCTTCTTTCAAGCCAAGGCCGCAAGCTTCTTTCACAGCCTTAACGACTTGCAATTTAGCTGCGCCTGCGCTCTTCAACACTACGTCGAAGGAAGTCTTCTCTTCAGCAGCAGCGGCACCACCGGCAGCGGGACCAGCAGCAACTGCTACAGCTGCAGCAGCAGGTTCAATACCATATTCTTCTTTCAGGATAGTTGCCAGTTCATTAACTTCTTTTACTGTCAAGTTAACCAATTGTTCTGCAAAAGCTTTCAAATCTGCCATTTTTGTATGATTTTAATTGTTTATTACTAATTGATTTTGATAATTATTCGGGTCTTTCACCAAGAGTCTTAAGAACTCCGTGAAGGGTGTTGCCACCTGATTGAAGAGCAGAGATAACGTTCTTCGCGGGCGATTGCAGCAATGCAATGATTTCTGCGATAACTTCGTCCTTGCTCTTGATATTGGTAAGAGTATCCAACTGATCAGCTCCTACGTAGAAGCTTTCCTCAGCATAAGCTGCTTTCAGGCCCGGAATGCCATCTTTAGCTACTTTCTTGAGCAGCTTGGCGGGAGCATTTGCTACATTGGCAAACAATACAGCAGTGGTACCTTTCAAGCAATCATATAACGGAGAGTAATCTTCCTCCAAGCTCTCAAGGGCCTTGTGAAGCAACGTGTTCTTCACAACCACCATCTTGATTTCCTGCTTGAAGCATTCTCTTCTCAAGGCTGCGGTTTCACCTGCCGTCATGGCAGTCACATCAACCAGGTAGAAATGTCCGTATTCCTTTACAGTCTCAGCCAGCTGAGTTATAATCAAACTTTTATCTTCCTTTCTCATGATTCCTCCTTGTTATTAGTTTTCCTCTACAGATTTCGGGTCAACCTTAATGCCCGGACTCATTGTACTAGAAAGATAAATACTCTTGATATATGTACCTTTAGCCGCAGCAGGTTTCAGCTTGATGATTGTAGCCAGGAACTCTTTCGCATTCTCACGGATTGCATCAGCAGAGAATGAAATCTTACCGATGGAAGCGTGAACGATACCGCTCTTGTCTACCTTGAAGTCAATCTTACCTTGCTTAACCTCTCTGACAGCCTTGGCAACATCCATAGTTACAGTGCCACTCTTGGGGTTCGGCATCAATCCACGCGGACCGAGGATACGACCCAGAGCACCAATCTTACCCATGATAGACGGCATGGTGATGATCACGTCAACATCAGTCCATCCACCTTTGATCTTTTCGATATATTCATCAAGACCAACATAGTCAGCGCCTGCCTCTTGTGCAGCAGCTTCAGCATCCGGTGTACACAGAACAAGGACTCTTGTAACCTTACCTGTACCGTGAGGAAGTGAAACGACACCTCTCACCATCTGGTTTGCCTTACGAGGGTCTACACCTAGACGTACATCAATATCGAGTGAAGCGTCGAACTTGGTATAGGTCACTTCCTTCACCAACTCTGCAGCTTCCTTCAGTGAGTATGCTTTCCCTGCTTCAATTTTCGATGCAGCCAACTTTTGATTTTTTGTCAGTTTACCCATTGTAATTGAAGTTTATTAGTTATTACCCGGGAAATCCCCTTTAATACTGATACCCATACTTCTAGCTGTACCGGCAACCATAGTCATGGCAGCTTCTACAGTAAAGCAGTTCAAGTCTACCAACTTGTCCTGAGCAATTGCGCGAACTTGATCCCAAGTCAGCTCAGCCACCTTCTTACGGTTGGGTTCTGCAGAACCACCCTTAATCTTGGCAGCTTCGAGCAATTGAATTGCTACAGGAGGAGTTTTGATTACGAAATCAAAAGACTTGTCCGTGTAGTAAGTTATGATTACAGGCAAAATCTTGCCTGCCTTGTCCTGGGTTCTGGCGTTGAATTGCTTGCAAAACTCCATGATGTTGATTCCCTTGGAACCCAAAGCAGGACCTACGGGAGGTGACGGATTTGCAGCGCCTCCTTTAATCTGTAATTTGATTAATCCAGCAACTTCTTTAGCCATTGTCTTCTTGTTTTATATAAATGTTTATTGTAAAGAACGACATACGTAACAGGATACGTCATTCTTTCTCTACTTGCATAAAGCCTAATTCAAGCGGTGTCTTACGCCCGAATATCTTTACCATCACTTTCAGCTTCTTCTTTTCGCTGTTCACTTCTTCGATCAATCCGCTGAAACCACTGAAGGGACCTTCCGTCACCTTGACAGTTTCACCGATTTCATAGGGGATATTCTCCTCCATTTCCGGTTGTCCGTCAACGATACCCAGGATACGGTTTACTTCAGATGTTCTCAAAGGAGTCGGGTTATCCATGCCACCCAGGAAGCCAATCACATTGGGAGTGTTTCTCAAATGATGAGTGACTTCACCCACCAAAGCTGCTTCCACCAAAACGTAACCGGGGAGATAGCTCCGTTCCTTCACAATCTTCTTACCATTGCGAACCTGGTATACTTTTTCGGTCGGAATCAGTACCTGAGATACATACTCGCCCAGGTCACTGTTGCGGATATCTGCCTCGAGATATTCCTTGACCTTGCTTTCTTTTCCACTGACGGCACGCAGTACGTACCACTTCTTTTCAATCTCAGACATACTTTTTCAGATTAATGCGGGTAGACAAGTTCCATAACCCATTGGAAGAAAGAATCCATAGCGAAAACCACCAGCGCGATGAGCAGGGAAGCATATAAAACAACTACCGCACTGTTAGTAAGTTCTGAACGAGTTGGCCAAGACACTTTATGGACAAGTTCGTCATAAGATTCCTTACAATAATTCACTAAACTCTTAAACATATTCATTTTGTATTTAGCACGGGAAGAGAGGCTCGAACTCCCGACACCCGGTTTTGGAGACCGGTGCTCTACCAACTGAGCTATTCCCGTAAATAAACTCCCGACTAGGACCAGTCGGGAGTTTACCTATTCTATTCTTATGGATTAGTCGAGGATTTCAGTAATCTGACCTGCACCTACCGTACGACCACCTTCACGGATAGCGAAGCGGAGACCTACGTTCAATGCAACCGGATAGATCAACTCAACAGTGATAGTTACGTTATCACCCGGCATTACCATTTCAGTTCCTTCCGGCAAAGTGATTTCACCGGTACAGTCCATGGTACGGAGGTAGAACTGAGGACGATATTTGTTGTGGAACGGAGTGTGACGACCACCTTCCTCTTTCTTCAAGATATAAACCTCTGCCTTGAACTTAGAGTGAGGCTTAACCTGACCCGGGTGGCAAAGAACCATACCACGTTTGATTTCGTTCTTGTCAACACCACGGAGCAACAGACCTACGTTATCGCCGGCTTCACCCTGATCCAACAATTTGCGGAACATTTCAACACCGGTAACAACAGTCTTCTTGTCTTCACCAAGACCGAGGATTTCAACTTCGTCACCAACCTTAACAACACCGGTTTCAATACGGCCAGTAGCAACAGTACCACGACCAGTGATTGAGAACACGTCTTCAACCGGCATCAAGAAAGGTTTATCAACATCGCGCGGAGGCAGAGGAATCCAAGTATCAACAGCATCCATCAACTCCATGATCTTCTCTTCCCATTCAGGAACACCGTTCAAGGCACCGAGGGCAGAACCACGGATGATAGGAGTATTGTCGCCGTCGAAATCGTAGAACGAAAGGAGCTCACGCATTTCCATTTCTACCAATTCCAACATTTCCTCATCATCAACCATATCGCACTTGTTCAAGAATACGACCAAACGAGGAACGTTTACCTGACGAGCCAACAGGATGTGCTCACGAGTCTGAGGCATCGGACCGTCGGTTGCAGCAACTACGATGATAGCACCATCCATCTGAGCAGCACCAGTTACCATGTTCTTTACATAGTCGGCGTGTCCCGGGCAGTCTACGTGAGCGTAGTGACGGTTTGCAGTTTGGTATTCAACGTGAGAAGTGTTGATAGTGATACCTCTTTCCTTCTCTTCAGGAGCGTTATCGATCTGATCGAAAGACTTAACTTCAGAAAGACCTTTCTTTGCCAACACAGTCGTGATAGCAGCAGTCAAAGTAGTCTTACCGTGGTCAACGTGGCCGATCGTACCGATGTTAACGTGCGGTTTTGAACGTTCAAATTTCTCTTTAGCCATAGCTTTATTGTTTTTTATCGATTAGTAATTCAAAAATAAGCTGCATTTATAAGAGCTGTTAACGAGACTTGAACTCGTGACCTCTTCCTTACCAAGGAAGTGCTCTACCACTGAGCTATAACAGCAGGATTACAAAGAAAAGAGCGGAAGACGGGACTCGAACCCGCGACCCTCAGCTTGGGAAGCTAATGCTCTACCAACTGAGCTACTTCCGCGTTTTTCCTGTGGGCAAAGATGGATTCGAACCACCGAAGGCGTAAGCCAGCAGATTTACAGTCTGCCCCATTTGGCCACTCTGGTATTTGCCCGTTTCTTCTGAGCCTCTTGTCGGATTCGAACCAACGACCCCGAGATTACAAATCACGTGCTCTGGCCAACTGAGCTAAAGAGGCGTTTATGCATAGCCGTTCCACCAGTCCTAGTGAAACGGCTGCAAATTTAGGTATTTATTTTGAATCACAAAAGCTTTTGTGAACTTTTTTACTTACCGCGCTGTTTTTCCTTGAATTTCTGTAACTGCTTGGCCAGCGCATCCAAACTCAAATCAACGGCTTCTTCAAATGTGTCGCAAACCTTCTCCGCATACAGGTCCGAATTGGGTACATAAACCTTGATACCCGCTTCCTTATTTTTGGCGGTTTCGGGCTTCACGACTTTCAGTGACACCTCTACCTTTCTTATTTCATCGCAATACTTCTCTAGCTTGGCAACTTTCTTCTGGATAAAAGCTTGCAGTTGTTCCGAAGCATCAAAATGAATTGATTGAATTCTGATTTCCATATAAACCTCCTTTTCTTTAGGCTCTAGGATGAGCTTGTTTATAAATCTGTTTCAGTTCCTCGAAACTCGTGTGCGTATAGATTTCCGTAGTCTTCAGGCTCGCATGTCCGAGCAGTTCCTTCACCACTTCCAGATTGACATCATGGTTCAACATCGAGGTGGCAAATGTATGCCGTAATACGTGCGGACTGCGTTTCTTCAACGTAACGACTTCCGACAAACTTCTTTTCACCAAATTATACACAAGTCCGGGATATAGCCGCCGACCGTCCGTCCTGACAAACAGGGCATCGGAGTCGCGCACCGGAACAGCTTCGTTTCTGAGTTGGATATAGGCCTCCACATCATGGCGAAGCTCTTCGCCAAAGGGGATCAGGCGTTGTTTGTTTCTTTTTCCTGTCACCTTGATTACGGAAGCACTGAAATCGACGTCCTTGTCATCCAGCCCGATGAGCTCGGCCTGACGCATACCCGTCAGATAAAAGGTCTCCAGAATCAAGTGGTCGCGAACGCTTTCAAAGTCGCCTTCGTCCGGTGTCTCGTCCAGAAGTCTGTCCATGTCCTGCTCTTTCACAAAAACAGGCAAAGGCTTTTTCTTCTTCGGACCGACCATCTTCAGCATGGGATTCTTCGTCACCAAGCCTCGGAGAAGCAGGAACCTGTAGAATGAGCGCAAGGCGCTCAGCTTACGGTTCACCGAAGTTGCCGTGTAGTCATCATCCATCAGTGTCATCACCCATTGGCGGACAACATCCACATCCATCGTCTGCCACGTCAACTCCGCATCCACATTCGCGAAGTATGCTTCAAACTGCCGCAAGTCATTCCCGTAACTCAACAACGTGTCCGGTGAATAGTTGCGTTCCACTCGAAGATACTCCAAGAAAGAATCTACCAACATAAGAATCGTTGCTACTATAATTCAGCAACGAATATATGGAAATTCGGCAATAAATTCAAGAATTTTGCGAAATAATTATTCTTCTGTTTGCTGAAGTTTCTGTACGTAGATGGCATGTTCCATCTTAAGTCTTTTAAGTACAGACGGTTTGTCATACTGTTGTCTGCTTCTCAGCTCTTTGATGACACCGGTCTTTTCAAATTTTCTCTTAAACTTCTTCAGCGCTTTCTCAATGTTTTCGCCTTCTTTTACAGGTACTACAATCATTTTGCTTTTGTTTTTATAGAGTTAGTTATTAATTATATGCATTGCAAAGTGGGCGCAAAATTACATATACTTTCCTTATTTACAAAACATTCCTTCACTTTTCTGAAAAAAGGATGCAAAAAGGCTCCCGCCTGCCTCTCATGCGAGGCGGACGGGAGCCCTATCTGCAAAAACGACAGTATGCAAGTTTATTTGATGTTCGGGTTCAGCTTATTCCACTCGGAGATGGCAGGAAGAACGCCCATGGCGATTACTTCGTCGCGCAACTCGCAGAGGTGAGCGTAGCTCTTGTCCAGAGCAGCCTGTTCTTCAGCAGTTCCGTTCAAGGCATTGCAGTGGCAGCCATCAGCCGTGATGGAAGTTTCCCATGCCATCATGATGTGGTCGTATTTTTCATTGGAAACATACGTACCTGCCGGCCAGCGGAAAGCCTTGCCACCCATGGCAGCTGCAATCATCTCGATGGAAACGTATGCCGGGCTCTGGAAAGAAGAACGGCCACGGAGTGCGATGATGTTGGCACCACCCTTGGTCACCTTCTGCTGGATTTCAGCCCATTGCTCTTTGGTCAGTGCATCGGTACCGATGATGTCGGTCAACGGCTTGCCATTCACCTTGGCAGTAGAGGCAAACACAGCCATCTGCTCGCCGTGACCACCGTATGTACGGCAGTTTTCAACAGCATCCATGGCTACACCGAAGTGTTTTGCCAGTTCGCTGCGCAGACGGGTTGAGTCGAGGGCAGCAAGTGTAGTCACCTGAGAGGGTTTCAAACCGGAATATAACAAGGTAATCAAACCGGTGATGTCAGCGGGGTTGAAGATAACCACAATGTGTTTTACATCGGGGCAGTATGCCTTTACGTTCTTACCGAACTCTTCGGCAATAGCAGCATTACCTTTCAACAAATCCTCACGGGTCATACCGGCCTTACGGGCAGCACCACCTGAGTTCACGATATATTTAGCACCGGTCAAAGCTTCCTTGATGTCAGAAGTGAAAGTCACATTCACACCTTCAAAGCCGCAGTGGTACAGTTCTTCAGCCACACCTTCCAAACCCGGAGCATAGGGGTCATACAGACAGATGTTTGAAGTTAAACCCATCATGATAGCTGTTTGAGCCATGTTTGAACCGATCATGCCGGCTGCACCTACGATAGTAAGTTTTTCGTTTGTCAAGAAATTCATAGTCTATCTATTTTGATTACATTTTGTCTAATTCTGTTCGCAAATTTAGCCATTTATTTGAATTGTGTCCGTCGGCAAGGTTTAATAATTTATAAATGTAAGTCCAAGTGTCTCTCGTGGAACGGACGTACGCCATCAGCCTGCCATTTTGTTCAGACGAGTTGGCAATCCGGCGGTCTGCGACAATCTTTCCGGGAAACAGAGCGTTCCATTCCTTATCTCACTATCTTTGCAACAAAACCCACTATACGCACTGATACAGTTTATTCTAACCCTTATGAATATAGAAGATTTCAGAACTTATTGTCTCTCCTTCAAGGGAGTCAGTGAAAAAATGCCTTTTGGAAAAGCCTCTACGGAATACGACCGCAACCTCCTGGTGTTCAGCGTATGCGACAAGTGGTTCTGCTTCGTGAACGTGGATGTATTTGACTTCTGCAACGTCAAATGCCGCCCGGAACAAAGTGAAGAGCTGCAAGAACGGTACGAAGGGATGCGTCCCGGTTATCACATGAACAAACGGCACTGGCTCAGCATCTGCTTCAACAGGGATGTACCGGACTCGCTGATACGCTCGCTCGTCAGGCAGTCATACGACCTGGTGGTTGCCTCGCTTACCCGGAAGCAACGGGAAGCATTGGAAAAGCTGTGAGATGTCTATCCGGCAATCACATTGCAAGCAAAAGCGCCCTTATGCCTTTCACAAATTCCCATTTTCCCGTTTTCAGCTAACGTGCATTCTTGAATAAAGAGACAAAACAGCGAGCGAATGTAAAAGAACGCTAACAGAAACGCCCGAAAAAGGCTTTGATTTTAGAAAACTATACATTTCGTTTTCGGAATATTGTCAAAACGTGCCCGGAACAATAGTGTTTCGCGAGCCAAACAATATAGTTTGAGGCGTCAAACAATATAGTTTCATGCCCCAAACACGATTGTTTCGCGCCCGGAAGTCAAATCTTTGGAAAATGAAAGAGAAAAATTCGGAGTTTCACTCTCTGGAAGAAGTGCCGTGTCAACAAATCAGAAGGTAATAAAAGAGCAGGAGAACAGCCAAGGCAGGTATCAGAAAGAGATGCCGCAGACTTTATTCCGTCCGTCGGTCAACCGGAACAGGGACAAAGCCGACAATGTGTATTTTGCGAATCGTTTGAGAAAGCCTGTTTTGGGCACGAAGCTGCATTTTGGTGCGAAGAAGGGCACTGTAGAAGGATTCATTTGACATTTTGTCAAACTGAGGGAACAGCTTCCGTCGGTCGGGGAAACACGGACAGGGACAGGTGCACCCTCTCCGCAAAAGGGAGAGGGCGACACCGGCTCAGTTTCCGTCGGGCTTTTCAATCTCCGTGAACGGGGAGAGGCTCCACTTGAACGTCTCGAAGCTGTCAGGATGGGCGGGATCAAAACTCTTGTAGTCACTCCTCAGGTATTGGACTAGGGGCAGACCGGCTTTCTTCATGCCTTCGATGACACACTTCGCCACTTCATAGGCACCGAAGGCATTGAAGTGGGTGTTGTCCTTCAGTTCTCCGGTCTGACCGGGATAGGTATTGGCAGGATAGTGAACATAGAGATGCCTGGAGTCTTCCTCTCCCAGTGTCTCACAGAGCACCTTGGTCATCTCCTGCAAGTCGATGAGGGGCAGGTGCTCGCGGGCTGCAATGTCGCGGATGGCGGCAGGATAATCCTCGTGGGTGTCCAGGATGTGTCCGTCTGCAGAGAACTGGCGGCGGCGCGTCGGTGTAATTAGTACGGGATAGGCGCCCCGGGAACGTGCCTCGTCAATGAACTGCTTGATGTAATAGGAGAAGGAGTAATAGGCACCGATACCGGGACCGCGCTGTTTCTGGTCGTTATGCCCGAACTCCACCAGCACATAGTCGCCTGCCTTCAGTTGGGTGAGCAGTTTCTCCAGACGGAAGCCCGCGATGAAGGTGTTGGCAGCCAGTCCCGACTCGGCATAGTTGGCGATGCAGACCTTGTCGGTGAAAAAGCGGGGAATCATCTGTCCCCAGCTTGCCCATGGTTCGTTGTCGTTGTCGACAACCGTGGAGTTGCCGCAGAGGAACACCGTCGGCACATCATCCACCCGCTCGATGACGAGCGAATGCAGGCGGGGTGCGTCTCCGTTGAACTCCAGTGTCAGCTTGTCATCCCAGTTGAGCTTCTTGCGTTCGCGAGGTTTGATTTTCACCCGACGGTCGCCTGCTATCAGTGTGTTCCGCTTGTTGACGGTGAAAGACTCGGTACGCAATTCCCCCTTCCGTGTCGGGATGTTCTCGAGGAACAACCGACGGGACTCGCCACGGACGGTCGTCATGCCTGCCGACTTCCGGCTGCCCAGTGTCACCGTCACACGATAGTTGCCGTCGGGCACTTCGACTGAAAAGAAGAAGGGAGCATTCCCCTTGCCGTCCCAGGCAGACTGGAGGTCATAGCCATAGCCCTTCTCATCGGAATAAACACTCTCGGACGTCACCTTGGTGAAGCCCTTCTCCGTCTTCTTCCCCGTGGAGAAGTCAAAACGGAACGTCTGTGCCTGGACAAGGACAGAGCCAGCCACCAGCCACACAAACAACAGAAACTTTTCTTTTTTCATACTTGTACAGGTTAAGTTCGCATGCGTCCCGCTCGTCAGCGGACAAGCCGTCAGTGAACAGACCTGCCTGCCGAACCCGGACTTGCGAAAGTTGAATACATGAGGGTCACAACGCTTGAGGCGCTCCTTCCTCCACAGCCGGACGAAAGAGGCTTCACCCTGCAAATTTACAGGTTCGTCCTCATCCCTTCCATGTATATTTCCTCCCTTTCCCTGCAAAATACTCCTTTCCCGTCCGTGATTTGTGCTAAATTCCATCAATGCGTACGGAGACACATCCCTCTTTCTGCAGAATAGCCCTACCTTTGGTCATCGAAATCAAAAACCATACAACCCATGAAGAAATCTTTACTTGTCCTGACGGCATGCCTGCTGAGTGCAGCTACCCTGACGGGACAACCCCGATACGACTACGACAAGCTGCAACGCGAAGACCTGGGACGCGGCGTCGTAGCCATCCGCAAGGACGCTTCCACCGTCTGCCTTTCCTGGCGCTATTTCTCCTCCGACCCGGCAGACACCGGCTTCAACATCTATCGCAACGGACGGAAAGTGAACACGACTCCCGTCACGGCCTCGACCTTCTTTGAGGATACATACACCGACGACAAGGCGGCTGTCTACGAGGTGCGCCCCGTAAACCAAGGCAGGGAGAACCACCGCAAACGGGGACAATATACCCTCCCGGCACATGCCCCGACAGGCTATGTGAACATCCCTCTCAACCGTCCGTCTGACGGAACGACTCCCACCGGGGATACCTATACTTATATACCCAACGATGCTTCCGTCGGTGATGTTGACGGAGACGGGGAATATGAAATCATCCTGAAGTGGGACCCGAGCAATGCCCACGACAACTCCCACGACGGCTATACGGGGGAGGTGCTGCTCGACTGCTACCGCCTCAACGGTGAACAGCTCTGGCGCATCAACCTGGGACGGAACATACGCGCCGGGGCACACTATACTCCCTTCATCGTCTATGACCTCGACCACGACGGCAAGGCTGAAGTGGTCGTCCGCACAGCCGACGGGACTACTGACGCAAAAGGAAACATCATCGGCGATGCCCGGGCAGACTACCGTTTTGCCGGTGAACCCGGACGCACTGCCAAACACTCTACCCTCCCCTACAACCAGGGACGCATCTTCGAGGGGAAGGAATATCTCACGGTCTTCTCCGGACTGACGGGAGAGGCACTGCACACCATCGACTACATTCCGCAACGGGGTGACCCGCAGAGTTGGGGCGACAGTCGTGCCAACCGTAGTGACCGCTTCCTGGCAGCCGTAGCTTATCTGGACGGCATGCACCCCAGCGTCATCATGTGCCGCGGCTATTACACCCGTACCGTCCTTGCTGCCTTTGACTGGGACGGCAGGAAGCTGCACGAGCATTGGGTGTTCGACACCGACCAACCGGGCAACGAGGCATATGCCGGACAGGGGAACCACAACCTGCGTGTAGGGGATGTCGACGGCGACGGATGCGACGAGATTGTCTACGGTTCCATGACCGTCGACCATGACGGACGGGGACTTTATTCCACCGGTATGGGACATGGCGACGCCCTCCACCTCACGCAGTTCTCTGCCGATGACCCGCACCTCCAGGTATGGGCCTGCCACGAGAACAAGCGCGACGGCTCCACCTTCCGCGATGCCGCTACCGGAAAGGTCATCAGCCAGGTACCCTCGGACATCGACGTGGGACGTTGCATGGCTGCCGACATCGACCCGGTCAACCCGGGTGTGGAGATGTGGTCCATCCGTTCGGGAGGCATCCTCAACGTCAAGGGGGATGTGGTGGCACGTCGCCCCCGGAGATTGCCCATCAACATGGCGGTATGGTGGGACGGTGACCTGTTGCGCGAGATGCTCGACGGCAACACCGTGAGCAAGTATGACCGGAACACCGGAGAATGCCGTCCGCTCATCACTTTCGACGGGACGCTGAGCAACAACGGGACGAAGAAGAATCCCTGTCTTCAGGCGGACATCGTGGGTGACTGGCGGGAAGAAGTGCTCCTGCGTTCGGCAGACAACGCATCGCTCCGGCTGTACGTCAGTCCCATTCCAACAGCCTACCGCTTTCACACCTTCCTGGAAGACCCGGTATACCGCATCAGTGTCGCAACCGAGAACGTAGGCTACAACCAGCCGACGCAACCGGGCTTCTACTTCGGACCGGACCTGAGAGGGACCTTCCGTGGATGCCGACTCGATGACTAAACGGCCCATCCCGAAATACGGGATAGCCAAATAGTCAAAAAAAGAGGGTGGAATGGGAGCTTCAGGACTTGCCGTTCTTGCTAATTTGCTATTTTTGTAGCCTTGGAACCATAACTGAAGCAACCATGAAAGAAGCGATCATCGAACGACTGGAGCAGTTGCGCCGCTGCCTGCGCGAACACTCCTTATCCGCATTTATCATTCCCAGCACCGATCCCCATTCGGGTGAATACGTCCCCGACCATTGGCAGACCCGTGAATGGCTCACGGGGTTCAACGGCAGTGCGGGTACTGCCGTGGTGACTCTCGACGATGCAGCCCTCTGGACCGACTCCCGCTATTTCCTCCAGGCTGCTGAACAGCTCGAAGGGACAGGCATCCGACTCATGAAGGACCGTCTGCCTGACACACCTTCCATCCCCGCATGGCTGAGCGACACCCTCTCAGCTGGAGCTACGGTGGGCATTGACGGATGGGTGAACTGCATCGCCGACGCTGAGGAGCTGCGCCACGAGCTGTCCGCTTACGGACTTCATCTGCGCACGGATTACGACCCCGTACAGGAGTTGTGGGACAACCGTCCGGCCCTCCCCGACTCTCCCGTCAACATCCATCCGCTGGAATATGCAGGCGTGAGCTGCCGGGAGAAGTTGGCAGCTATCCGTCAGACCATCCAAAGACAAGGCGCGGAAGGCATCCTGCTCTCCACGCTCGACGACATAGCCTGGGCACTCAACCTACGCGGCAACGACGTGCATTGCAACCCCGTCTTCGTGAGCTATCTGCTCATCACCGGACACGAAGCGGTCCTCTACATCAACCCGAAGAAACTGACACCCGACGTGAAAGCCTACCTCTCCGAAGAGGAAGTCATGACGGAAGACTACACCGACCTGTGTGACGACCTGCATGACTATCCGTATGCCACACTCAGCCTGGACCCAGCACGCACAAGCGAGGCCGTCCGTCAGTCAGTAGGCACGGCACACACGCAGGTCCTGCTCCACACATCACCCGTTCCACTGATGAAGGCTGTCAAGAACGATGTTGAAATAGCAGGATTCCATGCAGCCATGCTGCGCGACGGCGTGGCGATGGTACAGTTCCTCAAGTGGCTGGAAGAGGCTGTTCCGCAAGGTGGGGAGACCGAGATGAGCATCGACCGCAAGCTCCATGCGTTCCGCGCCGGACAAGCCCGGTTCAAGGGAATCAGCTTCGACACCATTGCCGGCTACAAGGAGCATGGCGCCATCGTCCACTATGAAGCGACACCGGAGACCGACAAGGCATTGGCTCCCGAAGGACTGCTGCTGCTCGACAGCGGTGCACAGTACGCCGACGGCACCACAGACATCACCCGCACCCTTGCACTCGGACCGGTGAGTGACGACGAGATGCGGGACTACACCCTGGTGCTGAAAGGGCACATCGGACTGACCCGTGCCTGCTTCCCCCAAGGAACATGCGGCACCCAGCTCGACGTACTGGCACGACAAGCCATGTGGCGTGAAGGGGCAAACTTCCTGCACGGCACCGGACACGGCGTCGGTGCTTACCTGAATGTGCACGAAGGTCCTCACCAGATACGCATGAACCATGTCCCCACCCCACTCCGTCCAGGTATGACTGTAACCGATGAGCCGGGCATCTACCGGGACGGACGCTATGGCATCCGTACGGAGAACACCCTACTGGTCGTCCCCTACCGCACCACGGAGTATGGCGAATTCTATACCTTCGAGCCGCTGACACTCTGTCCCATCGACACACGTCCCATCGTCCGCTCACTCCTGACGGAAGAGGAAACGGAATGGCTCGACAACTACCACCGGACCGTGTATGAGAAGCTCTCTCCCCTGCTCGACGAGGAGCACCGCGTCTGGTTGAAAGAGAAGACTAAACCGCTTGGCAATTGACAAGGAACAATTGACCATTTAAATCTGTATACCTATTATTTATGGCACTGATCAAATCTGTACGGGGCTTTACGCCCCAAATCGGGGAGGACTGCTATCTCTCCGAGAACGCGACGGTTGTGGGTGATGTGGTAATCGGCAACCATTGCAGCATCTGGTTCAACGCCGTGCTGCGTGGCGATGTGAACAGCATCCGCATAGGCAACAATGTGAATATCCAGGATGGCAGCGTGCTCCATACGCTCTATCAACGTTCGACCATCGAAATCGGCGACTATGTCTCCGTGGGACACAACGTGACCATCCACGGTGCACGGGTCGACGACTATGCACTCATCGGCATGGGCTCCACCCTGCTCGACAATGCCGTGGTGGGCAAAGGCGCCATCGTGGCTGCCGGTGCACTGGTACTGAGCAACACCGTCATCGAACCCTACACCTTGTGGGCAGGTGTTCCTGCCAAGTTCGTCAAGAAGGTATCGCCCGAGCAATCGCAGGAACTGAACAAGAAGATTGCGGAAGGCTACCTGATGTATGCCGGATGGTATAAGGAAGAAGAGTGATTCCCCGTCATCGGGGAACCGCAACATGCAACCGGCGCTGACTCTGCGTAGATGAGAGCCAGCGCCGGTTTTTATTTTCTGCGGAAGGACGGAAGAAGGGTCAGAGACTTCCTATCTCGTCCAGGTTCTTCTGGATGTCCGCATCGCTCAAGGTGTAGTTCTGCAAGTCCCCGGAGAGGTACTTGTCATAGGAAGCCATGTCGATGAGTCCATGACCGGAGAGATTGAACAGGATGACACGCTCCTCGCCCGTCTCGATGCACTGCTTCGCCTCGTTGATGGCGGCGGCAATGGCATGACAGGATTCGGGAGCGGGGATGATACCTTCGGTGCGTGCGAAGAAGCAACCCGCTTCGAATGACTCCAGCTGGTTGATGTCGACAGCCTCCATCATCTTGTCCTTCAGCAATTGCGAAACGATGACACCGGCACCGTGGTAGCGCAATCCGCCGGCATGGATGTTTGCCGGAGCAAAGTTGTGTCCGAGCGTGAACATGGGCAGCAACGGCGTATAGCCTGCCTCATCTCCAAAGTCATACTGGAACTTGCCGCGTGTCAGCTTCGGACAGGATGCAGGTTCCGCAGCGACAAAACGTGTCTTCTTTCCTTCCAGGATATTGTGACGCATGAAGGGGAAGGAGATGCCGCCGAAGTTGGAACCTCCGCCGAAGCAACCAATCACCACATCGGGATACTCACCTGCCAGCTCCATCTGCTTCTCGGCTTCCAGACCGATGACAGTCTGATGCAGGGTGACATGGCTCAAGACGGAACCGAGCGTGTATTTGCAGTTGGGTGTCATGCGTGCCAGCTCGATGGCTTCGGAGATGGCAGTACCCAATGAACCCTGGTAGTTGGGATGTGCGGTCAGAATGTCTTTTCCGGCACGGGTTGACATCGAAGGCGACGGAGTGACCTGCGCCCCGAAGGTCTGCATGATGCTGCGTCGGTAGGGCTTCTGCTCATAGCTGATTTTCACCTGATAGACAGCAGCCTCCAGTCCGAAGACCTTTGCTGCATAAGACAGGGCGGCTCCCCACTGTCCTGCACCGGTCTCTGTGGTGACGTTCGTCACACCCTCCTTCTTGCAGTAGTAAGCCTGTGCCAAGGCGGAATTGAGTTTGTGGGAACCCACAGGGCTGACGCTCTCGTTCTTGAAATAGATATGCGCCGGGGTCCCCAATGCCTTTTCCAGTCCGTAGGCGCGCACCAGAGGTGTGCAACGGTAGTACTTATACATCTCACGGACTTCTTCGGGTATTTCAATCCAGGCATCTGTCTGATTCAATTCTTGCCGACAAAGTTCCTCGGCAAAGATGGGGTACATATCCTCCGGCTTCAACGGCTGCTTGGTTGCAGGATTCAAAGGTGGCAACGGCTTATTCACCATGTCTGCCTGAATGTTGTACCAGTAGCGGGGAATCTCGTTTTCAGGCAGCATGTAACGTTTCGTTTTTTCTTTCATTGTTCTTATTATTTACAAATTTCATTTACAATATGCAAGGCATCTCATCATTTTTGCCAACAGGTTGCAAGTTTAAGTAATAATTGTGGGAATGGCAAGAGCTGGAGGGAAAATGTGTATATTTGCACAAGTTGGGTTGAAGATATGTGGAAAATAGACATAAAATAGGAGTATAACAGGAAGGTATAAGTATTGCTAAATAACAACTATGATTTACGGTTACATACGTGTCAGCAGTGATAAACAGACTGTGGAAAATCAGCGTTTTGAAATAAACAACTTTTGTGAACACAATCAATTAGTGATTGACGGATGGATTGAAGAAACTATCAGCGGGACAAAATCATACAATAAGCGCGAATTAGGAAAATTATTGAAGCGTGTACAAAAAGACGATCTCATTATCTGTGCTGAACTATCTCGTTTAGGGCGCAATCTTTTCATGATTATGGAGATCTTGAATATTTGTATGAGCAAAGAATGCCGTGTTTGGACCATAAAGGATAATTACCGATTAGGAGAAGACATACAAAGTAAAGTCTTGGCTTTCGCTTTTGGCCTATCAGCTGAGATTGAACGCAATTTGATTAGCCAACGAACAAAAGAAGCTTTAGCCAGGAAAAAAGCTGAGGGAGTCATATTAGGAAGACCTATCGGAAGGAAAACCGATGAATCAAAGTACAAACTTTACCCCAAAAAGAACTTAATATTAGAACTTTTGAAAGCTGGCGTATCACGCCGAAAAATAGCTCAAATCTGCAAAGTTGATAGAAACACATTGTGCCGCTTCATTAATACTTTTTTGCTAACAGAATAAGAGCGATTATGTTCAGCATCATGAAACGGAATGCACTTTCAACAGCTCTGATTCATGGGTGATACTTTCACCAATTGAGCAGAGCATCAAAAGAAAGATAGAGGCGGTAGGTACACCGCTCAAAGATTGGGATATCCAGATT
>OJKC01000755.1_pt1 | contig 24244 bp, 20 predicted proteins | sample 1596401 | NCBI WGS metagenome assembly OJKC01 (sample SAMEA4350162, study PRJEB24818) | metagenome | biome: human; feature: gut; material: faeces | place: Denmark | collected 2013-09 | reverse complement strand
CGCATCTATCAGGCGCGGAACGGGGACTATCCAACCGACAGCACCATCCGCGAGGTGCGCACGGCGATCACCTATTGTAAAAATATGATGCTGTCGGCGGACGAGATCGCTGCGCAGGACTTCGGCCTGCCGCGCTTTTCTGAGCTTTACACGCACTACTGCGCTGCGCTGCGCGAGGCGCGGCAGATGGATTACGACGACCAGATGGCCTACGCGCTGGCGATCCTCAGAAAGCAGCCTGAAATTCTGGCGGAGTTTCAGGCGCGCTACCCCTATCTCTGCGTCGACGAATCGCAGGACACGTCCCGCGTGCAGCACGCGATCATTGAGCTGCTGGCAAAGAAAACCGGGAACCTCTTCATGGTCGGCGACGAGGATCAGAGCATCTACGGCTTCCGCGCGGCCTATCCGGAGGCGCTGCTGCGCTTTTCTTCGGTCTGGCCGGGCGCAAAGACGCTGCTGCTGGAGGACAATTACCGCTCCACGCCGGAAATTCTGCGGCTGGCGGGCGCATTCATCGAGGGGAACCGGGATCGTTACCCCAAAACCATCCGCGCGACAAGGGCGAAGGGCTGCCGGGTGCGCCTTGCGCACGCAGCCTCCTGGCAGGCGCAGTACCGCTATCTGCTGGCGCTGGCAGGGGAGCGGCGCGCGCCGTTTGCCGTCCTGTACCGAAACAACGACAGCGCCCTTCCGCTCATCGACGCGCTGGAGCGCGCCGGGCTTCCGTACCGCTGCCGCAGCTTTGACGACACGTTCTTTACCCACCGCATCGTCTGCGACGTGCAGGACATCCTGCGCTTCTCCGCAGCGCCGGACGACGCGGAGCGCTTTCTGCGCATTCTATAAATTCGGCGCGCTGATCTCCAAGGAGGCAGCGCAGGCCGCCTGCGTGCAGAGCGCGCGCACGCACGCGCCCATTCTGGACTGCCTGCTTGCGCAGGCCAGGCTTTCGGACGAGGGCCGCGAACGCGTCCGGCGCGTAAAGGCGGGCCTTGAGCAGCTGCAAACGCTGCCCGGAGAAGTGCTGATGCGCACGATCTGGGGCACGCTGGGCTACGGCGGCTTTGTGACCGAACGGCGGCTCGATCCCGGAAAATATTTCATCCTGCAGATGCTTGCCGCGCGGGAGCCGTCGGCGGAGGCGTTTCTTGCCCGTCTGGACACACTGCGGCAGACCATCCGCACGCATGAGGACGCACCGGACGCGCTGCTGACGCTTTCGACGATCCATTCGAGCAAGGGGCTGGAATACGAGCGGGTGTATCTGCTGGACGTCCACGACGGCGTGCTTCCGTCCCGGCCGGACGCGGCGGACGGAACGGAGGATGAGCACCGGGTATATGAGGAGGACCGCAGACTCTTTTACGTGGCAATGACGCGTGCGAAGGATGAGCTGACGCTGTTTGAATACCCGGATGCGCCGTCTGCGTTCATCCGCGAGGCGCGGGGATATCTGCCCGTTCCGGTGTGCGCGAAGGACGATTTCGCTGCCATCGTGCCGGAAAACGCCTGTGGTCTGCGTTATCGCCACGAAACGCACGGCGAGGGACGCATTCTGGCGCAGTGCGAAGACGAGATGCTCCTTGCATTTCCGGACGGTGACAGGCTCATGCGTGCGGGACAGATGCTGCTTGAGCAAAGCCGCGCGGAGGTCTGGCAGGCGCCGGGAGCACCTGCCGCAGCACAGACAACGCCGAACGCGCAGACGCTCGGGCCGGGGAGCGTCATCCGGCATAAAAAATACGGCATGGGCCGCATCGTATCCATAGACGGCCCGTTCGCCGATATCCGCTTCGAAGGCGAAACAGCAGCACGCCGCTTCCATCTGGCGCAGTCGCTGCGCAGCGGCTTCCTGTTTTCTGCGGGCTGAAACATCTTCCGTTGCCGCGCGGGGCTTCATAGAAAAAACGGGCGCGCCAGTTGGCGCGCCCGTAGTGGTATTGGGGAATTACAGCTTGGAATAGGCGACAGCAATCTTGCTTGCTGCGTGCGCATTGTTGTAGGCCAGCTCCAGATTGGCGGCGAAGGACTTGCCCTCGGTCATGTCCTTGATGTGCGCCAGCAGGTACGGCGTGATGGCCTTGCCGTGGATGTGCTCGGCGTTTGCCTGTGCAACAGCCTTGTCGATGATGCCGTTCATGTAGTTCGGATCCATCGCGTACTGCTCCGGGATCGGGTTGCCGACGACTGCGCCGCCCTTGAGGCCGATGTCCCACTTGGCCTTCATGATCTTTGCGACCGTTTCCTCATCCTTGCAGTTGTAGTCGAGCTTGAAGCCGGAGGTGCGGCAATAGAACGCGGGCAGCTCGTCCGTGCGCAGACCCAGAACGGGAACGCCCTGCGTCTCGAGATATTCCAGCGTCAGGCCGAGATCAAGAATGCTCTTTGCACCCGCGCAGACGACACAGACGGGGGTGTTGGCCAGTTCCTGCAGGTCGGCGGAGATGTCCATCGTCTTTTCTGCGCCGCGATGCACACCGCCGATGCCGCCGGTGGCGAAGAAACGGATGCCTGCCATGGAGGCGATGATCATGGTGGTCGCAACAGTGGTCGCGCCGGTCATGCCGGTTGCCAGATACACAGCCACATCGCGGCGGCTGACCTTGCCGACGCCCTCAGCCTTGCACATAACGAGCAGCTCTTCAGCGTTCAGACCGACCTTCAGCTTGCCGCCCATGATCGCGGTCGTCGCGGGGACAGCGCCCTCTGCGCGGACGATCTCTTCGACCTTGTGCGCGAACTCCACGTTCTGCGGATAGGGCATACCGTGGCTCAGAATGGTGGATTCCAGTGCGACGACGGGCTTGCCCGCGTCGATGGCCTCCTGAATTTCAGGGGTAACAGACAGATAATCCTTCAGATTCATATGAATAACTCCTTTCAGATGGGTGTACAAGATCAGATGCGGTGCGCCAGCAGAATTTCTTCGAGCAGCGCAGTGCTCATATTCGGATTGATGGTCCGCTCGTGTGACACAGCCGCAATCCCGGCGGCCATGGCATAGTCCAACGTCTTTTCCACGTCGAAGCCATGGAGTGTGGCGTACAGCATGGCGGCGGCAAACGAATCGCCCGCGCCGGAGGCATTGACCATTTTTGCCGGTCTTAATTTGCGGCGCAGGACCGTGCCGGTGTCGTCCATGTACAAACAGCCCTCCGCGCCGAGGCTGACGAACAGCCGCCGGAGGCCCTTGTTCAGAACGGCCTCGCCCGCGCGTTCCAGATCGCTGTCGGACTGAATTTCCATTCCGGCCAGAATTCCAAGCTCCATGCGGTTGGGCTTGGCGGTGTGGAAGCGGCCGATGAACGGCGCAACGACACGCGCATACGCGCACGAAACAGGGTCAACGCAGATGATCTGCCCCGGCGTGCAGAGGTCCAGCAGCTGCAGCAGCGTTTTTTCACCCATGCAGGGGTCGCAGGTGACAACATCCGCGCCCTGGATCAGCGCTTTTTTCGACGGCAGGTAATCCTCCGGCATATCCTGCTGGACAATGCGCATATCGGACATACCGACCAGCATATCGCCATCTGCGTCCAGAATGGACAAATACATGGAGGAGCTTGCGCCCCTTGCCGCATACAGATGGGACGCGTCGATCCCGGCGTCTTCACAGGAGCGGCGGATGAACGCGCCGAAGGTATCATCACCCACGCAGCTCAAAAGCTTGACATCCGCGCCCAGCCGGGCGAGGTTTTCACACACGTTGCGCGTCACGCCTCCGGCGGACAGGCTGATGTGGCCGGGATTGGAATCACGCAGATGGATGGGCGCAAGGGACGCGCCGTTGAGGTCTGCATTCGCAGCGCCGACGCCGACAATATACGGCTGTTTGTCCATGAAAAACGCCTCCTCTTTTCTGGTGAAACAGTATCATAGCGAATCGACCCGAAAAAGTCAAGAGAAAAAATATGTACGTTTTGTAAACCCTTTCGAGCATAGAAAAACCGGGCGCGCCGTGAGGCGCGCCCGAGGGGAAGTTTGATCAGCGGGTGAGGAAGAACATGAGGGCGAAGAGGATCGTGATGACCCAGGTGCCAGCATTGATCTCCTTGATCTTGCCGGTGAAGATCTTGATGAAGACATAGGAAATGAGGCCGAATGCGATGCCGTAGGAGATGTTGTAGGTCAGCGGCATGAACGCGACGGTCATGAAGCCGGGAACCGCAGCGGCGGGATCGTCCCAGTCGATGGAGCGGACATTCGCCATCATGAGAACGCCGACATAGATCAGAGCCGCAGCGCAGGCGTAGGTCGGGATGAGCTGTGCGACAGGCGCAAGGAACATCGCGATGAAGAACAGAGCAGCAGTCGCCATGGAGGCAAGACCGGTGCGGCCGCCCTCGGCAACGCCGGCAGAGGACTCGACGAACGTGGTGACGGTGGAGGTGCCGCAGACAGCGCCGCAGCAGGTGGCAATGGCGTCAGCCAGCATGGCCTTGTCCATGTTGGGGACGTTGCCGTCCTTGGTCAGCATATTACCGGCAGCGCAGGCGCCGTACAGCGTGCCAAGGGTATCGAACATATCGACCATGCAGAATGCAAGCATGGTGGTGAGGAACATAACGATGAAGTTGCTCATGCCGTGCTCGGCAATGTACGGGCTGAAGTTGAAGCCTTCGGTGAAGACCTTGCCGAACGCCTGTGCGCCGAACTCCTTGAATGCACTGAAGAAATCGGAGGTCAGGTTGGGAGCGACAGCGGTCGCATAGAAATCAGGAATCGTGATGAGGCCGATGACGTAGTAGAGAACTGCGCCGCCGAGCATACCCCACAGAACAGCGCCCTTGACCTTCTTCTTGGACATTGCGCCGATGGCGAAGACCGCGATGATGGTCAGGATCATCGGGAAGATGTTGGCCCATGTCGCGGAGCCGGAGAAGACGTTGAAGGAAGAGAGATTGACGAGCGTTGCGCCGTCGTCCACGACGATACCGGCGTTCTGCAGGCCGATGAACGCGATGAACAGGCCGATACCGGCGGAGATCGCGGTCTTGACAGCAGCCGGGATGGCGTCGAAGATCATCTTGCGGAGGCCGGTGACGGTCAGCAGGACGAAGACAATGCCGTCAACCAGAACGAGAACCAGCGCGTTTGCGTAGCTCAGGCCGAAGGTGAAGCAGACGGTGTAGACGAAGAATGCGTTCAGGCCCATGCCGGACGCCTGCGCCAGCGGCAGGTTGGACAGCAGACCGATGAGAACGGTGCCGATGACGGCGGAGATGGCGGTCGCGATGTAGATCGCGCCGTAGCTGACAGTGCCGAGGCTGGAGAACATACCGGCGTTGACCATCAGAATGTAGGCCATTGCCATGAAGGTCGTCACACCGGCCATGATCTCGGTGCGCACGGTCGAGCCGTGTTCCTTCACTTTAAAGAAATTGCTCATGTAGGGAAACCATCCTTTCTTTTTCTCGCGGGCGGGCAAAAGTTTTTTAGCTCGCCTGACTTTCTGACAGATTGATTATAGAGGAAAGCGCCTATAAATACAAGAGTCGACACCGACAAAAAAGTTCACGGAAAATTCACACTACTGCACAAAAAATGTGTCGTTTTCGCCAATGGCGAAAAAAACAGGACGGAAGAAGGAATTGACAAGCTGGCGTTTGGCCGGTATAATATTTTTTTGGGAACGACCCGACGCATGAAGGATATGAAGGAGAAGATTCTGCATGAAATATAGAATGAACATTGCCGGTCTTGACCGGGATCTGCCGCTGTGCAAGGTATCCGACGATCTGTATATCGGCGCGTTCGTCATGTTCGGCGACGCGGAGATCACCGTCGCCTGCGCGCGCGAGCTGCTGGCCAGAGCGCCGAAGGACTATGATTATCTGCTCACGGCTGAGGCCAAGAGCATCCCCCTCATCCACGAGATGGCCCGCCAGTCCGGCGCGAAGGAATATTTCGTCGCCCGCAAGGGCCTAAAGGTCTATATGCCCCGCCCGCTGCACGTGACGGTCCGCTCCATCACGACCCAGCACGATCAGGACCTGTACCTGTCCGGCGAAGAGGCCGATAAGATCCGCGGCAAGCGCGTGCTGATCGTCGACGACGTGATCTCTACCGGCGAATCGCTTCGTGCGATGGAGGAGCTGGTCGAAAAGGCAGGCGGCACGGTCGCGGGCCGCATGGCCGTCCTCGCCGAGGGCGACGCGCAGGCGCGCAAGGACATCGTCTACCTCAACAAGCTTCCCGTCTTCAACGCCGACGGCACAGTCAAGGAATAAGTACATATCATATCGCAAAACCCTCTGCCGCTTAAATGCTGCGCAGAGGGTTTCGTCTGTTTTCAAAGGCTCTGCTGAAAGGGGAGGCCAAACCGTACGGGGGCCTACTCAGCCTCTTCCGCCAGATCGATGCCGTTGAGCTCGACGCCCTCGTCGGCCTTGATGAGGATGTACCGGACGCCGCCGAGCGTGCGCGTCTCGATGAGATCGGGCCGCTCGGGGTTGACGGTGATGGACACATCCGGCGTCTTGACAACGCACTTTTTCACGTCGATCAGGTTCCGGGGGTTGAGCACCGCGCCGCCGCCGAAGGATTCGTCGAACTGCGCGCCGAACTGCATCCGCTTGTCCTCCGACACGCCGCAGCTCTCCAGCACGTCCTTCAGCTCGTCGCCGCTGACGACCAGCGGATCGTCGCTTTTTGCCTCCTGCCACGCGTCGATGCGGTCCTTGATCTCCTGCCGCACCTGCTGGACGACGGCAAGCGAGCATTCGTCGTCCAGCGCATTGCGCAGCACGCCGCTGAAGGTGTCGCGCTGCTCGTCTGCGGGCATCGGCGGCTGGACATGGAACAGCGCGTCGATGAGCGGCTGATTGTCCGCGCCGGAGGAATGCGTGTAGAACAGGCAGTTATACAGATTTGTCCGCCGTCCGTCAAAGGCGGGGAAGAGGAAGCCGGCCTCCGGCATACCGGCGGCCCAGCCTGCCGAGCGGTTGTGGAAGGTCTTTTCCTCGGCAATGTAGCTCAGAAGCTCCCTGCCCGGCTTGACGGGGCAAACGGCGCAGACAAAATAGGAGAAGACCTCGCTGCCGTCGTCGAGCTTCGCGCCGTCTTTCGCCTTGAACGGCACGTCGTAGCGCTCATGCGCCAGCAGGATCAGGAAGTTTTCTTCAAAGCTGACCGCGCCGATGATGGTCTGGAACAGCTTCTGCCGCGCCTCCTCGTCGTCCAGCGCCGTCTCGCGCAGGCGCATGAGCAGCCGGTGCTCGTCGGAATCGGCGACCTGCTTTGTGGTGAACGAGAGGTCGAGCAGGTTCTTATCCGGCGTGCCGGACAGCGCGCGGCGGAAGATCGCCAGATATTTTTCCCTGTCCTCCTCCGTCATCAGGCCGAACGGCTCCCGGAACGTGGACAGAACCTCGCCGCTGGACGCGACATAACAGCCGTAAACAGCGGTCAGATTGGTGCGGTCAGGCTTCATGCGGCGCCGCAGCTCGCCGATCTCTTTGTTTGTCATGGGAAAAACTCCTTGTGCTGAAAGTCTATTTATTATATCATAGATGAAAGCTGATTTCCAGCCGGAACTCTTTTGCACAGAATTCGTCCAACCCATCAGAAGGGAGAGACTACCATGATTTTTTATTTAAAAGAGGAATTTCTGTCGTTTGACCACTTTGATATCTGGGACGAAAACGAGAACCTTGTCTACAGCGCGGACCGCGAGTTTTTCAATTTCGGCAAAAAGCTGATCGTGCAGGACGCCTCCGGGCGGCAGGTCGCCGCCGTGCAGCACGTGCCGTTTTCGCTGCCGTGTACCTATGCGCTGACCATCGGCGGGCGGGAATACGACCTGACGCGGAATTTTGCGTTCTTTTCCCGCAGCTATTCTCTGGACGAGCTGGGATGGGAGATTGAGGGCGACTTTATGAGTCTGGACTACGAGATCACGCAAAACGGCCGCCGCGTCGCGGCCATTTCCCGCGCCTTCCTGACCCTCGGCGACCGTTACGCACTGGAGGTATTCGACCCGCAGGACGCGCTGATCGCCCTGTGCACCGTCCTTGCCATCGACTGCTGCGACGAGGAGCACAGCCGGTAACGGATGCGTGCGCATCCGCTGAAAGGCAGCTCCCCGTATCATGCAGGCCATGATACGAGGAGCTTTTTCCGCGCTGCGCGCGAACGCCTTATGGTTTGCGCACCGGGTAGCAGGCTTCGGTGACGAATTCTTCAGGGTTCTGTGTTTCGTGCGGGCTGACGTGGTAGATGTTGAACATCGGGCCGTCGCATTCATAGCCGTTATCCGCGATCCACGCGGCGATGGCCGCGTAGACCTCGCCAATCCTTTCATACGGGCCGCGGAACGTGCAGCTTGCGACGGTAACAGCGGGGAGCGTTCTGAATTTCACGTGCGCTGTATCGGGATAGCTGCCCTTGACGGTCTTCCACGCTTCGATCTCTACGTCGTGCTCCTTGTATTCCCCGTCGAGGAACGTCACGGCGCAATAGCACGGCTCGTCCGGGACGAGGCGCATCCCGTCCGTCTCCTCACAGAGCGTCTTCCAGACGCTTCCTTCTTCTGCATAGCACGGGATGGTCGTATGGACACAGGCCGCATAGCGTTCGGGGATGGTCTTGATGGTCACATTGTACTGCATGATGTCTTCCTTTCCCAGCCTGTTTTTGGCTGATTCCAGAAGCAGCAGCTGCCGCGCTGTTTTTGCCGCGTCGGCTTCCAGCTCGCGCCGTCTTGCTTCAAAGTACGGTGCGAGCTTTTCCGCGTCATGGCCGATCTCGGTCATGCGGCACACGTCGGCGAGGGAAAAGCCCATGTCCCGCAGGGCCGTGATCCAGCTGATCTGCGGCAGCTGATCCTCGCGGTAATAGCGGTAATCCGACTCCGGATCGATATACGCCGGGTGCAGCAGGCCGATCTCGTCGTAGTAGCGCAGCATACGGATACTGACTCTGGACAGTTTTGAAAATAATCCGATTTTCAGCATTACGGTACCTCCATGCTGTTTTTTTGAGCTCCCCGACAGCATACAGCCTGACACAGTGTCAGAGTCAAGTGCTTTTTATTTCTTTTTTTCGCCCTGTCCGACCAACCGCAGCACAGCCATCACGGCGCCGTACAGGATGCCTGCGATCGCCCAGATGAACCAACTGTATTTTGCCTGCGCGTTGCCATACGGACCGAAGGTGTAGAACGTGAAAATAGCAGTCACGATCAGCCAATAGCAGACACTGACCGTCCCGATCAGGCGGCTTTTGGACTTTCTCTGGCGGGTGTAGTCGCCCTCTTCCAGCAGCTTTTCCATCGCGGCAGTCTGCGTCCCGGCATAGACGAACGCGAGGCAGGCCAGCGCGACAAAGCCCAGAAGCAGGCACACCGCGCCGATGTACATGAGATCTGAGCCGGAAAGGCACATCGCCAGAAACAGCGGCAGGACGGACATGATGCACAGGATCGTGCCGATCATGTTCAGACGGTTCGCCGTGGGCTGGAAGTCCTGCTGCCGCTGCCTGACCATGCCGCTCACGCCGTATTCTGTTTCAAACGGCTCGGTTTCCAGAAACGAGAATGCCTTTGCCTTTGCGCCGCACGTCAGGAAAATTCCGACCGCGGCGGCGACCAGAACGATCAGTACGCTGAGGCCAATACCAGCCGCTGCATTTTCCGTGATGTGGGCGGTATATTCGCTCAGTCCGCCGAGCAGGATCAGCGCAATGGGTGAGATCACGCACAAAAACGTGGCCAGCGCCAGCCTCGGCGCGGCAGCGCGGCGCAGTTCCAGATAACGCGAGGCCTCCTCCATGCTCACGCGGCGGCGCTGCGGCTGCTCGGGAAGGCTGGGCGCAGGCTCCTGCTCCTCCAGTTCATCCTTTAATAAGTAATCTGTGCTGACGCCGAAGATGCGGCTCAGCTGGACGATCTTATCAAGGTCGGGGACGGACTGCGCGCCCTCCCATTTGGATACGGACTGCCGCGAAACATTCAGCTGCTGCGCAAGCTCCTCCTGCGACCAGCCCGCCTTTTTCCGCAGGGCGATCAATTTGTCTGCAAAGATCATGGTTTTCTTCCTCCTGTGATTTGGGATCGATGCCGCTATTCTACGAGATCATGCGGTTGCACGCCAGCAAGTTTGCCGGAAAATCTGTCAACTGCCGGTTGCAGCTGCGGAATTTCAGGATTTCTTTATACTTCGTTTACAAACTGTTCACCACAAACCGGCCAAAATCCGGTATCCTTGGAGCATAAGGAAGCTGCTTCACGGAAAGTTCCGTGGAGAGACAACAGCAGCCTTTTAAATAGACATTCATCCATTTCTCCTCTCTTTTCTCTTTTTCTCTCAAGGAAAGCCGCCGACAGCCATGCCGGCGGCTTTTCGTCGGTCTGTACAGGCGCCTCTGGGCAAATCCGTACTGTCCGGCCAGCCGAAAAAATGCGCCCGGCGGCTCCGTCAGGCGCATTTTTGATTATATGGTTTCCAGCTTGATCGTTCCGTCCTCGCAGGTCGCTTTGATAGAGCGGAAGGGGTCGACATAGCTTTTGATGATACGCTCGGCGATGGGGTCTTCGAGGTCGGTCTGGATGGCGCGGCGGAGGTTGCGCGCGCCGTAGGCCACGGAGTAGGACTTTTTGACGAGATAATCCTTGACGCTCTCGTCCCACGTGAATGCAATGCCGCGGCCCTCCAGCGACTGCTGCAGCTCCGCGAGCATGATATCCGCGATGCCGCGGAAATTGTCCTCGCTCAGCTGGTTGAAGCAGACGATCTCATCGACACGGTTGATGAATTCAGGGCGCAGGAACTCGCCCAGCGCCTTCATGGCCTTCTCCTTCGACTGCTCGGTCAGACTGCGGCCAAAGCCGACGCTGCCGCCCTTCTGGTTGGAGCCTGCGTTGGAGGTCATGATGATGATCGTGTTCTCAAAGTTGACGACCCGGCCCTGCGCGTCGGTGATGCGGCCATCATCGAGAATTTGCAGCAGGATATTCAGCACGTCCGGATGGGCCTTTTCCAGCTCGTCAAACAGGATGACGGAATACGGGCGGCGGCGGATCTTTTCGGTCAGCTGACCGGCCTCGTCATAGCCGACATAGCCGGGGGGCGAGCCGATGATCTTCGAAACACTGTGCTTTTCCATGTATTCGGACATATCGAGCCGGATGAGCGATTCGACCGATTCAAACATCTCGCTGGCAAGGCGCTTGACCAGCTCCGTCTTGCCGACACCGGTCGAGCCGACGAAGATAAACGAAACCGGGTGCTTTTTGACCTGAATGCCGACGCGGGAGCGGCGGATGGCGGACACGACGGAGGCAATGGCCTCGTCCTGCCCGACGATGCGCTTTTTCAGCTCCGCGTCGAGGTTCAGAAGCTGCTCGTATTCCTGCGCGCGGATCTTGCTGGCAGGGATCTTCGTCCAGAGTTCGATGATGCGGGCCAGATTGTCGATGGTCAGCGCGGGCTTCGGCAGCTTTTCCAGCTCCGTGATCTCGGAATCGAGCTGCAGGTTGCGGCTGCGCAGCTCCGCCATGCGGGCGTAATCGTCCTGCGTCTTTTCGGCGTTCTCCGTGAGCATGGAAAGCTCCAGATCATAATCGGCGTGCTCTTTTTTGAGCGCTTCGAGCCGGCCGATGTTCTTATTCTTGAGGTTCACGTCCGAGCACGCCTCGTCGATGAGGTCGATGGCCTTATCCGGCAGGAAACGGTCAGTGATATAGCGCTCGGAGAGCAGGACGGCCTGCCGCGCGATCTCCGGGGAGATCACAACGCCGTGGAACGTCTCATAATAGTGGCTGATGCCGCGGATGATGGCAATGGATTGTTCAATGGTTGGCTCGGCGACGGTGACGGGCTGGAAGCGGCGCTCAAGCGCGGCGTCCTTTTCGATGTGTTTGCGGTACTCGTTGAAGGTCGTCGCGCCGATGACTTGGATCTCGCCCCGCGAAAGCGCGGGCTTGAGGATATTGGCGGCGTTCATGGATCCCTCTGCATCGCCTGCGCCGACGAGATTATGCACCTCGTCAATGACCAGAATGATGTTGCCGAGTTTTTTGACCTCTTCAATGAGGCCCTTCATGCGGCTTTCAAACTGGCCCCGGAACTGCGTGCCCGCGACGAGGGCCGTGAGGTCCATGAGATAGACCTCCTTGTTCTGGAGCTTATACGGAACGTCCTTGTCGGCGATCTTCTGCGCAAGGCCCTCGGCGATGGCAGTCTTGCCGACGCCCGGCTCGCCGATGAGGCAGGGGTTATTCTTCTGGCGGCGGTTGAGGATCTGAATGACGCGCTCCGTCTCCTCCTCGCGGCCAATGATGCGGTCGAGCCTGCCGTCGCGCGCCTTCTGCGTCAGGTTCTGGCAGTAGCTGTCGAGGAATTTGTGCTTTTTGTTCTTGGGGTTCGGCTTGTCGCCGGAGCGCTGGCGGCTCTCGGTTTTTTCCGGCTCCGGGACGGCAGGCGTGTTGTCCTGCCCCTGACCGGCGGCGCCAAAGAGCTTGTTGAGGAAGGGGAACGTGGCGGTCTGGCTGTCAGACTCGTCGTCCTCGCTGCCGTCCTCCGCGTCATGGCCCTGACTGAGCAGGCTCTCAAGGCCGTTCATGGCCTCGGTCATTTCGCCGTTGAGATTTTCGAGGTCATCCTCTGAAAGCCCCATGCGTTCGATCATATCGTCGACGGGCTTGATGCCCATCTCCTTTGCGCATTTGAGGCAGAGGCCCTCGTTGACGGTCTTTCCGCCGTCGATTTTCGTTATAAAAACGACTGCAAGATTCTTTTTGCATCTTGAGCACAGGGTCGGTTTCATAAAAGGCTTCTCCTTATCGTGTTTCCTTCTGCAAAGTATATCACAGGCAGGCCGTCGTATCTTTGCAGAATTGTAAACGTTTTTTGGAAAATTATTTACGGGACATACAGCGTCCCATGGCCGTTGGCCAGGAGAATGGCAGAGCCGTCCTCGCGCATGACGGCGCTGGACGCGCCGGTCGTGTTGTCGGAAACGTCGTATTCCGTGAGATTCTGATCGTAAATGGAAAGCGCGCCGCTCGTCAGGAGGGCGAGATACTTGCCCGAAGCGGAAATGTCCAGAATCTGCTCGCTGATTGGAAGCGTGCCGAGCACTGTCCCGTCATACCCGACGGTCAGGGCGGTATAGCCGTTTCCGGCCTTATAGAGATTCATGACGAGCGTGACGAAGCCGTTTCCGTCCAGCGTGTAGTCCTTGAGATAGGCGTCCTCAAAGGCGTAGCTGCCGAGGCACTGGCCGTCCAGCTCATAGAAATACAGCGCGTCTTCACACAGGACGCAGAGCGTGTTTCCGGGCAGGAAATGCAGATCGTAGATCAGGGCATTTCCGATGGGGATGGTGCGGAGAATTTCCTCCGAATCCGTCCGGAAGAGGACGACGGAGGACTGGAACATCCCGTCCTCCTGCCCGAGGGCGGCAGCGGCAGCATATTTTGCGCCGGAGGAGACGGTGCAGCGCATGAAATACTGGCTCGACGAGAGCCAGCGGTAGATCAGCGCCTGCTGGCTGTTGTAGACATAGAGCACGGCGCGATAGCCTGACTCACTGGATAAATAGCAGATGCTGCCGTCAGACGCAATATCCGCGTCCAGAATCGGCTTCTGGGATGAAACATGCAGGACGGAGCCGCGTTTCTGGCTGGCAGCCTCCAGCGTATTGCCGCCGGTGTCGTAGGCCAGCGCGAGGTCACCGCCGGTCTTTAAAACTGGCGCGGACATGGACGCCTGAATGGAGGCTGTCTCCACGCCGTCCTTATCGTAAAGACTCAGGCCCGTCGCGGAGGCGACAGACAGCCCGCCGGACAGCCCGGCATAGCGGTTGGAGTTGCTTTCGTCGTAGACGAATCGGCCCGTTTTGCTGTCCTCGGAGACGTTCAGATAGCGCACGTAGCGCTGCAGCGCGTCCAGATTCAGCCGGTCGCGGAACACATAGGCCGCCACGCCGCCCGTGACAAACACGAGCAGGACCGCAAACACGGCGATCCGCTTTCCTAGGCCCGGATGCTTCTGCGGATGCAGCTGCGAGATATTATCCGACATGGAAAACCGCCTTTCCGTCATTATACCAGAGCTGCGTCATGTAAAGCCCGCCGGGCGGGACGGTCGGCCCCGCCGCCGTGCGGTCGCCGTTCAGGAGGATCTGCGCGACGGCCTCCGGCGGGAACTTTCCTTCGGCGGCATAGACGCAGGTGCCCGCCATGGCGCGGGCCATATTATAAAGAAAGCCGTTGGCGCTGACGCGCAGCGAAATGAGATCGCCGTCGCGCTCGACCTTGTAATCATAAACCGTGCGCACGGTGGATTTGACATCCGTGCCGACCGAGCGGACGGCGGCGAAGTCGTGCGTGCCGATGAAGCAGTCCGCCGCGCGCTGCATGACCGTCTCGTCCAGATGCTTGGGGTAGAACCATGCACGGTTGACATAAAACGGATCGCGGATGCCGGAATTATAGATCAGATACGTATATTCCTTTTTGACGCAGGAGCCGATGGCGTTGAAGTCCTCGTGCACCTCCATCGCGTTTGTCACGACGATATCCTCCGGCAGGTGCGTGTTGAGCGCATACGGGATGCGGTCACACGGAATGCGGGCGGAAGTGCGGAAATTGGCGACATAGACGCGTGCGTGAACGCCTGCGTCCGTGCGGCCGCAGCCGGTCATATGCACCGGATGGCCGACGACGGCCGCCGCCGCCTCTTCCAGCGTCTGGCCGACGGTCGTGACCGTCTTCTGCACCTGCCAGCCGTGATAGGCTGTGCCGAGATATTTGAGCGTCAGGGCGATGTTGCGCATAGGATACTTCCTTATCATCTGAGTGTGAGCGGTGGAAATAGGAGGGCGCTTGTAGGGGCCGATGCCCACATCGGCCCGGCGGATTGCATCGTTTTTACGGTAATCTTCGGCGAATTCGTAACTTCTCATCGGGCCGATGTGGGCATCGGCCCCTACAACTCATTGGGTAGATACAGTACGGATTCGCATCGGGCCTTTGCTTTTTGTGTCTGCCTGCTGCAACCTTTCAGGGGAGCCTTTTGTTACAGGCCAAGCTGCCGCAGGACGATCATGACGGCGAGGAGGGCTGCGCCGGAGAGGTAGGCGAGGTAATCGCGCTTCTGATAGTGCAGCTCGGAGAGCTTCGTGCGGCCCTCGCCGCCGTGGTAGCAGCGGCATTCCATGGCGGTCGCAAGCTCGTCGGCCCGGCGGAACGCGCTGATGAACAGTGGCACAAGAATGGGCACGAGCGCCTTGGCGCGGCTGAGGAGGTTGCCGGATTCAAAATCCGCACCTCTGGCCTTCTGCGCCGACATGATCTTGTCCGTTTCCTCAATAAGCGTGGGGATAAAGCGCAGAGCGATGGACATCATCATGGAAAGCTCATGCACCGGCGCGTGCAGCCTTTTAAGCGGCGACAGCAGGCTTTCCAGCCCGTCCGTCAGCGCGATCGGCGAGGTCGTATAGGTTAACATAAATGTTCCGGCCACGAGCAGGGAAATGCGAAGCACCATGAAAACGGCGTTCTGAATGCCGGATTTTGTGATTTTGAAGATCCAGAACTGCGCAATTGGTTCCCCCTGTCCGTAAAACAGGTTCAAAAGCGCGGTCAGGATGATGATGAACAGAAGCGGCTTGAGGTTTTTGAGCACAACCTTCAGCCGTATCTGGCTCATGGCAATGACAAGCGCAAGAAATGCAGCGATAGCTGCATAGGAAACGAACCATTTCGCGAGGAACAGCGCGACGATATAGACGATCACGAGCACGAGCTTCGTGCGGGGGTCAAGCTTGTGGATGGGGGTCTGGCCGGGGAAAAACTGGCCGAGGGTCACGTCCTTCAGCATATCTGCGCGCCCCCCTTCAGAAGCGGTTCGAGAAGGTCTGCCGCCTGCTCGACCGTATAGGCCGAGGCCGGGACATTCACGCCGAGCTGCTGCAGCCGCAGCAGCACCTGCGTCATGCACGGCACATTCAGACCCATGGAGACAAGCTCCGCCGCGTGGGAAAAGACCTCGGACGGCGCGTCGGTCATGACGGCGGTTCCCTTTTCCATGACAATCAGGCGGTCAACGTTGGAGGCGATCTCCTCCATCGAGTGGCTGACCATCACAACAGCCGCTTGCTGCGCGGCCTGATAATCGCGGATATTTTTGAGAATGCTCTCGCGGCCTGCGGGGTCAAGTCCCGCCGTCGGCTCGTCGAGAATGAGCACGTCCGGCTCCATGGCGATCACGCCCGCGATGGCCGCGCGGCGCTTCTGTCCGCCGGACAGATCGAACGGGGATTTGGCAAGCTCCGCCTCGGAAATGCCGACAAAGCCCGCCGCACGGCGGACACGCGCGTCGATCTCGTCTTTGGAAAGGCCCATGTTTTTCGGGCCGAAGCCGATATCGGCGTAGACAGTCTCCTCAAACAGCTGATATTCCGGGTACTGGAACACCAGACCGACGCGGAAGCGGATCTGGCGGGTGAACTTGGGGTCCTCCCAGATGTCGCGGCCGTCAAACAGCACATGGCCGGACGTCGGCTTCAGAAGGCCGTTCATATGCTGCACCAGCGTGGATTTGCCGGAGCCGGTATGGCCGATGAGGCCGACGAACTCGCCCCGGCTGATCGTCAGATCGACGTTCGAAAGCGCCGCGTGTTCAAACGGCGTATCCGGGCTGTAGATATGGGAAAGCTTCTGTATCTCTAAAATAGGCGTCAAGGCTTCTTCCTCCGGGTGTTCTGGTTCAGCTGCGCGCGATGCGCTGCCGGAGCAGCTGCGCGCAGGCCTCCGGCGTCAGCGCGTCGGTCGGAATGTCGACGCCGCGGCGCTTCAGCTCCAGCAGCAGCTGCTCGGTCTGCGGTACGTCGAGGCCGACGCTGCGCAGCAGCGGCTCCTGCGCGAAGACCGCCTGCGGCGTTCCGTCGGCGACGATCCTGCCCTCGGACATGGCGATCACGCGGTCCGCGCGTGCGGCCTCGTCCATGTGATGGGTGATCAGAATGACCGTCATGCCGGTTTCCCGGTTCAGCCGTTCGATGGTATCGAGCACCTCGCGCCGACCCTGCGGGTCGAGCATGGCAGTCGGTTCGTCGAGCACGACGCACTGCGGCTGCATGGCGAGCACGCCCGCGATGGCCACGCGCTGCTTCTGCCCGCCAGACAGGAGCTGCGGGGCGTAGGTGCGGTAGTCGTACATCCCGACGGCCCTGAGCGCGTCGTCGACGCGCTGCCGGATCTCCTGCGACGCGACGCCGAGGTTTTCCGGCGCAAAGGCGACGTCCTCCTCTACGACATTGGAGACGATCTGGTTGTCCGGGTTCTGGAAGACCATGCCGACGTGCTGCCGGATGGCGAGCAGCTGTTCCTCGTCCTTCGTGTCCATGCCGTAGACGTGCACGCTGCCGCCGGAGGGCAGCAGGACGGCGTTGAAGTGCTTGGCCAGCGTAGATTTGCCGCAGCCGTTGTGGCCGAGGATGGCCACGAAGCTCCCCTGCCGGACCGACAGGTCCAGCCCGTCAAAGACGATATGTGTTTCTCCGCCGTCCTGCGCGTCGTAGGCGTAGCGCAGGCGGCTGACTTCGATCGCTGTGGTCATGGTCTCTCCTTTGTCCAGCGGCAGGTCGCGCCGCACGGCAGCGCCAGCCCCGTATCGCGCACGGGAAGCCCCAGCTCGTCGGACTGCGTGCTGCCGCCGTATTTCTTCGCAACGAGCGTCTCGGTCAGGTACCGCATCACGGACGGGGCCAGACCCGTCGTATAGGAATTGATGATAAAGAACAGCGGGTCGTCGGAAAGGACCCGGCTGACGAGCTCCACGAAGGGATACAGATTCTCCTCCAGCTTCCAGACCTCGCCGGACGGGCCGCGGCCATAGCTCGGCGGGTCCATGATGATGGCGTCGTAGGTCTTGCCGCGGCGGATCTCACGCTCGACGAACTTGGCACAGTCGTCCACGATCCAGCGGATGGGCCGGTCTTCCAGGCCGGAGGCCTTTGCGTTCTCCTTGGCCCAGAGCACCATGCCCTTGGCCGCGTCCACGTGGCACACGCTGGCGCCGGCCGCCGCGCAGGCGATCGTCGCGCCGCCGGTGTAGGCAAAGAGGTTGAGGACGCGGATGGGGCGGCCCGCGCGGCGGATCGTCTCCATCATGAAGTCCCAGTTGGCCGCCTGCTCCGGGAACACGCCCGTGTGCTTGAAGTTCATGGGCTTGACCTGGAACGTCAGCTCCTTATAGCGCACCTGCCACTGAGCGGGCAGGCGCAGATTCTGCCACTTTCCGCCGCCGGTGGACGAGCGGGCATAGCGCGCGTCGTATTTCTGCCAGAGCGGATCGTCCTTCGGCGTGTTCCAGATCACCTGCGGATCCGGACGCACGAGGATATATTTCCCCCACCGCTCCAGCTTTTCTCCGGCGGAGGTGTCGAGGACCTCATAGTCCTTCCAGTTATCAGCCAGCCACATGTTGCTCTCCTGTCTGTTTAGGGATTGGACCCGGCGTTCGTCCAGGTGTTGAGGATCCGGTCGATGACGCCCTGCGCGTCGTCTTCGTCGGAGTCGGCCGTGCCGTCGTCTTCTTCATCCTCCTCCGGCTCTGGCTCGGGCAGATCGTCCTCGCTGTGGATATAGCACTCGACGTTGATCGCGTCGACATCCGGCGAGACGGCCGCGTAGTAGCCGGCCGGCAGCGTATCGCTCAGGATGGCGTAGGCCTGGTCGAGCACGACGACGCCGTTTTTCGGGAAGGCACGCGAAACATCGAGCAGCGCGGCCTTATGTGTGGAGTTGCCCGGGACCTGTGCGCAGTATTCATTGGCTACATGGCCGGAGGCGTTGCAGATCTCGACCTCCTTATGCACATTGCACGTTTCCGTCGGCACGTCGTGCGCGCTGAGCGTCACGCGGACCGTGCGCTCGCCGCGCGGGTCGAGCGCGCAGGCGTCGGACGGCAGCAGGCCGCTGTCACGGCAGACCGTGACCTCGACGAGGTTGGCGGGCTGCTTGAACGCCTTGTTCTTAAGATTCTGATGGACCTGCTCCATGACCTTTTTCCACATGACGATGGCCGGGTTGGTCTCGGAGTCGGTCAGGACGATCTCCTCCGGATCGTTATAGCCGCACCAGACGACACTGGTGTAGTACGGCGTATAGCCCGCGAACCAGCGGTCAAAGTCGCGGGAGGTCGTGCCGGTCTTGCCGGCGACGGCCATGTTTTCGAGCTGCGCGGCAGTGCCGGTACCCGTCTGGACCGTCGTTTCGAGCATGTCGGTGATATACCACGCGGTCATGTCCTTCATGGCGACGTGGGAATCCTGCGTATTGTCAAGGATGATCTGCCCGTTGGCGTCCTTGACGACGGTATAGGTCCTGGCCTCGCGCCAGACGCCTTCGTTGGCAAAGGACGCGTAGGCCGCCGTCATGGAGCGGACCGTCACGCCCCGGGTCAGACTGCCGAGCGCGAGCGCCCAGAGGTTGACGTCCGAGAGCTCCTCGCCAGTATTCGACTGGTAGGAGGAGACGAGCGTGGACAGGCCCATCTTGTCCTTGGCGAAGGAATAGCTGTATTCCGGCGTCATCTGCGCGACGAGCTTGACCGGAACGGTATTGATCGACTGGGCCACAGCCTCTTCCACCGACACAAGACCGCGGTAGGTCGAGTCGAGGTTCTTGGGCCAGGTCGCGGAGTCGGTGAAGGAATAGGGCGTATCGTCCATCACGGTCGCCGGGGTGATGAGGCCAAGCTCGATGGCGGGCGCGTAGACCGCGACGGGCTTGATGATGGAGCCGGGCGAGAGCAGGCTCTGCGTGGCGCAGTTCCAGACAAGGCTCCCCTGCTTCCTGCCCACGCCGCCAGCCAGCGCAACGACGTCGCCGGTCGTATTGTCGACGATCACGATGCCGGACTGCAGCTGCTGGGAGCTCGCCGTGGCCGGCAGGCTCTGCAGGTCTTCGTAGACCGCGTCGACCGCCGCCTGCACCTCGGGGTTGACCGTGGAGTAGATCTGGTAGCCGCCGGTCATGACCATCTTGTAGACGATGTCGTATTCGTATCCGGTCTTGTCGCACAGATCGCTGACGACATCGCGGATGACCTGATCTTCAAACCAGGAGTAATAATCATCGCTCGTGTCGCTGTTATCGCGGCTGCTGTTGGTGAACACCAGTTCTTCGGCCACGGCCTCGTCATACTGCTCCTGATTGATATAACCCTGCTTGAGCATCTGGGTCAGGATGACCTCCTGCCGCTCCTTGTTCTCTCTGGTATTCGCTTCGCTGATATAGGGATCGTATCGGGACGGGTTATTCGTGATGCCGATGAGCGACGCGCACTCGGCCAGGCTCAGGTCCTTGACGTCCTTGCCGAAGTAGACTCGGGAGGCCGACTGGACGCCCTTGCAGTTTTCGCCGAGCGGAATGATATTGAGATACCACTCCATGATATCCTTCTTCGTGTGCGTCTTTTCGAACTCCAGTGCGCGGTAGATCTCGACCAGCTTGCGGCGGACCGTGACCTCCTTTTCGCCCGTGAGGTTCTTGATGAGCTGCTGGGTGATGGTGGAGCCGCCGGCCTCGCTCTTGCCGAGGAACATCTTGAAGCAGGCGCGCAGGGTGGTGACCCAGTCGACGCCCTGGTGCTTTTCAAAGCGCTTATCCTCGATGGCGATGCAGGCGTGGATGAGGTTTTTCGGGATATCATCGTATTCGACCCAGGTGCTGTTGGAGCCGCCGTAGAGCGTCTGCAGCACCTCATATTTCCCGGTCTCGGGGTTTTCGTAGTAGATGACCGAGGTCTGGTCGAGCGAGAAGCTGTCAGCCGCCCACTCGGCCTGCTGCGAAAGGTCGTTCTTCACATAGACCGCAAACAGGCAGGCGAAGATCAGAAACGCCAGAAATGCGGTCAGAAAGACCGTCCCGATCACCTTGCCGATCACCGCGAAGACATGGCCTGCGCCGGACTTCTTCGCAGCTTCATTTCTTTTTTGCTGAGCCATACGGACCCTCCATACTTTTTTCTGTTATACAGGCAAACGGCGCATTGCGCCACTATATATCATGCTATCCAGGCAATTATAACACATCTGTCAATTATTTTGAAAACAAATTTTGAAATCCATGCAGTCTTTTTCTTCTTCCGCTTTTTTCCCGCGCGCATGGGGCAAAAACGCCCTGTTTGGCAGGTTTTCCGGAATAAAATGGCGTTCCGGCGTGCGGCAGGCCGCATCCGGTCAGCAAATTCCTCTTGATTTTATCCGGCCCGCAGGTTAAAATAGAGCCAAGATCAAGTGATACGGAGGAGCCCCATGGAGCAGCAATACGGCGACGATTTCATCAGCATCACCGACGAAGACGGCAAGGAATACGAGCTGGAAGTTCTGGCTGAGCTGGAGCACAACGGCAGCCGCTATCTCGCCCTCGTCCCGGCCGGCAGCGGCAACGACGATGAGGAAGAGGATCTTGAGGTCAGCATCCTCAAATCCGTGGAGGAAAACGGCGAGGAATTCCTCGAAGCCATCGAAGACGACGCGGAGCTCGAGGAGGTCTACAGCGCGCTGATGGATCTCATCTACGAGGAAGACGACGCACCAGAAGCATAATTCCGCCGCGCCGCAGCAAACTACAAATATAATAATAAACGCGTATCCCTGCGGGGTGCGTGACGGGTCCACTTAAACCCACATTATATTTAGGGGATGCCGGATACTTTTGCTGTCGATTGCAGGCCTCCCGCCCACGGCTCTGACCGGTGGTGGACGTTGGAAGCAGAGAAGCAGCAAAGAGGCAACCCACCTGCCCGTTTCGTGCAGGTTATAATTGGATCCGCACGGCTTCTGCGGGGATACCTGTGTTTATAGGAAGTAAGAAGTAATAGTGAAGAGTGAATCAGTGCGGCGTGCCGCGGGGCGGCACGATCGGGATCGCTGGCGCAGCCGGTACCGCACTTCTTCCCTTTTCACTATTACTTTTTCCCTTTTGCAAAATTTTGCTTGCATATAGCGGCTGTTTTCGGTATAATACGCATTGAATTGCCTGATCGGCTGACTGCCGCCGGTTTGCGGCAAAACTCAGACTTATGACAAATGAGAGGAATGATCCCACATGAGCGCATCCCGCGAAAAGAACAAGCGCAAGGAAGAGGCCGCCGCTCCCGCAGCTGCCAACGAAGCAAAGAAAGGTATGAGCAAGGGCCTGAAGACGACGCTGATTGCCGTCTGCGCTGTTTTGATCGTCTGCATCGTCGTGTTCTTCTACATGCTGACGAGCGGCTTCTTCGCTTCCCACACCACGGCTGCCACCGTCGGCACGCACAAGCTGACGCCCGCGATGGTCAACTACTTCTATAAAGGCGCCTACGGCAACATGCAGAACCAGTACGGCGACTTCATGAGCTACGTCATCGACTCCGACACGCCGCTCGACGAGCAGGTCTATGACGAAGAGTCCGGCGAGACCTGGGCCGATTACTTCACCGATCAGGGCCTGATCAACGCTTCCAACGCCTACGCCCTCTATGACGCGGCAAAGGCTGACGGCCACACGCTCTCCGAAGATGAGCAGGCTTCCATCGACTCGCAGATCTCCTCCCTGGCGCTGTATGCCTCCTACTACGGCACGAACACCAGCGGCTACATTGCAGGTGTCTACGGCACGGGCTGCAACGAGAAGAACTTCCGCGAGTATCTCGAGGTCGTGACGCTGGCCGACAGCTACGCCACCGCCACCCAGAACGGCTTTACCTACACCGACGAGCAGATCGCGTCGGAATACGCCGCTGACCCCAACAGCTATGACGCCGTGACCTACCGGCAGTTCCTGGTCTCCGACGCCATGTTCCAGACCGACAGCACTGACACGGAAGATGACGACGCCGAGGCCGAGGCTGAGACCCTCTCCGATGAAGAGCTGACCGCTCTCAAGGAAGAGCTGGCCTCCAAGATGGCTGCTGACACGCAGGGCGACGAGCAGGCTTTCATCGATCAGGCTTACGAAAACTGCCTGGAATCCGCCAAGGAGACCTATGCGGAAGACAGCGCCACGCTGAAAGAGAACCAGCTGTACAGCTCCCTCAGCACCGACGTTGCCGACTGGCTGTTTGATGCCGGCCGTGCCGAGGGTGATACCACCTATATCGCCACTGACAGCGTCTACTACGTCCTCTACTTCGTCTCCCGCAGCACGAACGACTATCAGCTGCCGAACGTCCGCCACATCCTCTTCTCCGTCAGCGACACCACCGACGAGACCGCGATGGACGAGGCCCGCACGAAGGCCGAAGACGTCCTGACCGAGTACGAAGCCGGCGACAAGACCGCCGAGAGCTTCGGCGAACTGGCCAAGGAATACACCTCCGATTCCAACGGCGACGAGGGCGGCCTGTATGAAAACATCATGCCCGGCCAGATGGTCACCGAGTTCAACGACTGGTGCTTCGACGCCGACCGCAAGCCCGGCGATACCGGCATCATCGAAACGTCCTACGGCGTGCATGTCATGTATTTCGACAGCTTCGGCAAGATCTACCGTGACGCGCTGGTCGAGAACGCTCTGCGCAGCGCCGACTACAACGCCTGGTACGATGCCACGGCCGGTGACGGCAGCTACACCACCTCCGCCTTTGGCATGAAGTACACCACGAAATAAGGTTTTTGCAGAACAGCCGTCCGGTTTCCGGACGGCTGTTCGTTTTACCCGGATGTATAAAACCACCCCGTTTCCGGCAGACTATGCCGCGAGAGAGGTGGTCTTTTATGCCTGAGACACAGAAGCCGAAGCTCGGCTTTTGCCTGCTGGCCGGGGCGCTGGCAGGGTTCATCAATGGATTTTTCGGTGCGGGCGGCGGGATGGTGCTCGTGCCGCTGCTCCTCTGGCTCGTCCGGCTGGAGGATAAGGCGGCGTTTTCCTCAGCGGTCGCGGTGATCCTGCCGCTGTGCGCGGTCTCCATCGCGGTCTACGCGGCGCACGACAGTCTGCCGCTCCGGGACGCCCTGCCCTATCTGATCGGCGGCGCGGCGGGCGGCGTGCTGGCAGGGCTCTGGTTCCGGAAGATCCCGGCGAAGGCGCTGCATCTGATCCTCGGCGGCGTGATTTTGGCGGGAGGGGTGCGGCTGATCGTATGCTGACGTTTCTGGGTGCCATCCTCGCGGGGCTGGTCTGTGGTGTGCTGTCCGGGTTCGGGATCGGCGGCGGCAGTCTGCTGATGGTCTGGATGACCGCGGTGCTGTCCATGGATCAGAAAGCGGCGCAGGGCGTGAATCTGCTGTACTTCCTGCCCTGCGC
>OJKC01000743.1_pt1 | contig 24825 bp, 26 predicted proteins | sample 1596401 | NCBI WGS metagenome assembly OJKC01 (sample SAMEA4350162, study PRJEB24818) | metagenome | biome: human; feature: gut; material: faeces | place: Denmark | collected 2013-09 | reverse complement strand
GACCCATTCCGACCACGGAATCATTTTCTCCATGATTCCCAGAAACTCTTTCTTCTTCGTTGATGCCTGCCCCAGCTCGTCGCTGATCAGGCTCATCGTCAATTGCTTCTTCACCTCTTTATTATACCTCTTTCCTAACCTTTTTGCTGCTCTTTCTTTGTGCGGGATTGCCGTAATTATGCTTATCATGGTACTGTCAAGTATGCGTCAATACTTCTATTCTCCAGTTCGCAGAATTCATCAGATGATGAATTGTTGAACATCCACCTGCTAATTTTCTGCTAATTGGAGGGCGTAAAACGAGCGAAAACGGGATACCACGCAACGAGATGCAAGAGAATAGAGTTCACTCTGAAACCCTTGATTTTCAAAGCTTTGCACAGCATCGGGCAGCAGGAAAGACAAAGGACGAGCAGATACCGCAGTTTCCTCCGACTCTGAAGGTCACAGGTTCGACTCCTGCCGGGCGTACAGGAGAAAATCCCCGGAAGTGTAAGGCTTCCGGGGATTTTTGATGATGAAAACAGACGGATTTTTGCCATTAGAATGGGGCTGACTACCGAAATTGGGCGAGGACGGTAGTCAGAATGGTAGTCAGGTGAAGGGGCTGGAAGTGTGCGCAGAGTGGATGACGTATACACGACGGCAAAAAAATCAGCGGAATTTCCGCAAATGCTTGCGATTCCCCGCCGCGTATGGTATCATCAAGACAGCGGCGCGCAGGCCTGTGCTGACTTTCATCAGAAGGAGCGAGGAAAATGGTAACGTACATCGAGGGAACATTTTGGGTCAATCCCGAATTCTGTGTAAACTGCAAAACGTAGTGCAAATAGAGCAAAATTTATGCAAGACGGGAGCGGCGCAAGCTGCTGCCGCCTTGTTTATAAAATAACAGCGTTTCGAGGGGATGTCAAGGGCGGAAACGTCAACCTCCGTTCATCTCGCACTTGACATCCCGGCGTGCAGCCAGTCAGTTCGGCATACGGTCGGCGAAGAACACCGCCAGCTGCGCATGGATCATGCTCCAGTCCTGCCGCCGGCCAGTCCATTTCTTCGTAATATCCGTCATGGCCAGATATAGCATTTTCAGCAGACTGTCATCCGTAGGGAACACCGATTTGGCCTTGGTCACTTTCCGGAGCTGCCGGTTAAAGCCCTCGATCGCATTGGTCGTATAGATCAGGCGGCGCACCTCCTGGGGGTACTTGAAGTAGGTGCTCAGGTTCGGCCAATTCTCCCGCCAGGACTGAGCAATCTTCGGATATTTCTTGTCCCATTTCTCCGCAAAAGCATCCAGAGCGTCCAAAGCAGCAGACTCATCGACTGCGGCGTAGACCGCCTTCAGGTCTGCCATGAGCGCCTTGATGTCCTTGTAGGACACATATTTGCTGGAATTGCGGAGCTGATGGATGATGCAGTTCTGAATTTCCGTCTTGGGAAAAACAGCTTCAATGGCAGCGGAAAAGCCGGTTAAATTGTCCGTGCAGGCGATGAAAATGTCCTCAATTCCCCGGTTTTTCAGGCTGTTTAGCACCGTTGCCCAATATTTGGCGCTTTCATTTTCACCGACCCACATGCCCAGAACGTCTTTCCTACCATCCAGATCAATGCCAATGGCGATATACACCGCCTTCTTCACGATTTGACCTTCGCTGCGGACATGATAGTGGATGGCATCCATGAAAACTACCGCGTAGATGCTTTCCAGCGGCCGCTGCTGCCATTCTTTTGCGATGGGGAGAATTTTGTCCGTGATACGGCTTACGGTCGTGTCGGACACCTCTACGCCGTAGATATCCCGAATATGGGTCTCAATATCCGACGTGGTCATGCCTTTGGCGTACATGGACAGGATCTTCTCCTCGATGTCCTGACTGATGCTGGTCTGATTCTTCTTCAGGAGCTGCGGCTCAAACTCCCCCTGTCTGTCCCGCGGGACAGACACCTCCACATCGCCGAAGCTGGTGCACAGGGTCTTGCTGCTATGTCCGTTCCGGCTGTTGTCTGTGTTCTTGTTTTTGTAGTCGTACCTGCTGTAGCCCAGTTCGTCGTCCAGCTCCGCATCGAGGCCGTTTTCCATGAATTCGGCAATCGTCTCCTTGAACAGCCTCTGGATGTCGTCCATGCTGCCGATGTTTGCCAGCTGCAGCAGCTCACGAATCTTTTCCCTGCGGGCATTTTCTTCCGTGGTGCGTTTCCTTCTTGCCATATGAAAACCTCCATTCTCGTGCTTCTATTATACACTACTTTCGAGGTTTACACAAAGTATGGGATAGGCTCAACATTTTCAGCAGTCCCGCGCAAGTCATCGTGAACACGGTCAACACCGTTGGCGTATGGATGCCGCCCAGACGCCGGAGCATCTGAAACAGGAAGAAACCGCCGACTGGCTTCGCGCCCATGCGCGGGACATGTCCTTCGCTGGACTGTGCGACGATTTGAAGCTCGGTCAGGCAATTCTCCCCTATCAGCGGGAAAAGGACGGCGTGCATTCAGCTTTTCCTTCGCGGATACGCCCGAAAAGCGCGACTACGCCCTCAGATACAACCGGTGCAATCAACCCTTGACCTTGGAAGCCAATTTCGTTTTTGAGTGGCTGCGCGGCGGTGCGACAGTTTCGACCAGCTTCGCCGATGTGCGGTCTGTTCGAGCAGCCGCTTTCCTCGTATAAATTGATGTGATTCACAGAAAAAGAGCCGGGACAGCCGCAGAGGATTTCTCCCTCCGCCGCCATCCCGGCTTTTTTCACGCCTCCTGATGCTCGTGCAGCGTTTCCCGGATCTCGTCAATCCGGCTGAACGCGGTCTGCACGTTGTTTTCCAGCTGGAACGTCCGCTCGACGACGGAATTGTGCTTCTCCACCTTGCGCTCCAGCTGCTCCAAGCGGTAGGACAGCAGGGCGATTGTCTTGCTGTTTGCGAAGTAGCTGCCTGCCAGCGTGCCCAGCAGGGAAATCGTGGCGACGACGATGGTGTCAAGGCTCATGCGTGTCCCTCCATGTTTTTATGATGCGGCGAAAATGTCATTCAGTTCACTGACGGTATTAGCGTCAATGCACTTGTTGTAAATTCTGATGTCCATAATCGTTCCGCTTACCATGCCCCAGCCGCTTTCCCAGCCGCCGATGTAGAGCGTTTTTTCGCCCGTCTCTGCCTGCGGATAAGTGAGTTTGTTGCCGTAAATCTTGCAGTTATCAAGGTAGAAAGTGTAGTCGTCCCCGTTTTTCGTGACGATAAACGTGTGATAGCCGCTATCGTACACAGTCAGCCCCATCTGTTCGACGTTGATGCCGAAACCGCCAGCGTTACTCACAGTAAGCATAGGGATACGTCCATCGTCCGCAAGAATATGCGAAAACGTACCTTCCACGGCTTCCATCGTTAAACCGCTGATTTCGCCGCCTTTGAATACCTGCGTATACGCTGCAACAGTTTCAAACTCGCTCGCCGTCACATACCCCTCCAAATCAATGCAGTTCGCGCTGATTTTGACCGCGCCCGCCGTCTGATTGATGACCGACACCACGTCGTCTTTGCTGACTTTCGTCCCCAGCGTGCCGCTCATGCCGTTCATCGTCTGCTTGACGATCGTAATCTCCTGCGTGTTCTTGTCGGTCGTCTTGACATAGCTGGTCAGCGTACCATTGCCTCGATGACCTTGCCATCGCCGACGTACAGCCCGACGTGGTGGCGATCGCTGCCCTTGGTGAGGAACACCGCCGTACCGGGCTTGAGCGGCTGACCATCGGTGCGCTTGCCGCCCTGCAATGCGCCCTTGGCGGCGGCGTACTTGCGCCACATGGTGTTGCTGCCGTGGTACATATACCCGCCCAGCTGCTTATATGCCCAGTAGAACAGCCCGGAGCAGTCCGCAACGCGCCGCCCGACCCACTGCTGCCCGTAGCGTATCGTCTGCGCGCGGGTGGCGCTGTCCTGCGCGCGCTGCGTGTGAATCTGCCCCGTGCCGCCCCAGATGTACCCCCATTTTTCCGCCAGCGCGCGGCGGAAGAGGGCGACCACCTCCGCCGCGCTGACCGTTTTTGATGCCATCGTCAATCACCACCGGGGTCAATTTCCGCTTTGCCGAGCTGTTTATACACCTGATTCACGCCCGTCGATGCGAGCCCCGACACGATGCCGACCGCGAGCGCATTCAGCACGTCCTTCGCCGGGAAATCCGGGATGACGTACATGCCCAAGATGCCCAGCACGCCGCCGACTGCGCCCACAATGACGGGAATCAGTTCGTCCTTGATGGCGCTGATGGTCTTGCAGAGCAGTCCGATCAGGTAGGTGATGACGACAATCGCCAGCACCGTGCCTATGGTAGAGATGTCCATGATACCACTCCTTTTTGGAATTATTGTATGAAAAAACAGCCTGCACGAGGTGTGCGGCTGCTTTTCGCGGATTATGTTGCTTGCAAGTTGCAATTTCTCTTTGCAACTTGCAATTTTTAGTTTCAAACAAGGTTCAAACAAGGTTCAAACAAGGTTCAAAGATGGCTCAAAGCCGCCTGCTTGATATGCCCGCCATTGCGTTCCACCATGATGTCGCTGAAAAACTCCCGATTCACGGTGATGTTCGGCAGCTCATTCGCCTTCATGGTAATGACCACCTGCAAGTTCGTCGGGTAGGCATAATCCCCGTAGATGCTTTCTGCCTTTTCGGTGATAGTCTGCCCGCAGTCCCTGATTTGCTGGATTCGTTCCTCTCTGGTCATGTTTACGCACTCCTTTCAGCGCATCAAAAAAGCACCGTGCGAGGCACAGGGTGCTTTCTACCGTTTTTCTCCTTCGCTGGCTTGTTTTCTGTCCTCTTCCAGCAGCTTTTTAAGAAGTGCATCGCGTTCTTCTTGCGTCATCTTCCGAAATTTTTCAATTTCTTCGGTGTTCGGAATGTCATATTCCTTATATTTCACGCTACTTCACCTCCCTGATACGAAAACTATACTCGGTAGCCAGCACTTTAAGCGTTTCTATCTGCGCTTCATCCTCATTATACCCCTTTTCTTTGAAACTTGCAACAAGCAAATTATAAATGGTAGCTCGCACTTCGCGTGATGGCATCGTATATTCAAAAATTCTACCATCATGACACAGTACATAGCCAACGGAATAGCCGTTCTGTCTTGCCGCATTCAAGTCGCTGTCGCTTGGTGGCATACTGCCGGGGTGATTATGAAATGCTACAAGTTGCTTCTTTGCTTTGAAGCGCTCAATGGTGCTGATAATGTCCTGCGTATATTCTGGCGTTTCAGCAGCTTGCCCCGTGATAGATTTAACCCATTTTTGGTTCTCACGGTTGTATAGATACAAGTCCTCGCCATTCTGTCCAGAACGATGCTGCAATAGCTCCTTGGCAGCTTTCAGGAACTCGCGCCGTTCCTGCGGGCTGTTTGCCATTGAATCGAATTTATCGGCATACGCTCGGCTTTCGATAACTTTCGAGTCAACCGCAAATCTCCGGCTTTTCGTGATTCGCTCCTGCTCGTAGTGCAGCATTTCGCTTTCCTCGGCGGATTTCAGATACTTCTCCTCAAACTCCTTGAACCCCTCCGTCTTATCCAGCCCAAAGAACTGCGCCCGCTCCTTCATGGTCTGCAACTCGTCCGCGTCCAGTGCCCACTTCGCCCGCGTCAGCGCCACGCACCGGCAGTTGCAGTCCTCCTCCGGGCGCCCGAATGCGCCGGGGTACTCCGCTTTCTTGCCGTCTATCTCGAACGGCTCGCCGACTTCGCGAATCTGCCCGTCAAGGATGCGGTGATCCGTGCGCGTGTTGCCGTCCAGCACTGCATCCCACTGCTTGACGACTTGGCAGCCTTGACCCTTGGCGGCGTTGCGTGCGTCATCGGCGGATTGCTGCTGAATGCGGTGTCCTTCGGTGCGGACGATGGTCTTCGCGCGTTTGAGCGGAATGCCGGAAGAAATCTGCACCTGCCGTGCAATCATGTTGTAGTCGCTGCCGATGGAGATGCCGATGGAAATTTCCCGGCAAATCGTCTTTTTCAGCTTCTGCATATCCACGCCGAGTTCACCGTACAGCCGCCCGCTGAGCTTGCTGTCCGTGCGGACGGCGCGGGTGACGGCGCGCTGGTCAATCGGCGCAAGGATAGGCATCCCCTGCTTGTGCAGGCTGTACATCGTGCCGACGTAGCCGTGCTGATAGCTGCGCGTCAGGTACTCCTCAATCGTCTGATTGCTTTTCTTGTGCAGTTCGTCCAGCGCGGCGTTGATTTGGGCTTTCATCGCCTCCTGATAACGCTTCTGGTAGATTTTCGATTGCGTCATCTCGTCGCTTTCGAGGATGCGAATGTGGTTGTCGATGCGCCGAATCGCCCGCTGGTATGCCTTTTCCAGTGCCTTGATGGTTTCCTGCTCATCATCCAGCATGGCTTGCAGGGCTTCCTTCTCGCTCTTGCGCATTCACATCACCCCGCGTCATCCTCTTCCGCCGGAACGTCATCCAGCACCACGTCCGCCGCGCCGTCGTCTGATTTCGTCCGCCCGCGAATCGTCTTGTAGTCCAGTTCCAGCACGTCGCAGATGTTTTCCAGCAGCGTTTCGTCATCCAGCACGTCCGCAAGCGTCATCAGCGTGTTCACTTGCGCCTGCTGCTTCTGCGCGTCGGTCAATGCAATCTGCGCGTTGTCCAGCGCGTTCGCCATCACTTCGCGCTGGAAGTCGAAATACACGTCCTGCATCTGGTAGTCCGTGCCGCCGGATTCGTTGATTTCCGCCAAGACGATTTTCAGCAGCTTGCGCATGAACTGCTTCAGCCGGATTTCCAGCTTGTTGCACTTGAGGTCAAGCAGCGCATAGCGGCTCTTGATGACCACGTTCGTCACGTTGCCGTCGCCGACCTGCGCGGCGTTGAAGCCCATGCCGAAGCGGTAGATGTTTTTCTCGTCCAGTTCCAGCTTCGTCTGGCGCGCCTGATAGGGAATGTCAATCGTGCGAATCTCCACGTCGCCGCCGGAATCCGGGATGCCGATGTGCTTTTTCGCCCGGATGTTCGTCATCAGCTCATCGAGGTTGTCGCCCTCAAAGCCCTTGACGACGTAGAGAACTTCGTTCGCGTCCTGAATGTTGTTGGAAAGCCCGCAGGACATGAGGTCGTAGTCGTCAATCAGCCCCTTGATGGTTTTGAGGCCGGAAAATTGCTTCTGCCCGTTGTCCAGGCGAAAGAAGGGGATGAAGCCGAAGCCGTCAAAGTAGGTGCTTTCGTCGCCGGGCTTGCGCCAGATAGTGTGCGGGCGCGGGTTCAGCGGTGCGGAATTGTCCGGCACAATCTCGCCCTCGTTCACCTGGTAGAAGAAGTGCGTCTGCTTTTTGTCCCACACCTGAATGCGCTTGATGGCTTTGTTGTCCTTGCCGATGCGGTCGATGTACCAGTAGATGACGTACTCGCAGCCGTCGTCCGTATCCTTCGCCCGGACTTCCACCACGCCGAGGCCGTCCGCCGCCTGAAAGCGCGTGCGGCCGTCCGCATCCTTGTAGGCGTACATGTACTCGAAGCCCTTCGCCACCGCGCCCGTGATGACCTCGTAGAGTTCGGCGGTGAAATCCTCGTCGAAATAATCTTCGAGCGCCGCTTGAAGTTCCGGAATGTCCGACCGCACGAACGCTTCCTGCCCGGACAGCATGTACTGCTCCTCTTGGTCTACCAGCTCGGTGAAGAACGGGTGGCTGATTTTGATGTTCGAGCGGTTCTTGTCCTCCTGCGGCGTGCCGTCGGCGTTGATGAAGAACAGGCGGTAATTGCGGATGTCGTGGTCGCCCTCGTAGTAGCGCTGACCCTGCCGCGCAAGCTGCTTGCGGGTGGATGCGCTGTCACTGTCGATGAATGTGTGGATTTCCGCGGGGGATAACATAGGGATACGCCTCCTCGGTGGTGAATTTGGGGTTCAAAAAAAGCACCGGGCGGAACGCTGTCATTTTGCCGCTTTCCGGCGCCTGTAGGTTGCCGCCAGCCCCGCGCCGCCGCTCACGCTGATGACGGTCGTCGGGGCATAGGTAGTCAGCGCCTTGTATGCGGCGACTTCGTCCGCAGAAATGTCAGTTTCCACCGGTGTAGCAAGCGCAGCCCAAATAAAAACGTCATTCTCGTCCAAAAACTGCTTAAAGTCATCGACGGTCGTCGTACCTTTTTCGGCGAATGCAAAGCCGACAAGGTTATTATGATTGGCAATCGCCCCGCCGACCGTTTCAGAGCCAAGAGCGGTGGAAAAGTGCGTGCAGAGCACGTTCGACGTGTATGTGCCGTTGAACCAAGCGAAGTAGCGGTCAACCTCGCGCCCTGCCGTCTGCCAATTGAGCGACGATGTTACCTTGATTTTCCGGATACGCTGCACCCGCACGCCGCGCGCCAAATCCACCTCGTCGCAGACCCACTGCCGCCCGTTCTCATCCGTGTAATTGCCGCTGGATGCAACCGGGATGCCGCACAGTGCGTTCGGCGTTTGCAGCGTCTGCGAATTGTTCGCGCCGTCCGACACCGTGACCACCACCGTTCCGCCGTCACCCGCGCTGACAATCGGCACGGGCGCGGTCGGGGTCGGCACGCCGTTCTGCGTACTCTTGCCGTACATATGCAGCGCGCCAAGCGGCTTCCCACCGATGCACTCCGTCAGCGTCAGCGGATTGCCGGAAAGCGTCGCGTCCTCGCCGCTGGTCACGTCCTCGTATAGCTTGCGGATGAACGTACCATAGAGCCGGTCGTCGCGCTTCACGCCCGTCTTGGCGGCAATGTCATCCAGCACGTCGCCCATCAGACGTCCTTGCGTCTGGATGCCCAGCCCTGCCGCCAGCGCGTCCAGCTTGCCGTGGAAGCTGACCTTCTCGCACGGGATTGCGTACTGCGCAAGAATCGCCGTCAGTCTTTCTCCGTCTGTCATTCGTGTCATCCTCTCGTTAGTATGTCCATTTCTTGTTGATGATGTGTTTTTCCAGCGCGTACCGCATGGCGTCCATCAGGTGGTTGAAGTCGTCAATGGGGCCATCGAGCATCTTGCCGAACTTATCTTTGTCCCATGTGTAATTGCTGATTTCCGTTATGAAATTCGTGCAGCGCGGGTGGATGATGATTTCGAGATTTTGAATCCACTGGATGCCGCTGCGGATGCTGTCCGCACCTTTCGCCGCACTGTGCACGCGCAAGCCCATGCCGCGCAGCTCGGCAATGGATTTCGGCTCTGCGCCGTCGGCGGTGATGTTCACTTTGCCGTAGCCCATCGCCGTCACGCGCTTGGCAATCATGTCGTTCGTCAGCCCCCGTTCGTACAGCTCGTCAAAGACGTACAGGCGGCGCGCTGGAATGTCCAGCAATCCGCAGAAGAATGCCGTCGGGTCGTTGGTGAAGCCGAAGTCCAGGCCGAACACGGATTCAAGGGTGTGCGTCCGGCTGATTTCCGCCGGGTCGAACGGGGATTCCCGCCAGTGCTCGTAAATGAGCCCCTCCACAATGCCCCAGTTCCCTAAGCCAGCCACGGCGTAGCGGCGCGGGTTCGTCGCCTTCATCCGCTCAAATAGGCGTAAATCCTGCTTGTCCAGCCACTCGTTGCACTGGTAGTTCGTTGTGATGGCGAGGATGTCCGGGTCTTCTACGTCGAAAAAGCGCGCTTTCAGCCAGTGCTTCTGATTCCACGGGTTGAACGTTAGCGTGATTTGCTTGAACAGCGGCGGTGCGCATTCGCCGCGGATGGATTCATCCAGCGTGTTGAAGTCGCTCTCGTTCATGATTTCGTAGGCTTCTTCAATCCACACCCAGCACAGCACGCCGCTCTGCGCGGTGATGGAGGTCAATTTCAATGGATCATCCATGCCACGAAAATAGATTTTCTGTCCCGTCGGCTTGTAGGTGATTTCCAGCGGGCTTTCCTTCCAGCTCCAGAACGCCTCCACTTGCAGGCGGTGAATTGCCCAGAGAAGCTGTGTGAAGCAGCTGTCGCGCAAGGTGCGGTACGTTTTGCGGATGACCAGCAGGTTTGCGCCGGGGTACTTCATCATGCGGTAGATGAAATTCAGCGCCGTCGTGGTGCTTTTCTTGCTTGCGCGGCTGCCTTTGCACACGCGGTAGCGCCCCGTGAAGCGCCAGAACGCGCCGTAGCCGCGCCCGACGACATCCGGCAGGTAGATTCGCGGCTGATTAGTCGTCAAGCGCATCCTCTCCCGCCAGAATCACCGGCAGGCTGCCCGACACATCCACCCTGTCCGTGAACAGCCCGTAGCGTTTGCCCAGCAGCTCCGCCGCCTTGTTCGCGTCGCACAGCCGCGCCGGAATCTCGACGACCTTCGGTTCTTCCTTCTTCGTCGTGCGCCGGGTGGGCTTGCTGCCGCCATCGCCGGGGATGACTTCCGTCTTCTCCTCCATGCACGTCACGACGACAAATTCCTTCATCTCCCGGCGCATCACCGCCGTCAGATATTTCAGCACTTCGTCCTGCTTGGCAATCAGCGCATCTTCCTTTTCGTCCATGCGCTTTTTGATGTTTTCAGCAACCTTAGGTTTTGTGAGGTTTTCTGCCGCAATCGCCGCCGCTGTTTTCGGGGAATATCCGGCGCGGATGGCGGCTTGCGTCGCGTTCAGGTCAATCAGGTACTCGTCGCAGAAGCGGCGCTGTTTCTCGGTCAGTCCAGCCAAGTCCACCATCCTTTCTGGAATGCGGAATGAGGAATTGCGCCTCCACACGCGGGGCACAGCGAATTTGGGGCACAAAAATACCCGGCGGAGACTGGCGCGTCCGTCGGGTGAGGTGATTGGAGGTTTCCATGTGCAGTATAGCATGAGTGGGGGATGAAATACTATGATATGTTACCGTTGTTACCCCCTATGTTATTATCGTAGTTACTCCCCATGTTATTATTGTAGTTACTCCGATTTTCGCAGTAACTTTGCATTTTCTCCGCCTTGCCGGGGGAATCGGGCGGAAATTCGGGGGAGAAGAAATTGATTTTGTAGGCGGGGGCGCGTTTGTTCCTGCTGCCGGGGATGAAGTCAATTAAGCCGCGCTGCTTGAGGCTGTTCCGCGCCATGATGACGGCACCGAGCTGCATGGGGCAGAGCGCGAGAAGCCGGTCATTCGCAATGCGGATGAACCCCTCCGGCCAGATGTTCCCTTGTGCGCGTCCGTTGATGATGTGCATCAGCGCATACCACACAAGGCGTTCTCCGGACGAAAGTCCTTCATCAGACGCATATTCGATGAACCGCATGTGTTCCCGCACATAGTTGACAATCGGCATGGTGCTGCCCCCTTATTCTTCGCCGCCGGGCTTATCAAGGCTGCCATCGAGGCTGTAGCGCAGTACGTTGCACGTTTCCCCGTGGCGGTTTGTGACCTTCGCCCAGTCCCGCCGGATGGGGACACCCGCCTTCTTCAGCTCGCTGATGCGGCTTGCAAGGCGCAGGATGCCGAGGTCAAGCATCGCGTCCAGCGTGGTGATTTGTGTATTTTTTTCTGAAAGTGCTGCTGTCCACTGCATATTTTCCAATTCTTCACGGAAAGCTGTGGAGAGGAAGCATTCATGAAAACAGGCATGGTTTTGCTCGCTGCTCCCGTCGCGTCTGCGGACGCGAAGTTGTTACTTTCTGTTGCGACAGAAAGTAACCAAAGAACGCCCAGAGGAGGCTGCCGAATGTCGAGTCTGGGCGGCAGCCCCCTCTGGACTTCCCCCGCCGCAAAAGTTTCTTGCGGGAAAGAGTTGCTTTCTACTACCTAACTTGAACTCTTCTTCCTTCCCCCAAAGTTTCCGTGACGCTCCTATTTTCCTGTCCCCATGGAAAAGATCCACCCATGCGGCATATTTTCCTCCCTGTCTGCACATCCTATTCCGACAGGACTTCGCCGCGGTGGAAGGAGATGAACGCATGGTGTTTATCGTTTTGGGGATTCTTTGCGCAGCTGCTGTGGTGGTGACCTTGGCGTGCCTGTGGATTAACCGATGAGGGGTGCCGGTTCTTCATGGGTATCTTGGGTGAAGGATTCGTTTGAATCCAGCGGGATTTTGTCAGCGCGTTCACGGCTTTTTCACTGCATAAAAATCCGCATACGAAAAACCCCGGAAACGCAACGTTTCCGGGGTTTTTGGCGGAGAAGCCGGGATTTGAACCCGGGCTGCGATTACTCACACTACTCCCTTAGCAGGGGAGCCCCTTCGGCCACTTGGGTACTTCTCCATGTCAAGCTCGTATGCAGTTAAGAAAACTGGCGGAGAGAGAGGGATTCGAACCCCCGGTACCTTTCGGTATCACTGGTTTTCAAGACCAGCGCCATCAACCGCTCGGCCATCTCTCCATAATGGAACCAGCTTTGTTAGCATACCACGTTTCCACCGCTTTGTCAAGAGGGAATTTACTTTTTTTCGGGAAAAGTGTGCGGCGCGCGGCATTACGGCAGCTGTGCGCCGTCCAGGAGCGCCAGAATTGCGTCGCGAACGACAGCGCTCATGGTCGGAAAAGCGGCTGCGCATTCATGCGCCGTTTCCTCGGTCGGCAGGCTCACCATCAGCGTAATGGTCGGCTGCGTCGGGTTGTCGCAGGCGGTCGTCAGCCACTCCGAGTCACTCACCTGCAGCACGCTGCACCCGTCCGGCAGCTTCTTTTCCGGCGTGTGGCCGCTGCCCAAGGTGGACAGCAGGAGCAGGTAGACCTGATTCATGCACTGCTGCCAGCGCTGCTGGAGGCAGTTGATGCGTTTGCCCGTCGGCAGTGCAAAAGTAATGTCCAGCAGGACGTTTCGGCGGTCGACGATGCGCAGGTGCAGCCCCTTTTCGCCGTTCGGGAGATCGAAAATCTCCACCGCCGCCATCTGTTCCGCCGCGAACCGCTCGCGCCACTGCGCCGCGCCGCTGTCAATCAGCCCGCGACGGCTGACCGGAATGTGCATCTCGAAGCTGTTGAGCAGGTAGCGTCCCGCGTCGGTCAGTTCGAGCGTCCCGCCGGATGTGTCGCCCTGACGGCGCAGTTTGCCCTCGCTCTCCAAATCCGCAATCGTCAGCTGGAGGGTGATATAGTTCATCAAGTCGGTGTCGGTCATGACAATCAGCAGCTGCTGGTCGGTCATTGCGCCGACGGTTTTGAGGGCATAGAGGATGAGCAGCCGGTTCTCGGCATCGGGGATAATTTTGCGCTGCACGCGGGTTCGTCCTCCTTCCCTTGCGGATTTTTTTCTACCATAATAATATTGCGCTTTTGACGCAGAGGGTTTCGCGTCTGCGGACGCGAGGAGGGGCCTTCCGTGCTCCCCCTCCACCCCTTCGGGCGCCGTCACGCTTGGGGTACATTCCGCTTTTTATTCTGCGAATTTACGAAAACACCCCCTCCGCCAGTGGCTGAGGGGATGCGCTTGTCGGCAGAAAGTCCGCGCCGGCGGCACTTGCCCCATTGCAGACCTTTCCGCAGCTGATTGTCCTGAATGACCCCTGACGCTTACGCGAGGAAGGGCTTGATCTCGGCCAGCAGGTCGTCGCAATCGTCGGAGTAAATCTCCATCGTCACAGGCTTGCTCCAGTCGAGGGAGAAGATGCCCAGAATGGACTTAGCATCCACAACGTGACGGCCGCTGCGCAGATCCATGTCATACGGATACGCGCCAACGATCTGGACGAACTTGGCACCATCGGTCATCAGGTTCAGCTTGATGTTCACGGACTTCATAGGTGAACCACCTCCTTCTTTTTTGTCCGAATATAAGTATACTATTTCCCTGCCAAAAATGCAAGAGGGAGCGGATTTTTTTCCTGCCTTTCGGGTGATTTTCGCCATTTTGCAACGGAAAGCGGCTGATTTTTGTCCTTTTCTCATGCAATTTTGCCTGTTTTGTCCATGGTGATACTCCTTCGGCGGATGATTTCGCGCATCCGCAGAAAAACCGAACTTTTTTTATTTTGCCCTCTTCCATCATTCGTAGATTTGTGCTATAATACGATTCAGGCATCGCCGGATTTTTTATTTTGCCTGATTTGCTCCGGTGTGCCCGAAAAAACCGTACCATTTCCATACGATTCCCGGATGATTCAGGTGCATCGGGATTCGCATTCGACCACCGATAAAGGAGCGATACCCCCGTGGACAAAATCCGCCGCAACGAGCGCATGAGCGCTATGATGAAGATTCTTGCCGCCAAGCCGAACCGTATCTTCACGCTTTCCTATTTTTGCGACCTCTTCGGGTCTGCCAAATCGACCATGAGCGAGGATATTGATATTCTGCGCGACGTTGTGGCGCACTTTGGGCTGGGCGAGCTGGAAACGGTCACGGGCGCGGCGGGCGGCGTTCGCTACCGCACGAAGGTTCGCCGTCCCGAAGCGCGCAAGTTCATCGGCGACCTCTGCCAGCAGCTGAGCGAAGAAGGGCGTGTTCTGCCCGGCGGCTTCCTCTATTACAGCGACATTCTCTCCACGCCCGAAATCGTCACCCGCATGGGCGAAATCATGGCGACGGAATACTATGCCGCCGCGCCGGATTTTGTGCTGACGATGGAGACGAAAGGCATCCCCGTCGCCTTCGCCACCGCGAACGCGCTGGGCGTGCCGCTGGTGATTGCGCGCCGTTCTTCCAAGGTCTACGAAGGCAGCGCGGTCAACATCAACTACGTTTCCGGGTCGTCCGGCCATATCGAGACGATGAGCCTTTCGCGCCGCGCGGTGCAGGAGGGGCAGAAGTGCCTGATTGTGGACGACTTTTTGAAGGGCGGCGGCACGGCGAAGGGCATGGTCGACCTGATGCGCGAGTTCAATGTCGATGTCGTCGGCATGACGTTCGTGATGTCCACCGCAAAACCGGTGAAGAAGCGCGTGATGGGCGAAAAGTCGCTGATGGTGATGGACATTGACCAAGAGCACGAAACCGTGCTGGTGAAGCCCGCCTTCTGGCTCAACGGTGACGCTTGACGGTTTGTAAACTTTCTGCAACTTTTTGATGTTTCGGCAGGATTTTCCCCTATTCTGGCGAATTTTTTTGAAGAAGTTCTGATGAAACGCGGTGTCCAGATGGCTGCCGAATAAGTCAGAAATTTCCTGACGTGAAACGTGCAGTGAATCGCTCCGCCCATTCGTTTATTGTGCGAAACAATTCCTCTGCATCATGAAAGCGAGGTTTTCCCCATGTCCAACCTTGAACCCGAACAGGTCAAACAGGCGGAATCCGCCCCCTCCTCCCCCGAAAACGCGCCGGAATCTTCCGAAAAGAAGGAAGAATCCGCCCTGTATTACACCAAATGGCAGCAGCGCATGATGAAAAAGGGCTACGTCGTCACCCCGAAGGTGAAAAAGCCCGCAAAGCAGAACGCCATTGAGTGGATTGCGACACTTGTCGGCGCACTGCTGCTCGTCCTCCTGCTGAAAGCGTTCGTGGGTTCGCCCGTGGTGGTGGACGGCAACAGCATGTATCCGACGCTGCACAACGGCGAAATCATGATGATGAGCAAGCTGCATTACGGCACGTCGTACTTCTTCAATCAGCCGATTGTGCTGGGCGGCGAGCCGGAGCGCTTCGATGTCGTGGTGTGCCGCTATCCTGACCGCGGCAGCACGAATTTTGTCAAGCGCGTGGTGGGTCTGCCGGGCGACACGGTTCAGATTTCCGGCGGATACCTGTACGTCAACGGCGTGAAGTACACCGAGAAATTCCTGTCCGCGCGGATGTACAGCGACTACGGCCCGTACATCGTGCCGGAAGGACATTATTTCCTGATGGGCGACAACCGCAACAATTCCAACGACAGCCGCTCGTCGCACGTCGGCGCTGTGCCGCGGAACATGATTCTGGGCAAGGTGGAAGCCGTGCTGTGGCATCAGATTCCGTCTACGCTGGATGACTGGGGTCTGGCGAACGACTAACTTGTTGATTCTTGCATTTTCTTGCCGGAGGTTCGGACGGGGTGTCCGGCTTCCGGCTTTTGTCATCTATGGGGAGGGTATTTTATGGCAAAAATCGACTGGGGTGAAAAGCTGGAACTGAAAATCAGGATGCTGCCCGAAAGCCCCGGCTGCTACCTGATGAAGGACAAAGACGGCACGATTATCTACGTCGGCAAGGCGGTCAACCTCAAAAACCGCGTCCGCTCCTACTTCCGCGACACGGAGCACACGCCAAAAGTCGCCGCCATGATTTCCCACATCGACGACTTCGATATTCTCCTGTGCGACAGCAACCTCGAAGCGCTGTGCCTCGAATGCAACCTCATCAAGCTGCACAAACCGTACTACAACATCCTTCTCAAGGACGATAAGCATTATCCGTACCTGCGCGTCAACCTGAAAGAGCCCTTCCCACGTCTGACCCTCGCCCGGCGGATGGAGAAGGACGGCGCGAAGTACTTCGGCCCATACATCGGCGCGACGGCGGTTCGGCAGGTCATCGACGCGGTTCGCGGCGTGTTCCCCCTGCGGACGTGCCGGAAGGAACTGCCGCTGAAAACACCCTGCCGCCCGTGCGTCAACTACGAAATCGGCAAATGCCTCGCCCCGTGCGCCGGAAAATGCACCGAAGAGCAGTACTGGGACATGATGGACGGCGTGCTGGCGTTCCTCGGCGGCGACTACAAGCAGGTGCTGGACGTGCTGAACCGCGAAATGATGGACTACGCGGCAAAGATGCAGTACGAGCGCGCCGCCGTCATCCGCGACAAAATCCGCGACGTGCAGGGGCTGATGGAACGGCAAATCGCCATCCAGACTGACCGGAGCGAGCAGGACATCCTCGCCATCGCGCAGGACGGTCTGGACGCCATGATTCAGCTGGTATACGTCCGCGGCGGCCGCATGGTCGGCGGCGACCACTTTGCCCTCCCCCGCGAGGGCAGCGAACCCGCCGGCGACGTGCTGGCAGAGTTCCTGACGCAGTATTATCAGGAGGGCAACCTGATTCCGCGCAACATTCTCGTGCAGGAGCTGCCCGACGGCGCGCAAGCCCAATTAGAGCAATGGCTGCGGCAGCAGAAGGGCGCGGCGGTGACGCTGGTCACGCCCCGGCGCGGCGAGAAGCACGATTTGGTGCTGCTGGCGGCGAAAAACGCCCATGACGCGCTGGAGAAGCGGAACGCCCGCGCGAGCATCCGCGAAGAACGCACGGTCGGCGCGGCGGCGGCACTCGGCAAGGCGCTGGGGCTGCCCAAGGCCCCACGGCGCATTGAGGGCTACGACATTTCCAACACGCAGGGCGTTTTGAGCGTCGCGAGCATGGTGGTGTTCATCGACGGTGAACCCGCGAAAAAGGAATACCGCCGCTTCCGCATCAAGACGGTGGAAGGCGCGAACGACTTTGCCTCCCTGAACGAGGTGCTGGGGCGGCGGTTCGCGCACGGCTTGCAGGAGAAGGCGGAACGCGAAGAACAGGGACTATCCCCCATCGGCGGCAAATTTTCTGACCTGCCCGACCTTGTGCTGATTGACGGCGGCCCGCAGCAGCTGCGTTTCGCGCGGCAGGCGCTGCTGGACATGGGCGCGGACGTCGCGATGTTCGGGCTGGCGAAGAAGCAGGAGGAAATTTTCCTTCCCGACCGCGAAGACCCGATTTGCCTTGACCACCACACGCCGGAGCTGCACCTGATTCAGCGCGTCCGCGACGAAGCGCATAGGTTTTGCATTACGCACCACCGCGGATTGCGCGGGAAAGCGAGCATTCACAGTCAATTGGAGGATATTCCCGGGATTGGACCGAAGCGACGGAAGGCGCTGCTGACGAAGCTGGGGTCGATGAAGGCAATTCGTGAGGCGACGGAGGAGGAATTGCTGAAGGTGCCGGGGATGAATCAGGCAGCGGCGAAAGCGGTCAGAAAATGGGCTGAGGCACAAGAAAAAAAGTAACACGCGGAAAAAGCATGACGAAGCGCTCAACTCAATCGCGCGAAAGGGGTCAAGGGGGGGACTTCGTCCCTTTTCATCTGCCCCTTGCGGGGTCAAGGGGCGGAGCTCCCTTGTGGGATTTGGGGCAACGCCCCAACTGCTGCTCGTCAAACCCACTCAAAAAGAGAAGTCAACAAGGTGCAGGCAGCGAAGCGTCCCTGCCAGTAACTTTGCGCATCCGCAGATGCGCCCCCCAACTTGCTCTTTCCATCACCTCAACATTGTCGCGCCCATTGGCGCGACCAAGTAGCAGTTCTCTCCTATTATGTTAGCACATTGCGATACGCAGGGATTTCGCCTCTGCGGAGGCGACGAGGGGGCAATGAAAACAGACGAATGTCTGCGGTCGCCCCCTTGACCCCTTCGTTGTGCACTCCCATGTTTCTTGGTTTTCATTGTTGAAAGTGGAACGCGCCTGCGGGCGCTGCTTCGGGATCGTCCTCGCTAACTTTTTGTGCTGCTGAACTAACCTGCTTTGGGCATATCCACCACTTGGGCTGCGCACGGCAAAATCCCCCTCCCATCGGCAAAATTTTATCAAACCACTTGTCAAACGTATCCGAGTATGATAAAATTCTGTCAGAAAGAAACCATTTGCGCCAAGTGCGCACGGTTCACGAGAAGGGAGATTTTTTGATGATTCGTAAAGTGGTGGTAGCGGGCGGCGGTGTGCTGGGCAGCCAAATTGCTTTCCAGAGCGCATACTGCGGATTCGACGTAACCATCTGGCTGCGCAGTGAGGGCAGTATCGGGCGCACACAGCCCAAACTTGACCACCTGCATCAGGTGTACATCGACACCATCAACCTGATGGCAACGCCTGACGGTCAAACGCCCGCAAATTGGGCGAACGGTATCGCGGATTTCGACGGCTTCGACCCGAAAAAATGCCTTGAGAAGGTGGAGGCGGCGTACAAGAACACTCACCTCGAACTCGATATGGCGAAGGCGGTTGCAGACGCTGACCTCGTCATCGAGTCGATGGCGGAAAACGTGGAGGATAAAATCAGCTTCTACCAGAAGCTCGCGCCGCTGATGCCCGCAAAGACGGTGCTGGTGACAAACTCCTCCACCCTGCTGCCGTCGAAATTCGCCAAGTACACCGGGCGTCCCGACGAATACCTGTCGCTGCACTTCGCGAACTCCATTTGGAAGAACAACATTGCGGAAATTATGGCGCAAAGCAAGACCGACCCGAAGGTTTTCGACACGGTAATGCAGTTTGCCCACGACATCCGCATGATTGCGCTGCCCGTCCGCAAGGAAAAATCCGGCTATCTGCTCAACTCGATGCTTGTGCCGCTGCTGTTCTCGGCGATGGACTTGTACGTCAACGGCATTTCCGACCCGGAGAGCATCGACAAGGCATGGACGCTGGGCACAGGCGCGCCGAAGGGACCATTCCACATTCTGGACACCGTCGGGCTGACGACGGCACACAACATCGTCAAAATGTACCTGAAGATTCCGTCGTTCCTCGCGCCGTATAACTTCAAGGGCATGGACAAGATGCTGAAGGAGTACATTGACGCGGGCAAACTCGGACAGAGCAGCGGCGAAGGATTCTTCAAGTACGAATAATAAAGCTGATTCCGGCGCGGTATGCTCAAATTGTGCGGTATCCGCGCCGGATTTCCGCTTTTTGCGCGGATTTTTGCAGATTCCGAAAAAAGCGCTTGCCAAATGCGAGAAATTGTGCTATACTAAATAAGCTGTTCTATGGACAGCGTGTGGAGACGTATCGAAGCGGTCATAACGGGACTGACTCGAAATCAGTTGATCCGCAAGGGTCCGTGGGTTCGAATCCCACCGTCTCCGCCACATTCGGCTAAATGACAAGTGTGTTATTTAGCCGAATTTTTTATTGGGCTCGAATTTCATCCTATTTTCGTCTGCTCACGCCTCGGTGCATGTTCGTTTGGAAGCAGCCTCATTCTTCTTCCAATCCCAGTCCATGCAGCATTGCTTCTGCTGTGTTCTGCTTGGAAGCCGCATCAAGGTGTGCGTAGATGTTCGCCGTCGTGCTGAAATCGCTGTGTCCCAGCCACTCCTGAATCTGTTTGAGCGGCACATGGTTTGCAAGCAGCAAGCTCGCGCTGCTGTGCCGCAGGTCATGAAAGCGAATATGCCGCAGATGGTTTTGCTGAAGCGTCAGCTCAAACATCGCTGATACCCTGTTTGGATTCAGCAGATACCCCATCTCATTGATGCAGATATAGCCTTCATAATCCTTGCAATAGCAGTTGCCGCAAAGTCTGCGGTTCTCCGCCTGCCGAACCTGCAAATCAAGCAGATACTTCCGGATTGGCGCTGCAAGCGGCAGCGTCCGGCGGCTTGACTTCGTTTTCGTGGTATCGCGGGCGATGACCTCGTACTTCCCGTTCAGCCTGCACGCAATCACCGTGTGCTGAATCGTGATGGTGTTCTGCTGGAAGTCGATGGCATCCCAGCGCAGCCCAACGGCTTCGCTGCGCCGCAAACCGTAGAATGCCGCCAGCATGACCGGCGTTTCAATCAGCGTTCCCTTTACGCAGGCGAGAAGCTGGTTGATTTCATCCTTGTCATAGAAAGCAGGCTGGAAGCCGTTCTTGCGCGGTCGGTCTACCTTATCCGCTGGATTCACGGAAAGCTGGTCCGTCTTTACCGCATATTTCAGCGCCCGATGGATGAGGGCATGGTAGTGAATCACCGTGTTGGACTTTACCCGCGCCAGCTGTGCTGTGTAGAAGTCCTGAATGTCTTGGGCTGTCAATTCCGTGATGGTCACGCCTGTTTTGCGGAACCACGGAACGATGGTGCTTTTCATCATCCCGTCGTAAGAGCTGTACGTCGTAATCGCTATCGTGCTTTTCGCGATTTTCAGCCAGCGTTCCAGATAATCCGCAAACAGTTCGCCCTTCTCCACTGCCTCCGTATCTTCCGCCGGAAGCTGGAAGGTTTGGCGCTGTTCCATCAGGAACGCTTCCGCCTTCTTCTTGTTTCCACGGATTATCTTTGTCAGACAATTGACATATAGCACCATTGGCATAATCAATGCAGTTGTTCAAAAGCAGTGGATTATAGCCCATGAATAACAACTTCTTACTATATTGTATCCTGCTGTGATCTCAATGGTTATTGACGAAATCCTTTCAATGCATAAGAGAGACTACTATCTGCGCATTTACGTATATCATTATCAATATCATTAGCGTATTTTCTGAGTAATGTGAGGACCTCTGAAGTTGGATAGTAGCGGAGACAAGAGATCGCTGAGATACGAAGTTCTCGACAAATGAAATGATAGTTATGATAAGCTCTTAAATCGTCTGCCTCTTGTGAATTATCAAAATCAATAAATTCAAGTAGGCGCTCTAACAAACAAGGATATCTCCATGATGATATCATCTGCAAAGTTAATGGAAGCGCGTATGCATTTGATGGATCGCTGATTAGTTCAAGCAAGTCATTTGCCATGCGCTTTGATTTCAACCTCCAGAACGCATTATCGTAGAATTCTTCTTTGCCAAGGACATCCGAGGTAGTCGCCTTGCTTTGTAAATAATCCTTATATAGATGCAAAAGGAGATCACCACAGTTAGCAATGCGATCATACACTAGATGATGCAAGAGCTCCATCTTGGCGGATTCCGAAGAGAACAGCAGTATATACTTCGCAACAATTTCTCCACAACCATGGAGGTGTAAAGAAGCTAATTCTGCAAACGTGCTGATAGAAGTACCCAAAAGAACATTGATCTCATGTAGTAATGACGATAGAACCACCTGATCTTCTTCCGAAAGTGGCGAGTTATCAAGTTCCTCGTCTATTCGAAGGGATAAAAGAAACTTGGCTTTCTCCGCATTGTCCATATTGTCTGCCTCCTGATTACAGCTTTCTTACTACTTTCCACCCAGCATCAATTACAGTCTGCGCTACCAGCTGATCAGGCATGATGTCTTCAATCGGAACCAGCCCATCCTCGGTATAGCTCAGTATGCCGGCAACAAAGCAGTGTTTGCTGGTAATACCTCCAGTGATGAAACCGCCAATGGCACCGCCGAGGAAACCATCTGCAGCACCGTCAACAGCAGCTTCAAGAGCTCCGTCCCAGCTACCAGTTTCGATGCGACTCTGAATGGCACCGGTGATTGCGCCACCAATGGCACCAGAAACCGCGCCCTTTGCAGCACCAATGGCTGCGCCAGCAGCGAAACAGGCAACACCACAACAGCAGCACCAACAATCAGGGCTGCGCCAATCGCTACCTTAGATAGCCTGTGGGAATCCACTTGGTTTTCCGCTTGCCCTGTGCATCCTTGTAACTGAGAACGGCATAGAAATAGCCGTTCTTTTCTTGCAAATGTCCTGCGACCATAGCAACCTCCTTTTCGCGCCGCATGAACACCCGCTGGTGTTGGACAAGTACATCGTAGCACCGTTTCGAGCCTGATGCAAGTCTGTCGAGATTTTTTCTTGTTCTCTCACACCAGTTTCAAAAATTCTTCCATCGTTTCGGCAGACTTCTGTTTGGAAGCCGCATCAAGGTGCGCATGAAGTCGGATTTTCAGGTTTTGCTTGAACAGGCAAAGGCGGAAATGGAGAATATCCGCAGAGAGGAAGAACGGCAGAAAGCTGAAAAAGAAAGGCGTGATTTGCAGGCGGAGAACAAAATGCAGGATAGGGACAGGTCTGGATTTTTAAGGTGATGAAAAAATCACAGCACCCGTTAAAGTGCTGTGATTATGAACTGCTCGATAAATTGGAATTTTCAAATTAGTCTTTGCAAATAACCTTTGAACCTTCACCATCAATTACAATTCCCTGACGGTTGTTAATTGGGGATAGATTCAAATCCGAAAATTCAGTCATTATTTTCTCGGTAACTTTCTTAAATGGTGCTGTAAGATAATGTGGAAGAACATAGAAATCAATCAAATCAAGCCCTGCATCATCTTCTTGTGAGTAGTCCTCCGGCTTTTCATCCATTTGTTCAATATATTGGATAGTTGGAGCGCATATAATCGCACCTGCCGATTCACCGATCATCAGTTTTCCCTTTTTCAATTCCTTCTTCAATAGCTCATCCGTTCCCGTTTTACGGAGCTGGTCCATAAGGAAGAAAGAATTTCCACCAGTAAAATATATCACATCCGCATCTTCAAAAACAGACTGTATCGTTAAATAAGCCTCCGTTGAAATATCAATTTCAGTTACGGCTGCTCCCAGTTTATTGAATAGCTTTCGAGCCGAGCCGACATAACCGGTATAGCCTTCACGCAGCGAAGCTGTGGGAATAAATGCGACTTTCTTGTTATCAATTTCTTCTTTTATCAAACTTCCTACACTTGAAAAGTGCGAACATAAAAACAGTTTCATCCATATCCTCCTTAATAAATTCCGATTTGTCGATATCCCGTTACCATTTACTTCTTGTAGCAGATGATGAATACTTCTGCATCCCCATCTTCTCTGTCAAGTCTCCGAGGCTCTTATCAAACTGTGCTTTTGAGATTGCTCCCCGTTCAAGAAAGGCTTCCAACATTGCCTTCTGTTTGAGATAGAGTTGTACCCTTTTTTCTTCGGGAGATAAGCTCTCCCATTCGTTCTGTTCCATCATCTATGCCTCGTTTGCCCTGATATTCTCTGACAATAGTATATCACAGAATATGGATTTTTTCAATCCCTTTGTTCGGGACAAAACACGCTTTCGACTTTCACGCTCTCCACTTCCGCCTCGTGGAAAAGGACGCGACCGTCAAGTGCCGCGTCCTCTGCCATTGCTTTTGCTTCGGCTTCACAGTCCGCTTCAATTTCCACATAACCTGTTTCCACGATGCGGACTGCAATTCCGTATTTCATCGGCATTCCTCCTCTCTGTCGTCGTCCTGTTCCCTTTCCTGTCGGTCATTTTCCGGGCGGTTTTCTTTCGATTCGGAAGCGGTTTCATCGCCGTCCCTTTCACCGTCAACCAATTCGTTTTCCGGCTTGTCCATGTTGAGTTCTGCGTTGAGTTCATCAAGGCGTTTCAGCTTCTCCGTGAGTTCTTCCTCACGCGGAAACGGCGTTGCCACCTCCCGCTTGGCATTTTCAATCTGCTGTTTCAGCTCCGCAAGCCGCTCCTTACAGTGGCACTGCTTTGTAAAAAATGAGTCGATTGCATTATCCAAACGGGTAATAATACCGTTGGCGTCCTGTCCGAGCGTGACGCGATGCCCCAATTTCCCTCTGAGCATCATGAAAAACTCCCGACCGAATATGTCGAATCCGATTTCGGTCTTGAAACCTCTGTATTCCCCAAGCGGTCGGAGATCAGGATTGGTCATCTTCTTGCAGAATGCAAGGATTGCCTTGCCCGCTTCGGCTTTGACCGTGATTTCTTTGCCTTGCACGATCATGGGGGAAAAGCCCTTGTCGTCCTTATGCGTGTTTTCCTTAGCGATTTCAATATCTGCCCCATATCCCGCAATGCGTTCTTCCTCTTCGGAAACTTCTTTCGGAAAATCCTTGAACAGCTGATCCTCCAGCATATACCTCTCGGACAGATGGGCAGACTTTTGCAGTTTCAGTTTTGCCACATCCGCGTCAAGCTGCATCTTCTCCATAATCTTCGGATTTCCGCTTGCCAGAGCCTTGATCTCGGCATAAGAAAGTGCGGTTTCGTCTACATCCTCCGCCACACGAACAGGCGATTTTGATGTCATGATCTGTGAGATAAATTTTTGTTTGGATTCCAGCAATTGGTAGCAGTACGCATCGAAAGTGCCTTCTGTCACATAGCGGTAAATATCCACTTCGGGGTTGCTGTTGCCCTGTCGGATAATTCTTCCGCTTCGCTGCTCCAGATCGCTTGGGCGCCACGGTACATCTAAATCATGCAAGGCGATCAGCCGCTGCTGGACATTGGTTCCTGCCCCCATTTTGAAGGTAGAGCCGAGCAGAACCCGCACCTGCCCCGCGCGGACTTTGGCAAACAGTTCCTGCTTCTTCACATCGGTAT
>OJKC01000729.1_pt1 | contig 25288 bp, 27 predicted proteins | sample 1596401 | NCBI WGS metagenome assembly OJKC01 (sample SAMEA4350162, study PRJEB24818) | metagenome | biome: human; feature: gut; material: faeces | place: Denmark | collected 2013-09 | reverse complement strand
GTAATGTCTTCTAATCTTTCATTATATATTTTAGGATTCTTTTTAGTAAAATCTCTAAATATTTCATACTGTGAATTGTCATTTAATGTGTATTTTATTCTTCCAGAGAATTCACTACCTTCCCAAGGTTTGTACTTTTCGTAGTCTGATATTTCCCTTCCATCTTTTGTTTTTGATATTCCATAAAAACTATTAACAATGTAGCTTAATAACGTTGATTTTCCACTTTCATTTGCTCCATGTATAATATTTATTCCTTTATTTAAACTAATGTCTTTGTTTTTTATGTTACCATATGCATTTATTTTTAAATTATCTATTCTCAATAGATTCACCTCTTATTTAATATATCCATACCTATTTCAAATGCTTCCAACAGTTTTTGTTTTTCTTCTTCATTTGCTTGGTTAGTTTGGTCTAGTATTTGTTTTGCAAATAGTCCTTTTAGACTCACTTGTTTTGCTGTTTCTTCTATGTCATATTTTATTTGTGTTTGATTTCTTATTTTGATTATATTTTGTATATTTAATATATCTAATATTTTTGATTCGTCAAAGTCAAAGTTTCTTTTGCCTGTAAGTATTATTTTATAAAATTTATTTTCTTCTAAATTTTCTTCTCTTATTTTTTCTATTAGATCTTCTTCTGAATTTAATAAACTTATATCTATTTCTTTTTCTGCAAATGTTTTTTCTTTTACAGGAATAAACTTTAGCTTTAATTCTTTTTGTTCTGATATTTCTCCCTCTATTATTCCTCTTTCTCCAAGTTCATCAAATCCTAAAGACACTGTTGATCCAGGGTATACTATATTCTGATCTTTGTAGTCATTATAGCTTTTTTTATGAATGTGCCCTAGTGCAACATAATCAAAATCTAATTTTTTTAGTTCGCTAGTAGCGAACGGATTATATTTTATATATTCTTTCTCTCCGTCTAAACTGCTATGAGTTATAAAAATATTTATTTTATTTTTATCTTTTATCTCGATATCTTGTTTAGGTCTTTCCATCTGAAAATCGTTAAAACCATAACCATAAATATCCACTCCATCACATTCTACTCTTTCAATTTTGTTTGTAAATATATATACATTTTCATTCCATTTAAATTGCTGATAAAATGAGTTCTTTATGTTTGGATCATGGTTGCCTGGTGTTATAAATATTTTTGTATCTGGTATTTCTTTAAACAAATTATTTATATATTCTATTGTTGCTTTTTTTATGTATTCTTGCTCATATAAATCTCCCGCAATAAATAAATATGGAATATTATTTTGCTCAATATATTCCACTATTTGTTTCATTACATTTCTTTGTTCTAATCTTCTCTCTGTAGCTAGATTTCCTTTTCCAGCTAATGTTACAAATGGTGCATCAAAGTGCATGTCTGCCATATGTATAAATTTCATTTTATCACTCTCTTTTCTTATAAATTTATATCATAGTTTCTACTTCAAGTCAATAGTTTTTAGAACGTTTGTTTCCTATTAATAGAAATATTTTTATACTATCATAAAAAGTATTCAGTCCTGATATTTCCAAGTACATTACAAAAACCAGCATTTAAATGCTGGTTTGATTTAATTATTATTGTTATTATCTACTGGGCCAAACAGTTCATCAAATTTTGCTTCCAATTCTTTTTGCAAGTCTATTGAAAATAATTCTTCTTGTTGTGGTGTTTCTTCTTCCATTGGAAGTGTTGGTATTTCTTCAACTTGTTTTGGCGTTGCGCTTGCCATTGGTTCTTTTTGCTCAACTATTGAAGTTGGTTTTGAATCAGATTTTGGTTCTTCTTCAAATAAGTCGTCCAATGATTCTATTTTTAAATCTTGATTTTGTGTTTGTCCCTTGTTTTCTACATAAGGGTTCATTGGATTGAATTTTCTCCATTCTCCTCTTACTCCTGAGTCAAAGTTGTTATGGCTTATTGCATATTTTTGGAATTCTTTTATCATAGGTTTTCTAAAATAATAGAATTTCTTTGCCTTTATTGGTTTCAATCCTTTTTCAAAGATTATACATAAGTCATTATCCATTCTTCTTAACTCGTCTGGAGTCATTAAAGCTCTTCCCATTACCTGGTCAGATGTACTGTAACCTTGTTTATAGTAATTCTTATCTCTGTTTGTTGATTTTGTATCTCTTACTATTGTTGTTTCCCCTAATTGTTTAGAGAAATATTCTACTGTTTTAAATGAGTTACTTCCTAAGAATACATGAGTATCACAGTTACCCATGATTGTTTCATATGATTTCTCATATACTGCTTCTAACTGGTCTAGGTTTTGTAATATTACACTAAATGATATTCCTCTACTTCTACTTGTCGATATTTTTTTATCGAAGTCTGGTATTTGTCCAATGTTTGCAAACTCGTCTAGTATGAAGTATGTACGTGTTTTTAGCTTTCCGCCGTTTTCGTCTGCATAGTTGTATAGTTGTTGTATCATTTGCGCAAAGAATATTGTTAATAAGAAGTTATATGCCGTGTGTGTATCTGATGATATTACATATAATGCTGTCTTATGATTTGCTATATCTTCGAAATTTATTGTATTTGTTGATGTTACTTCTGCTATCTCTTTAGAATCAAATTTTCCTAGCTTAGATTGCAATGTACTTAGTATTGAGCTGTATGTTTTTTCTGATGCTATTTCGATAGATTTAAAGTTTGTTCTTGCTGGATGGTCAAATGGTAATTCGCTCATTAGTTCTGATAATAAACTAGTTCCATTATTGTTGTTTGCTGCCCTTACAAGTTCTGCACAAGATGCTAAGTTTCTTTCTTCTTCTGGTCTTGTTGCTATTAAGTAGTATATTAATGCTTTTAGTAACATTTCAGCGTTGTCGTCCCAGAATGGGTCTGAACTTTTTCCTTCTGCTTCTTGTCCTTTTACTATTGTGTGTGCAATAACGTCTACGTCTACTTCACTTGTTATATGCATTAATGGGTTATACCCGTCACTGTTAGCTGGATTTACTAAGTTTAGTACTTTTATGTCGTATCCATGCTCTTTTAAATATCCTGCTGTGTCATCATATAATTCGCCTTTTGGATCTGTAAATACGTATGAACCTAGCATTTGATATGCATTTGGTTTTGAATAGCAAGCCGATTTACCAGAACCTGAACCTCCGACTACTAGTACGTTTACGTTACCCATTTTGTCTAATGGTAAGTAATTATTTTCAGCTAATATAATACCTTTGTTTCTACTTAATATTTTGTATTGTTCTCCACCTTGGCTCCAATCACTTGAACCGCTTTCTACATCTTTAAATTTATTTTTTGATTTTGATCTAAATACTCCTATTAAGAAACATAGTGTAAATATGATCGTGAACCATAGTGTTGCTTTTCCAAAAGTTGGTATTATATTTGTTTGTAGTACTTTTGTTATTGATTTCAAGCTAGATATTTCGTTTATTATGTTTGCTATGAATTGGTCCATGTTTTTGCTTTCAGCTACTGTCACTGCTATAGGCGCAATTAATACTATTTCTAGAACTATCCAAAGTACTAGAAATAGTATTACAAACTTTTTATTTTCTCTAAATGCTCTCGCTAATTTATTTCCCATATATAATCACCTTTTCTTGTGTATTATCTTTCGTCTTGTTCTCTTTCTTGTACTAATTTTAATAGTACTGGGTTTTCTCCAACTATTTCATTTTCTTGTGCTAGTGGGTTATTAGCAACATTTATTGTATAAGCTACTTCTCCACCAATAATTTTATTTTCCTCATTAACTTTTAAGTCGCTTGTGTAATTGAATGAACCCCCATTTGTCGGTTCCTTGACCTCATTACTCATTTACCTATCCCCCTTAATTATTATCTTGTCTTATTTCAAACGCGAAATAAGATTTATATGGTTTTAACTTACATTTTCCTTTTACTTCATTTGTTTCTTTATCAAAATATAATATTGGTTTTATTTCTTCTGTTGTTTCTGGATCAATTATCGTTATTGGTCTTTGTAGATTTGGTGTGTAATTAATGTCTTTATATTCTGTTTCTTTTTCCGAATATAATGTATTGTATTTTGCTGGAGTTGGTTTTCTTGAAATTTTAACTTCGTCCTGGCTCAACACACCACTATTTACCACAACCTTGTCCTTTCCAAAAGACAAGATTATTAATTGATTGCCATTTTCTTGTGTTTTATCAACAAAGAATGTTTTTTTCCTATTCTCGCCAACTATTTCTTCTCTGCTTTTTAAGCGTTCTAACGTAAATCTTGGATCAGTATCATTTCTATTGATTTGATAGATTACTGTACTTACGTTTTGTGGGTCCATTATACTAAAATGTTTACCGTATATTTGGTCCATTTTGCACCTCTTTCTAATATGGTTTTTTTTCCATATTTTTTCTTTCGCATACTCTTATATTATACACCATTTATAAGAATATGTCAACATTTATGTTACCTTGTTTATATGTCTCTTGGGTTAAACTTTGATATTTTCTTTATTTCTTTGTACAGTTCTTTTTCTTTTTCAGAAATATTTTTTGATATCATGATTCTAACCCTAATTATGAACTTTCCTCTACCGCCTTTTGAATCCCTATACCCTTTGTCAGGTATTTGAATTTCTTCGTCTGTTTGAATTCCTTGTGGTATAAATACTCCTATTGTTTCATCGATTGCATCTACATTTATTTTTGTTCCCAACACAGCTTCCCATGGGCATATGTTTACAGTAGTATATATGTCTGAGCCAACAAGTTTATACTTCTTATCTTCCGACATATTGATCTTTATTAATAAATCCCCGTTTTTTCCTCCATTTTTTCCTGGTCTTCCTTGCCCCATAAGTTTGATTTTCTCGCCGTTTCTAATTCCTGCCGGTATTGTTACTTTGAAGGTTTTCATTTTTCCTTCTACTGTTCTTAAGGAAATAGATTTTGTTAGTCCAAAGAAGCCTTCTATTACAGAGATTTGAATTTCTGTTTCTACGTTTTCTCCTTGTTGAGGAGTTTTTTGTTTTCTTTTACTATTTTCCGAATCTTTTTCTTCTTTTTTAGTGTTTAGTCCAAATAGCACGCTTAGTAGTTCTTGGCGTGTAGTTTTTTGTTCCTTGTTTTGCTTTGCTTTGTTTTTGCGTCTTCCTATATGGGCATTCCACATTCTATCGTATTTTCTTTTTGTAGATTGATTTGTTAATGTTTTGTACGCTTCATTTATATCTTTGAATCGCTCTTCCGCATTTTTATTGCCTACGTTTACATCTGGATGGTATTTTTTTGCTTGTTCTCTGTAAGCTGTCTTTATATCGTCTATTGTTGCTTTTGGCGATTCTAGTCCTAGTATTTTGTAATAGTCCTTGAAAATCATTTGACATCCTCCAATATCATGGTGTTTGTATTATATCACATTCTTTTTTGTATTGGAATACAAAAGCTAGATTTTTGTAAAAAATCTAGCCCCATTTTTATCTATTTAGATTCTTGAGTATTAAGTAGTTTCTTGTGTCAACTTCTTTTTCTATTAATTTACCTTTTTCTACTAGTGATTTGATGCTTGCATCTATTATATATAGTACTGTTTTGTCTAGGTCGTTCTGTGCAAGCTCTCTTTCATATTCCAAGTCATAGCCCTCTGACTTTCTGTTCATTTCTATTTTGTCTGATACATATACTATTTTCGCTAATGTGTCCATTTCCGGGCTTGTTGTTGTATGGTATTTTATTGCATTTTGTATTTGCTCATCTAGTCCATATTTCTTTTTAGCAATATCTGCTCCTATTTTACCGTGTAGTATTTGATAGCTTATTTTTTCTATTTCTGTTATTTCTATATTGTTTTCTTTTACATATTTAAACATTTCTTCTTTTGTCATTTCTTTTGCAATGTCGTGAAGAAGTCCTGCTATTTGCGCTTTTTGCACATCTACTCCATATGTTTGTGCAAGTTTTGCACACATTTCCATTACTCCGATCGAGTGGATGTATCTTCTCTCAGATAGAGTTTCTTTTAAGTCTTTTTTTATTGTGTCTATTAGTTCCAAATTATTATTTCCTTTCTATAAAGCTTTTACTATTTCTTCGAAGTTCATGTAATGAGAGGCTTTTACAAGTACTATGTCATTAACTGCAAGTATTTTCTTTATTTTGTCAATGGCGTCTTTTAATTCATCAAATGAATAAATCTTTTCTAATCCGTTTGCTTTTGCCGCTTCTGCTATTTGTTTTGCTTCTGTTCCGACAGTTATCAATATGTCCACATTGTCTTCTGCTGCCACTTTTCCAACTTTTTGATGTAATTCTGCTGCGTATTCTCCTAGCTCTCCCATATCTCCTAATACTGCTATTTTTCTTCCACCTTGCATTTTGCTTAAGCAATCTAATGCTGCTTTCATAGAATCATAGTTTGCATTGTAGCAATCGTTTATTACTGTATAACCATATTCTGATTTTTGTATATCTAGTCTCATTGCTGATAGCTCAAATTCTTTTATTCCTTTTGCTATGTCTTGTTCTGATACTCCTAAAAGCTTTCCAACGCAAACGGCTGATAGACTATTGTAAACAAAGGCTTCTCCTTTTACAGGCACTTCGATTTCTTCATTATGATTTACTTTGTATTTGCTTCCCGCTTCTGTATATTCTATGTCTGTTGCCATGTAATTACTTGGATTTTCTATTCCATATGTGATTACCTTATAATGGTCGTTTTCCGATTGCCATTTATGTAGTAAGTCATTGTCATTGTTTATGATGACTGTTCCTTCTTTTTGAAGTCCTTCTAGTATTTCTAGTTTTGCTTTTAATATATTTTCTCTTGAGCCTAGATTTCCTATATGCGCAGTTCCTACATTTGTGATTACTGCAACTGTTGGCTGTGCAATGTTTGTTAAATAGCTTAGTTCTCCAAAATGGTTCATTCCCATTTCTACAACTAGCGCTTCATGGTCTTTTAATCTTAGCAATGTGAATGGCATACCTATATGGTTGTTTAGATTGCCTTGTGTTTTGAGTGTATGGTATTTTTGCGATACCACACTATATATGATGTCTTTTGTGCTTGTTTTTCCAACACTTCCAGTTATTGCTATTACTGGTATATGATATTTTTCTCTTTTAAATTTTGCGATTTGGCCTATTGCTTTTACTGTGTCTTCTACTTGTATTATGAATTTTCCTGGCATGCGTTTTATTTCTAGTCCTTCTATTTTGTTGATTATACAACCTTTTGCTCCTGCTTTTAGCGCGTCTTCATAGAATTTGCCACCGTCAAATTTGTCGCCTTTAAATCCCACAAATATGTCGTCCTGATTTATTTCTTTAGTATTTCTAGAGAAGTTTTCGCATATTTCATTTTCATCTCCATATATCAACTTTCCCTTTGTAATGTCTATTATATCTTTTACAGTTATTTTTGTGTTCATAATCTGCCCTCCAACTTTTTTATTATTATATTCCTACTGTAAAAATTTTGCAATAAAATTGGAGAATAAAATCAAGAGAGGTTTACCCTCTCTTTGTTATTTGTTTGTTGTTCTGTTTGCCATTTCTATTGCTTTTGATACCATGTTACCACAAGTTTTTGATGGTACATTTCCCCAGCTTCCGTCTTGTTTTACTTGTTCATATACTCCCAATTCTTTTGCAATTTCTTCTTTTAAATTTTCAGACATTAATTTTCTTTTTGTCATTTTTCTGTCCTCCTATAAATTTAATTGTTATTATTTTTTGCTTTTTTTATTTTTTAATTCTAGAAGTTTATTGCATTAATGTGTTAATGTTCCATCTGGCGTGTTTACAATTACTAATATGTCTTCCTCTTTTCCCGTTTGAGCATTTATATAAACTAAAAATTCATTATCTTCTACTTTTCCTTTGAATTCCCAACATAATATTTCTGTTTTCCATTTTGTTGGAATTATTGCCAAATTTTCACTTTGTATTTCTAATTGTTTGTTTAAGACTTTTTTTGCTTCTTCTTTTGTAATTAAGTTTGTTGCTATGTCTCTTGTATGATGAGAGTTTAGATATCCTGTTGTTTCTATTCCAAGCACGCTTCCATCATCTAACGCTACTTTTAATTTTATTAAGTCTGGATATATTACTACTTTTTCGCCATTTTGAGCTGTTTGAGAATATGCGTAGTTAATTGTAACAACTCCATTTTGTTTTAGATAATAAGTTTCTTTCATATCTTTGTAGCCATGCGCATCTAAGAATTGTTTTCCTATTTCGTCTGCTTTTTCTTGTGATATCGTCTCTGCATTTACAGTTTTGTTATAGTTTGCGAATATTACATGTCCACCCTTTTTTGCTATTGATATTGTTGCCGTGATGTCTGACTCTTTCATTTTCACCGAGAAGTCAAATGATGGTATTTCTGCATTCTCCGAATATCCATTTGAGTTAATGTTTTCTATCTTGTCTTCTCCGTAAAATTCTTTTACTATATTCTTAGCCTTTTCTTCGTCAATATCATCCCCTGTTAGTCCTTTCTTTTCTACTGATGTCATGTGTTCCGAAAATGCTCCATCATATATAAGTCCCGAATACTCGTGGAAATTTTCTTCAAGGCTTGAAAAGCTATCTTGCGAGATGTTTGTAACTTGTGTTGCAAATACATTGTTACCTTTTCTAGTTAGTTCTCCCCATTTTATTCTTCCCTCATTCAAGTCTGCTGATAGCTGATTTAATGAATTTTCTAATTCTACACTATATGTGTGTAATTCCTTTATGTTGTCAAAATCTTCTTGTGTTAGGTTCTCTCCCTTTATATTTTTTCTAGACAACGCGTAGCTGTAATCGCTTACTTGGTTTAAAAATTTTGAAGTTTTTTCAAGTTCATTACTGCTTATTGGTAATTGCGATAAATATGTTTGTGCAATTCCCGCTTCTCTCCATACGTTTGTTAATGTCTCTGCTCCATGCTCCGGAGTTGTTGATATTAGTGCTTTTGCCAAGTATGTTTCAACATTTTGCACATAATCAACTAGCTCAAAAAATGACATGTTATAATTATTTTCTGCCGCTATCATGTATTTACGATTTTGTTGGTATGCATAGTACCCTATTGCCCCTATAATTGCAACTGCTAATATTATTGCAATTATTATTATTGATTTTTTATTGTCTTTCAAAATAAATCCCTCCATTATTTACAAAATCTGTGTTTCCCTATTGTTTTGATGTGTGGTCTTGACCAAATCCACTTGTTTGTTGCTGTGTTCGGATTAAAGTAATATATTGCTCCTCCTGTGGGGTCCCATCCGTTTAATGCATCTCGCGCCGCTTTTACTACTGTCGATTCATCTTCTAGAGCTACGTTTATTTGTCCATCAGATACTGCTGTAAATGCTCCTGGCTGATATATGACTCCTGATATTGTGTTTGGGAAGTTAGGCGCTTTTACTCTGTTTAATATTACCGCTCCAACTGCTACTTGTCCCTCATATGGTTCTCCTCTTGCTTCTCCGTTTATCGCTCTTGCTAGTAATTGTACATCTGACGTTGTTCCAGAGTCGCTTGCTGCCACTGATTTTTCTGCAAATAGATTTTCAGAAATTAATTTTCCTATTAAAATTATCCCTAGAATTGCGAATATCAAAAGAATCGTTTTGGCTATCTTTTTCATTTTGTTCTCCTTTCGAAATGCATGTTTTTTATATTATTGGTAAGTTTTCTAAATTTATTCATTTTGCTTTTATTTTTTTTCATATTATGATATAATCTTTTTAATACATTTTTAGAAAGGAACGAATTTTTAAATGAAAAAAATTTTGTTATTTTATGCATCTTTTGGTGGTGGTCATTTATCTGCCGCAAATTCAATAAAACAATGTATTGACGAAAATTTTCACGATTGCGAAACTAAATTAGTTGATTGTATGTTATATGTTAATAAACCAATAAATGCTATCTCTACAACAGCTTATAAAGAAATGGCTAAACGTTTTCCATGGGTTTGGGGAGATCTTTATAATCACTCAAGTAAAGGTCCTCTTGCTAGAATTAGCTCAACGTCGAACAATCTAATGGCAAAAAAGTTATTGAAATTACTTAAAGAATATCAGCCAGATATTATAATTTCTACTCATCCTTTTGCTAGTCAAATGGTAAGTTATCTTAAAAGAAAGGCTTTGATTGATTGCAAACTTGCAACAATTTTGACGGATTTTGCCCCTCATGAGCAATGGCTAGTTGGGGCTGACTATGTAGATTATTTCTTTGTTTCTCACGAAAAATTAAAACAAGAATTAATTAATACAGGAATTAGTGCTGACAAAGTTTTTGCTACTGGAATTCCTTTGTCTTATAGATTTTTATTACATTATAATAAAGAAGAAATTAAGCATTCTTTTGGGCTCGACCCAGATAAAAAAGTTATTTTGTTCTTTGGCGGAGGAGCTTTTGGATTAGGACGCGACGTAACAATAAAGATTTTATCTGCATTTATTCATAATATTGGGAATTATCAAATTGTAGCCATTTCCGGAAAAAACGAAAAAATGAGAGAAGAATTTAATTCTTTAGTAGAGCAGGAGCATGCAGAAGATTTCGTAACCGTTCTTTCTTACACAAATCAGGTTCCAGAGCTTATGAGTATTTCAGATTTGGTTGTCACAAAACCTGGTGGGCTGACTTCCACAGAAAGCTTGTCTTCAGCTTTACCAATGGTTTTAATTAATCCTATTCCTGGTCAAGAAGAAGAAAACGCTGAATTTTTAGAGAGTTCTGGTGTAGCAGTTTGGCTTAAAAAGGATAGCGATTTTGAAAGTATTATTGCCGAGTTGTTGTCAGATAAGTCAAAGCTTCGTCAAATGAAGCTTAACACCAAGCTTTTGGCGAAAAAGCATTCCACAAAAGATATTTGCGACATTATTCTTAAAGATACCAAAATAGCTGATGTAAGATAATTTACATCAGCTTCTTTTTTGCAAATTTCATCTAGGTTATTAACAATAGAACTTCACTTCATCTGTAACATTAAACTTCTTCCATTGTGCTATTATAAAGAAGTAATTTGATGTTACTACATCCATCAATGCGTTTAAATCCTTGCTTGGAATTCTACTATTATTATTTGCTAATACACATCCTCCACTTTTAGTAAGCCATATTTTTGTAGAATTTTGCGTTGGCTTTCCTTTAGAAATATGTATATGAATAGGCTCATTGTTTTCATTAGCCCAAAAATATATTTTATATCCAAAAATTTCAATTATACTAGGCAATTTTTATTCCTCCTTCTCTTGACCATTTGTAAAAGTAAGGAGCACCCTGTTCTACCACTTTCTTGAACAATTCAATTTCTTCTTGTGTATAATTGCCCTCTTTGTATACTATATTATAGCTTGGCAATTCAAATCTCACACTATCAAAGCCATTCTCTGTTGGCCTTTCAAAATGTATATATATAACTTCTTCATCTTTTTCATTTTTCGTTATCTCTGAAAATACTACTGTTGTTTCATCCGCATATTTGCAAAATGGATACATCATCTTTATCACTCTCCTCCAACTGTTTTTAGTATACCACAAGTTGCCATGTTTTTCCATACTTTAATAAAAAAATAGCTAGTTTTCTAGCTATTATAATTGTACTCTTCCTTCTAGAGCTCTGCTTAGAGTTACTTCATCTGTGTACTCTAAGTCGCCTCCAACTGGAATTCCGTGTGCTATTCTTGTTACTTTTACTCCTAGCGGTTTTACTAATTTTGAAATATACATTGCCGTTGCTTCACCCTCTACTCGTGGGTTTGTTGCAAGTATTACTTCTTTAACTTTTCCGTCCATTAGTCTTGCTAGTAGTTCTTTAATTTTAATATCATCCGGTCCAATTCCATTCATTGGAGAAATCGAACCGTGTAGAACATGATATACTCCTTTAAATTCGTGAGTTTTTTCCATTGCTACAACATCTCTAACATCTTCTACAACACATATAACAGATTCGTCTCTTGCTTTATTACTGCATATTGGACATATTTCACTGTCTGAAATGTTGTAACATTTTGAACAATATTTTAAGTTTTTCTTTGCATTTTGTATGTTTGAAATAAATTCGTTTGTTTCCTCTTCACTTGCATTTAATATGTAGAATGCTAGCCTAGCAGCTGTTTTATTGCCTATACTTGGCAATTTTTCAAAGCTTTCTATTAATTTTTCTATTGATGGTGAATAATATGACATATATTGCTCCTACTACATTAATCCTGGTATGTTGTATTTTCCAAGTGATGCTGCTTGAGCGTCATCTACTTGTTTTAGTGCGTTGTTTACGCAAGTTGTAATTAAATCTTCTAACATTTCTACATCCTCTGGATCAAGTACTTCTGGTTTTATTTTTAATTCTTTTATTTCTTTTTTTCCTGAAACTTTTACCTTTACAGCTTCTCCACCTGCTGAAGCTTCAAATTCTTTTTCTGCTAATTCTTCTTGTGATTTTTCCATATCTGATTGCATTTTTTTAGCTTCTTTCATTAATTGATTTAGATTCATTCCTCCAAATCCACCCATTCCTGGGAATCCTCCTCTTTTTGACATTTTAAATTCCTCCTTGTTATTCTATTATATTTATTGGTGCATCAATGCCTTTAGCAATATTACTAAATTTATCTGATGATGATGCAATTGTGTCATTATTGTCTAATAGTACAACCCTCATTGGTTGCGCCATTTCTATTGATACTTGCCTTACTATTTCGTTCATATTTTCTGGACGCTCTAGTATTGTTTTTCCAAAAGGTGTTATTCCTCTTTCAAATTTGATTCCAACAGTCATATCATTTATTTTGTTGGCTGTTGAGTTTAATAAATTTGTATAAAGTGAAATTTTTCCTGCTTGTTTAATTTGATCTACTATCTTTGGCCAATTCTCCACTGGTTCACCTAGCTTAACTGTATCTATTTTTTTTATTTCTGGTTTAAATTCTAATTTTGGTTGATTTACAGTCTTGTTTTCCACATTTTGTACAGAATTGTTGACAACTGTTTTTGTGTTTTTCATTAATGTTAATTCTTTTTCCAGCCTATTCATTTTATATTGCAAATCTTCTATTTCTTTAGAATTTATTGTTGGTGTTCCACTTGTAGCTTGTGTGGTAGATGTTTCGTTACAAAGTTTTATTATTGCAACTTGAAACATTATTAGCTTCTGTGATGACCATTTTATATCATTTTCTAAGTTTGATAATTCAAAGATAATTGATACTAATCTGTCTTTTTCTGTGCTATCTGCTAATTCTTTGATTTTTGCTTTTTCATCTTCATTGTATATTTCTAGCTTGTTATTTACTTTATATACCAAAATATCTTTTACATATTTTATTATTTCCCATAGGAAGTTTGTTATATCTTTTCCTTCTGCTATTATTTCATCTATTGATTGAAGTGCTGTCTGAGTATCTTTTTCTAATATACTTTTTACTATTTTATTTACACTCTCTGTTTTTGGAATCCCTACTAATTCTTTAACTACGCTATCTGTAATTGTTCCTTCTTCTTGCAAGCATCTTTCCAAAATACTTAAAGCATCTCTCATTGCACCTTCTGCAAGCACAGCTATTAATTGTTTTGCTTCGTCTGTAATATCTATTTTGCTTTCTTTGCAAACGAAGTTTAATCTTTTTTCTATGTCTGCATTTGATATTTTTTTGAAGTCAAATCTTTGACATCTCGAAAGTATTGTTGCAGGTAGCTTTTGTGGTTCTGTTGTTGCTAGTATGAATTTAACGTGTGCAGGTGGCTCTTCCAATGTTTTTAGCAAAGCATTAAAAGCTCCTGTAGAAAGCATATGTACCTCATCAATGATATATACTCTATATTTTGCTACTGTTGGTAAAAAGTTTACTTCATCCCTTATAGCTCTAACATCTTCTACGCTATTGTTTGATGCAGCATCCATCTCTACTATATCTGTTAATGAACCATCTAATGCCGCTTTGCATATTTCACATTCGTTGCAAGGCTCTCCATCTTTAGGATTTAAACAGTTTACTGCTCTTGCTAAAATTTTAGCAGCAGATGTTTTTCCTGTTCCTCTACCTCCATTAAATAAATACGCGTGTCCGATTCTTCCATTAATAATCTCGTTTTTTAATGTTCTGACAATATGTTCTTGCCCAACTATTTCATCAAAAGTTAGTGGTCTAAATTTTCTATATAAAGCCGTATATTCCAACTTTTTCACCCCACTATTTATATTTTAAAAAAGTATGAGCTTCTAACTTCTCTATGGAGAGCATCCCACATAGAGGAGTTCTGTTTATTGCTGCTTCCTTCCGGACCTGACAAGATTCGCAGTTCTCTATCGAGATACTTTCCATACAAAAGTTAGATATATCTCATACCTTTTGCATTATATACTATTTTTATTATTTTATCAAGATATTTGCTTGAATATGTTATTATTTTCTCGTTTAAATACAATATCTTTCATATCTGTTATTTCGTAACTTGCTTTTCCTTCTTCGCAGATGTCTCCATATGGCAAGTCTAGGTCAATTTTGGCTTTATAATTTATTTTGTCTATTTTTATTACTAAATCAAATGACACTCTAAATTTTATTTCTTCTAGTGTTGCACCTGTTTTTGTTATTAGCTTTCCATCATGAACTATCTCTTCATCAGTGTCTGACACTAGTTTTGCAATATCTGTATTTGAAATTCTTATCGCAGCAGAGCCACCTTTGTTCCCTATTTCTAATGTTTTTAAATTGCTTGCCTTACCACCTACATATTCTAATTTGTCTTCTATTATATATGATTCGTCTTCCGTAAATGTTCTGCCTTCTGTACTGCTTGGCATTATTGCTTTTACTGTTCCTTTGGCAGGACTTTTGGTTACTTGTATATTTTTTATTGTTACTGAATCTATTATTTTATTTTTTGCATATTCTCCATTTTCATCTATAAAAAAATATATGTCATTGTTTTGGTTTATTTTTAAGTTCCATTTTGCGGTTTCTTCTGTGTTTTCTTGATTTTGCACTCCTTCTGCTGTGCTTATTACTGTAATTTTTGAAAGCTTGTATGGCATGTTTTTTTCGCCTTCTATTTGATATTGTAGAACTATAATAAATACTATGCCAATTATTATTGATAAAACTGCTATGGCTATGCTCATCTTTATTTTATCTTTCATATTTGTATTCATCTTTCCTCCACTATATAGATTGTGCGTCTGTTTTGGCGGAGATGGTGGGATTCGAACCCACGGGCCAGCTTTCACTGGCTAACTGATTTCGAGTCAGCCTCGTTATGACCACTTCGATACATCTCCTTGTATATTCTATTCACATATTATACCAAAAGAATTGAAAATGTCAAATTTATGTTTTAGTAGATTTTGCTTTTTCTTTGTGCTATAATTGTAATTATCAAATTTGAGGAGGACGTTATGAGAGTTGTTATTCAAAGAGTTAAAAATGCAAGTGTTGAAATTGATGGTAATGTTAATGGAAAAATAAATACAGGTTTTTTAGTTTTGCTAGGAATTGCTTCCACAGATACTAAACAAGATGTGGATTATTTAGTAAAAAAAGTTGTAAATTTAAGAGTTTTTTCGGATGAAAATGATAAGATGAATTTATCTTTAAAAGATGTTAATGGAGAGCTTTTAGTTATTTCGCAGTTTACTCTATATGGTAATTGTAGAGAAGGGAATCGTCCTTCTTTTATAGAAGCTGCTAGGCCAGATGTTGCTGTTCCTTTATACGAGTACTTTGTAGAGGAATGCAAAAAACAAATTTCTGTTGTTGAAACTGGAGTTTTTGGAACAGATATGAAGGTTTCTCTTTTAAATGATGGTCCTGTTACTATTATAATTGAATCAAAGAAATAAAACACATAAAGCTGAACCCAAAATGTTAATTTGTCTAACATTTTGGGTTCAGTAAATTTATATATGGTTTTTGTTGTTGATTATTAGAACCGCCGTAATTTTAATACTGTTTCCGCTTTTTAATACACTTCCCACTTTACCTTTGCTTTTCCTTGCCATGCACCTTCATCATTTATTAATATAAAATTGTATTCGCCTATACCGCCATCTATTAAATCTTGCATATGTTTTCCTCTAATATAGCTAATGTTTTCTTCTGTGTCTGTTTGTATCCTCATAGAAATGTCGATTGCCTTCTCATTGGTAATAATATACGCTTTTGAAAACTCCACTAGTTCATTGGTTTGTTTGTTTAACAATGTTATTACATACTCACTAGGAGAATTAGTTACTTCATACTTATCTTTTAATGATTCATCAATATTATTTACTCTAATATTTTTAGTATATGTTTTTCCTGTTAATACATCTTGTATTTTGAATGTGTATGTGCCATTTTCTGTGGCTATATATGTGTTAGATGTTTCATTGTCTGGGTTTGTTACAGTATAACCTTCTATCATGTTAGTATCCTCATTAACGAGTACTTCCATCATTCCCATAGCTTTGTCTATTCCACCAGTTGATTCCACACTATTCCAGAAAGCCGTTTCTGTCGCTTCTTCAATATTGTTCTTATTCTTTAACCAGTCTAATACATCTTGAAATGTTGTACAATTTGCTGATGGATCTGCTTTATTCACGAGCTTTATATACGCATATTTAATTATTTCTTTCTTTTCTTCTTCACTTAGTGAATTTATAAAATTATTAAGCTCTTCATTTCCATTACTCATATCTATATTAGGCATTGTCATTCCTTCCACAGAATCCACTTTTAATACAACTGCGCCTGTTTTTTCTGTTTCTGGTGCTTTGCTGATGTTTATTGTTACACTACTGTAACTTATTTCTTTTATTATAGTTCCATCTTTTTTCTTTATTGTGATTAGTTCTTGGTCTCTATCTATTTCATCTTCTGTTAATAGCTTTCTAGAAATTAGGTTTGCTAGCATTGTATCTGCATTTTCTTGCGCTTGGTTTGATTCTTTGTTTATGAAGTTGTGTTGTTTCCACATTCCTACTTCATCTTCTATTTGTGATACTCTTGTTTCTGTTCTTGCATCTTTTGATTTTGCAATTATTCCGTTTTCATCCAGTAGCAAGCTTATTGTTACTCCTGCTAATATTAAAAGTACAACTATTGTTACTACTAATGCGATTAGGGTTATTCCCTTTTTGTTTTTCAACATGCTTTTTCCTCCTAAGTTTTTTGATTTTTAGTTTCACTTGTACATATTTATTGTTCTCGTTTTTTTGTGATTTTATTATAAAACATTTTGTTCTATCTTTCAACCACTATTTGATTTTTTTATTAAATATGTTATTCAATAAAAAATCTTAGAAGTGCAATTCGCTTACCTTCTAAGATTTTCTCGTTTTATACTATTTTATACTTTTATAATTCTTTGTTTTAGCCTATTGACTTTTTCCTTACAGTTATGCTATATATAAGATTAGTTAGTTTTAATTAAATAACATATTCAATTAAAAACTCTGGCTTAAAAGTTTTGCTTTTAAGTATTTTTGTTTTTGTAATATTATTCACTCTCTATAATATATTTTTATAGAGGTGAATTTTGTGTTTATTAAGTCTGTCAAGTTAAATCTTCTGAAAAGATTTCTGCTTTTTTCATTTATTATTTTTATGTCACTACTTCTTGTTTATTTTGGATTTAGTAATACCATAAAGCCTTCTGTTAATGATATTGAGGAGAACTCTTTAACCGATTTTGCAAATGTTAATGTAGAAGATATTGCAAAAGATTCCGAAAAATCTTCTAATAGTTATATTAAATGGGTTGAGTTCAATGGTTCTGCTACTTTACTTAGGAAATTATCTGATTTAGATATTTCTTCACATTCTCAAGATAGCACTATTAAACTAAATTGGATTGAGCTTATGTCTTATTTAGGATGCAAGTACGGTGGTAATTTAAAATTGTTTAAACAATCCGATTTGGATAAATTAGTATCTGAGCTTAATTCAGGCAAAACCATGGAAGAATTGACTTCTAATATGAAATTATATAATTATTTTTATCAAAGTTATGATGCTATTTTTCATGAATTTATTGGTGAGTATGAAGTCGAGACAAGTGATAGTTCTGGAAATAAATCTTATACTAAAAAATATGGTTTAAAAGCCTTTTTGCCTATTGCCAAAAATTATAGTTTCAGCCATTATAAGGATTTTGGCAGTGCTAGGTCTTATGGTTATAAAAGAGTCCATTTAGGGAATGACCTTCTTGGAAGTATTGGCACTCCGGTCATTGCCGTAGAGTCCGGCTATGTTGAATCTTTGGGTTGGAATCAGTATGGCGGATGGCGTGTCGGTATTAGAAGTTTTGATAAGAAACGATATTACTACTATGCTCATCTTAGAAAGGATCATCCTTATGCCAAAGATTTAGCAGAAGGTCAAATTGTATCTGCTGGAGATGTTATCGGCTATCTTGGTATGACAGGTTATAGTGCAAAAGAAAATGTAAATAACATTAATATTCCTCACTTACATTTTGGAATGCAGTTAATTTTTAATGAAGTTCAAAAGGAAGGTTATAATCAAATTTGGATTGATGTGTATGAGATAATAGAATTTTTGAGAAAGAACACGTCTTCTGTTTATATGGCTTATGATGACACAAAGGATTTTGAAAGAAGATTTGAAATTATGCCAGTTGAATAAATTTGCTTTTTTGTAACATTTACGGTATAATTTAGATTATGAAAACGTTAATTATAGATAATAAAAATAATGGTAAAAAATTGAATAGTGTGTTGTTAAAGGAGTTTCCAAATTTAAGCATTAATTCTATTTATAAAGCTCTTAGAAAGAAGGATATTAGAGTGAACAATGTTAGAATTAATGAAAATGTGACTCTTTATTCGGGAGATACAGTCTCTGTCTATATTTCTGATGATGCTTTGTTTGGCAAAGTTTGCATAGACACGGTTTATGAAGACGATAATATTTTAGTTGTAAATAAGCCTATCGGATTAGAAGTGACTGGGCCAAATTCTTTAACTTCATTTTTAAGCAAAATGTACGGTTTTGAATTTTTCCCTTGCCATAGATTAGATAGAAATACCACTGGCTTGACAATCTTCGCCAAAAACTCACAAGCTTTAGACATCATGCTTAAAAAGTTTAAAAATCATGAAATTGAGAAGCATTATGTTTGTAGGGTTTATGGTATTCCAAAGGAGCGTCACAAAATATTAAATGCATATTTATTTAAGGATACAAAAAAGTCGCTTGTATATATTAGCGACAGTCCAAAGAAAGGTTATTTAAGTATCACAACCGAATACTCCCTTATCTCTTCTGATAAGAAAACCAACTCTAGTATTTTGGATGTTGTATTGCACACGGGCAGGACTCACCAAATAAGAGCTCATTTGGCTCATATCGGATTGCCTATAATAGGAGATGGAAAATATGGTATTAACGAAGTTAATAAAGATTTTGGTTGCAAGACCCAGAATTTAGTTAGTTATTTTTTAAAGTTTAATTTTGTTTCTGACTCAGAATTTTTAGATTACTTGTCTGGAAAAGAGATAAAACTTGATTTGTCGAAAATAAATTTTTAGCCAAGATTGTTTATCTTGGCTAATTTTTTAAAACAAGTTTATGATTTTTAATGATTGTTTGTCTTGGATATGGTATAGAATGTAAATACAATTTTCAAGTTCTGGTACTCCTTGGCTATAGTCTTCCATTTCCAAATACCCTTTCATAAGTGTCAATGATGTATTTACTTTTTCTAATTCATCATGTTCTATATAAAAAGCTAAATTTCTATTCATCTTTCTCCATTCTTGTTGCATTCTTTCTATTTTATTTGCTAATTCTTCCTTGTCTGTTTCCTCCTCTTTTTCTAATCTTCTTGCATATTCGTCTATCTCACTCAGTTTTATATCCATTTCTTTTACGCAACTTTTTGTGTAGTTTTGCGTTAGCACATGTGCAGCAATTATTATCACAATAATTATCAATACAATTATTATTTCTTTCTGCATTTTCCCTCCTCTGACTAAAAATTGCCATCTGTTTTTTTATTTTCTTTTAGTTCTTTTTTGCTAAGTTTCTTTTGGCAATAGAAATCACCTTTTGCGTTTACTGTTACTATCAAAGCTTCTTCTGGCATCATTTGAAATTTGTTTGTTTGTTTTTTTAGCCATTCATAATTCTTGCCAATTTGTTGTAAATTCTTTGTCATTACTTTTCCGTCTATTACAAGGTTATATGCCATTCCTTCAAATTCTGGCATAATATCAAAGTCCTCTGGTGTTGCAGCTCTTTTGTTCGGCTTTTGCACTACTGATATATCTCCACTAGTCTCAAGTATTGCATACTCAACATCTCCAATATTCATAACATTATTGCTTCTTAACTTTTCTTCTAGTTCATTTAAAGTAAATCTTTCTTTTTTTAATTTTTCTTCGTCGATTTTTCCCTTGCATATTAATATTGTTGGTTTACCACAGATTAATTCTCTCATTCTACTACTCTTTAAGTTTAGGACCGAAATAATCAAATGCATCAATAAAAGTCCTAGTATTGGTATTATTCCATTTGATATGGGTATTCCTATTTCTGTCATTGGAATTGATGCCAGGTCTGCTATCATTATTGATATTGCGAGTTCGAACGGTTGCATCTGTCCAATTTCTCTTTTTCCCATTAATCTCATTACTATTAATACAATTATATAAATTACAATCGATCTAATAAAAGTTGCTAACATATAAAAAACTTCCCAACATTTTTTATTTATTTTTAGCTTTTATATTTTATTTATTCATTTTTTGAATGAATAAATTTATTTTTTTTGCAAATAATATGATTAAATTACATTATGGGGAGGTTTTTTTATGGATAACAATAATATTAACACAAGAAGTTCTGCTCGTCCTAATACTTTTGGTCAAGTTATTTTAAGATTTGTAACTTCTGCAATTATTCTTGCAATAACAGCCTTTTTTACACCAGGTTTTACAATAAGTAATGTTTGGGCTTTAGCCTTAGCGGCAGTTGTTCTAACTGTAGTAGACTACCTACTAGCAACCTTTACTGGCTTACATGCTAGTGCATTCGGAAAAGGATTTGTAGGATTCATTTTAGCAGTAGCTGTTTTATATGTAACACAGTATTTTGTTGCTGGATATTCAATTTCTTGGATTGCAGCTATAATTGGTGCTTTAATCTATGGTGTTGTAGATTTCTTTATTCCTGATCAACAATAAGATAAATAGAAGGGATTCCCACGTAAAAAGTCGAGCGTTTTATATTTTGCTCGACTTTAATTTTAATATTTTTCTACTATTTCGTTTTTATTTTTATATATGCTGTTTGCTGGTATTACGCCTCTTACTGATGATAATGGATAGATGTTAGTATGTTTTCCGACTATTGTTCCTGGATTTAGCACACTGCCACATCCCACTTCTACTTCATCTCCCAGCATTCCTCCTATTTTCTTTATTCCTGTTTCTATTTGTTCTTTTCCATCTTTTATAACTACTAATTTTTTATCTGATTTTACATTAGACATTATTGATCCAGCTCCCATATGAGCTTTGTATCCTAATATTGAATCTCCAACATAGTTATAATGTGGAACTTGTACCTTATTGAACAATATTACATTTTTTAATTCTGTTGAGTTTCCTACAACTGCTCCTTCTCCCACTATTGCATTTGCACGAATAAATGCACAGTGTCTTATTTCTGCATCTTTACAAATTATAGCAGGCCCATGTATATATGCAGTTTCATATACTTTTGCTGTTTTGTGAATCCACACGTCTTCACCCACTTTATCATATTCTTCTTTTGGAAGAGTATTTCCAATCTCTAGTATGTAATCTTTTATGTGTGGTAAAGTTTCCCAAGGGTATGTGAATTTTAATAGTAAGTCTTTTGCTATTGTTTCATCTAAATTATATAAATTTACAATTTTACAATTTTCCATATTCTTTTCCTCTCTATTTGTTCCAGTAATTGTTGTATAATTCTCTTGCTGTTTCTGGGCTATCATTTCCTATTTTATTTTTTACTGGAGCAAAATCACATTCTCTTTTTCCTCTTAGTATTGATATGTTATCAAAGTAGTTAAATGCATCAAATATAAAAGCTTCGAATTTATATGCGTTTGGTTCTGTCACCTCAATAAACTCCCCATTTTCATTCATATAATTTGTTTTCTTGTCTGCTACATGATATGGTAAGTTTTGTTTTGATATTTTTTCTAATGCTTCTATGCTAAACAAATTGCACATTATATGAGCTTCTCCATACAAAAGCTCTCCATCTTCATCTCTTAGTTCTGCCATTTCTTTTGGTAACTCACTATATTCTATAACTGATGGTACTCCATTTGCCTTACAAAATACTCCAACTCTTTCACTTGGATCTTTTTTTGCAATAGATTTTGAAGCTATTTCATTGTTTTGATTTATTGTAAGTCCTATTAATATTGGATCTACCATATTTAATAATACATTGTCTACTGATCCTATAAAAATCCATTTGATTCCTTTTTCTCTCATTTCTGAGATTATTCCTGTTTCAGCCATTGCTTTATATATACAACCATTTCCATCAGCCGCTAATTTTATACTATAGTCTTTATCTAGAACTAACTGGCCATCTTTGAATAGTAGTGGTAGATTTCCTTGAGTAAAGAATTTAACCTTTGATTCATCATATCCAAAATAATTATTATTTTTGAAAAACTCTACTGTTTCTTTATTGTTCTCTGTGCTTGTCATTATGTACCAAGGTAATATCACTCCATATTTTTTATTTGCTCTTTCTAGGTTTTCAGCTAATATTTGGAATAGATATTTTGGTTCTGGTTTTACATCTATTTTAAATGTTCCTTTTGGTCCTTTATGTCCAAGTCTTGTTCCCTGACCACCAGCCATTGTTACTACTGCATATTGGTTATTTGTTATTATCTCTTCTCCCAAGCCTGCGTATAATTTTGACCTGTCTTCTGATAATTTATATTCATCAACATATTTTATGTGTTCTAGTTTCTTTTCTAGTATTTCTGGTTTTTCTTTCGTTTCTTCATATAAGTTATTTAGTTTTACAAAATCAAGGTCTATTATTTGTTGTGCTAATCTTTCTCTCTTATCTTCGCTCATTTTGTCCATCATATTTAATAATTTATCTTGGTTATTTTCCTTTAATATAGCTTTTGCTTGCTCTAATATATTCATGCTTTTCGTGTATTGAGCTTTTGCACAATACTCTCCTTTCCTTGTTGTTTATTATATAATATAAATTTGCTTTTTATTTTGTGTATATAATATCACAACTGCTTTGAGTATTCAAGTATTTTAGCAATATTTAAAGAGGCTCCATTTCGGAGCCTCTTGCTATGGGATTTAATCGCTCAGATAAATTGTATACTTAAACGGCTTATACGGGATTTGGAACTGTTGCAAAGTTTTAAGTTCTTCGTTCGAGAACTTACCAACCATTTGACTTTTGCCGCTTTTGTTGGCATAATGGATTCTCTTGATCAAACTGTTTTTGATGTTGTAGATGTTCCTGAATCTCCGAGTGTTCACGATATACAGAAATGGTCTGATTTCAAAGTACTCACTCAGAAATTCCAACTGCTCCTGCTTAAGCTTCCACTGAACAGATTTTACTTTCTTGGCCTGCAAACTTCTCAGCTGGTACAATATCTTGCGCAACCGATAGTCTTTGCCTTTCAAAGTTTGGTCCCTCCTTTATAATTGATACTTATATCTTATCACGTTTTGCTTTATTTTTAAAGCCTTTATTGGATTTTTTTACAAAATTATACAAATTAATCCTCCGCTTCCCTCATTTATTATTCTTTCTAATGTTTCTTGTAGCTTCTCTTGTGCATCTTCCGGCATTTTTAATAATTTTGTTTGTAATCCTTCGTTTACCAACTCGTGTAGACTTTTTCCAAATATGTTTGACTCCCATATTTTCTTTGGATCACTTTCAAATTCTGAAAGTAAATATTCCACAAGCTCTTGTGATTGTTTCTCGCTTCCAACTATTGGAGATACTTCCGTTTCTATATCTGCTCTTATCATATGTATTGATGGAGCCTTTGCTCTCAGTTTAACCCCATAACGTGAACCTTGTTTTACCATTTCTGGCTCCTCTAGTATTAGTTCGTCTATTGATGGACTGACTATTCCATATCCTTTTGTATTTACCTCTTGCAACGCTATTGCTATTTTGTCGTACTCTTTTTTGACATTTGCAAATGAAATCATTGTCGAGAACAATTCTCCTTCATTTGTAATTGGAACCTTTGATATTTCAGTTAGTACTTTATAGAATAAATTATCTAGCAAATTTATTGTAATGTTTATACTTCCCGTTCCAAGCTGTATTTCATTTATTACACTATTTGATATTACATCTGTGTCTTGAAGATTTGTAATTCTATTGTCTATTTGTTTTAGTATTGATACATCTTTAAAAGTATTTTTTATCTCATCATATAATTCTTCTTTTAGCCAATGGTCTTCTGGAAGTCCATCAACCCATCTTGGGAAACTGATGTTGACTCTGTCTATTGGGAATTCATATAACACTCTGCCAAATATTTCATCTATTTTATCTCTTGATAAGTTTTCACAATCTGTTGGTACCACTTGTGCATCATATTTTTCTTGTAATTTTTCTGCCAAACTTCTTGTATAGTCCGATTCTGGCTCACTTGAGTTTAGAACTATTATAAATGGTTTATTTAATTCTTTTAGTTCTTTTACAACTCTTTCTTCTGCGCCAATGTAGTCTTCTCTTGGAATGTCTGTCACACTTCCATCTGTTGTTACTAGCACTCCTATTGTCGAATGTTCTTTTATTACTTTTCTTGTTCCTATTTCAGCCGCTTCTTCAAATGGAATTTCTTCTGTATTCCACGGGGTTTTTACCATTCTTGGCATATCGTCTTCTAAATAGCCTATGGCATTATTTACTAGATATCCTACACAATCCACTAATCTGACATTTAATTTTATATTATCTCCAACCGTTATTCCAACTGCTTCGTTTGGCACAAATTTTGGCTCTGTTGTCATTATTGTTCTTCCACCAGCGCTTTGTGGTAATTCATCTTGTGCTCTTTCTCTTTTATATTCATTATCAATATTTGGAATTACTAATAAATCCATAAATCTTTTTATAAATGTAGATTTTCCGGTTCTTACAGGTCCAACAACACCAACATAAATATCTCCATCTGTTCTTTGTGCTATATCTTGGTATAACATATTATCTTTCATTGATTTATTTACCTCCTTAAAATTCTCAATTGTTTAATCTGTTTGTACAATTAACTTTATTTAATGTATATTAAAC
>OJKC01000724.1_pt1 | contig 25416 bp, 35 predicted proteins | sample 1596401 | NCBI WGS metagenome assembly OJKC01 (sample SAMEA4350162, study PRJEB24818) | metagenome | biome: human; feature: gut; material: faeces | place: Denmark | collected 2013-09 | reverse complement strand
CCGCGGCACGAGTCCATTTTGCCTTTCCAGTCGGAGACGGTATTTGTTTTGAAAAAAGCATATCTGCAACCTTTCCCAAACTTGCACCTGCCATGTAGAGGTCAAAAACCAGGGCAACGTTATCTGCTTCACTCCTGTTGATTTCAAGTGTCCCGTTGTTGGTCAAAGTAAAACCATATGGTATTCTCATGTTTTGTTCCTCCTAAAATAAAAATTCCTATGTTGCCACCTCATCCAAGAGATAAAACATAGGAATAAATGATATTTTGCTATCTTCTGTATGCACATTCTGCACAGTTTGCGAGTTTATTTCATGTGTCTTTCCAGCAAAAAATCAAAAACCATGTATAACTCAAGTTATACACGGTTTTTGTCTAATTTGGCAAGCAGCACCCTTTTAGATCCCTCGACTTAAAATCTCCTGAAATCTCAAGGGTTTTCGCGTTTCCTGCAAGTCAAAGCAGCTTAGTCTCAAGGGCTGAGTAGAACCAAAATAGATGCTTGCCCTCTGTTGTCTTTATTATAGCTCTTATTGCACTGTTTTGCAATGAAAACTACACACATGGTCGCATTTAATATATCACTTCATTTTGCAGCCATTCTTATCTCTCAGTGTGTCCGCCATAACACACATACGGTTCACTCCGGCAAGGCGTCTATTTTTTGGAGCGAAAGCATTACTTGCCCAACAAATGGAATGCCTGCGGTGTCCGTTCCTCCCAGAAGGCAGGCAAAAGACGCGGCTGCGCACAGATCCGGTTTGAGCAGTTCCAGTGAAAAGTCTGCCGTATACTGGCCGCTTGTATGTTTTCTGAGCGTTCCCTGCTGACAACAAGCAAAGTTGGCACTGGTGCTTCGGCCGCTCAGTCCAAAAATCAGACTCTCCTCTACGGGTTCAAAGGGACAAGAGAAGGTAACTGTTATGCTTTTTTTCTGATTGGATTCCAGATATACCGGCGCAGCATCTATCCGCCGAGTCTTTTGTGAAGCAAACATTTCAAGCGCATCCAAATCTTTGCATATTCTCAAATTATCTGTTTCACGAAGCAGCGTCAATGCATTCTCAACCTTACCACAGCGGATGAGGCTTCGTGCTTCGTTCTCCGCCCTTGCTATAGCCTCGCAGTCGGCGTTCCAAAGATCAGACAGAAGCTTACGGCCGTCGTCTGCGGTGTCACAATACAGCAGATCCATTGCATTTTGGTAATCACGGAATCTCTGCCAGACACTTCTTGAATATCCCATCTCTTCGGGTGCTGATAAATAGTGTTTTGCGGCTCGCTCAACAGGCTTTTCCATGGAGTTCAGGGCTTTCGGAAGTCCTGCGGCCGGGTGTGTCGGCATATAGGGAAGCTGGCAGGGCCGCCCAAGACAAGTCCATATTTTTGTAAACAATGCCTCATTGGAAAACTCACATACGATACTGTCTACAGTGGAGCCGGTGCAAATGCGGCGGATACTGGAATAATGCGGAGAGCGCCCAGGGCCAACCCGTTCCGCGTCATCCGGCGTGCCCTCATAGTGTTCAGACATGATATTGCCTAATTCACGGGGTGAAACCTTATGGTTCGGGCGGCAAACAAAGGGCAGATCATTTGTTGTGTTCCCGCATTTCTGATGCATCAGCTTCTGAAGAGCGTGCTTTGCGCGCAATACATTATAAGGTTGGTGTTGTTTTTCCTCTATCGCATACGCCTTTGCAAAGTCAAAATCCTCAAAACTGCCATCCTGCCGGGGTTTATACCACCCTTTTTCTATGGCGTATTCAACCAGATCCGGCGAATAGTAGGCTTCCGGGAAGTCGTTGAGCCCGTGCAGTGTATAGTGATTAGGCATTACTGCCACCATATCGTCCGGAATGCGAACTGCCATATAATGTCGACCGCTGACGATCTGAATCATAAACGCTTCGTTCTTGTCTGCAAACGTGTAGCTTCGTCCGTCTGGCGCATATCCATATGTATCGACCATTTCGATAGCGATCTGCAGCGCTTCCCGCGCCGTCGATGCCCGTTCAGCTACTATGCGGCGAAGATTTCCCTCTATGCCGCCATTGCTCAGGCGAGACGGATCCCGTGTGTTCTCCTTTGAGACTTTACAGCTGTTACTTACAATAAGAATGCCCGCATCGTTGAAATAGGTATCTGCATTGGACAAGCCGTACATTCCTGCTTTCACTTCGACCCATAGATACCCATGTGTATGTTCAATCTGAGGGATCAACGCCCGCCCATTTTCAGCAGGGATCACAGAGCCTGCCTGCCAATTCATTTGCGGGACATCGCCGCGATAGACTTTGCAATATACATCGTCATCCTCGTTATGTGCGACAAGGACCTGGCCGGTCGTTGTCGCATTCTTTCCGGCAATCAATGTCATGCAGTTCCACGCAGAACGATCTGAATGATCACATACATGCTCAATAAACTCTCCGTCCAGCATTCTGATTCCTCCCACTGTATTTTATAAAGCCAATCTGCAAGTGCGCAGAGCACACACTATTTCATTCTTAGAATGCTCTGACTATATTCTACCAAATTCAACACGTATGCGCAACTCTAACAGTTAAAATCCCCGTTTTTAAACATTTTTATTTATAATGGTCACAGGCACAGTTTGGGCCACATATTCCACTCAATTGGCTCCCCACAAAAATTCCTTTGCAAAAAGCTCGCGGTCAAGATTCTTAATTGATTGTCGTTCAAATTCAATTTGCCGTGGTTTGTCCTAAAATGTAAGCGCAACCGCATAGTCGCTGTAGGCAGCTAAAGAGGTCGTCCCTAAACGTTAGGACGACCTCCAAGCCGTTTTCTGCATATTGCAAGACAATTTTGCAGTAATACACGGTTTTACGTTGTACTCATAACTTTTTCTCAACTTTACACCCCTTCGCCAAAGATAATTGGCAATTGGTCATCACTATATAGTCAAATAAGCGGCGATAGAAATTCCCTTTTGCTGGAGCATTTCGGCAGCTGCGGATCCTACGGCTAGTCTCTAGCTTGATCCAGCTCTGACTGCGGCTGTTTTTAGGATACTTGATGTACTTTCCTGTGTGCAGCAGCGTCCGACCGTCAAAGCCCCAATCGATGTATCTGCGATGCGTGGCATGGTTGCCATAATTTATAATGTGCAGCAGTCCGTCACTCTTTTGAATGTCGCGAACGCGGCGCAGCCTACGCCGGTTTTTGCTTCTCAGATGCGCTTCAGATGATTCATTCTCCACGAGCCCAGCGATCTTCTCTCTTAATTCGCTTTCGGTCATAAAGCCTTCTACTAGGCACGGTGCGCGTCACGGGCGATATACCGTACCAACTTCCGCGCTGTTTGCTGTGATATTCCTTCTGCGCTCGCTTGCTCTGCTTCTTCAGCGGTACCGTATTGATCACACTTCATCCCCCTCTAGTTTTACATTTGAATTACAAAGTGCGTTGTCATCTTGCATCCGGCTGCCATCTCTGATATTTTGTAATATCACGACCTTAAAGGAGGCAAGCAAAATGGGAATGAAAGCATACCCCGTGATCGATCTCATCGCGACGGGAAACAACATCCGCCGTCTGCGCATGGAGCGCGGCCTGACCGTCCGGGATCTGCAAAGCTACTTCGGCTTTGAAGAACCGCGGGCGATCTACAAGTGGCAGAAGGGTGAAAGCCTGCCCACGGTGGATAATCTTTACGCGCTCGGAACGCTCTTTGAGGTTCCGATGGATCAGATCCTGGTTCCTGTTATAAAACTGCATATTGTCAGTGAGCAGCAGGCCGAGTCCTGCTGCTCACATCATTTTCTCCCCGGCTATTTTGGATACGGCGAGCGTCCGATGCAGCTTCCACCATTTGCTCCGTCTGCATTGCCTGCTGCGTGACAGGTCACACGTTCAGCTGCGCACACGGAAAAGATCAGCATTTGATCGTAATTGATTTCGTAATCAGCGAGTCAGGCTTGTACGCCTTACATATGGAGATGTCAGTTTGGATGCAGGAAAACGTGTGATATGGAAAAAGCGGTTTTCGCGGAAGAACGTCTGGCGAGGTTGGAAAAGCGGAACGCTTCTTTTTTCTTCCATAAAAGCTCGTAGGGTGAGCCAAGCCAGAATATCTTTCTAAAAGTGTGCAGCGTTATTGTTCATCTGCACCTGAACCGGTATCCGCGTTCTCTTGGCTTGCCGCATCCAAAATAGCCGGGCCGTGTCGGGGCATTATGCCCCGACATTTTCTGTGTACGTCTCGAATGCTTCGGCAAAGCTGGTGTTCACATCAAAGGGCGGCGCGTAGTCCACCTTTGATGTGACAAGGCACAGGTCGATTTTGGTGGAGGTTTCGTCTGCCTTCTGATTCAGCCTTCCGAGCGCAGCGCGGATGACCTTGCGGTCATAGTTGATCGTCGTCACCCGACGCACATCGCAGCGGTAGGAGATCTGATTACCCTCGGCGTTGAACCGATAGCCGGTGCCGCCGCCCGTGATCGTTTGCTCGGAGCTGCGCAGATCATTCATCCGCTTGAATGTGCGGGCAATGCTCTGCCGCGTGGCGTTGAGGCTGACCGCGCTGTCCATGTCGATGTCCAGCTCGGATTTTGCCTTGCGGATGGCAGCGAACAGCTTGTCCTTCTCGTCCAGCAGGAACAGGAGGAAACGGGCAATGTCCGTGATCTGCTCGTAATACTCCGTTTCCGGCACGGCAAGAACGGTTTCGTCCTCCGCTTCTGCCATGACCTTATGGCGTAGATAAGTGTTTTCGACCCGCGTGACATTGGAATCGCGGTCGAGGATGCCCTGCGCTTCGTCCAGAAAGGACTGGAGCTTGTTCTGGTAGCGGAATGCTTCTTTCAGATTCATGCTTTTCACCTCTGGCTTGAAAATTTGTTTCTGTCTGTATTTTAACTGCCAGATTTGAAAAAGTCATGGAACTTGTGGTTCACCTTGTTTGAGCGATTTGAAGTCCAATTCTGCGGCTATCTTCTTCGCGTTATCAGAAAAAACGACAATGTACAATAAGCTGCGCAAAAAGGAGAACGCATAAAAGAAGACATAGCTTGCGGGCTCTGGCAGAATGAAGTCACAAGACATCATTCTAAAAGGAGACAGCAAACTATGTCCGAGAAGATTGTAGAATTCAACGTGGAAATTATCAGGGGTCAGATCAAGGAACTGGTTCGCGGCAGCGTAGAAGAAACGCAGAACGAACTGCTGGAGAAAGAGATGGAGTTACTGGCGCAGGCCGTGTGCTGCGAGTGCAGCGAAATCCACCAGAGCTACCGCAGCGGGCGCTATGACTGGCTGCTTCACCACAACCTCCGGCGACGTCACGCTCCATAGCTGCGGCTCAGGGACGTGTCCTTCAAAACAGCTATCACAAGGTATTGCAGTCAGTGGTGAGAACGGAGCAGCGCTGTTGTTTTGAGATTGACACTCATCAGGTCGCGCTGGGCCTCTCTGGACATCTGACAGGTTGGTATCAGGAACGTCTGCGCTTTTTGGATCTGCTTGAGATCAGCGGCAGATACCCGGCCTGCGTGCAGATGCTCCAGCACATGAATATAGGAATCCTTCAGCGCGGCGGATACGGCCGGACGAAGAAAGTAGTTGGAAATCAGGCCGCCAATCAAGGCGGCTTCGTTATCAGTGTACTGCATGATGCTCCTCCTTTGGTCGTTGGCGTCAAACAAACGGGAGTATGATACCACAAGATGCTGTGGCTGGCTATGCGCGAAGTGACGAAATATACGATAAAAATTTGGTGTAATTCAGACTTGACATCTGCTGAGGGCATAGAAAAGCCGTGCGGTTCGATTGAAACCGCACGGCTGCTGCTTTTCTATACCACTTTATGATGTGGGATTAAATCAGTTTCTCATATTGTCTTGCGCCATAGAAAAAGTGCAGGACATATACGCATTGCGTCTGCTCATCGACACGGTAAAGCATCACATAATTTTTAATCACAACCTTGTGATACCCCATACGATGCAGCCGGAGATTGTGGGAGAGTTCATACATATACGGCGTGTGCTTCAGCGCTTCATACACAGATAAGACTTCCTCAATAAATGCGGTCGCCGCTGTTGGATTCTGAAGCTGAACAGACAGGTATTCAAGAATATCGGAAAGCTCCCGGTCAGCACGATCAGTGATCGTGATATTATACATGGTACTTTTCCCGCAGCTTTTGCAGCGCAGCAACGCCATCTTTTGTCTTCCCGTTTTTCACTTCTTCTTCTGCGATAGCCAGCTTTTCATACAGCTCCAGCATCATGAGTTTCTCTTCATAGGCTTTCATGCTCATCAGAACCATATCGCCGTAGCCGTTTTTTGTTACATAGATCGGTTCTGTTGATTCATTGCACATCTGCGAAATGGCAGCTGTATTTTTTAGGTCACGGATCGGAATAATACGCGGCATTGCAATCGCCTCCTCGTGGCTTAATCATACCACAATTATGTGCCGGATGCAAGAAAACATTCTGGCTGAGGATATGAGATTGGAATGGTGGAGTGTATGGTGTGCAGTGAACCGAATCTATAATCGTCTATTCCATGCCAAAGATATGATACATATAATTCTTTCGGGCATCTGCAAAATGGTAGATATAAACCGTATCCATCTCGACTTTGTAGATGCAGACGTACTGGTCAATGAACAATGCTCTGAAACCGTGCTTGCCCATCAGCATATCGTATTTGAGTACGCCCAGCTCCGGAAACTCTGCAAGCTGCTGAGTAGCATGAAGGACTTTATCCGCAAACTTTTCGCGTAAGGCGCACCGACTTCGGTTTTGTAGTATTTCAGAACGGCCAGAAGCTCATGCACCTTGTTAAGCCACTCAACTCTCGCGAAGAATGTCCTCCACGTCGGTACGCAGTTCGCTTGCGGAATATGTTCTTGCGCCGGCGAGTTTATTTTGCTCCCTGCGCAGCATTTCCGCAAAGAGCTCCAGCTCTACCTGATGTTTTTCCCAAAGCTCGATTGGCAGGAACACCATTTCGCCGTCGCCGTTGCGCGTCAGATAGATCGGCTCCTGCTTTTCTGTCGAGAGCTTCACCATGCCATCGTAGTCATTCCGAAGGGCCGTCGCAGATCGAATCATCATATAGCATCCCTCCAAGTATTTATTCTGTTTTAATTATAGACGAATTATACACTTTCGTCAAGGCACTGCAAAACCCTATCCGGGCTCCAGCATCATTCCAGCAGCTTTGTGTAATTCCGGCGAGCATAAACCACTCTGGCAATCGTCACACGCTTTTCTGTCTCGGACACCCAGTAGAGCATCATATAGTTCTCAACGAACAGCTTCCGATACTCATGCTTTAACGGGCGCAGCGGCGTATAGGCAGGCTGCACATACGGGAAATCCCGCAAACTTTCTCCGGTCTCAGCCAGCTGATCCGCGATGTGTTCCGCCGCAGTTGGGTTGTTCAAATTCCGTGCAATATACACAACGATCTCTACCATGTCCTGCACAGCAAGCGGCAAATACTCAACGTTATACATCCTTCGATTCTCCAATGGCGTCCTTCATCGCCTTCAGAACATCCTTGGAGGAATAACGTTCGCTGGACAGTTCTGCTTCACGCTCGGCAGCCTGCATCTTGAAGTAGACTTCACTTTCAAATTGCAGATTCTCAAACGCTTCCATGCTCAGAACGACCATATCGCCGTATCCGTTCTTCGTCAGAAACACCGGCTGCGCGGTTTCGTGGACGGTTTTGGAGATCTCCGCAAAGTTGTTTCTCAGGTCGGAAACCGGACGGATCATGTTCATCGTATCATCCTCCTTGTATCGTTTGCAGTTTAGCATAATTACGCTAAAACTTCAAGTCCTCGTCTATCGGTATATGTTGCCTCTATTATCCCGCACAGTATCCAGATCTTCTGTGTCCATCTTGCAGCTATCCAACGCTGCGAACCTTGCAGCATCCCGTGCACTCCGATGCGTCTGAGACCTTCCAGTAGACCTCGTGCATGCAGCGTGCCAGCATCGAGGCTCCATGTGATCTCGCCCGTCACCAACCTCCCTTTGTTTTCCCGCGGAGTAGGCAGAGGGATGCGCAGCCAAACGTGCTCCTCGATGAGCTTGCAGAGGAACTTGTGTGCGTTCTGCGCGGGAGTATGCATCCTGAACTCGAAATCAAAATCCAGATACGCATATGCTTGAGTCTCTCGGTTGTAAGTGGGTCTGTATTTGTAAGTCATCTCAATAACCTCGAATATTTCGAATATTATTGCAAACGCACATAATATGTGCTAGTATTGTAGTGCAAAGGAGCTGATGCTATGGATACCAATATGACGTTTCGGATGGACGCGGATGTAAAAGCCCAGATGGCTGCAATCTGCTCCCAGCTCGGCATGACAACCTCAACGGCGTTTAATATTTTTGCGAACGCATTTGTCCGCATGAAGGGCATGCCCTTCCCCGTTGCAATCCAGGAGCCAGTCCAGTCTGTATCGCGAGCGAAGATGCTAGCTGATGCGGATCAGATACTCTCGGACTTCGCAGCAGACTATGAGGAGATGGCTAAATGATATGGATAACCGCTGACGATGTCATTGCGTTGCACAGCAGGGTCATCCAGACTTCCGGAGGCATTGATGGGCTCCGCGACCGTGCTGGCCTCGAAGCTGCAATCGCTGCTCCACTACAGGCATTTGGAGGGCAAGACCTGTTCCCGTCCATGCTTGAGAAAATCGCACGACTTGGCTACGGCCTCGCTGCTAATCACGCTTTCATTGACGGCAACAAGCGCATCGGCGCCATGATGACGCAGCTGCTGCTGAAATGGAACGGCTTCCAGTTGAAACTGCAGACTGGTGAGCTCTCGGAGATGTTTATCGCCATTGCAGATGGTCGCGCAGATGAGGAGGCACTATTGCTGTGGTTGCAGAAGCATATTGATTAAGGCGCAAGGGGGCTTTCCCCTTGCGCTATTTTTTAGTCCTCCATAGCGGCGTATGCAGCATATCATACCGAATATGGGCATCTTGACAGGCCTGATGAACAAACTCGGCTTGCCGCATGACCCATGGCGGTTCAAAGCCGAGATCACAGAATACGACAAGGTCATATACGGGAACCAGCGGGTATGGATGGGCGCGGCCCTTCTGCGCTGCGTTTGCATTTTCACAGGACATCAGAGCAAGTGCCGTAGACTGCATACCAGCTCCAAACGAGAGTATTTTCATAGCAATAAGCGCAGTAGAATGAAGCTGCACATGATGCTGGAAACATCAGAAAATATGCTCATGCCGCTTTCGCTGCCTCTTTTGGCTGAACGCACTCAACAGAAAAAGGAACACGGGAAAAGAACGGCGCATTTTCCTCCATGTACTTCTGTGCGGCCTTTTCCGTTCTGAATTTCCGCACGGTTGGAATCGTTGGATCGTCGGTGCGGATGGTCATGACGCCGTGCCGTGTCCGCTTTACGAAGTATCCGCTCCATGCTTTCAGGACATAGAATTGCTTCAACTTATCAAATTTTGACTGCTTTCTGACACGCGGCGGATGGTAGAAGCTGCGGCAGGAATCAAAACGGATGTCAGCGTTCTGCTCACCGATGCGGGAAAGCGCAGTCAGAAATGCTTCTGTTGTGGAAGCATACGTCTTTTTCTGTGTATTCCGGTCCGTAAGGACGATGGAATTTCCGTATTGACGGTATTCCTCAATCGTGTGCGCGTTCTTCAGACCTGCAAGAAACCACCGCTGAAACTCACCGGCTTCAAAAGCGCTGTTTCGGCTCCTGCGCATTCCGCCGCGGTTGCCGCTGCTGAAGCCTTCATAGGTTTCCGCAATCTTCTGGATCTCCTCGCTTGTAAACAGCAGCCTGCCCCGATATGGAAGATCCAGAACAGACCAGTAACGCTCCGCGACCTCGCGCCCATGCGCATTAAATTCATAGGTGTTGGTCGATCCGCGGCAGACAAGCGGAACAAACAGATTGCCAACAGAAACAAATGCCTTGTCGTAATAAATTTCACTGCTCATATTCGTAAAAACCTCTTTTCCTTTTATAACTGTGGGCGGCACAGAATCATTCTGTGCCGCCCGGTTTGTGTGCTCAGCCTGCGAGCAGTGCCTCAAACTCTTCCTCTGTCAAGGTTGGAACGCCGAGCTGCTGCGCTTTTGTCAGCTTGCTCCCGGCCTTTTCACCGACGATCAGGTAATTCGTCTTTTTCGTTACAGAGGACGCCGGAATTGCGCCGATCTGCAAGAGCTTGTTCTGAATGCCGTCGCGCGTATAATGCTCCAGCTTTCCAGTCGCCACAACGATCTTGCCATATAACGGGGATTCTTTCGTAATACGCATAGGTGTCGTCTCCTTTATAAAATGAATTTTTTCCAACAGCGGACGCCAGAGCTTTGCTTCTTCCGCGTCCGCGTACCATGTGTAAAGGTTCTCCTGCATCACAGCGCCGAAGTCCGGCAGCTGCGTGAAGTCGAACCCTTTCTGAATCGCAGCTTCAAACGCTTCCCATGAACCGCCGAAGCAGCGGTCAAGCTCACGCCCGGCATGACAGCCAACCGTCGGAATGCCAAGCCCGGCGATGAATTTTGCCAGCGTGCAGCTGCGGCTTTTCTCAATGGCCGCCTGCATCCGCTCGAAGGACTTTTCACCGAAGCCGTCAGTCTGAATGATCGCGTCGCGGTGCTGCTCCAAATCGTACAGATCCGCAAATGTATGAATCCAGCCATGTCCGATCAGCTTTTCCAGCGTCGTCTCTGACAGGCCCTCAATGTTCATTCGGCTTTTATCACAGAAGTGAACAAACTTCTGTACCAGCCTTGCGGTGCAGCTTCGGTTTCTGCAAAAAAGCTGATGTGTTCCGCCAGTCGTTTCACCGACCTCCAGCGCTGCGCCGCAGCAGGGGCAGGACATGGGAAGCCGGTATGTGTCGCTCTTTGTCAAATTGCACGCAATCTGCGGAATGATCATGTTGGCACGATATACCCGGATCGTATCGCCGGAGCCCAACTGAAGGGCGTGGAAATTGTCCAGATTGTGCAGGTAGGCGCGGCCGACTGTCGCGCCGTCCATATTGACGGGATCGAACCGTGCAGTCAGACTGACCATTCCGGTGCGCGTCGTTGCAAGTTCAATGCTGCGGAATGTGGTTTCATACAGTTCATCCGCCCATTTGAGCGCAATCAGGCGATTTTCATGGTGCCCGGTAGCGCCAAGGCTCCTGCCATACGCAAGGTCGTCGTATTCCATGATAAGGCCGTCAACGGGATAGGCAAACCTGGTCGGCTGCATACTGAGAATCGCACGTTCAATATCACGGGCGCTGCTTGAAAACGGCAGATACAGATATGGAACCACGCTGAAGCCGCAGCGTGCTAAAAGCTGTTGCTGTGCATGCTTGCTGCCGGATTCCAAGCTGTCGCTGACCAGATCGAACGCCCAAAATTCCAGCATCCGCTTCTGTGCTTCCGAAGCGTCCAGCTTACGCACGCTCCCGGCGGCCAGATTTCGAGGGTGGCTGTAGGCATCGTCCAGTTCCACGTTGATGGTGTCAAAGTTCTTCCATGAAATCACGCCCTCTCCGCGAACCTCAAATGCCTCTGAAATGGGAATGCTCAGCGGCACATTGAGAAAGGTCTTTACCGTGTGGGTCACGTCCTCACCGATGATACCGTCGCGGCCGCGTGTAATGGCCTGCTTGAGATGTCCGTTTTCATATCGGAGGACAAGCGTAAGGCCGTCCATCTTCCATGAAAGCAGCACATCCCGGCTGGACGCGAATCGGATCAGATCATCGACAGATTTTGTTTTCGCAGCAGAAAGCATAGGCTTTGTGTGCCGAACCTCTGCCAATGTTTCAAGTGTTTCGCCGGCGACATGCTGTGTGGGCGAATTGGACAGGATCACACCGCTATCCTCCTCCAGCGCGACCAGATCGTCCATCAGGCGGTCATATTCCAGATCGCTCATGATTGGCGCGTCATGCTTATAGTAGGCGGTATCCGCTTGCCGGATCTGCCGGATCAGCTGCTGCATTCGTTCATAGATCGGTTCGTTCATTCGTTATGGTTCACTCCTTGTATCGTATATTGTTTCTTTCTCATGCCGCTTCCTTTTTTGCGTTGTGGACTGCCAAAATCAGATCCCGCATACAGTCAAAGAATTTCTGTGAGCATGGACTCTTTTTTGCGCGGTAGTAGGTAACGGAGCCGCAGAAGTCCTCCTGAACGGTTGCACTTGCCAACCGCTCTTTGATCCATCCCTGTGTGCGGAGCGGCACGTCAATGTGATATTCGCGCATCAAATACAGAATCAACGAGGTTTCCACAAACGAGCCATCGTCTTTGTAATAGCAAAGCGTATCGTTTTTCAATGTGCCGCCGCTGCGGATGATTTGCAGCGCGGCGCCGACAGCTTTTTCTTTTTCTGTATTGACAGACTGCTGGTACATACGATCCTGCTCGGCAATCTGTGCCTGCCGAATCTCATTCTCCTGCTGTTTAAGCGACCGATAGATTTTGGAAAGCTGTATGCAGTGGTCAAGCTCATCCGCCATCAATGCACCGACATAATCTGGGAAGGTCTTGCCGCCGTTTTCCTTGCTGGCGGTATACCGCATAAGATGCTCATTGAGGATACCGTGGATATAGTCTGCCTGCCGGGGCGATTCTTTGCCCAGATGGTAGATCACAGTTCTCTCGATTGCGACAGCTTCCTCAATAGCGCTCTTTTGCAGACTGTCAAAATACGTTCTCCGATGTTCTGCACCGCCATACAGTTCCCGCATAGCCGGCAAATACCCACAATGTTCGGTCAGAAAATATTCCGTCATGCCAAGCGGTGCGAGGTATCCGTGGATCTCAACGTATAGCAGGTAGCGGTCAGATTCTACGCGGGGATAGTCTATATCTGGCGTTCCTGCTTTTGTCCAAAGACGATAGCGGTGCTCCCCATCGGAAACATCATAGAGGTGGACAGCACGGATTCTGCGGCCGCCACAGTTAAACATGCCGTTACAAAACAGCGGCATCATCAGCTTTGCATCAGACATCCGGCACCCCTCCATTCATAATGCAGCATGCGGGGACAGCAATGTCCACGTCAATTACCATCAGATACTCCTCGGTGAGATGTTCGTAGCGCCAGCTTGCGTGTAAGTAATGCTGCAAAAGCGCCCGGGAGAACTCCATGCTGAAAGAGCGCGTCTGGTTAGATTCTTCTGGGATCAGATCAGGAAAGTCTACCGTGGTTGCGGAAAGCGCATCCAGCAGACTGTGAAGCTCCGGGATGGAGAACCTTCCGTTTATCGACGCAACGCACCAGTAGTCGTAGTCTTCTACCATGTGGCACAGCTGAATTGGACGCTGCAGCAGCGTTGTCAAGTGCTTCGAAAGAATGGATGTGCAATCGTCCCAGCGCAGGAGAATTGCACCGGTGATTCTGGATCGATTCATGTATAACCTCCATTTTGGCCCAACTGCTCCCACAGAAATGCAAGCAGCTGGCGTTGATTGTGTTCAAACTGCTCCTGAAAGGGTTTGCTCAGATCATAATTCCAGTACCGATAAAACAGGATCTGGAACAGCGAATGCTCGATCTGCGCAGATGTCATTTGCCGGAGCAGCTTGCCATGCTGCCGAATCGCTGCGTAATCGGCTTTTACAAAGCGGCGGGCATCCTTGGAGAAGTTCTCATAGAACCAGTCGCTGACACGGACGCGGCCTTTTCCAAAGTGATCGGGATAATCTGTGCAGAGAAAATACTCAAAGTCCTTACCGCGCCGCCCTGCATCCACGGTGAATGGATACATTCGGCAGGCACGCGGACGGCGCGCATAAACACTGCAATGATTCCCGTTCAGGAAAATGCAGTGTTGATCTTCACCTGCGGTGTTCAGCAGGAAAATCGGGAAATACGGTTCCAGCGGCATGGGGTGTGCGTACTGCGCACAGATATCCTCCGGCTTGAGACTTTGTCCTTCGCTTTGAAAATGAAGCGCAAGCTGATAAACATCGTATGGCTCCAGCATGACCTTGTTTTCTACATGGCGGCAGCAGGCGCTGCATCGCTGGCACTGGAACGCGATCTTTTGATTCCCGGAAACCGGGATAATCTGTTCGTTCATAAAACCTCCTGACGGAAAAACCGCAGCCACAAAAACTGTGGCTGCGGTCAGCGGGCCCGGCGGCGATCAGACGGGAGATCGCCGCCGGGGGTTCATTCATGCAGCGACGGCCATCAGAATTGACGCCGCAACTGCTGCTTGAAGCGGAGAAAACTTCACATGATAGTGGGTATTCAGCGTTTCAAACTTTGCTTCCTGTTCATTTTGCACCTGGATGGACGTGACCAGCGAGGTCAGAATAAACTGCCCTTCGTGGTCGATGAGCGCGCTGCTGCCGACCTTCAGCGGCCGGAGCAGCCGCCCGTGGAGCATCCTTGTGTGCTGATCCTTCATTTTGTCGCCTCCTTCCCATCCCCACGGAACCGCAGATAGGCGGAATACAGACTTTTGAGCATCCGGCGTACACGCCGCGGGTCGAGCTTGTACCGCGCGGCGATCTCCGCAATGCTGTACCCATGCAGGCGCAGCAGCGCAAACGCAGCCTGCTGCGGCGTTCCGCATTTTTGCAGCTCCGAGAAGAAATATGCTTCCGAAAGCTCCGCGTCACAGACAGTCTCCCTGCGGCCGTAAAGCGCACAGTAGGCTTCCTCCGCCTGCCTGCGCCGGCTCTCTCCGCGCTTCCATGACACGATGCTCTGCTGCATCGCGCGGTAGGCGACGGTAGAGAACGAAAAGCGGCGCAGATAGGCGTGGGAACAATAGCGTTCCACGGCACGCAGGTAGCCCATGACGGCAAGATCGTAATATTCGCCAGGATCATACCGCTGCTCCTGCAAAAACGCATAGACCAGCTTGTGATTCTTTTCGGCAAATCGCATCTGCCGTTTGCTCAGCGGAGCAAGCTTTGTTGACTGCTTTTGTTTAGAGTGGCAGCTCGTCGCGTTCGCCGTCAATGACGCCCGGATAGGAAAAGTGGTCGCCGTTATCGGCGAGCTCCAAGGGAGCCGCGCCGGTGAGTGATTCCACATCGGACTTGTAGTTCTCCACACGCTGTGCCAGAAGCGATTTGACCTGCTCTTTGAAATTTGCTGCATAGCTTTTAACGGCCGCAAGACCTTCCCCCTCAAGATCCCGTACCTTTCGGAACGTGGCGACACTGTAGGTATAGCCACCACTTTCCGCGCGCTTCAGACCGATCTCCACGATGGCGGAATAGCTGGGGCGCCGGCGGGCGACAAAGGCGAGGTTCATGAAATCATTGAACGGGCGCAGGCTTGTGGGCGGCAGGGAGAGTTGCAGCGGAAGATACTCGCCGCTGCGCAGCAGATAGATCTGCCGCATATTTTTGCAGGCTTTTCCGCTGCCGTTTGCCGTACTGCCGAATTGGTTGAATGCACAGGCTGCGCAGACGCCGCCCGGTTCACCGTAGCCCTGCTTGCCGTCGAAGGACTGGCAGAATGGCGGCACGTTGTCGTCGTACTCGCTGCCCTCTGGCCAGTAGGCGTTGGCGAGATGGTGATAGAGGATCACGCCGACGAGCTTGCGCTCATAGTCGGGGTTGTCCGGGTCATCGCCGCGGATCTCAAACTGCAGATTTCCGCCGCCGGGGATCTTGACCCGCTGCATGGTCAGCTGTAAGCCTTCCATATCATCGGCAAGATCCTCACTCGAAAAATCGCTGTCCAGCGCTGTGGGAAGTACAAAATTCTGATACACATCAACTGCGGTGTTATTCTGAATACTCATAAAGAAAACTCCTTTTCAAATTTTACTGTCTGCCGTTATGCGGCAAGTTTTGTGACCTGTGTCTGATTGATCTTTTGCAGCAGCAGCGGCGACATCGTCATCACGCTGTAGCCGATCTCCTCCAGCTTCGTTGCGCGGTCATAGCTTTCAACGTCCTGACTGAACCGCGTGACAGCGTTCGCCAGACCGTAGAGCGTAAAATCTCCATCCTCGATCAGATGCTGCAAAACACCTTTGCCTTCTTCCTCTAAGATACCGAAGCTGGAACCGGCGAGCTTGACAAGACCGGGCAAGTCCTGCGTGTTGAGCTGCGCCTGTTTGCTTTCCCGCATCCGCTCCAGAACCGTCGAGAATCTGGCTTCGTCAACGGCAGCGCGCACAGTGTCCTGAATCTTCAGGACAAACGCGCGATCTTCTGCATCCAACGTCTGCTGGGAATAGAGGGCGAAGTTTACATCCGTGGTGTTCACGCGGCCGATGTGCGCCCGGCGGGTGCCGGCTTCATTTACGACCATGCCGTTGGAGCATACCAGCCGGTAAATAAGTGGCTGAATGTTGACGGCACCAAGTCCTGTCTCGCTGTTGGAGATCATAATGCCGGCCTGCACAATATCACCGGGAATAACCTCTGCCTGCAAGCGCGGATTGACAACTTTTAGATACATCCGGTCGTCAGTGATCTCGCAGCTTTCAAAGCGTGCGCCCTCCATTTCGCCAATGATGGGAAGAACAACGCGGGCGATGTCCAGATTGTCGATGCGGCGATAGCGGTTGCTGAGAAACGCTCTGGCCTTGCCGTCCATCGTGCGCAGCAGCTTCTGTTCCGGCTCTTTTTGGAACCAGCGGTTGACGTTGTAGCTTAGAAGCGCGGGATCGCGTTGGAGCATCCGGTCATAATACTTGCTGGGAATGTCCAGATAGGTGCCGATCTGCTGATGCGCGGTCTGCTGAATCTCCAGCGGCTCGATCTGGTCGATGCCCTCACGGTCGAGCACACGGATCACAGGGCTGTCGCCATATGTATCCATGTGCAGACGGTCGGTTGCGACCAGATAGTCTGCCTTTGCCTTCTGCTGGCGCAGGATCTCGCGGCTCACATCCTGAATACTGCGTCCGCTTTTCATTCGTATTTTCGCTCCCTTCTAAAAAATTTACCAGGATACCGCGATCTCGTTATCCTGAACGCTTGCGGTCAGACCCTCGCTTTCCAGCACCTGTCCCAGACGCGGCCAGTAGACCTTGGGAGGGAAGGCAGTCAGATGCTCCTGCGGAACATCCTTCGTGTCGTCGTCCTCATGGACGCACACGCTGCCGTCCTCTTTCAGTGTCAGGCTGCTGTGGCCGCGGGAATCCAAATCTGCGATCACGCGCTCTAATACATCACGCCCCTCCATGTCGTACCAGACCTGCGGATCGACCGGCTGCTGGTTCGGCGGTGTCGGCGCATCCATACGCGGCTGCACCGGCACGACCTTCAGGAGATTACAAGAGAGGTTGCCGTTGCGGTCGATCTGCACGTCTGCATAGTCATATTCCTCAATGCCGTACACGCGGATACGCCCCGTGCCGCCCTGCATAACGAGCGCAGTCGGATTTCCGGTCGTCCACTCCCAGCGAGCACTCGGATAGACCGACTTGAGATACGCAGAGATCCGATGGTTGACGTGCCGCAGCAAAAGCTGCATGGCGTCGGCGTTGGCCTGCGCTGTACTGTAAAGCGATGCTTCCCGCTGCCGTCTGGCGTCGTGCTCTTTCTTCCGGTATCCACGGATGGAATCCCACGCGGGCTGAAGCTGGAACATGACCACCCACAGGCCCCACGCCGTAAAGGTCAGGAGCAAAAGCGGGACGAGCCATGCGCCGCGCACCAGCGCCAGGATCGCAATGACCACACCGATCAGGACGGAGACACTTCCCCATAGAGGACTGGATCGTTTCATAAAAATAAGCCACCTTTCAAAATTCTTTCGATAAAATAAAAAAAGAGGAACCGCACCGACGAATCATTTCTGAATCATCTGGTGCGGTTCCTCTTCCGCTGTGCCGGTATTATTCCGGCAGTTCTTCCCGGTCGCCGTCGATCTGTTCGGCAGAGACAGGAACAACCTCTGTTTCATTCTGCGCTGGACGGTCTGTTTCCCGTTTTTGTGGAACAGGCGTCCAATCGTCCAATCTGAGCTTCAAGCGTTTATCCTTTGTGACGCCGTCTTTTTTCGTGAACTCTTCCAGCTCCAACGTGCCGCTCAAAAAGATAAAATCGCCTTTGCCCAAATTACACTTTGCAAGCCGCTGCGCCATGTAGCCCCATGCCCACACGTCAACAAACTGTGTGTGCCGCTGCGAACCGAAGCCGACGTACTCGGCTACGGAAAAGCGGACATAGGGTTCACCCTTGGCGCTGTGCTGCAATTCCGGGCCTTGCGTGATCAGCCCGATGAGACTTGCTTTTGCCATAACACTCCTTTCTGCCACCGGCATGAATATCTATATAAAAAATGCCGGCAGCGACATCTACCCCTTGCGGGCAAATACCATGCTACCAGCACTCAAATACAAACCTGACAACGTGTGCAATGTGAGAAGCCCCACGCACAGACCATACGGTCTGCGTTCCGATGAACTGCACAAACATCAATTACATGAGTATAGTAGCACAATATATTGCGATTGTCAATTACGATAAAACTATATATAGATTTCGAGATGGACAGAGAATACTTTCTACTTATAAAATAGGGTGGTAATACGTTTTTTCTGCAAAATGCAGAAAAAAGCGGCCGCAGATCTGCGACCGCTTCAGTTATGCAACTGTGATCATTGGCTTCACGGTGTCCAGCGGAAGCCCGGCTTTCTGAGCTTGCTCACGCTCGAACGTAAATCTTGTGATTTCCTCGATGAACTGCCGCTCTTTGGAGGTGGCTTTGCTCCAGCTGATGCCAAACTTGCGGCACATCTGCATATGGATTTCATAAAACCGTTCGCGTGAACCACTGAACTGATCCATGTACCATTTCATTTCGGCGTTTCTATCCATCGTATCACTCCTTTAAATACTCTGAAACGATCGCGTAGGCGGTGTCTCCCTCCAGCATAAACCGCTGTGGCCCGCCAAAAGAAGATAGCGGGATTGCACCAAAATCGCGGATATAATGCTCCGCAAGCTCGGAGGTCTTAGCTTCAAATACAACGCAGCCTTCGCATCCATGATTACAGCTTAGTGCAATACCAAACGCAATCATGGCTTTCCCGATACCATTATACTTTTTCTGTCTCGTTATCGTGGGATTGCTTTCTGGATGACTCTCAATATAAAGGATCTCAACCGCGACACAGGTTGGCTGTACTCTATATGCGCCGAGCGCAACTAATTCGCCGTCTGCAGTTTTCAGTGCATATTTTAACTTCTCTTTATCGGAAATAAATGCAGACGTCCATGAGCTTTGCCAGAGCGGTTCCTTATTTGTTTGCATGGCATCCGCCTTGCTCATTTTTGACATTTTGACAGGAACAACTTCGTTTGTTGCGGCACTGCGAATGTGTAAAGATAAAACCATAGCGGAATCTCCTTTTTCTTATTATACCACCAAAAGAAAGACTTGCAAGAGAAAAGCGCATAGCAAAGTATTTCTAATAATTAAATAGCGTCTGGCGCGGCAGATTCTGCACATTCGTGAGTGGTTATTTCAATTTTTTCGACTGCCAACGCACAGGGCTGCGGCAGATATGCTTTTTTGACCTCACTGGCAACTGTACTGACCGGCAAATAGACCCGATAGGCTTGCCCCACAGACAGACACTTATTCTTTTCAACGCAGAAGATGACCTGTTCACCGTCTGCTTTTTGCAGAGTGACCCTGCGCTGCCGCTGAAACGGAATGCCGGAAACTGAAAGGCAGATGCCTTCCTCTGCACAATAGCGTTCATTCACGAGCATCACATAAAGCTCTGCACAGCGAACGCCGCAAAAAAGCAAGAGCAATGCGCTGAGAATCAGAAACGTCCGGTCGCCGGAGAACGCAGAAACGATGGCTGCGGTCAGAAACGGCAGGCAGAGCAGCAGCGACAGCAGCCACTTCTGCAGCAGCGGCGCGGGCCACGCAAGAAGCTTTTTCATATTCAGCACCGCTCGAAGACGATCTGCTTATGCAGATAAAGGTTTGCGATTGCCACCGAGACAGGGCGGGCCTGACGGGAGGCTGCCATCAGGATAGGCAGATTCTCGCTGGTGGTCAGTTCATCGTCATACAGGCAGTCCATGAGCTGCGCGTCAGAGCGAAGCGTCCGCACGCCACGCTCCGCGCATTTGATCAGCTCTGCGCTGCTGAGAAGCGCCTGATTCGCCAGCCGCACGATCTGCCGTTCCTCGGCGCTGTGTTTCGGGCGTGAGAACAGACGAATTGCTTTAGAGAACGGCGCACCGTCCCAAAGCCAGAGTTTCAGAAATGCGCCGAGCCGCAGGAACGGATTTGCAGATACCGGTGCGATATACAGGCAGGAAAGAAGATCATAGAGTGCCGCATACTCGCTGCTGCCGCGTCCCTCCGCGACCAGACCGCGCGTGACGAGTCGGTCGATGCAGTCATCCAACGTCCTGCGCGACGTAAATGACAGCCCGCGCGTCAGCTTCAGATAGGCTTCCGCGATCTGACTGCGTGACAGGATGCGCCATGCGAGGCTGCTCCAAACGGTCATTTCCTGCACGTCGAGCATATATTCCTTCCGGCCAACGACGACAACGGGATATTTCTTGCCGTCCAGCGTGCGATGGCATTTGAAATGCCCAACGGCTGCGTACTTCGTGTATTCCATAACAGTACCTCCAATGTGCTTTTATTTTTCTTTTACGAACGTACCCGAAGAATTTCAACAGGCGATGTCGAAAGCGTCCAGAAAATCCGGGTCGCTGCGGAGCTTCTTTGCCGCGCGGGAGATCCACGCGCCGACGTTGTTGGAGCTGGTGTGATAAAGCGCTGCAATATCCTTGCAGTCAAAGCCCTTCGTTTTGAGAACGAGCGCATCAACGCCGAGCTTCGCGACACCCCGATAGTGCTTCTTGCAGGAGTTAAGCACCGCACCGGTGTCCACACCGGAAAAATGCGCATGGTCTGTGCAGACAGGCGTTGGGAGATTGGCGTCCGGGTCATCCAAAGACTGCTCGGAGATATACTTCCGCCAGCTTGTCTGTTTGCGGCAGCAGTCGATCAGATGGTTGCGAATGACCGTGATGGCGTAGGTCTTGAACGAAGTGCTGCCATGATAGCTCGCCGCCGCATGGCACAGCGCGACGCAGCCCTCCTGAAAGAGATCGTCATATTCCATATGGCAGCTGCTTTTGGGAATGAGCTTTGCAATCGTCCAGTGGACAAATTCCAAGCTGTTTTCTACAAGCAGTTGCTGTTCAGCGGTCAATACGATGCTGCTTCGATCCATTTTGTTTCACCGTCCTTTGTGCGTTCAAGAATTCTTTGCAGAGCGATATGACCTGGTTGCAGCGATACTCCGAGAAATTGGCGATATGCGCGTCCGCTTCCGGGATGCCGAGCCGGACGCAAAGCCATGCGTAAGCATCCTGTTTGCGCATGAAGCCTTTTTCCCAAAGCTGGTTGAATGTCCGATGTGCCTGCATACGCTTTTGTCGAAGCAATTTGTCCGCAAGCGTTCCCATCGGCAGCCCGGTTGCCTTGTGCGCCTGCACGTAAGCGTCGCAGGCGGGATACCGAGAGCAGACATAGAGCTTTGCTGCACGGTCTTTTGTGTGGATGCCATAGATGCTGCTGGCCGGGCGGAGCTGCGCCGGCGCGTGGCAGTATGGACAGGTAATGTGGGCTTTTTTCAAACTGAGATCCTCCTATGTACTATTCAGAAGGAAGAAGAGAGTATCTGCAAACAGCAGCTTTCATCGTCTGACAGGCACCAACTGAGGTACAGCGCATAAATGTCCTCAAAGGCGCTGCGGGAGAGCTTTCCGCGGCATTCCGTTGGGTCGATCCGCTGCGTGGTGAGACGTTCATACTCGGCAGCGGAGATCAGAACAGGCTTGCCGCCGGCATCTGCGCTCATCAAATAACCAGAACAGGGCGAATGACATTTGCAGACGCCGCAGGAGATGAAGCAGGCATTTCGCCAGTTCCCGCGGCAGGCGGTCAGAAATTCTGCAAGCTGCTGGATGGTTGTCCTCATAGGTTTGTCCTCCAAATCCTCCTATAACAATACGCACCGCAAAACGGCAAAACGGTCACTTGAACCTGTGAATTTTCTGTAAATTATGAAATGCAGTGAAAAAAGCACCCGGTCAGCAGTGCTGATCGGGTGCGAATTTCAGCCAATGACCCAGAAAGGCCCGCCGGAACCGGCGGCTTTGCTGGCTTCATTCAGAATGATGGACAGTTCCCAGCTCTGCTCGCTGCGCGTTCGGCTGGCAGGATCTGCAACAAGGATCTTTTCATCCTTGACGCCGCGCAGCACAATAAAATGTCCGGACGAGGTGAAATGCCCGGCGGACATGATGGCGACGACCAGCTTGCCGCTGGAAAGCGCGTCCGTGATCCGCTGCGGCTCCGATACCGTACAGCCGGAGACCGGCAGGCCCCACGCTTCGGCAGCCGCCGGGATGAGCGCGTGATACGAACCGCTTCCGCTGCACCAGTAACCGTGCTCATATGACCACTTTGCCATCTCCACGGGATCGACCAGATCATCCGTGAGAGAGGATACCACCATTGCCATGCAAGTCGGGCCGCAGCCATAGCCGCCGATATTGTCAGTGCCATAGGGCTTGTTCGCATAGCGTTCATCGAGCTGATTGTAATAGACGACCTCCGCGCCGCCGTCCGTATAGCGGATGTTTCCAAGCGCAGGGATCGTGAAGCTGCTCTCAGACGATGAAAGATTCTGGAACAGGCCGTCGCCCAGAAACAGACTGAGATTTTCGGCGAAGTTCTGTGCGAGCGTTTTCTGTTCAGCGGTCAGATGAAAAATGGAATCGGCAAAATACGCTTCGCCGCGATAGGTAAGCGTGTAAACGCGCACCGTCACCTCACGAAGCGCTGTTACTTCTTCGCCATCTTCATTGAGAGCGGTTTCTTCTACCTCGCGCGTTTCATCCTCATAGGTATAGTCATACAATTCCCCGACGCCAGCGCGCAAAAGCTGCTTCATATCCTCCAGAGAAATGGCGGCGACATCCGTATCGCGGTACGCACAGTATTGCGAGATGAACAGATTGACGTTGTTGATGCGTTCATCCTCATATGGGTTGACGATCTCATACTGGTCAGCGCTGGACGCAGCAAAATCGTCCGCGATCCGCTGCTCGGCATCGGCAATACCACTGCCGAGCAGATCGCTGACCGCAAACGCGATCTCATTCATGTTCTCGGTGATCGCTGCCTGATCGTTCAGAATGGTGGTATCGCCGGTGGTTTGCGCCGTGCCGCCGAAGATCAGCGTTGGAAGCATCACAAGGAACAGCAGCGGGATCGCAAGGATGGCGAGCAGCGCAAGAAGAATCTTCTTCCCGTGCTTGGCTGCCGCGATTGCGACACTGGCAGCCGCGCCGTAGGGACCGCCGAGGGCGGCCCCATTTGCAGCTGCGGCCGTGATCTTACCTGCTTTTGCGGCGCCTTCCACGACCTTTGCGGCGGTGCTGCCGACCTGAACCGCTTCGTCCAGCCCGGTCTGACGACTATCGTTTACGCCCATTCGAGTACAAAGACGACCGACATGATCTCCTGCCCGGTCACAGGCTGAGAGACGGCGGACACGACGGCATCATAGTTGATGGAGAGTGCATCTGCTTCTTTGACCGTCCACGGCGCAGCCAGTGTGAAGACCTCGGAATCGCCGGTTTTGCTGGTCTCGGAAGAATTGATCTTGAAGCCGACCTGCTTGGCATCCACTTTGGCCTTTGCCATGTTGGTCGAATACGGAACAAACTCCCAACCGTTTTTGCTGGTAACGCTGACGGAAGAAACCATTACATCACCGGTAGAATTGTTGACGATGGAAGCGGAAGCAACATAGACCTTACCGGCTTCGTCCACGACGAGCGGCAGGGTCGCCGGAACTGTCACCGAAAACAACTCAGTAATTTCCCAGTGCGCATAATACGTTGTCGCAGCAGTTTCCTTGAAAACGGTGTTTGCCGTAACTTCTGTACCGCCGTCTTTCTCCGTGAACCAGCCTAAAAATTCAGCGTTTTTGCGCGTCGGCTCGGTGGGGAGAACGAGCTTTTCACCGTAGGTCTGTTCGGTCGTTTCGCTCTGGCCGGTGCCCAAATCCCATGTTACGACGTATTGGTTCGCTTCAAACTGCGCATAAAATGTCGTGCTGCTGGTGATTGCGACCGTGCTGTAAAGACTGCCGCCCGTTTTGGCCGTAAACCAACCCTTGAAAGTGTAGCCGGTCTTGACGGGAACGCTGCCCGGCGCGGTCGGCTTGCTGTTCAGCTTCACGGTTTCGGAAAAGCTGGCCTTGCCGTCGATGGTGCCGCCGTTCGTTCCGGCGTCCCACTTGATCGTCAGGCTGACAGTTGCACCGCAATCGTCGCACTTGCCGTCGCCGTTCGCGTCGGTGTGGTCAGCGTATTCATAGCCAGAATCGCCGCAGGCCGAGCACGTCTTGGTGCGCTTATGCTGCGTTTCGCTGTCCGACATCCACGAGCCATAGGAATAGCTGTGATTGGCGTAGTCATAGGTCGATGCGCCGCAGCCGGAGCAGGTTTTGCTTCTGCGATGCTGAGTGTCAGAATACTTGCTCCACGAACCGGTTGTGTAGCTGTGATTTCCATAATCGGTCGTGGAATATCCGCAGGTGCGGCACGTTGCTGTGCGGCTGTGCTGACTGCTGCTGTAATTGTTCCAGCTTCCGTAGCTCATGCTGTGACTGGCATATTCGTAATCCGAATCGCCGCAGTTCCGGCAATAGGCTTCGCGCCGGTGCTGACTGCTGGAATATTCCTCCCAGCTTCCATAAGAATAGCTGTGACCGGTTGCATAGATGGTTTCACGCTTGCTCTGGCCGCAATCGCAGCTATATTCCCGGTAGCCGTTTCGTGTGCAAGTGGCATCATTTTCATAGTCCAGAACCCATGTATGGCTTCCGCAGTCCGGGCAAGTCCAAGAACCATACGAGCCGGAACCATGATCCTTATACACATAAGTCCCTAAATTCTGAACATAATGGCACTTATAGCACTCATAATACTCCTGATGACCTCTGGATGTATGCGTCGTGGAAACGTAGGTGCCCTGCAAAGAATACTGTTTGCAGCTTGGGCAGGTGCCGACAATGCCGGTAGAAGCGGTCAGCGAAATGCCGGGGGCTTTCTGGATGCCGGACACGGATGCGGTATTGACTGCCGTGTTTGCAGTGTCCGCATTGGGATACACGCCGTACAAATCGTAAAAATACCGGTTGCTGCGGTTGGAAGCCGCCCAATCATAGGTGTAGAACGGCACCGTTGCCTCTGGGTAGCCGATGATGTAGGCGATATAGAGCGTGTCGCCGGAATCGGCTTCGCGCCAGAACGCATCCTCGCCGATGCTGTTCAGAACCGTTTCGCCGTAGTACATGGTCAGTGTAGAGAGTTTCGGGCAGTTATAAAAAGCGTGCTTGCCAATGACCGGCGCAAGGGGCAGCTCT
>OJKC01000723.1_pt1 | contig 25419 bp, 21 predicted proteins | sample 1596401 | NCBI WGS metagenome assembly OJKC01 (sample SAMEA4350162, study PRJEB24818) | metagenome | biome: human; feature: gut; material: faeces | place: Denmark | collected 2013-09 | reverse complement strand
GACGTAAAAGCCCTTGGAGATGAAGGTCAGACCATTACCTCTCTATTCTAACGGTTTAGGCAACGAGATGTCCCATGCCTATGGCTGGCTGCCATAAATCAAGGGGCAAATATATAGTAACAGGAGACGAAACGCATGAAGAAAGACTGTGAGGTCGTCCGCGACCTGATGCCGCTGGTGCTGGATGATGTCGCCAGCGACGGGAGCAAGCACATGGTGTCGACGCATGTGCAGACGTGCGCGCAATGTGCCGCATACATGAATCAGCTCAAAGCTGACCTGCCCGCCGGAAAGAAAAGCGAGTTGGATTCGCGCGCCACGTTCGACGCCGCCGCCCAGACGCTGCGGAAGCAGAAGCGCCGCCGCACCCTCCGCAATATCCTGCTGGGTGCGCTGATTGTGTGCATCCTTGGGCTGGCAAATCTATACTGCTTCGATTGGCTGATGAACGAAACTCGCCCGATTCCGACGAGCGAGTACGGGATTCAGCTGGCCCAGCTGGCGGACGGCAGACTTGTCACATCGTTCGACTATCACGAAAGCATGACCCCACTCTACGTCAAGCGGCAGCAGGTGACGGAGACGGCAGCTGACGGAAGCCGCGCCGAAATCCTCTATCTCTGCGCCGAAAAGCATATCGTGCCGCATACGGCAAGCACGCCTATGCAAAACGCCGGCTTCACGCTCGACACCAACTGGCAGACGGCGAATGCGGAAATCCGGCAGGGTACGCCGGAGGATTATCAGGTGCTGTGGCGACAGACGGATGAGGATTCTGCGATTCCGGCAGCGTCGCCAGAGATGGAAGCATATTACGCATGGGAAGCGGTGCTGACACAGCTTTGGTCGCAGCACTCGGAAAGCGCGGACGGAAAAGCGGGCTTCCCCGGCGTGAATGGAGAACGCTACACCTTGGCCATCCACCATGCGGACGCGCTGGCGGCGTGCGTCCCGGAGTGGCAGCCGCGGGTCACGCCGCAGTATCTGCTGCTGGATGATGAGACGATTCAGTGGATTTTGGCGGGTGTAACAGATGCGGTCGAATCAAATGACCCGTGAGCAGTTACTTTCCCAATATACCGGGGAATGGTCGCCATCCGACGGGCATTGGTTTGGCTTGGATTTTGGCTGGCGAGGGCAGGAATATCGTTTTCAGACGGATTCGATGTATCACCCGGCAAATACAGTACTGCCTGACGGGCGTGAAGCGCGATTCGGCGTGTACAAAAAAGAAGGTTCGGCGTATGCGCTGATTGGCGAATATGCCACGCCGCAGGAAGCGCTGGCGCAATGCCGCATTCAGGGAATGCCTTTGGGCGACATTCTCGAAGATGAATCGACAGAATTGCTTGGGCAGGACTAAAGTGGAAAATGATAGCAGCTTTCCTGAAAGGGGAAGCTGTTTTTGCAGCAGATAAATGCCTACTAATGGAAAAGATGAATCTCTTTCGCGCATTGCAAAACCCGCGCATCTGTGCTATCATGTCGATACAGGCTGAAAACCAGCCATCAAGGAGGAAAAGTGCAATGTATACGCATCAAGACAACAAGGTGACAGGCTTGACGGTGGCTTACATCGGCGGCGGCTCGCGCGGATGGGCGTGGGGTTTCATGCGCGACATTATTTCCGACGGGCAGATCAGCGGCACGGTACGGCTGTACGACATTGACCGCGAGGCGGCGGAGCGCAATCAGAAAATCGGCACGATGCTGGCGGCGCATCCCGACGCGGCATCCAAGTGGACGTTTGAAGTCAGCAGTTCCTTGCAGGAGGCGCTCACGGGCGCGGATTTCGTCGTCATCAGCATTCTGCCGGGGACGTTTGCGCATATGCGCGGCGATGTACACCTGCCGGAGCGGGTCGGCGTATATCAGTCCGTGGGCGACACGGTGGGCGCAGGCGGCTTCATGCGGGCGATGCGCACGATTCCGATGTTCGTTGAGATTGCCGAAGCGATTCGCGACTTCGCGCCGAACGCATTTGTCATCAACTATACGAACCCTATGACGCTTTGCGTGCGGACGCTGTACGAGGTATTCCCGCAGGTAAAGGCGTTCGGCTGCTGCCACGAGGTGTTCGGCACGCAGAAGGTGCTGTGCGCGATGCTGGATGAGCAGGAGCACATTCCCGGCGTGAAGCGGCAGGACTTGTACACCACTGTCACCGGCATTAACCACTTCACTTGGATTACCTCCGCCAGCTATCAGGGCATGGATTTGATGCCGCTGTACGCCCGCTTTGTGGAGGAGCATCCCGAAGGCATTCAGCTGGGGTCGGACAACTGGATGAACAGCCATTTCGCGTGCGCGCACAAGGTCAAGTTCGACCTGTTCCAGCGCTACGGGGCGATTGCGGCGGCGGGCGACCGCCATCTGGTGGAGTTCCTGCCGCAGTGGTATCTGCACAGCCCGGAGACGGCGCACCAGTGGAAATTCGACCTGACGCCCGTGTCATGGCGCGAGGACGACCTGAAGAAGCGGATGCAGCGCTCGGACGACCTGCTCAGCGGAAAAGAGCCGCTTGACCTTACGCCGTCGGGCGAAGAAGGGCATTTGCTGCTCAAGGCGCTGCTGGGGCTGGGGAACATAGTCAGCAACGTGAACGTGCCGAATCAGGGGCAGATTCCGAACCTGCCGATTGGCGCGGTGGTGGAGACAAACGCGCTGTTCTCGCGCGGGTGCATCGACCCGATCTGCGCGGGCGACATGCCGGCGAACATCCTGCCGCTGGTGGCACGCCACGTCTACAATCAGGAAAACACCTTGCAGGCGGCGCTGCACTGCGACCGCAAGCTGGGCTTCTCTACGTTCATGAACGACCCGCAATTGGGCAGCGTGACGCTGGAGGACGGTCAGAAGCTCTTCGACGACATGCTGCTGCATCAGCGGGATGTGCTGCCGAAGGGATGGTTTGAATAAGGATATGAAACTCAGGCGAATACTGGCGCTGTCTCTGCTGCTGCTTTCGACGCTGACGCCCGCTTCGCTGGCGGAGACGGCGCATCCGGGCTTCTATCAACCGCAGGAAAACGCGGCGATGGACTACGACGATTCCGAAAGCCGCTGGAGCTTTGCCCGGAACGCCGAAAGCGAGCACTTCCTGCTGTTCTGGGAGGCGGGGTTCTGCGAGAATCCGCTGAACGCCGCACCGGACATGCGGGTGGATACAGCGGATTTGCTGGAAAAGGCGGAGCTGTTCTACGCGGAGAACGTAGATCGGCTGCACATGGCGGATGAACCCTTGCCCGGCGGCGACAAGCTGCAAATCTACCTGCTGTATACGGCGGATTGGGTCGCGACGGGGGCGGGGTACGACAACCGCATCGGCGCATTGTGGATTTCGCCCGCGACGTGTCAGCCCGCCGGGTCAGTGATTGCGCACGAAATCGGGCATTGCTTTCAGTATCTGACATACTGTCAGGTGCTGGAAAGCGGTGCGCCGGATGACAGCCGCGCCGGATTCCGCTACGGTTACGCGGAGAACGCGGGCAATGCGCTGTGGGAAATCGGCGCGCAGTGGCAGTCTTGGCAAAGTTATCCGGAAGAAATGTTCACCGATTACGAGATGGAAACGTGGTTTCAGCAGTACCACCGTGCGCTGGAAAACGAGTACACCCGCTATCAGAACTACTGGTGGTTCTACGCGCTGACCGAGCAGTACGGCTTGGATGCGTACAGTCGGATTTGGCGGGAAAGCGCCTACCCGGAGGATGCATATCAGACGTTCATGCGCCTGTACCTTGCTAACGACCTGAACGCGTTCTACGACGCGCTGTACCGCTATGCGTCCCATGCGGTCACGTTCGACTTTGCGGCGGCTGCACCATACAGCGCGGCGTGGCAGGGGCGCTATGACGCAACGCTGTACGATGTCGGGGATGGCTGGCAGCGAATCGCCTATGCATCCTGCCCGGAGGCGAACGGCTTCAGCGCGATTCCGCTCGACCATCAAGGCGCAAACCGGGTGACGGTGTCGTTCCGCGGCTTGCAGCCCGGTTCAGCGCTGGCGGCGGATGACCCCGGTCTGTACTATATCGGGGACGATGCCACCCCGGAGAACCTGACGGGTCTCACACGCATTTACAACGCGGTGGATGCCGCGCCGGGCTGGCGCTACGGTTTCGTGCATACTTGACGGACGGCACGCGCGTGTACAGCGACGTTTGCGCCGAAGATGAGGGCGCTGTGTCCTTCGATATTCCGGAGGAAACGCAGTATCTGTACTTCGTCGTGCTGGGCGCGCCAGAAAGCTATCAGGTGCACGTTTGGGACAGCGATGAAGCGACAGATGCGCAGATGCCGTTTGAGATTCGGGTGGAATGGGGAAAGTGAAAATAGTATAGCATACGAAAACCCGCTGTCCATCCCTTACATCGAGGTGAACAGCGGGTCTTTTTACGTTATATCCCTTACAGAACCGTCAAATCTTCCTTCTCGCAGGCGGCAATCGCGCCGTCATGTCCGACGACGCACACGCCGCCGTCCTTTGCCATCTGGTCAAGCACGCCGCACCACGTCAGCAGCGCGTCCTTGGTGGTGGAGAGCATTTCCGCGCGCTCACGGCAGAGATCCTCCGGCGTGATGCCGCACAGCAGATTTTCGTCACTGACAAGAATCTGATTCTCCGAACCCAGCGGCGGTTCGCTTTCGCCGACGGTGGAAATGATGTACTTGTCAATCCGTTCGTCGCCCGCCACGAAGTCACGCAGACCCTTCGACATGCTGCGGTTGATGCCCAGCGTACGCGCCGGGGAGGGGTCGCGGTAGGAGTAAGTGACCATGCGCCCCGTCTCGCTGGTGTTCAGCCCTGCGCCGTATGCGCCGCCCTGCACGCGGACTTCGTTCCACAGGTAGCTTAGGGACAGGATGTTGCTCATCACGCGCGCAATACCGCTGTACACCTTGCCCGCACGGCGGTAATCATAGCCCAGCGACGCAAAGCTGATCTGCGACGGGATGCGGTAAGCGCACTTGGCAGGCAGGTCGCTGACATACGGCGCGGCATCCGGGATGGGCGTGCCGACCGGGTAGGCGGAGAGAATCGCGGCGGGGTCAAGCGCCTTATTCGTGGACAGGCTGAACGTGACGCGGGACTGCACCGCGCTGTCCTTGCTGAACCGCTCGCAGAGGGCAAGGAAATCCGCGTACTGCGCGTCGAAATTCTCCGCCAGCGCCTTCTGCACCATGCAGGCACTCAGACCGTTCAAGGCTTCCCGCGCTGCCGAGGCCGCGCTCATCGTCGCCGATGCGGCGTACATTGCCATCCTGTGGCCGTCGCTGATGACCTTTTGCTTCGCCATCTCGCTCAACTGGAGAATCAGCGTCTGCACACGCGCCCTGTCGTCAAAGCACGTTTCGGTCAGAATTTCCCGCACGAGCGCGGCTGCCTTGTCCACGTTCGCATCCAGCACGGAGCAGCTCACGTCCAGCACGGGCGTCGCCATTTCCGCACAGCGGGACATGACGCGCAGCTGGAACGTCAGCTTGCCGATATCGCGCTTGATGGCTTGGAAGAGGGATAGCGAATCGTGGCGCTTCGTCGGCAGCTTGCCCAGCAGTTCGGGCAGTATCGACAGGCGCTTGAGTTCATCCAGGGTGAAATCGGTCAGGGAGATATACCAGTGCATGATGGTGATGCCGTTCATGGGCCAATCATGCGTGATGACCTTCGCCGCGCCGCACTGCGCTTCCGCCGCGGGAATCAGCAGCGGGTCTGCGCTGATTTCGCTCAAGGACAGCACGGGCAGAGTTGCCAGCTGCTCGGCGGTGTCGGGGGTCTGCTGCCACGCGGTCAGCTTCTCGTTCTGCACACGCAGCGCTTCCTTGTCCGCGTCCGTCCACGATGCCTGAATCGCCTGCAGGCGCTCCGTTTCCTCCGCGCGGAGTTCGTCGCCCTGCGTGTGGGACGGCACGGTGCGGATGATGCTCATCGTGCTTTCGTCCAGCAGCAAATCAGCCATCAGGCGGTCAAAACCGTCGCCCGCCGCCATTTCCCGCAGCTTCTGATAGCGCTCTTCGGACAGGAGCGGCTGCATCGGGTCGCCGCCGTAAAGCCACGCATCAAGCGCATGGATGCAGCGGAGCAGCCCCGACGGTTCGCCCGGCTGGCGGGCGGAAAACTCGCTGCTGTTGATGGAGGCAGTCAGCGCGTCCTTGTCCAGCCCGGTTTTAACCAGCTGCTGCACGGTGTCGCGGATTATCTGGCGCAGTTCCTGCTCACTGCCATCGGCAATGTTGCGCAGGGTCAGCATCATGTACGGCTGCGCCATCGCGTTGTCCAGAGACATGCCTACATCCTGACACTTGCCCGTCGCCAGCAGCGCCTTCTTCAGCGGCGCGTCGTTGCTGCCCGTCAGCACATCAAAGAGGATTTCCGTCGCCGTGACGCGCACCGTATCCGACCACGGTGCAACAATCTTCGCCAGCGTCAGCATGGTCTTGTCGGCAGTATCCTCCTCGGCGCCGATTTCATACGCCTGTTCCGCTTCAGCGGCGAAGGGCTTCTGCATGGGAATTTCGTGCTTCTCGTCCAGGCGGTCAAAGCAGCTCAGATACTCCTCCGCCAGCGTCAGCACCTTGTCCAGCGGCACAGCGCCATCCAGATAAATGCGCGCATTCGACGGGTGATAATAGCGGCGGTACATGCGCAGGAACTGCTCGTAGGTCAGGTCGGGGATGTGCTTCGGGTCGCCGCCGGAATTCCAGCCGTAGCAGTTGTCCGGGAAGAGGACATCCAGCGTCTTCTGGTAAATCTGCTCGTCCACATCGCTCATGGCGCCCTTCATCTCATTGAACACAACGCCCTTGTACAGCGGCGCGCCGTTTTCGTCCAGCTCAATGTGCCAGCCTTCCTGATAGAAGATGTTCGGGTCTTGCAGGATGCGCGGCGCGAACACCGCGTCCAGATACACTTCCGCCAAGTTCAGGAAGTCCTGCTCGTTGCGGCTGGAGACGGGGTAAATCGTCTTGTCGGGGAAGGTCATCGCGTTCAGGAACGTCGCCATGCTGCTCTTCATCAGCTCGACGAACGGTTCACGGACGGGATACTTGGCGCTGCCGCAGAGGACAGAATGTTCCAGAATGTGGAATACACCGGTCGAATCCTCTGGCAGGGTCTTAAACGCGACGCAGAACGTCTTGTTCACCTCGCCGTTATCCACCCAAACCAGCTGTGCGCCGGTCTTTTTGTGGTGCATTTCCACCATCTGCCCGTGCAGCTCTTCGCTTTCGCGCACGCAGTCAACGCAAAAGCCGTGACGCGCCGCAGTTTCGTTCAAATTCATCATGGGGACTCCTTTCCCTGTGACCCCAGGCGGGTCATTCATCTCCTTTATCATAGCACAACGGGCAGTTGTGTGCAAGCGAGAATTGGCTGATTTTTGTCAAACGGTTATCGAATGCGCAGAAGTTCCGAAACATCCTTGCGCTTGGGGGCGGCAGGAGATTCCGCAGGCACGCCAATCGGGATCAGCGCCGACACGCTCTCCGTTTCCGGCAGATTCAGCACGGCCTTGACCTTCCCTTCGTCATAAATGCCGAGAATGACCGTGCCAAGCCCCGCATCATGCGCGGCGACGCAGAAAGCTTCCGCCGCCAGACCCGCATCGAAGGACTGCCAGTGCGTCCCTTTGCTGGTGCTAAACGAGCCGTCGCGTTCGTAGCCGCTGCGGTCGTTCACGGTCGTGAGGACAACCAGCGCGGGCGCGCCGTGCAGGGTATCAATGTTCTTTTGAAAGCCCATTGTGCATTCGTCCGCTATGCGGTCAATTTCCTCGCGCTTGGTCAGCAGGGTGTAGCGGGTGGTCTGAGAGTTCTTCCAGCTGGGCGCATACGCGGCAACGGCGACGATAGCGCGGATGGTGTCGGGCGACACGGGCGTTGGCTGGAACTTGCGAATGGAACGGCGGGCGGTGAGGGGATTGGGCATAGCGTTGTCCTCCTTTATATCATAGGATGAATGTACAGTCAATTTTGCAGTGTTCTCCATGCTGATTATACCACATCCGCCGCGCGCTGCATAGGATGGCGACAGGAAAAGAACAGCGGAACACATCCACCTATCAAAAACGCGCCTCCCGAAGTTTCCGGGAAGCGCGCTTTTGTCTGACAAGTTTTGAGAAAAATCAGTGGCAGCCCTTGCATTTGCCGCAGTCGCCGCCGCAGCTGCAAGCAGAATTGCCGCTTTTCTTGTCCTTGATCATCTTCCAAATGACTGCGCCAACAATCACCAGAAGTACACCGCCAACAATCCACGTTGCCATGATTCGTTCCTTTCTGCGCCTGTGCGGATGGAGGAAAACCGCTTTTGCGCGATAGAACATATGCCGGAGGGAAAGCGCAGATGATGCAGAACCCGCGCCAGCCCTCCGGCGTTCACAAGAGGGGTCTCAGAAAGCACCGGATGCAGCGGCGCTTTCCTCGGTTAAGCCCGATGGAAAATCAGGCAGAAACCTTCTGGGTGAGGTGGTGGTCGTTGTAAGGATTCTTACGAACGACCAGATACACCAGGCCAGCCAGCAGCAGGATGGCAATCGCCGTCGCAACGGTGAAGCCAGCGCCGCTGAAGAGCAGACCGAGCTGATAGACAATCAGGGCGATGGTGTACGCGAACGCGCACTGATAGCCAACCGCAGCCAGCGTCCACTTGGCATTGTTGAACTCACGCTTCATCGCGCCGATGGCCGCGAAGCAGGGAGCGCACAGGAGGTTGAAAATCATGAAGGCATACGCCGCCAGACGGCCGTGACCGTTGGAGGACTCGTTGAACGCCGTCGCAATCGGGCTGAGGGCTTCCGCCTTCTCTTCCTCGGTCATGTCCTCGTCGTCAACAACGTCCGCCGCGTCATCCGCGCCATACAGCACGCCCAGAACACTGACGACTTCTTCCTTCGCAACCAGACCCATGACCGTAGCGACCGTGGACGGCATATTGCCGAAGCCCAGCGGCTTGAACACCACACTGACCGGGTTGCCGATCTTGCCAAGGATGGAGTTGTCCATATCCGCCACAGCGCCCCAAGAGCCAGCCGCGCGATCCATTTCGGGCGCAAGTTCCGGCGCTTCCTCGTCTTCTTCCAGCGTTCCAGCTTCCGCCTTCGCGTTGTAATCAGCCAGTTCCGTCTGGTAGGTCTGCTGCGCTTCAAGCTGCACGTCCGCCGCGGGCGCCCAGCCGTAGGTCTTCGCAAACCAAATCACAATAGAGGACAGGAGGATGACCGTGCCAGCGCGCTTGATGAAGCTCCAGCCGCGCTCCCACACGCTGTGGAACACGTTGCGACCAGACGGGAAGTGATACGCCGGCAGCTCCATGACGAAGGGAGCCGGGTCGCCCGCGAACATCTTCGTCTTCTTCAGCATGATGCCGGAGATAACAATCGCCGCCACGCCGATGAAGTATGCGGACGTCGCAACCCACGCGCTGCCGCCGAAGACCGCCGCGGCAATCAGACCGATAATCGGCATCTTCGCGCCGCAGGGGATGAAGGTCGTGGTCATGATGGTCATCTTGCGGTCACGGTCGCTCTCGATGGTACGAGAAGCCATGATACCGGGAACGCCGCAGCCAGAACCAATCAGCATCGGGATGAAGCTCTTGCCGGACAGACCGAATTTCCGGAAGATACGGTCCATGATGAAGGCGATACGAGCCATGTAGCCAACGTCTTCAAGGATAGCCAGCAGGAGGAACAGCACCAGCATCTGCGGCACGAAGCCCAGCACCGCGCCGCAGCCGCCGACGATACCATCAACAATCAGACCGCTCAGCCAGCCTGCGCAGCCAACGCCATCCAGCCAAGTCTGGAGGTTGCCCTGCACGATTTCCGCAACGAACACATCATTCGTCCAGTCCGTCAGCAGGGTACCAATCGTCGTCACGGAAATGTAATACACGAGGAACATGATGAGCGCGAAAATCGGCAGCGCCAGCACACGGTTGGTCACCACGCGGTCAATCTTGTCCGAAACGCTCAGGCTGCCCTTTGCCTTGCCCTTCTTCACCGCGTTCTGCATCAAGGTGTTGATGTAGGCGTAACGCTGGTTGGTGATGATGGACTCGGCGTCGTCATCCATTTCCTTTTCGCAGGAGGAGACGGCTTCCTCAATGCCCTTCTTGACATCTTCGGACAGCTTCAGTTCCGCAACAACCTTCTCGTCACGTTCGAACAGCTTCACGGCGTACCAGCGCAGGAAGCGCGGTTCAACCTTGCCGCCGATGAGGTCTTCAATATGCGCCAGCGCGTGTTCCACCGAGCCGGTGAAAACGTGCGGATGTTCGCCCATCGTGCGGTTCTTAGCAGCAGCGGCAGCCTTTTCAGCCGCCTTCACGCTGCCTTCGCCCTTCAGCGCGGAAGTCTCGACGATTTCCACACCCAGCGCTGCGCTCAGCTTCTTCATGTCGATCTTGTCGCCGTTCTTGCGGGACACGTCGATCATGTTCATCGCGATGACCATCGGCGTGCCGAGTTCGAGCAGCTGCGTGGTCAGGTAAAGGTTGCGTTCGATGGAGGTGGAGTCCACAATATTCAGGATGGCATCAGGCTTGTCGTTCACCAGGTAGTTGCGGGCGACGACTTCCTCCAGCGTGTAGGGAGACAGGGAGTAAATGCCGGGCAAGTCCTGAATGACCACATCGTCATTGCCCTTGAGCTTGCCTTCCTTCTTTTCAACCGTAACACCCGGCCAGTTGCCGACGAACTGACGAGAACCCGTCAGCGCGTTGAACATGGTCGTTTTGCCGCAGTTCGGGTTGCCTGCGAGCGCAATCGTAATCGCCATTTTCGGCGCCTCCTTATGCGAATTTGTCTTAACTAACCCCGCCAGAGGCTCCGCCTCTGGACTCCGCAAGGGACTCTGTCCCTTGACCCTTTCGCGCGATTGCGTTGATGACTTCTTCATACCTATATGCGCGTGCTGATGCAGGGTTTCGCGTCTGCGGACGCGAACAGAGGGCTTTCCGATCGCCCTCTGGACTGCTTCGGTTGCACCTATGTTAGTAGGTTTGAAACGTATAAGGTAGGAAAAAGCCTGCGCGAAATCAGGTTTATCCAAATGGAAACAGAATTACTGAACCTCGATCATTTCCGCATCCGCCTTGCGCACGCTCAGCTCATAGCCGCGCACGGTCAGCTCCATCGGATCGCCCAGCGGCGCAACCTTGCGCACATGGACTTCCGTCCCGCGGGTCAGTCCCATGTCCATGATGCGGCGCTTGACGGCACCTTCACCATGCAGGCGGACAACCACCGCGTTTTCCCCGACCTTGACATCCTTCAGGGTTTTCATGTCTTCTGCCTCCTTCTCCTCAGTTCACCAGCACACGCATAGCCATGGATTGGCTCAACGCAACACGGCTATCCTTGACAGCGCAAATCAGATTGCCGCCCATTTTGCTGACAACAGTCACTCTTTCGCCCATCACGAAGCCCAGCTCCGCCAGATGCTGCCGCACCTCATCCTGCCCGGTGATTTTGCCAATCACGCCAGACTCGCCAATTTCCACCATGCCCAACGGCATCATGTTCCATGACCTCCTTGTGTCAGTCCTTTCGCGGATAGTTTATTCCAACTAATCCGGCGATTCGCAATCGTTAGTTTAGCATAACTAATAGGCTATGTCAAGCGTTTTTCGCGTGTTTTTTTGTTTTTTGTCCACCTTTTTTCTGGTCTTTGCATCGTTTGCCCAATTCGGGGGAATGCTGACCAGCAAAAACAAAAGGCAGCTCTGCTTTGCAGGGAAAGTCAGATACTTTTCCGAACAAAATCGAACCACCCCCTATCAAAAACTTCTGATTATCACCACTATGGCTTAAAGTGCCGAGGGGGGCAAGCGGAAAACTCCTTTGCCGCCTCCGCAGAGGCGAAATTCCCTGCATGATCATGCGATTCTATCAAAAAATGAAAACCGCAAAAAAGAGGTGCGAGAATGAAGGAATGGGCGGTCTGGATGGCGAACAAGATGGAGGAGCAATTGCTGCGGATGGAGCAGCTGCGGCTCAGTGAATTTGTTGCATATGAGAAGAACTGGAAGAAGCGTCTTCTGATGCAGTTTGTAGGCGGAATTGCAAGAGGATTAGGGACAGCGGTTGGGTTTACGCTTCTGGGCGCGCTGGTGGTGTGGCTGCTGCAAGGACTGGTGCAAAGGAATCTGCCGATTATCGGGGATTTCCTGACCCAGCTGCTGAACCTCGTGGAAGGCAAGGGCAGCGGCAGCTAAAGCGTCCCTGCCCGTAACTTCGCGCTTCCGCAGAAGCGCCCCAAGCTGCTCTATCCGCCATTCCCTCATTGTCGCGTCAATAGGCGCGACCTGATTCCGCCGCTTCCCAAATCATCATCACCAGAAAGGGCTATCATCACCATGCGCAAACCCGTTTCCCAAAGGCTGCTGCCTCTCCTGCTCATCCTCCTGACCCTCGCGCTTGACCGCTTCACCAAAGCCCTCGCCGTCGCGCTGCCGGATGAGCGCACCCTCATTCCCGGCGTTCTCCGCTGGATTTATGCCGAAAACACCGGCATGGCGTTCAGCCTGTTCAGCGGACAGTCGTGGATGCTGGGCGTGGTGTCCGTCATCGCGGTTATCGCCGGATGGCTCGTCCTCCGCCGCTATCAGCTCAGCGGATGGAGCAGAACCGCGGCGGCGCTGATGATTGGCGGCGCGCTTGGCAACGCCTACGACCGCTTGGCGCTGGGCTATGTCGTCGATATGCTGGATATCACCCTGTTCCCCTTCGCAGTGTTCAATATTGCGGACGCGGCGCTCGTCGTCGGCACGGTGCTGATGGCGTACTGCATCGTGTTCCGCACGGAAGATTGGAGGAAAATCAATCATGACGCAAATGATGCCTGACGCACTCGAATCGCGCACTATCTCCATCCCCGGCGACGGGCGGCGGCTGGATGTTGCCCTGTCCGAAGCTGCTGGGCTGACTCGCTCGCGGGTGGCGGCGCTGATGGCGGACGGAAACGTCACAGTGGACGGGAAAGTCGAGACGAAATCCGGCGCAAAAGCAAAGCAGGGTCAGATTGTTATCCTGACGATTCCCGCGCCGAAGCCCGCCGTGCCCGTCGCGCAGGAAATCCCGCTCACAATTCTCTATCAGGATGACGACCTCGCCGTCGTCCTGAAGCCCTGCGGCATGGTCGTTCACCCCGCCGCCGGCAATGAGGACGGCACGCTCGTCAACGCGCTCCTGCACCACCTTGACCACTTGAGCGGCATCGGCGGCGAACTGCGCCCCGGCATCGTCCACCGGCTGGACAAGGACACCAGCGGTCTGCTGCTCGTGGCGAAGAACGACCAGAGCCAACTCGCCCTCAGCCGCCAGTTGCAGGAGCGGCAGATGGAGAAGCACTACCGCGCGCTGGTTGAAGGGAATCTGCGGGAGGACAGCGGGCGCATCGACCAGCCCATCGCGCGGAGCAAGAAAGACCGCAAGAAAATGGCAATTGACCCCGAAGGCCGCCCGTCGATTACGGACTGGACGGTGCTTGCGCGCGGGCGGAACGTGACGCTGCTGGACGTCCACATTCTGACCGGGCGGACGCACCAAATCCGCGTGCACATGAAGTCCATCGGGCATCCGGTCTGCGGCGACCCGATTTACGGCTCCGGCAAGGGCGCGAAAGTCCCCCGCTTGATGCTCCACGCGTACACGCTTTCGTTCACGCACCCACGGACGGGGGAGCGGATGACGTTCACCGCGCCGCTGCCGGAGGAGTTTGTGCAGGGGCTGCGGGGGAACGGGGTGGAATGGGAGAAATAACGTTTCCTCACGGAAAGCCGGGGACGTTACAGCGTGCGATAATACTATTTCCATCATGAGAATGCGCCAGAATGGAAAAGCACGGACAGATGGCACGGATGAATTTAGAAAGAGCACAACTGGATAATTGCATAGAAAAGCGCCCTGCTCCGGAGATGTTCCAGAGCAGGGCGCGGTTTTTTGATTCATCACGAAAATCCGGGGAGCGTAATACTATTTCCAAATAAGAATGCGCCAAGATGTGAAGCGAATTTTTTATTCTGGCGAACGGGCGCGAAACGCGGCGCAGCAGCACTACGCTCAGTAGAACGACCGAAAGTCAGAAGGGAAAAGGCGCAAGCAGCTGGCGCAGGTGAATTTGGAAAGCGTATTATTCCACAACCTTCGCGCCGGCAGCGATCGCGTCTTCCTTGGTTCTGAAGAACTGCCAAGTGCTTTCCACGGTGGGGGTGATTTCCTTCTGGTCGCGGATGTACTGCGCCAGAATGTTACGCACCTGACCGTTATCGTTGCCCAGCGTATCGCCGGTGTACATATCCGTGAGGCTGTAATCCTCAGGAGTCAGACCAGCCGCCTGCATGAAGCCGGCGCCGCCAGTGAAGCGGTAGTTGTTCATCACCACGGAGAACACCTGATCAGGCGCCACGGGCTGACCCTGATACTGCATGTTCTGGATGCGCTTTCCTTCGGGCGCATAGTAGTGGATTTCGTAGTACAAACCGTAGATTTCATCGGTGTAGTAGCCACCGCCAAGGTAATCGGGGTCCCACGCACTGGTGTAGTTGGTGGTAGCATGCTCCAGCCATAGCCGCAGCTGTTCGCCGGTCATGTTCACGCGATAGAGCCAGTTTTCAAACACGTACAGCTGATACAGCAAACGCATCGGAACGTCGCCCGCAGGAATCAGGTCGCGAACCTCGGCGCCGCTGGTCAGAGGCGCGCAGATGGACAGCTGCGCAGGAACCGCAGACAGCTGCGCCTTGTTCAGCAGATCCATCAGCGCGGTGGGCTGCAGGGAGATGTTCTCATTGGAGAAAGCGCCAGTAGCAGTGCCCAGAGGCTGATCCAGATAAGCCTGCAGCTCCTCGTTGTAGGGAGCCAGCGCCGTGGCAACCTTCTGATTTTCCACCAGGCCTTCCTGATCCGCCAGGAAACGGTAGCCGTTTTCAGCCGTCACAGGGGTCACGGTCTTGGTCGCCGGGTCGTAGGCGAGCTTCATGAAGCCCAGGCCTTCACCGCCGCCGCCCGCCAGCACGGGCACAACCTTGCCCTCGGCATTGAGGATGTCCTCACGGTAGTCGGTGTTATGGAAGTGACCATACACAACCGCGTCAATCCCGGTGGTCAGGTTAATCATTGCGCGAACCTGGTTTTCGTAGTCCGCGGGGTTGTTGCCATCGGTAGAGACAGCGTCTTCCACGCCGGAGTGCGCCACGACAATCACCACGTCGCAGCCCTCCTGCTCGCGCAGGATCGGCACGAAGTGCTCAACCGTGGGAACCAGATTGCGGAAGTCGATGCCCTCATAGTGGGACTCAACCTCCCAAGCGGGGATGTTGGGCGTATCCATGCCGATGACGCCAACCTTCACGCCCTCAAATTCCTTGACGATGTAGGGGACGCCCATCCAGGAATCCCACTCGGTGCCCTTCGCCACAAAGTTGGCGGCGGACATGGGCACGGAATGCTCCTCGCCGTTGTCGGGGCTCATCACATACTCAATCTGACGCTTGAGAATCGGCAGATCGTTGTTGAACTCGTGATTGCCCAAGCACCACATGTCGTAGTCCATCAGGCGCAGCGCCTTCATCATGGGATCGTCCTTTTCAGGAGCGAAGTAGGAGTAGTAATAGGTCATGGCAGAGCCCTGCACGGTATCGCCGCCATCCACCAGAACGACGTTCTTTTCCGTAGCACGAACCTGCTCGATCATGGAAGCGATCATGGACAGACCCACGTTCGGAGAAGGTTCGCCAGTGGCGTAGTTGATGGGCAGCACTTTACCGTGCACGTCGCTGGTCGCGATGACGGTAATCATGATGGGATCCGCATTCTCTGCGAACGCCGCGCAGCCCACCAGGGGGAGAATCATGGTCAGCGCCAACAGAAGGGATAGGAGCTTCTTCATGATGGGCACCTCTTTTCCTTATTTCCCGCTCGAAGCAGGATTAAAATAATTATATTCCATATTCTTTCGTTTGTAAACAGTGCCGCCAGATGCAAACTTTGCCACGCCAAGGGGTTGGTTTGTCGGAAAATGAATTTTGCGTCGAATTCAGTTGCAAATACGGCAGATGAGCCAATTGAAAGTCAAGTTTTTTGCAAGCCGTAAACAGTACGAACGCCATTGCCGACAGCGAGACAAATTGCGCCGGTGTGGTGACAATAATATATTTTGTATTCTGCAATTTATAGGTGGCAGGCAGAAATCAAGGGTTGTCTCGGTATCTTCTTCTGCGAAATAGGGGGGCGGCAGAGGAACGAGATGGAAGAATCATTCACATATAAAAACAACGGTGCATTTGACTTTGTTGCGCCGTTGTTTTCTGTTCTTACAGGAATCAATAAGCAAAAACGCCCACCCAAAACAAAAAACCAATAATCAATGAAATAACCGTCAGTGTGGTGAAAAACACACAACATTTCTTTATCGTTCGCAACTGTTGCAGCATACCATAGAAAGTATATTCCAGCCTCTCGTTTTCAGTAAGTCCGGCATCATAAATTCTGAAAAATTCGCCCGTTACAACTCCGTTCACATCTTGATATTCTCGAATGCCGTCGGGAAGCGCTTCACCATTTTTCTTCAATTGCCGAAACTGTTTGTTTTCTTCTTTTGAGCAAGCAATATCCTGCAGGAAGTGCATGTCGAGCCAAATATTTTGCAAGTTTTTCTTCATATCTATTGGTTCTTTTGCCATAATCCTTTTTCCGCCTTTCGATTGTTATAAAAAACAGTCCTGCCCTTCTTAAACCAGAAAGGCAGGACTGCGGGATTTGAATTACTTCAGTTCCGCGAAGTACTTGATGGTGCGGACCATCTGAGAGGTGTAGGAGTTCTCGTTGTCGTACCAAGACACGACCTGCACCTGATAGGTGTCGTCGTCGATCTTCGCGACCATGGTCTGGGTAGCGTCGAACAGGGAGCCATAGCGCATGCCGATGACGTCGGAAGACACGATCGGCTCGGTGTTGTAGCCGAAGGACTCGGAGGACTGCGCCTTCATGGCGGCGTTCACGGAGTCAACGGTCACGTCGCTGCCCTTGACGACAGCAACCAGAATGGTGGTGGAGCCGGTGCAGACCGGGACGCGCTGCGCGGAGCCGATCAGCTTCTTGTTCAGTTCCGGGATAACCAGACCGATCGCCTTCGCAGCGCCGGTGGAGTTCGGAACAATGTTCTGCGCGCCAGCGCGGGCACGACGCAGGTCGCCCTTGCGATGCGGGCCGTCCAGAATCATCTGGTCGCCGGTGTACGCATGAACGGTGGTCATGATGCCGGACACGATCGGATACTTGTCGTTCAGAGCCTTCGCCATGGGCGCGAGGCAGTTGGTGGTGCAGGAAGCAGCAGAGATGATCTGGTCTTCCGCGGTCAGGGTGTCGTTGTTGACGTTGTAGACGATGGTCTTCAGGTCATTGCCAGCGGGGGCAGAGATGACGACCTTCTTCGCGCCAGCCGCGATGTGCGCCATGGACTTTTCCTTGGAGCAGTAGAAGCCGGTGCACTCCAGCACGACGTCCACGCCCAGCTTGCCCCACGGAGCATCCGCCGCGTTCTTTTCGGCATAGATCTTGATTTCCTTGCCGTCCACGATGATGGAATCTTCGGTCGCTTCCACGGTGTGCAGGTTTTCACCGATCTTGCCGCAGTAGGAACCCTGAGCGGTGTCATACTTGAGCAGGTGAGCCAGCATCGCGGGAGAGGTCAGGTCGTTAATCGCGACCACCTCGTAGCCCTCAGCGCCGAACATCTGACGGAACGCCAGACGGCCAATACGGCCAAAGCCATTGATAGCAACTTTCACTGCCATTGGAATATACCTCCTTTAGTCGTTCAAACGGGGTTATACTATTTCCAGATAAGAATGTGCCAAGATGCGCCGCGAATTTTTCACTCTGGCTAACGGGAGTGCAACGCAGCGTAGCAGCGCTACGCTAACGCTACGCTAAGTGGAACGACCGGACGCCAGAGGGGAAAAGACGCAAGCAGCTGGCACAGGCGAATCTGGAAAGAGTATCATTTCCCACCTCATATTCTACCCAATTTGCCGCCATTTTGCAAGAGGTTGCGCAGGATTTCCATCACTTTTGATACTTTTTTGACGCTTTTTTTTGAGAATTCCTCATCCGTTCCCCTCTTCTTGCCCCCTGTACCAATAAGAAAAGGGGAATTTCTCGTCCGTGATGTCCAGCTGCTTGATGTTCAGATTTCCATTTTTATCTATATCAAGATTGCCATACTCATCGTATGTCCCATACGGACTGAATCCGCCGCCGCCTTCACTGTTTAAGAATGATAACGATTTGCAGAACACCCCGTCTGCAATTTCCACTTTTTCGTCAAACGACATCCCATAGCGGTATGTCATGCCGTCGGTGCAGCGCAGGACGATGGTCGGAACGCGCGCCGTGCCGTGCCAGTAAAGATTGCTGTCCTCCGGCGTCTGCACGACGCTCCATGTGCCGTGATAAGGCTGTGCGCCCGCTGCATCCGAGGTGTAGAATCGCCCGTCCGCGTCCAAACGGAGATACTCGTACCAGATTTCGCTGCCGCCGTCAAACTGCCAGCTGCCGACGATTTTCGCTTCCTCGTCCGGCAGTTCCACGTCATCAAACACCACGTCGCGCTGCGGCACGAAGCCGCGGGTGATTTTGCCGTCCACGGTCGCTTCAACGTAGATATACGCCCAGCCGTTCGGATGGGACAGCGCCGTCAGCTTCGTCCCGGCGGGCAGTTCCGCCTGATGGTATTCGCTGACGTTCGGGTCGTCGGTCAGATAGGTGTCATATGCCGTCATCATCGGCACATGCACGATTTCGTCCGTCGTCGCGTCGCCGTGCTTGCCCAACTGCGCCCAGCCGAATCGGCTCGTCCGCAGGCTGACGCGGTACTCAATCAGCGACCAGTCGCCCACGGTGAGGTACAGCTTATAATCGTCGCCCGTGCTGACGGACGCTTTCCCCTTCGCCGCGCGGTAAGAGGACGTGTCCGGCGCGGAATACACGGCATAGGACTTCTTGCCGCTCTTCTGCCCCGAAACCACCTCCGGATACAAACAGGCAAAGTATTGCAGCCCTTCGTTCGCCTCGTTAAATCGGCGCACGTCCTCAACCCCGCGTTTCGGCATATTGTGAATATTGAAGCTGCCCAGCGTGATTCCCACCGGCCACACGGCACTTTCCTCGCCCTGCGTCACCTGATAGATGTATTCTGCTATCCGCTCCACCTTCACATCGCCCATCTGCGCTTCCATCAGCGTGTAAAAGGTTTTCCCCTCATTGTTGTGCGACAGCTCAAAATAGTACCGTTCATCAATATCCGGGTACGCCAATTCAAAGCCGTTCTTCGTGCGCGTGATTTTGGGATAGCCCGTTTCTTCCAATTCCGACGGCTGATAGACCGCGGTCGTCGAGAAGATGGCGTCCTTCCAGCCGTCTTTCACCTCATCCACCGCGACCAGCTGATTGTGATAGCGGCTGCCCAAAATGACGCGGGTTGCGTTGGTTTGGGACTTGTAGTCATCCGCCACGCAGGAATATTCGTCGTAATCATGCGTGTGTTCCACGATGTTCAGTGCCTGCCCTCGCAGTCCCCATTGGTTCGCGGACGCGGCATTCATCATCAGCGCCATCATCAGCGGCAAAATCAGCAGAATCCACCGTTTCTTCATCGTTCGCAGCTCCTTTGCATTATTGAATCGGCAGCGTCATTTGGCGCACGCTTCCGTCCGCCGTTGCCACCCAATTGCCGTATCTGTCCACCGCGCCATAGGGGACGTAGGTGCATCCGCCCTCCCCGTAGGCGAGATTCACCAGCGGCAGGGTCAACCCTTCGCCGTCCTCCTCTGTCGTGGACACGATATAGTCCACGCCGAAGCGCATCGTCATGCTGTCGCTGTAATTCAGCACAAGGATGCTTTCCGCCGAAATCCAGAAGTTGTCCTCCCCAGCCATCGGATTCTGCACCACGCACCATGTGCCGCCGTAGGGCTGCGCGCCGTCGGTGTCTGAGCAGTAGAAGCGCCCGTCCGCGTCCAGCCGAAGGTACAGATAGCCGATTTCACTGCCGGAATACAGATACCAGCTGCCGACATATTTCGCTGCTTCGTCCGGCAGTTCCACTTCGTCAATCACCACGTCGCGCCGCGGCACAAACCCGCACATCGGCTTGCCGTCCACCGTCGCTTCTACGTAGGCATATGCCCAGTCGTCGTTCACGCCCAGCAGATACCACATCGTCAGCTTCGTCCCGGCGGGCAGTTCCGCCTGATGGTACTCGCTGACGTGCGGATCGTCGGTCAGGTAGGTGTCATACGCCGTCAGCATCGGGATATGCAGGCGCTGGCTCTGGGTCGGCTGACCAATCTTTACCCAGCCAAAGCGGCTTGTCCGCAGGCTGACGCGGTATTCAATCAGCGACCAGTCTCCTTCGGTGCAATACAGGCGATACTCATCCCCCGTGCTGAACGACGCTTTCCCCTTCGCCGCGCGGGACGCCTCCGTACTCGGCGCGGCATAGACCGGGTACGACTGCTTGCCGCTTTTCTTCCCCGGAACATTCTGCGCGCCAATCCAGCCCACAGCGTCGTAATTCTCGTACAGCGCCATGCTGCTGTATACATCGCGCATCCGCCGCACGTCGCCCACGCCGCGGCGGGGCATATTGTGGATGTTGAAGTTTTCCAGTGTGACTTCCGTCACCCACATTGCGCTGTCTTCGCCCTGCGTTACCAGATAGCGGTAGGATTCCTGCCGCTCCACCTCCACGCCGCCCATCTTCGCATACGTCAGCGTATACGCCGTTTCGCCCCGGTCATTGCTGATGCGCTCAAAGCGATACAGTTCTTTCACCTTCGGATACGCCAACTCAAAGCCGTTATTGATGCGCGCGAGCTTCGGCTTCCCGGATGTGCTCTGCTCCGACGGCTGATAGACGGCAGTCGTCGAGACAATAACACTCTTCCAGCCGTCCGCGCCCTTTTCCGCCGCAATCAGCTGATTGTGATAGCGGCTCTGCATGATGATGCGCGCGCTATTCTCCTTCCGCGCATAATCATCCGCCAAATGATAATAGTCGTCATAATCATTCGTGTTCGACACAAGCGGCACCAAGGCCTCGGGCAAGCCCCAGCCGTTCGCGGAGGCAACAGGCATTACCATCATCATCAAGGGCAAAATCAGCAGAATCCACCGTTTCTTCATCGCTCTCAGCTCCTTTAGAGGTATTTCCCTACCTAAATAAACGCATCAAGGCGCAATTTCCCTGCGAAGTGCCAAAAATCTTGAAAAATGTTCTGCCAGTTCATTCTGAATCCATCTTTCTATGGTATGATGGCGGACGCAAACGGAAAAGGAGGGATTGAAACCCATGCTACGGATTTTGAAACACCTCAGGTGGAAAGAGTGGCTGCTCGTCGCCGCCTGTGTAGTGCTGATTGTTGGGCAGGTGCAGCTTGACTTAGCCTTGCCTGATTATATGTCGGAAATCACCCGTCTGGTGCAGACGGAAGGCAGCCAGATGAGCGATATCCTGCTCGCAGGAGGCAAGATGCTGCTGTGCGCGCTGGGGTCAATGCTGCTGACGGTCTGCACGACATTCTTTACCGCACAGATTGCATCACGCTTCTCCGCTCGGCTGCGCGGCGAAATGTACCGCAAGGTGGTCGGCTTCTCAAACGAGGAAATCAACCGTTTCTCCACAGCCAGCCTGATTACCCGCACGACCAACGACATTTCGCAATTGCAGATGTTCTTTTCCTTCGGGATGCAGTCGCTGATTAAAGCGCCGATTATGGCGTTCATTGCCGTGGGCAAAATTAGCTCGAAGAGCTGGGAATGGTCGCTGCTGACAGGCGGCGTGATTGCGTTCGTGTGCGTACTGCTGGTGTTCATCATGCTCTACGCCGTGCCGCGCATGAAGAAAATGCAGACGCTGACGGACAACCTGAACCGCATCACGCGTGAGAACCTGACAGGCTTGCAGGTCGTCCGCGCCTACAACGCGGAAAATTATCAGGAGGGCAAATTCGCCAAGGCAAACGAGGAAATGACCCGCAACAGCCAGCAGGCGAACATCGCCATGTCCGTCATGAATCCGGGCATGAATCTGGCGATGAACGGCTTGACGCTGGGCATCTACTGGATCGGTGCGGCGCTCATCAGCGCGATTGCGGTCACGTCACCCGCCGCGATGATGGAGCGCATCGGGCTGTTCTCGGACATGGTGGTCTTTATGCAGTACGCGATGCAGGTCATCATGGCGTTCCTGATGCTGGTGATGATTTTCGTCATGCTGCCGCGCGTGACCGTTTCCGCGGGCCGCGTCAATGAGGTGCTGGACACGAAGGCGCGCATTGTGGACGGCAAGGAAACGCGGGGCAAGCCCGGAATGAAGGGCGAAATCGAGTTTCGCGACGTGTCCTTCCGCTATCCCGATGCCGACGGCGACACCATCCACCACATCTCCTTCACCGCACATCACGGACAGACAGTTGCCCTCATCGGCGCGACGGGCTGCGGCAAGAGCAGCATCATCAACCTGATTCCGCGCCTGTATGACGCAACAAGCGGGCAGGTGCTGGTAGACGGCGTGGACGTGCGTGACTACACGCAGGACGCCCTGCGCAGCAAGATCGGCTTTGTGCCGCAGAAGGCGTTCCTGTTCGCCGGCACGGTCAGCAGCAACGTCGGCTACGGCGAGGACAACGCGTCGGACGCTGCCATCCGCAAGGCGGTTTCCATCGCGCAGGCGGCGGAATTTGTCGAATCCCCGGAGGTCGGGTATTCCGGCACGGTCGCGCAGGGCGGCTCGAACTTCTCCGGCGGGCAGAAGCAGCGTTTGTCCATTGCCCGCGCAGTGGCGCGCGACCCGGAAATCCTCGTCTTTGACGACTCCTTCTCCGCGCTGGACTACAAGACCGACCATGCATTGCGTCAGGCGCTCCGTGAGCAGACCAGCGGCACGACGAACATCATCGTCGCCCAGCGCATCGGTACGATTCGCGACGCGGACTGCATCCTCGTCATTGAGGACGGCGCGATTGTCGGCAAGGGCACGCACCGCGAGCTGATGGAAAGCTGCAAGGTCTATCAGGAAATCGCGTATTCTCAGCTGTCGAAGGAGGAACTTGCGTCATGAGTGAAACGAAACGCCGTCCGGGCGGTCATCCCGGAATGCGTGGGCCGGGCGTACCGGGCGAAAAGGCGAAGGACTTCCGCGGTTCACTGGGGAAGCTCGTCCGCCACTGCAAGCCCTTCTATCCGGTCATTTGCATCGCGATTCTGGGCGACTTGGCAGGCGTCATTATCCGCCTGATCGGCCCGAACAAAATCAGCGAAATCACCAACCTGATTACCGCCGGGCTGCGCGGCGAGATTGACATGCCCGCCATCCAGAAAATCTGCATCACGCTGATAATTCTCTATGTCGTCGGCGCGCTGCTGAGTTTTATGACGGGGCTGGTGATGACCGTCGTCACGCAGAAGGTCAACCGGGGCTTGCGTGACGGCATATCCCACAAAATCAACCGCCTGCCGGTCAGCTACTTCCAGTCCACCTCCACCGGCGACGTGCTCTCCCGCGTTACCAACGACGTGGACACCATCGGGCAGACGCTGCAAAACAGCCTGACCAGTCTTGTCTCCGCCGTGACGATGTTCATCGGCAGTGTCGTCATGATGCTCTCAACGAACTGGGTGATGGCGCTGACGGCGATTGTGTCGTCGATGCTGGGCTTCGGGCTGATGCGGGGCATCATGAGCCGCTCGCAGAAGTACTTCGTCGCGCGCCAGCGGTGGCTGGGCGACCTGAACGGCCATATTGAAGAAATCTACACAGGGCACAATGTCGTCCGTCTCTTCGGCGCAGAGCAGCGCGAACAGCAGGCGTTCGACCGCATCAACGGCAAGATGCAGGAGACGGACTGGAAGAGCCAGTTCATGTCCGGCCTGATGATGCCGCTGATGGGCTTCATCGGCAATTTCGCGTATGTGGCGGTATGCGTCGTCGGCGCGGTGCTGGCGATGAACGGCACGATTTCCTTCGGCGTGATTGTCGCTTTCATGATGTATGTGCGCCTGTTCACCTCGCCCCTGAGCCAGCTTGCACAGGCGGCGACGAACCTGCAGTCCGCGGCGGCGGCGGCAGAGCGCGTCTTTGAGTTCCTCGAAGCGAAGGAAATGCCCGACGAATCCCACCTGCCCGCGCAGACGAAAACCGTCCGCGGCGAAGTGGCGTTCGACCACGTCCGCTTCGGCTACACGCCGGATAAAATCATCATTCACGACTTCTCCGAGCATGTGCAGCCGGGTCAGAAGGTCGCCATCGTCGGTCCGACTGGCGCGGGCAAAACCACGATGGTCAATCTGCTGATGAAGTTCTATCCGCTGGGCGGCGGCGAAATTCGCATTGACGGCGTGCCGCTGTCGCAGATGACGCGCGAGCATGTGCACGACCTCTTCGGCATGGTCTTGCAGGACACTTGGCTCTTCGAGGGCAGCATCCGCGACAACCTCTGCTACGGCAAGGAGGGTATTACGGACGAGCAGCTTGACCAAGTGACCCGCGCAACGGGGCTGTACCACCTTATCCACACCTTGCCGGAGGGTTACGACACCCAGCTGTCCGACAAATTGAACCTCTCCGCCGGACAGAAGCAGCTGATGACGATCGCCCGCGCGATGATTGAAAACGCGCCGATGCTGATTCTCGACGAAGCGACGTCCTCCGTCGATACACGCACAGAAATGCTGATTCAGCAGGCGATGGACACGCTGACAAAGGGGCGTACCTCGTTCGTCATTGCGCACCGCCTTTCCACCATCAAAAACGCGGACAAGATTCTGGTCATGCGCCACGGCGACATCATCGAATCCGGCACGCACGAGGAGCTGCTGCAAAAAGGCGGCTTCTACGCCGAGCTGTACAACTCGCAGTTCGAGCAGGCGTAACACATTTTCCAACTGCATAACAACCCCAGCAGCACACAAGGACGATTGTCCAGCGGCTGCCGGGGCTTTTCTATTGCGGCAGGATACGCTCTCCGTTTTTCTCCTGCAACGAAAAAGACCAGCATCGAAAGAAAACCTTCTCCCATGCTGGTCGGTCGCGCCCATCTGACGCGACAATATGCAAGTTGTGGATAAAGCAGCTTGGGGGCGCTCCTGCGGGAGCGCGAAGTTACTGGCAGGGACGCTTCGCTGCCTGCGCCTTTGTTGAGCGCGTTTCGCATACTGGTCGCCCGTGGAACAATTGGGGCGTTGCCCCAACCCCCACCAGAGGCGCTGCCTCTGGACTCCGCAAGGGGGAATTTCTTAGATTATCATATCAAGTGCAACACCGCGCCAAAAAAGGAAAGACATTGCGTGCGCTTTGTGTTAGAATGAAGCTACCACACACCAACTAACAGGAGGCGCAGACAATGTCTTACCACCAGTT
>OJKC01000721.1_pt1 | contig 25502 bp, 19 predicted proteins | sample 1596401 | NCBI WGS metagenome assembly OJKC01 (sample SAMEA4350162, study PRJEB24818) | metagenome | biome: human; feature: gut; material: faeces | place: Denmark | collected 2013-09 | reverse complement strand
ATGACTGAAAATGAAAAAATCGGCTCCAAAACAGAGCCGATGATATAGAAAATGATGAGTTTGATTGGAAAAATACGGGAAAGTTTGCCGATTAACTCAGATTGAAAGAATTAAATGACTTTCCCTAGATAGAAGAATATGTTATTGACGACAACGCCTTCGGTAGAGGGCAAACACATCACGGCTTACTATGGCGTGGTGTCGGGAGAGACAATCATCGGTGCCAATTTCCTTCGCGACTTCATGGCGAGTGTCCGCGATTTCCTTGGCGGACGTTCCAAAGCGTATGAAGAAGTGCTTCGCGAAGCCAAACAGACCGCCCTGCGGGAGATGGAGGAGGAAGCCCAGCGTCTGGGTGCCAACGCCGTCGTTGGCATTGACATCGATTACGAGACGGTGGGACAGTCCGGCAGCATGCTGATGGTGACTTGCAGCGGTACGGCTGTCCGTCTGGAAGACTGAACGAACAGAGTATCCGGTGGACGGACCGGTCGGGGAAATGCAGGCTTCGTGTGCGAAGTCTTCTCCCCGGCAGGTTCGTCCACCGGCTTTTTTTTCTTTGATGAGTACGAAATCTTAAAGAAATGTTTGCGTAGGTAAATAAAAGTGCTACATTTGCGAAGTGAGAGTTAATTAATAGTAATAATTTAAAACAAAAGAGCCATGAGAAGAATGAGACAGTTTGACGATTTGTCAGCCAATGCCTTGTTTTTGTCCTGGGGGGGGGTAAATCCCCGTGACGGAATGTCACCGAAACTACCACTGGTGAGTGGTTTCCTCTTGGGAGAAGTTGAGAGAGGCAGTTGTGTGGATGAGAGAAAAGAGAAGAGAGAAGTTTCCGCAACTTTGAGAGAAAGAGTTTCAACCGTGTGTGTGGATAAGGAGAAGAGAAAAGACGCATCAGAGCGCGTGACCCTTCACTTGTCAGAACCCCAAAATCTTTTTGCTTCGTCCTCCTGTGGGACGGGTACCCGGGTCGGCTGATCCCTTGTGTACCCATGCTGTGTGTGCATCTCCGTTGCCGCAAGGTGGCGGGGAAGGGAATGACTTTTTCCATTCCCGTGCAGATAAATCTATTCAATCGGAAGGTGTGTTGGATGTGTATACACCTGATAACCTTAACAACAAGAACTTTATGAAACGAATCTTAGCACTGTTCTGTGCGTATTTATTGATCGGTGTTCACCTGGCAATTGCCCAAACCTTGCAGGTGACAGGTACGGTGATATCCGGCGAAGACGGTCAGCCTATTATCGGTGCCTCGGTTGTGGTCGAGGGAACGAAGACGGGCGTAACAACGAATGTGGAAGGTAAGTTTACCTTGCGTGTCGACAAGAATGCGAAACTGAAAATCAGCTACATCGGCATGCAGACCCAAGTGCTGAAAGCGCAAGCAACCATGAAGATTACCCTCTATCCCGATGCCATGCTGATTGATGAGGTGGTGGTGACGGGTATGCAGAAAATGGATAAGCGTATGTTTACCGGTGCCACGGCAAAGGTGGATGCCGACAAGGTGAAACTCGACGGTATGGCGGACATCAGCCGTTCGCTGGAAGGACGCATTGCCGGTGTGTCGGTGCAGAATGTGTCGGGAACCTTCGGTACGGCTCCGAAAATCCGTGTCCGGGGTGCTACCTCCATCTATGGCAGCTCCAAGCCGCTGTGGGTGGTCGACGGTGTCATCATTGAAGATGCGGTCGATGTGGGTGCCGACGACCTTTCGTCGGGTGATGCCGAGACGCTGATCAGCTCTGCCATTGCGGGACTGAATGCCGACGACATCGAGAGCTTCCAGATCCTGAAGGACGGTTCCGCCACCTCCATCTACGGCGCACGCGCCATGGCGGGTGTGATTGTCGTCACCACGAAGAAGGGACGTGCCGGACACAGCAGTATCAACTACACCGGTGAATTCACCATGCGCATGAAGCCCAGCTACAACGAGTTCAACATCATGAATTCACAGGACCAGATGGGCGTGTATGACGAAATGGAGAAGAAGGGCTGGCTCAATGCCGCCGACCTCCACCGCGCCTCTGACAGCGGTGTCTATGGCTACATGTACAAGCTCATGAATACGTATGACCCGGCTACCGGACAGTATGCCCTGCCCAATACGCCCGATGCCATCAACGCCTACAAGAAGGCTGCCGAGATGCGCAACACGGACTGGTTTGACCTGCTGTTCTCCAACGCTGTTTCACAGAACCACTCCGTGAGCATCTCCACGGGTACGGAGAAGGCATCGTTCTATGCCTCCCTGAGTGCGTTGACAGACCCGGGATGGTACAAACAGAGCGAGGTGAAACGTTACACCGCCAACCTGAACACTACCTATAACATCAGCGAGAAACTTTCCGTGGGCTTGATTGCCAATGCCTCTTACCGTAAGCAGAAGGCTCCGGGCACCCTGAGTGCCACGGTCGATGCCGCCAGCGGAGAGGTGACACGTGACTTTGACTTGAACCCCTACTCCTATGCACTCAACTCCTCGCGAGCCTTGGACCCCCATACGTTCTACACCGCCAACTATGCTCCGTTCAACATCCTGCATGAGCTGGACCACAACAACATGGAGCTGAACATCGTCGACCTGCGTTTCCAGAGTGAGTTGAAGTACAAACCCATCCGCGGTCTGGAACTGTCGGCACTGGCAGCCATCAAATACCAGACCACCTCGCAGGAGCACAACATCCTCGACGATGCCAATCAGGCCATCGCCTATCGCACCGGCATGGACGACGCGACCATCCGCGATGCCAACGACCTGCTCTACAAAGACCCCGACTATCCCTATGCGCTGCCCATCAGCATCCTTCCCGACGGAGGTATCTATCAGCGTCGCGACTACAAGATGGCAGGTTGGGACTTCCGTGCCACCGCCAACTGGAACAAGGCATGGGGTGCCGATGAACGTCACCTGACCAACCTCTTTGCCGGTATGGAAGTGAACAGCCTGAAGCGCTCCAACTCCATGTTCCGCGGCTGGGGCATGCAGTACTCGCTGGGTGAGCTGCCCTCCTATGTGTACCAGTTCTTCAAGAAGGGCATTGAGGCGGACGACAAGTACTATTCGCTGAACCATACCATGGGACGTGCGGTGGCTGCCTTCATGAATGCCACTTACTCCTATGACGGACGCTATACCCTCAACGGTACGTTCCGTTACGAAGGTACCAACCGCATGGGTAGCAGCCGTTCGGCACGCTGGTTGCCGACCTGGAATATCTCGGCAGCCTGGAATGCCCATGAAGAGAAGTTCTTCAAGGACCTGTTCGAGCCGGCGCTGTCGCACTTCACGCTGAAAGCCTCTTACTCCCTGACAGCCGACCGCGGTCCTGCCAGTGTGACGAACTCCCACGCCATTTTCCTCGGCACGACGCCTTATCGTCCGTTTGCCAGCATTCAGGAGACGGGTCTTTATCTGGACGAACCCGAAAACAGCGAATTGACCTACGAGAAGAAGCACGAGCTGAACATCGGAGCCGAAATGGGCTTCCTCAACAACCGCATCAACTTTGCCATCGACTGGTATCGCCGTAACAACTACGACCTGATTGGTCTGATCAATACCAGCGGTATCGGTGGATTTGCCTATAAATATGCCAATGTCGCCTCCATGCGCAGCCACGGTGTGGAGTTCACCCTCTCGACCGTGAACATCCGGAACCGCTCCTTCTCATGGACTTCCGACCTGATTTTCTCGAATTCGAAAACAAAGGTGACCGACCTTTCGTCGCAGAACAAGATGATGGACTTCATCTCCGGTACAGGCTTCACCCGTCCGGGTTATCCCGTGCGCAGCCTTTTCTCCATTCCGTTTGTCGGACTGGATGAGAACGGTATCCCGCAGTTTGATATAGACGGCGAAGTGACCAGCACCGATATCAGCTTCCAGCAACGCGACAATCTGGACTTCCTGAAGTATGAAGGACCGACCGATCCGACCATTACCGGTAGTTTGGGCAACGTATTCACCTACAAAGGATTCAAACTGAATATCTTCCTGACCTATGCCTTCGGCAATGCCGTGCGTCTAGACCCCAGATTCAGTGCCATCTATTCGGACCTGGATGCCATGCCGCGCGAGTTCAAGAACCGTTGGGAACTGTCAGGCGAAGAGCAGTCGACCAATGTTCCGGGCATTTTACCGTATCGGTTATATAACGACCAATATAAGTACTATTATGCCTACAATGCCTATAACTATTCGACAGAGCGTGTGGCAAAGGGTGACTTTATCCGTCTGAAAGAGATTTCCTTGGGTTATGACTTCCCCAAGAAGTGGATATCCTACCTTAAGATGCAGACCCTCTCGCTGAAGCTGCAAGCCACCAACCTGATGTTGCTTTATGCAGACAAGAAGTTGAACGGACAAGATCCCGAGTTCTTCAACACCGGTGGTGTGGCTTCTCCCGTACCTCGTCAGTTTACGTTGACCGTACGCCTGGGACTTTAATCTGACTATTCATCTATAAACTCACGATTATGAATAAAATACTATATTGGGCTTCATGCCTGGCTGTTTGTACGGCATGCAATGATTTTCTGGATGAGATGCCTGACAACCGTACCAGCCTCGATTCAGAAAAGAACATAGCCAGCCTGTTGGTAACAGCTTATCCCGATCAGACAAACGCCATGATAGGAGAGATGCTGAGTGACAATGTCGATGAAAACAAACGCACTTATAGCTTTTGGGCTAAGGTGCAGGAAGAACTTTATCTTTTGGAGGTGCCTTATGAAGAGGCTCAGGATAGTCCACACAGCCTATGGAGTACTTGTTATCAAGCCATATCCCAGACAAATTACGCATTGCAAGCGATAGAGGAGCGTGGCAATCCGGCATCGTTGGATGCAGTGCGTGGAGAGGCCTTGCTTTGTCGTGCCTACAGTGCTTTTGTCTTGGCTACTACATTCTGTGAAGTCTATAATCATGAAACAGCAGCGAAGCATTTAGGTATCCCTTATCCCACAGAACCGGAAACGACGGTTAATCCGAAGTATGAGCGTGGAACACTGGCAGAGGTTTACCAACGGATTGATGCTGACTTGCAAGCCGGTCTTCCTTTGATTAGTGACGATGTGTATAAGGTGCCTAAGTATCACTTCAACCGTCGTGCGGCGTATGCGTTTGCTGCCCGTTTTTATCTGTACTACATGCAACCGGATTTCTCGAATCTGAAGAAAACCATTGAGTATGCGACTCGGGTCTTAGGTCCGGAACCTTCTGCGTTGTTGCGGAACTGGCAGGCGTTGGGGACACTCTCTCCTAACGGTGATGTTCAACCGAACGCCTATGTAGATGCCAATGAACCAGCTAACCTGTTGTTGGTTAGTTCTTCTTCTCGTTTGGGCGGTACGGTAGATGCCGGCTGGCAAATGGGAACTCGTTATGCTCACAATGCACTGGCAGCAAAAGAAGTCTGTGAGTCATCGGGACCCTGGGGAGCCTATACGACTTTTTACCAACAGCCGTTTACGCCGGGTAGTAATCCTAAAAAATCTTTTCCGCAGAGTGACACTTTATCAGAAGATGAGTATTGATGGCAACTCCTACTGGCCCTATACGATTGTACCCTTGTTTACTACAGATGAGACGCTGATTACACGGGCGGAGGCTTATGCCTTGTTGGGACAATATGAAGAGGCTGCAGCTGATATTACGACTTGGCAAAAGAATTATACTAGTAACAAGCGTAATGTTACTCCCGATGATATCGTGTCTTTCTATAGCAAAACTCCGTATTATGAACCAAGTAAGCCGACCGTGAAGAAGCATCTTTCGCCTGACTTCATCCAGTTGGATGCCACTAAGGAGGCTTTCATTGACTGTGTATTACACATTCGCCGTATTCTGACGTTGGGCGAGGGTGTACGCTGGCAGGATATACGTCGCTATGGCATTACCGTACATCGGCGTTATGTCGAAAGTGGTGCCTTTGTTGAGGTTACGGATACAGCTGAAAAGGGCGATCCGCGCATGGTGATGCAGATTCCCCGTTCGGTTATTTCAGCCGGTATGACACCTAACCCGAGGGCTAAATGAATGTTGAATCCCATAAAACAATAGGAACAATGAAAAAGATATATACTGCACTTCTGTTTTCCGTTGCTTTGGGCTTCGGACTGAGCAGCTGCAACGAGGATAAGGTGGACTTTGACCACAGTATCTTCGAGAACAAAGAGGCACAGGCAAACGCTGAGGCTGCGAAGAATGATTTCGACCGTTGGTTGGATGACAATTATCTGGCACCTTACAATGTGTCGTTCAAATATCGTATGGAAGATATTGAGAGCGATATGAAGTATAACTTGGTCCCGGCCGCCTATGACAAGTCGGTAGCATTGGCTAAGATTGTAAAGCACGTGTGGATTGACGCCTACAATGAAGTGGCAGGTCCTGACTTCCTGCGTACTTATATCCCCCGGACGATTCATTTGATAGGTTCTCCGGCATATGACAACTCCGGAACAATGGTGCTGGGTACCGCCGAGGGAGGTGCTAAAATCACACTCTACAATGTGAACGACCTTGACCTGAAGAACATTAGCATAGATATGCTCAACGAGTATTATTTCAAGACAATGCACCATGAATTTGCCCATATTTTGCATCAGCGCAAAAACTATGATGTTGCCTTTGACCGCATCACGGAAGATAGTTACGTGGGCAGTAACTGGTATATCTATACCGATCCGGAAACCGGTTCCACATCGGGGCGTACTCTGCAACAGGCTTGGAAGGCAGGATTTGTCACTCCCTATGCCATGAGCGAATCCAGAGAAGACTTTGTCGAGAATGTGGCTAACTACGTAATTCATGATCAAGCTTATTGGGACAATATGCTTTCAAAAGCGGGAAGCGAAGGAGCGGCATTGATTCAACAAAAGTTCACCATTGTCTATAACTATATGAAAGAGACATGGGGAATCGACTTGAATAAGTTGCGTACTGTGGTGCTACGTCGGCAAAACGATGTCTTATCACTTGACCTCACTGTTCCGGCAACTACTAATTCGACTCACTCTAATGCTGAATAACTATGAAGAAGTTTAAGAAATATATGATGCTTGCATGTATGTTGTTCGGTGTAGGCATCAGTTTGCAGTCATGCCTTTTTGAAGAAGAGGATACTTTCGAACAATCGGCTGCAAACCGCTTGACGGAAAATATCAATCGCTATGAGAGAATCCTGCAGGGTGTTCCCAATGGCTGGTTGATGGAGTACTATATTGGTTCGAACTATGAATATGGAGGCATTCCCATACTCTGTCGATTTAAGGATGGAAGGGTAGAAATGGCGACAACATTTGAAGCCGACGGAGTGAAGCCGGGTACTGTTGTTACTTCTCTCTATAAGCTGGGTAGTAACCAGTCGACCGTGCTTTCATTCGACACCTATAATCCGTTGATTCATTATTTCGGAACTCCTGGACTAGTGGATATTTCCAATCCGAATACCACACTAGGAGGTGATTATGAGTTTGTGATGCGCGAGGGTGCCGGTGACAAGATTGTTATGGAAGGTACTAAGTATGGCAATCGGATGGTGTTGACACCCTTGCCGGAAGACGCTGATTGGAAGGCGTATATTTCTGGAGCTTTGCAGATAGAAGATGCTGCCTTCCTCAAGAATTTCAAAATAATGGACCAGGCTAAGGAGTTGGGTTCACTGAGCCGCTCAAACTGGACGTTCTCTTATCGTCCGGAAGGAAGTAAGGAAAAGATCAATGTCCCCTTTGTATACACATCGACCGGCTTGAAACTGCGTGAGCCGATGGAGGTGAATGGTGTGAAAGTGATGAACTTTACATGGAACAGCGAGAGAATGTCTTTCAACTGTACAGATGCTGGGGCTGAACAGGTTAGCTTGGTGTCTGTTTATCCGGAAGGGTATATGCCTTATGAGAAGTTCCTGGGTACCTATACATTGACTGCCGGTCAGCCAGTGAAGGAAGGTACCAGCTATGTGCTGAAGCCTAGAGACCTCACCGTGACAATTGAACAGGATGTAGAGGGAGAATCTTATCTGATCAAGAGTGAAGACATAGACATACCTATTCCTTTGTCCTATGACCGGGGTAGTGGGTCAGTTGAATTAGTACCTAAGAAACTTGGTGCATTAAGCAAATACTACATTGGTATGCGTATTAGTGTTGATACAGGACTGTATCCGGTGGGTATAGCTAGTCTCATTGGTGAAGTCACCACAGAAGACCCCTTTACCTTGGTACTCGTGGACGACGGTACCGGTTGGGGTGCAACTGGATTCAGTCTCTATGCATATGGGGATGCCGCCTATTCTGAAGAATTGGGATATTGGGATTGGTTTGATAGACCGGTCTTTGTGAAACAGTGATATGACCTGATTGCTAACCATTAAAACAAGAGACGTATGAAACGAAACTTTATATCTACATTATGCCTGATGGGAGCTCTACTATTGTCAGCAGGTTGTTCCGATGAGGGCAGAGAACTCTCTTATATGCCTACTATCGAGCTGTCGGGTAGTAATATTGTCTTTCCGGCTTTGGGAGGAACACAAGAGTTTGCAGTGAAAGCCTCCAAGGCGGTGAAAGCCACAGTCGATGCCGACTGGTGTCGAGTTACTGCAGTGAAGGATGCCCGAGTGATATTGGAGGCTGATATAAATAGAGGTGTGGAAAGCCGTATGGCAAAAGTTATCATCACGGATGGAGAATCTGAAATCTATGCGACAGTGATGCAAAGCGGCTTTTATTTGACTTTTGATGACACTGCTTTGGATATCGCAATGCCAAAAGCAGGAGCCACGGTGACACGTGAGTTTGTCAGTCCGTTGGAGGTGAATGTGGCTGTTCCTGATTATGCCAAGGATTGGTTGAAGGTAACGTATAATAATGGTGAACTCAGTTTTACCAGTACCGCCAATGAAACTTCTCCCCGTTGGGCAAAAGTGACAGTGAGCTCCGGGGAGCAGAGGGTGGAATATGTGATAAAACAATATGAACTGGCAGACTTTATGGGAAACCTAACCATGAAGTTAAAGATGAATTGGATGGAGAAAGACTTGGAACCTACCTTGACGTCTTCAATTACCCAGCAAGAAGATGGCACATATATCGTTGATTTTTCATCGATAGCAAGTCTGATTAATATGGAATTTCCATTGCCGGCTCATGCCAGCTATGACGCAGCGAAAGGTGTATTTAAGATTGATGTGAAACAATATATCGGATTGGCTCCTGAAGGTTTTGCCAGTCGGGATGTGTATATTGGTCTTGGTATGGTCAGTGAAGGAAAATTCTTGTATGATGAGGCCAATGGAGCCGCTGTCAATTTGGTACCTACACCAAAAGAAGACGGTAGTGTGGCACTGGTCATGCAGGATGCCGGAACTTACTCGAGTCCGATTGAAGGTATGGCATTCTTGTTCTCTACCAGTAAGTGGTTCTTTGACTTTACCATCTCGAAGCAAGCTACCATAACCATATCTTCATTAGAGCTCTTTCCTACGGCTTCATCTCCAAAGGAAAATTAACTCTCATATAAACTCACATTGACCTAAACCGGAACAAGGGCTGTCTCAACCAAATGGAGTTGGGGCGGCCCTTTTTAGATTGTCGGCGTTTTCTCCGGTCAATCACGGTTGGAGCTTGTGGAGGGCGGATGAATCCTATTGGACAAATGGACATGAAAACGGCCGATATTCCATGTGTCGCAGGAAAGGATTCTGCTAATTTTGTGCATCGATCATAAAATCAGTTTCAGATGAATACACAGAAGCTTTTTACCTCGCTTTGCCTGTTGCTGGCGACTTCCGCCGGGCAAGAGATGTATGCCCAACATAAAGTAGCAGCACCGATGGAAGACGTGAACCATGTCGTTGACAATACGCTCGACAGCCTGAACCTGGCACGTACCGTTCGTCCGGTACCCGGCTCCAGCCGTCGGGGAGACAACCCCGTGTTGTTCCTGATAGGCAACTCGACGATGCGTACCGGGACGTTGGGCAACGGCAACAACGGACAGTGGGGATGGGGATATTTCGAACACGAATATTTCGACGAGAACAAGATAACGGTGGAAAACCATGCCTTGGGCGGTACCAGCAGCCGGACATTCTACAACCGGCTGTGGCCGGATGTGCTGAAGGGCATCCGTCGGGGTGACTGGGTCATCATCGAACTGGGGCATAATGATAACGGCCCTTATGACAGTGGACGTGCCCGGGCATCCATCCCCGGTATCGGACGCGACAGCCTCAACGTAACCATCAAGGAAACCGGTGTGAAGGAAACGGTCTATACGTATGGGGAATACATGCGCCGTTTCATCCGTGATGTGAAACGGCGGGGCGCACACCCCATCCTGATGTCACTCACGCCGCGCAATGCCTGGGAGGATGCCGACAGCACCATCATCACCCGTGTCAACCATACGTTCGGCTTGTGGGCAAAGCAGGTTGCCCGGAAAGAGCGTGTCCCGTTCATTGACCTGAATGAAATCAGCGCCCGTAAGTTTGAGAAGTTCGGTAAAGAGAAGGTCAAGTATATGTTCTACATCGACCGTATCCATACCAGTGAGTTTGGAGCACGTGTCAATGCCGAGTCGGCTGCTGAGGGAATCCGGGCCTGCAAGGGGCTGGAGCTGGCACGTTATCTGAAGCCGGCGGAGAAGGATACCATTACCGGTGCTACCCGTCGCAAGGGTTGTCCGGTGCTTTTCACGGTGGGCGACAGTACGGTGAAGAATGCCGATGACGACCCCGACGGCATGTGGGGGTGGGGAAGTGTCATCCATGAACTGTTTGACACGGACCGCATTTCGGTCGAGAACCATGCCAAGGCAGGCCGCAGTGCCCGCACGTATCTGGACGAAGGTCGTTGGGACAAAGTGTACAAGGCGCTGCGTCCGGGTGACTTTGTGCTGATACAGTTCGGTCATAACGATGCAGGTCCGATCAATACCGGGAAGGCACGTGCCGAGCTGCCGGGAGCAGGTGATGAGAGCAAGGTGTTCAAGATGGAGTCCACTGGAAGGTATCAGGCGGTCTATACCTTCGGCTGGTATCTGCGTAAGTTCATCATGGATGTGAAGGAGAAAGGGGCTATTCCCATCGTGTTGAGCCACACGCCCCGGAACAAGTGGGACAACGGTGAGATAGAACGGAACACGGATTCTTTCGGAAAGTGGACGCGCGAGGCTGCCGAGCGTGCCGGTGCCTATTACATTGACCTGAACAAGTTGTCTGCCGACAAACTCCAGCAGATGGGCTACGAGAAAGGCTTGCGTCTCGTCGGTGAGTATTTCAACCATGACCATACGCACACCTCTTTGAAAGGGGCACGCATGAACGCAAAGAGCATCGCCGAAGGCTTACAGGCTGTAGGGTGTCCGCTGAAGGATTACCTGAAATAGTTTCTGGTTGCTGAAGTCTGGGGTTAGATTTTGTGATTGGAATGCCGGTATTCCTGTGGGGTGGTACCGACAAGTTTCTTGAACAGACGTATGAAGTGGTCCTTGGACAGACATGCCTGCTCCGCCAGTTTGGTGATGGTCAGATTCCGGTTGATGTGCTTGTGGATGTATGATAATACTTTCACCAGGCGTTCGTCTCTGTCCAGTGATTTTTCCCTTGCCAATCTCATGAAGTGGGCGAGCAGCTGATATACGATACCCCTCGCTTCCACCTTGTCATAGAAGGCCCGTTGTTTGCTTAGCAGCAGACTGTGTATGAGTGTTACATCGTTATCATACGTGGTAGGGTCGGATTCTTGCAGGTTCATGTGGGGATAAATACGGCAGAACCGTTTGATAAGGACCAGGTCCAGTTCACTTCCGGGTACCTCTATCGGGAAGTCCCATTCGTCCAATATGCTTTTTCCTTCCTGATTCTCTTCATAGATGTGCATGTAGTAGTGACAGAAATGAGAGTCACAGATATAGCTGTGCCTGGTAAAGGCAGGTATGAAATACATGTGGTTGGGCTTGAGTGTATGGATACCGGACGGTAACTTGATTTGTGCAGTTCCTTCCACGACATAATACAGACGGCTGAAAGGACTGACCACATCTTTCCAGTTCCAGTCAGCGTCGTGGACAGCTAATCCGGCATTTAAGACATACGGGTGCAGTTGGTCGATTGAGAGGCTCATATTAAGAAACGGAATTCAGGTTAAAGCGCCCGAAGTTATACAGGATCTGTCAGGTCTCAAAATATTGGAGCAGGAAATAACAGTGACAGGTTAGAATGCAGGGCGATATCGAAATCTTCCTATGAATACGACTGTCATAGAGTCGCTGATTAACAATTAAGTCGATAATATCCTATCAGAACACGTTTATATCCTATCGTCCTTGTGAGTTTGATTATACTTTTACAAAACAATTCAATGACCTGAAATCAGTCATAAAATAATACCTTATCATGAAAAGCAAAACTTTATTTTTCTCGTTGCTATGTCCGGCTATCCTGTCGTGCAGTACAGCCCATCAGCCTTCCTGTCAGGTGCCGGTCTCTGAAGCCGATGAGCCCATGATGAAGGGCAAGTTCGAACCCACCTGGGAGTCGTTGAAGCATTACAAGGTCCCGGAATGGTATCGGAATGCAAAATTCGGTATCTGGGCACACTGGGGACCACAATGTGTAGAGGGCACGGGCGACTGGATGGCCCGGTCGATGTATATGGAAGGGTCTCCGGTGTATAACTATCATGTGGAACACTATGGACATCCCTCGGAGGTGGGTTTCAAGGATGTCATTCCCTCTTTTAAGGCGGAGCACTGGAACCCTGATTCACTGGTGGCCTTTTATAAAAAGATAGGTGCGCAATATTTCTTTGCCTTAGGGAATCATCATGACAACTTTGACCTTTGGGACAGCAAGTACCAACCTTGGAATTCCGTGAATATGGGACCGAAACGTGATGTGCTGGCAGAATGGGAGAAGGCAGCCCGCAAACAGGGACTTCCCTTCGGCATCAGCCTGCATGCCGATCACGCATGGACCTGGTATGAGCCTGCCCAACGCCACGACACGATTGGTCCGAAGAAAGGCATCCCTTATGATGGCAAGCTGACTAAAGCGGACGGAAAAGGCAAGTGGTGGGAAGGATACGACCCGCAGGACTTGTATGCGCAGAACCATCCATTGAGTGAAAACAGTTGGGATGACGGCATGATCCATCGGCAATGGGCGTGGGGAGATGGCGCCTGTCTGCCTACCCGGGAGTATGTGACCAACTTTTACAATCGCACCTTGGAGGTGATAAACAGGTACAATCCCGATATCCTGTATTTTGATGTGACGGTCCTTCCGTTCTATCCGATTAGTGACGCCGGGCTGAAAATAGCTGCCCACTTTTACAATCACAACATGGCTACACATGACGGAAAGCTGGAGGCTGTGCTGAATGGCAAGATTCTGGACGACGAACAGCGCAAGGCCCTGGTGTGGGATGTCGAACGTGGTGCACCCAATCAAATCATAGCTGACAAATGGCAGACTTGCACCTGCCTGGGAGGATGGCATTATGACCGTTCCTACTATGATAACGACAGGTATAAGTCGGCTGCTGACGTGGTGAAATTATTGATAGACGTGGTCAGCAAGAACGGGAATCTGTTGCTGAGTGTGCCTTTGCGTGTCGACGGTACGTTTGATGATAAGGAAGAGAAGATCCTGATGGAGTTCGGCGATTGGATGAATACCAACAAAGAGGCGATTTATGATACGCAGCCTTGGAAAGTGTTCGGTGAAGGTCCGATAGCCAATTCGGACATTGCAATCAATGCCCAGGCTTTCAATAAGGGGTCTTATACGAATGCGACAGCCCGGGAGATTCGTTTTACACAAAAGGGTGAAGTCCTGTATGTGACAGCTCTGGCATGGCCGAAGGACAAGCAGGTGGTCGTCAAATCACTGTCGCAAGGGAATGACCTTTATCCCGGGAAGATAAGTCAGGTAGAATTGCTTGGTTACGGAACGGTGGATTTCAACCGCACAGCCGAAGGACTGGTCATCAATCTTCCGGATAAACCGCTGAACAGAATCGCTCCGGTATTCAAGGTGGAATAAGTGGAGATAGTGTGCCTCTCCTCCCTCCATACGCATCTCCTTCCTGCCTTTTCGAGCAAGGTATTACGCGGGAGATACGTAAGGAGGGGAGGGGATTTAGTGTGTTCCGGTTTAGTGTGCTGCTCCTGCCGGAAGCATGTCGGGCAGGCTGGACTGGATGATGTCGATCAGGATGGGGCGTGCTCCACTGACGAAACATTCTACGGCAATGACCATCAGGATGAGTCCCATCAATCGCATCATGACGTTGTTGCCGGTTTCTCCGATCAGGTCTACCAGGCGGGTCGATTCTTTCAGGATAAAATAAGTCAGCAGATAGACAAGGGCTATGATGCCGACCAGTATGGCAACCATGCTCCACGATGTAGACTCGTCCATCAGCATGATGCCATTGGCTATTGCACCCGGACCACACAACATGGGGATGGAAAGTGGGGTGATGGAGATGTCATTGGCATACGTACGGATTTCCTCGTTCTTCAGTTTGACATTCGTGTAACGTGCCTGCAGCATGTCATAGCCAATCTTGATGATGATGAATCCGGCAGCTATACGGAAGCCGTTGGTGGAGATACCGAAGAACTTGAACAGGAACTGTCCGGAAAAAGTGAATACGATCAGGATAAGAAATGAGATAATGGTCGCTCTTTTCACAATGCGCTGTCGTTCGTCTTTGCTCATTCCCTGTGTCATGGTAAGGAACACAGGCATGGTGCCCAGCGGGTTGGTCAACGTGAAGAATGAAGTGAAACACAATAAGGCAAATGGAAGTAGTGAGTCCATACGTTTTCTTGTTTTAGTGATTGGTACCTGGTTAAGAGCCGTTTTGAGTCCTCGCATACGGTGGATGAATCCGGCTCTGATTGACGCGCCAAAAATAACAATTCTTCATTCGAGTCAACACTCATAAAGAGAGAAAGTGCATAAATCCTGCTAAAAAACATATAATTCGCTTGTATATTCCAAAAAAGTCTCTACCTTTGCACCGCAATTCAGAAATGAATGCATCAAAGGTTTGATTCGCTAGCTCAGCTGGTAGAGCACAACACTTTTAATGTTGGGGTCCTGGGTTCGAGCCCCAGGCGGATCACCAAAAGAATGAAAGCCGCTGATAATTAACCGTTATCAGCGGCTTTTCTTATTACGCCCGGTACGAACATTCTCGCCATCAGTTAGGACTCTGTAATCATTCTGTATGCCGTACAAGTTGCATTGAAAACAATGTTTTTATGGGTATAACCATAAACAATAGATAGATATGCGCTATATTTGCAGGTGTAATCATAAATACAAGTGGGCATGATAGAAAGAGAACTGTATATGAATCAAATCCACCCCTTCATGAATCGTCCGTTTGTCAAGGTGATAGCCGGTATCCGTCGGTGTGGAAAGTCGGTTGTGTTGCAACTGATTGCAGAAGAACTGAAGCGTCAGGGAGTTACAGAAGAGCGTATTGTCTATATGAACTTTGAGAGTTTTGAATGGATGGATATCGCTGATGCAGAAGCCTTGTATCTGTATATCAAGGCTAAAGTGGAAAAGACCAGTGGAAGAGTATACATCTTGTTGGATGAAATACAGGAAGTGAAAGATTGGGAGAAGGCTGTCAATTCTTTCATGGTGGATTGGGATGTGGATGTGTATGTAACCGGCTCCAACTCCCGGTTGCTTTCCTCCGAGTTGTCCACCTATCTGGCAGGCAGGTACGTCAGTTTTCATATCATGCCGTTGTCCTTCAATGAATATCTGTTGTTTCACGGCATAAATTCGGACAGCAAGGACGTATTGAGGGAAGAGTTTCAGAAGTACCTTCGTATGGGAGGTTTCCCGGCCGTTCATACGGGCGATTACAGCCTCGAATCTATTTATAAGCTGGTATATGACATCTATTCTTCCGTCATCCTGCGCGACACGGTACAGCGGCACGGTATCCGCAACGTGGAATTGCTGGAACGGGTGGTACGCTTCGTGTTCGATAATATCGGCAGCCGGCTCAACGCAAAGAATATTGCCGACTATTTCAAGAGTCAGCAACGTCGGGTGGATATCAACACTGTTTATAATTACCTGGATGCCTTGCAGGGCGCGTTCATCATCCAGCGTGTACCTCGTTACGACATCAAGGGGAAAGAACAGTTGCAGACCAATGAGAAGTATTTTGTCAGCGACTTGTCGCTGGTTTATGCCGTGATGGGTTATAAAGACCGGATGATTTCGGGTGCGTTGGAAAATATAGTCTATTGGGAGATGAAGCGTCGCGGATATAATACATTTATCGGAAAGCAGGACAGTCGTGAAGTCGATTTCGTAGGCATCCGCAGGGACGAAAAGATTTACGTCCAGGTAACCTATCGGATGGAATCGGACACAACGGTGGAGCGTGAATTTGCCCCTTTGCTTGATATTAGCGATCATTATCCCAAATTTGTTGTGAGTATGGATGATGTTTGGCAGGACAACATAGAGGGGGTAAGACACCGGCACATTGCTGATTTCCTGACGGATGAGAATTGGTAGCATCCGGAATGCAATCTTGCGCGCTATTTGCAGGGACTGGAAAATAAAAAGAGGATGCGTCCGAATGACACATCCTCATCACGTCTGCACGGGAAGAGAGGCTCGAACTCCCGACACTCGGTTTTGGAGACCGATGCTCTACCAACTGAGCTATTCCCGTGTGGAGAAGGAAAAACAGTGATTATGTGTTGAGCTGTTAACGAGACTTGAACTCGTGACCTCTTCCTTACCAAGGAAGTGCTCTACCACTGAGCTATAACAGCAGGATGATGAGCGGAAAACGAGACTCGAACTCGCGACCCCAACCTTGGCAAGGTTGTGCTCTACCAACTGAGCTATTTCCGCAAATCGGGTGGGCGTTGAGGGATTCGAACCCCCGACCCTCTGCTTGTAAGGCAGATGCTCTGAACCAGCTGAGCTAAACGCCCTTTCGTCATGATGATTGCTCATCTCTTCGAAAGCGGTTGCAAAGGTACGACAAAATTCCATATCTGCAAGCATCATGTGAGGATTTTTTCAAAAGAATGTGCAAATAGTTCTTTAGGAAAAGGACGTAAGGGGGAGAGTCGGAACACAAAGACAGGGCACTAAGAAGTGGGTATCAGTCTGTTGCTTCTTGATGCCCTGTCTGGTTTGGATGAGGTGTGGAAGAGTCTTTACCAGCGGCGGTCGAGGTAGAGCTCAAAGGGAAAATCATCCCGGTAGCCTTTGAAGACGCGGTTGCCTACATAATAGTCATAGATGCGCCACTCACCTTGGTAAGTAAAATAAAGGTATAGGACGCCATTCACGATTTCCCAGTCAAAGGTGTCGCTGTAGCAGGGAGCACCGTCATATTGATAATAGGTACGTTCCCATCCGGTACCGGCGTTGTCATACCGCCCTGCCATAAACATGATTTCACTGTATAAAGGCTCGCCATATGCATCGCTGGAACCGAAATCACCGTACCATGTCTGACCGAATGCTCCTGCCAGACCGTATCCGATGTCTTCGTCGGTTTCGCAGGATGTCAGAGTCGTCAGGCTGATGACAGCCAGAATAGAAAGTAGGTAGAATTTGAACTTTGTCATCATAGTGCTCTTTATGTTTGTTGGTGTACAGGGCAAAGGTAGGATAAAAAACTGTACCTAAACAAAAGAATTGTGTAGAAAAGCACTGAAATGACGTGAATTTCCTATCTTTGTCTAAAGATTTTAGATAAAAAGACTTGAAATGAGACGCACGTTATTGACACTTAGCATATTGATGATGGCTGTTTTAGGCGTGAGCGCACAGCCGAAACTTTCGTTCGATACAGAGAAGTATGATTTTGGAGCCATTATGTGGAAGCAGCCTGCTACGGCGAAATTTGTCATTACAAATACCGGAAACAAGCCGCTGGTCATCCATAAAGTGGAAACTTCCTGCGGATGCGTCGTCTCGTCGTGGACCAAGAAGCCCGTACGTCCGCACCGGACCGCCGTGGTGGAAGCCACGTTCGATGCACGCATGTTGGGGCACTTCCATAAATTCGTCCGTATCTATTCCAATGCCACGGCTAAACCTGTCAGCCTTTCCATGATTGGAATGGTCAGCTCGGAGATTGTGGATTATTCGCGCAATTACCCCATTCAGATAGGTAGCATTCATATTGACACCGACCACATCGAGTTTGAGGATGCCAATAAGGGCGACAATCCGGTGTTTGAGTTGAAGGTGGCAAACGGTTCGTCGAAGGATTACACGCCTGTACTGATGCACCTGCCTTCCTACATCGAGGCGGAGGCTGTTCCTGAGAAGCTGGCTCCGAGGGAAGGTGGTATCGTGCGGCTGACGTTCCACAGTGACAAGGCGCCTTTCCTGGGCATCAACCGAACTTCCGTCTATCTGTCGCGCTATCCGGGCGATACCGTCGGCGAAGACAACCAGCTCAGTCTGATTTCTGTCCTGCTGCCCGACTTCTCCGGACTGACGGCTGCACAGAAGGCTAATGCACCGGTCATCCGTCTGTCTCATGAAGAACTCGATCTGGGTACGATGGGAGACAAGAAGACACTGAAGGGAACGGTAACCATCTCCAACGAAGGACGTTCGACACTGATGCTCCAAGACCTCCAGGTGACCAACCCGGCACTGAACGTCAGCGTGAAGAAGCAGACGATCGAACCGGGCAAGTCGGTGAAGATGCGCATCACGGTCAACGCCAAATACCTGCGTAATCACCTGGAGCATACGCCGCGTGTGATGATGATTACCAACGACCCGCGCCATCCGAAGAGTGAAATCAAAATCAAAGTGAAGAAATAAAGCCGGTCCTCTTGCCGGCAACTGTCCCCGCTTCTTGCCGACTGAAACGTCGGACGTAGGCGGAACTAAAGTGCCTAACCTGTTAAAACGTTTATGCTTATGGAACATCCCGAGAATGACGAAGCCTACAAGGGCTTGACCGTGAACCAAGGTATCGAAAAGCCGTCCATCATCAATCCTTACCTGAAGAAGCGTACCCGTGTGCGTCGGCGGGAATTGACGGCTGCCGACTATGTGGAAGGCATCCTCAAAGGCGATGTGACCATATTGAGCCGTGCCGTGACACTCGTGGAAAGCACGCTCCCGGAACATCAGGTGCTGGCGCAGGAAGTCATCGAGAAGTGCCTGCCTTATTCGGGAAACTCCGTACGTGTGGGCATCAGTGGTGTGCCGGGAGCCGGCAAGAGTACCTCCATCGATGTCTTCGGACTGCATGTACTTGAACGGGGCGGAAAGTTGGCAGTGCTTGCCATCGACCCGAGCAGTGAACGCAGCAAGGGGAGCATCCTGGGTGACAAGACCCGCATGGAGAAACTCTCCGTACACCCGAATTCGTTCATCCGTCCCAGCCCGTCAGCCGGTTCGTTGGGTGGTGTGGCACGCAAGACGCGCGAGACCATCATCCTCTGTGAAGCTGCCGGATACGACAAGATATTTGTGGAAACTGTCGGCGTGGGACAGAGCGAGACGGCCGTCCACTCGATGGTCGACTTCTTTCTGCTCATTCAGCTGGCAGGGACCGGAGACGAGTTGCAAGGTATCAAGCGTGGCATCATGGAGATGGCGGACGGCATCGTCATCAACAAGGCCGACGGTAACAACATCGAGAAGGCCAGGCTGGCAGCCACCCACTTCCGCAATGCACTCCATCTGTTCCCTGCTCCCGAAAGTGGCTGGACGCCTCAGGTGCTGACCTATTCGGGGTTCTACGGACTGGGTATCGCGGAAATCTGGAAGATGATCGACGACTACATCGCGTTTGTCAAGGAGAACGGCTACTTCGAGTACCGGCGCAACGAGCAGGCGAAATACTGGATGTATGAGACCATCAACGAGCATCTCCGCAACAGCTTCTACCAGAATCCGAAGATTGCCGACATGTTGCCCCGCAAGGAGCAGGCGGTGCTGACAGGCGGTCTGACGTCGTTCGTTGCCGCCAAGCAGCTGCTCGACGCCTATTTTGAAGAAATGAAATGAAACACAGAGTTTTGATACGCTGACGCCGTCAGAACATCATAGCGCCCTCTTGCCGAACGGTATGTCCATCGGCAGGAGGGCGCTGTCTTTCTGTATACAGGTGTATGCCGGTGAACCACCTGTTGAGGCTTAACAACTCCTAAAAGAATACAAACTGTAAGCTTTTCGGAAAAGCTGATCGCATTTGGCTTTCCGCCGTCTTTTTTATCATTTTATAAATTCGTACCTTTGCGCCCTGAATTCAAATAGGTATTATGGGAACATTTAATTGTATTGGAGTTTTGACTTCCGGAGGTGATGCCCCGGGAATGAATGCGGCAATCAGGGCCGTGACCCGTGCGGCCATCTCGAAAGGTATTCGGGTAAAAGGTATTTTCAGAGGATACAAAGGACTGGTGACGAACGAGATTTCAGAATTGTATTCAGACAGTGTCAGCAACATCATCCAACGCGGTGGAACCATCCTGAAGACAGCACGTTGTGCCGAGTTCATGACTCCCGAGGGGCGTCAGGTGGCTTACGACAACATGGTGAAGGAGGGCATCGAGGCGTTGGTGGTTATCGGAGGAGACGGTTCACTGACGGGTGCACGCATCTTCGCACAGGAGTTCAACGTGCCTTGCATCGGATTGCCCGGCACCATCGACAACGACCTCTTTGGCACCGATACGACCATCGGCTATGATACGGCACTGAACACCATTGTCGAGGCGATTGACAAGATACGCGACACGGCCACTTCCCACGAGCGTCTGTTCTTCATAGAGGTGATGGGACGGGATGCCGGATTCCTGGCATTGAACGGTGCCATTGCCGGAGGTGCCGAGGCGGCAATCATCCCCGAATACATCACGGAGGAAGACCAGTTGGAAGAGTTCATCAAACGTGGCTTCCGCAAATCAAAGAACAGCAGCATTGTGCTCGTTGCCGAGAGCAAGAGCAAGGGAGGTGCGCTTGACATCGTGGAGCGCATGAAGAAGGACTTCCCGGGATACGACGCACGTGTCTCCATCCTGGGACACTTGCAACGCGGAGGAAGTCCCACGGCACATGACCGCATCATTGCGAGCCGGATGGGTGCTGCTGCGGTAGATGCCCTGCTGGAGGACCAGCGTAACGTGATGATTGGCATCGTGCGTGATGAAATCGTCTACGTCCCCTTCACCCGCGCCATCAAGAACGACAAGCAGGTGAAGCCCGAACTGATCGACATGCTGCGTCAGCTGTGCATCTGAGTGCACCGGACACAAGACGCCCCAACTGAATCGGAAGAGGGTGTGTCGTAATTGCAATGAGCCCCAAAAGTCTTTTAGCGGACTTTTGGGGCTCATTGCATTTTTGATATACATTTCGAACATTTGCGTTTGACCGGGCAAACACAAGTCTTCGACCGGATAAACACAAGCGTTTGACCTGACAAACATAGTAGTTTGATAGACCAAAGTATAATACTTAGGCTGGCTAAGTATAATACTTAGGGGGCCTAAGTATAATACCTTTCCAGGACAGGTATGATACTTACATCTGTCAAACTAATTAGTTTGACAGGTCAAACACTTGTGTTTGGTGAGTCAAACGCATGTGTTTGGCAGAGCAAACTCTTAGGTTCCATCCGTCGGACAACTGTAAACACGAAACTGCTTCTCTCAACAGGCATTTGCCGGGTGGTTGGGAATTTTCGGGGGAACGGATGAGAGGATGACGAAATGTGCACGGAAGTTTGATAGTTTCGTCTGTTTTTTCTACTTTAGTAGCCTAAAACCCTATGATAAAGGACTTTATTGTAAAACCGCCCACGAGGTGCAAAATGCTGGGCAGGCTTTACTCTGCTGTCTTTTAGTTTCTTTATAATCACACGGAACTAACTGATATTGTAAAAATAACACCATGAAGAAAAGTATGACCTTTAAGACGAGATGCACCGTTCTGTTTGCGGCAGCCTTGACACTGGCTGGCTGTGCCACGACAGAGGTGAGTAAAGAAAATGTAGCAGATACCATCGGTACGGGCAATCCTTATCTGCCCCTGTGGGAACACCTTCCCGACGGGGAGCCGCGTGTGTTTGAAGACCCGGATAATCCCGGGAAGTTCCGCGCGTACATCATTGGTTCGCACGATTTGCGCTATACGGAATATTGCGGACCAGACATCCGCATGTGGTCGGCTCCGGTGGAAGACCTGACCGACTGGAGGGACGAAGGTCCTATCTTCACCTATCAGGTGGATGGGCAATGGGATGTGATGTTTGCTCCTGACCTGGTGGAAATCAAGAAGAAAGATGGAACGAAAGAGTATTATCTCTATCCTCACAGCCGTGGTGCCGGACGTGAGGCGATGGTTTGCAAGGGCAGCCGTCCCGACGGACCGTTTACGCCGGTCAATCTGACGGAGGATGGCAAGCAGACCGTACCCGGCAGCATCTTCGGTTTTGACCCGTCCGTTTTTGTGGAAAACATCACCGACGCCAACGACCCGGACTATGCAACCGGATTCCGTGCCTATGGCTTCTGGGGTTTCCAACGTTCGTCGGCTGCACAGCTTGACCAGAATACCATGTATTCCGCCCGCCCCGGAACTGAGATTATCCCTTACTTCATCCCGGCAAGTACGCCCGAAGGCGAAATCCGCGACCCGAAGGGAACGACTTATCCGGCTCTGTACAAGGAGCAGAACCCGAAGGACTTCAACTTCTTTGAGGCTTCATCCATCCGTCAGGTGGGCAACAAGTATGTGATGATTTTCTCCGGTTATTCCGGTCCGGAGTATGGTTTGGGCAATACGAACTCCACCCTGCGCTATGCTTTTGGTGATACACCGTTGGGTCCGTGGAGAAGCGGAGGCGTCCTGGTGGATTCCCGCGGCGTGGTGCTCAATGAGGATGGCAGCCGTCTGCAGATCACCAATGCTGCCCACAACACACACGGAAGCTTGCAGGAAATCAATGGACAATGGTATGTGTTCTATCACCGTCCGCCACGGGGCTTCGGTTTCGCCCGTCAGGCAATGGTGGCTCCGGTGCTCATCGAGTGGGATGAGAAGCCGGTGGCAGAAGGTGGAAAGGTGACCATCCACGGATACGATCCGTATGCTGCCGACAGCATCTGGCAGGCAAAGGCTAGCAACGGGGATACGTACACCGGTGCCGAGGTGACTTCGGAAGGTTTCCAGATTTACGGTATGCCTCCTTATAAATATTACTCTGCCGGATACGCCTGCTACCTGTCGAACGGGCAGGCAATGCAGGATTCCTGGGACATCTGGGACAACAACATGCCTGTCGTGATGAAGAGTGGCGACATCGTCGGTTTCAAATACTTCGGTTTCGGAGGGCTGGCACAGGCACAGAAGGGTCTGAAACCGTTTGAAGGCGTGAAGGCTGGCAACGGGACTTCGTTCAACCTCTTCCTGAAACCGTCGACCGATGCTTCGTTCAAGGTGGCTGTCTGGTTGGATGGTCCGTGGGACAACGAGGTGTGGAAAGGCAAGAAGATTGCCGAGATTACCGTACCGGCTGGGACGGCTCATGAGGTGACGCGTTACACGGTCGACGTTGCCGATGCTGTGGACGGCTTGGACAAGAAGCATGCCATCTACCTGGTTGCTGAAGGCGATGCCGGTGCCGAGCTGTGTGCACTGCAGGGTGTGGGCTTCAGCAAGAAGGGCAGTGAGTTGAACTACCCGGCTGTGCCTTCCGTAGAAATCAAGGTGGACGGACAGAGCGTGGAACTTCCCACGATACCGGTGCGCTCGACCAACGAAAACGGTTATGTGGGCTACGACCAATATGCTGTTGAGTACACCCTTCCGGCTGACGGTACGGATGTTCCGAAAGTAGAGGCTTCCTCCAATGACTCGCGTGTGAAGGTGGAAGTCACTCAGCCCGATGCCAGAAACGGCAAGGCGGTAGTCAAGTTCGACTACAATGGCAAGGTGAAGACCTACACCGTGGTTCTCAAGTAAGACGAACAACGTATTAGTTGACAAGGAGACGAGTTGACGGGGACGCAAGGCTATGGCACTTGTTTACCCGTCGACTCGTCTCCTTAATTTATTGGCTCCCTGGTTTTACTGGTTGCCTGCATCCGGGGCTGTCATCTCATTTACAGTGCCTCCGGTCTTTTCCTCAATGGCTTTCCGGCATGCCTCCATGAGCCATTTGGGGGTCGAGGTGGCTCCACAGATGCCGATGGTGTCGGCGTGTTCCACCAGGCTGAAGTCTATCTCTTCGGGGTCGTCCACGAGGAAGGAGTTGGGGTTTACTTTCTTGCACTCGTTGAACAGGATTTTGCCGTTGGAGCTTTTCTTTCCGCTGACGAAGAAGATGAGGTCGTGCTGCTTGGCGAAGTCGCGGATGTTCGGCATGCGGTTCGCCACTTGGCGGCAGATGGTGTCGGATGACTGGAAGGTGACGCCCGGTGCGATGTGCTGCCGGATGTATTCGGTGATCTGGTTGAACTCATCCAGCGACTTGGTTGTCTGGGAGTAGAGGCGGATGTCTTTGGTGAAGTCGAGCTTCTTTGCCTCTTCCAGCGATTCGATGACGATGGCTTTCCCTTCCGTCTGTCCCACCAGACCGAGCACCTCGGCATGTCCGTTCTTGCCGTAGATGACAACCTGCTTTTCCTGTTCGGCAGGTGCGGCATATTCCTTTTTGATGCGTTTCTGCAGTTGCAGCACGACGGGACAGGTGGCGTCGATGATTTCGATGCCGTTCTTCCGTGCCGTCTCGTACGTTTCTGGCGGTTCGCCGTGGGCACGCAGCAGCACTTTCACGTTGTGCAGTTGGCGGAACTCGTCGTGGTTGATGGTGATGAGTCCCATCTGTTTCAGCCGTTCACACTCCCGTCCGTTGTGGACGATGTCGCCCAGGCAGTAGAGGGTTCCTCCCTTCTTCAGTTCCTCTTCGGCTTTCTTGATGGCGGTTGTCACGCCGAAGCAGAAGCCCGACCCTTGGTCTATCTCTATCTTCATTTGTAAGAATCCTTTAAGTTTTAAGCACTGTGCCGTACAGTCCCTTTTTCCGTTTTGCTGAAGTTATCGTTTCGTTCTGCTCCGAATGGAAAATCAATCGGAGCAGAACGATTTTTCAATCTCAAGAGATTGATTTTTTATTCTCAGTAGATTTTTTAGCCGACTCTATCTTATTGGTATGCAATGGTTTGTATATTTGCATGGAATCCTCTTTATTCTGCTCCGACAACTTTGCGGAACCGGGCTGCGAGCCATTCCTTTTGTTCGGAAATCGTCATGTGGCTGTTGTCCAGTTCTATGGCGTCGTCGGCCTTACGGAGCGGACTTACGGCGCGGCTCGTGTCTATCCGGTCGCGTTCTTTCACGTTTTCCAGGATTTCCTCGTAACTGCCTTTTTCACCTTTGGCCTGCAATTCGTCATAGCGGCGTTGGGCACGGATTTCGGGCGAGGCGGTCACGAAT
>OJKC01000712.1_pt1 | contig 25734 bp, 25 predicted proteins | sample 1596401 | NCBI WGS metagenome assembly OJKC01 (sample SAMEA4350162, study PRJEB24818) | metagenome | biome: human; feature: gut; material: faeces | place: Denmark | collected 2013-09 | reverse complement strand
CCCAGAATGTCCGGAGTGAGGCGCAGAAGCGTAAAATGAGAAACTATAGGCCAGGATGCCTGGAGGGGCGTATAGGCGTTTATGGAGCTTCTTCTTCACCAATGGGGAGACTGGCCAGAGCTATACAGAAATACTGATAAAACCGAAGCCACGGAGATAGTAATCATCGACAGTCAAATGAATTACCGAGGAAAACTTGACACTTACGCAGCGCTCCCATTTCCTGCAGGAATCCCTCATTTATGCTATAATGTATATAAATGATTGTAATAAAATGGCAGCGGACCATTTGAGGCAGTATGAATTCAATGGCCCCTGCGTTTTTTTGTCAAGGAGTGTTTTATGTCTGAAGAAATTCATGAAATCCAGGCCCGCCATGCAGAAGAAAATGGCAAGAGCGATTACGGCGCGAAGGACATACGAGTACTGGAAGGGCTGGAAGCCGTGCGCCTCCGCCCGGGCATGTACATCGGTTCCACCTCCGCCCGGGGCCTGCACCATCTGGTGTATGAAGTCGTGGATAACAGTATCGATGAAGCGCTGGCAGGCTACTGCACTCACATCGAAGTCACTTTGAATGACGACGGCAGCTGCACCGTCACCGATAACGGCCGCGGCATTCCTACAGGAATGCACGAAACCGGCAAGCCCGCCATGGAAGTGGTGCTTACCGTCCTTCATGCCGGCGGCAAATTCGGCGGCGACGGCTACCCCATTTCCGGCGGCCTCCACGGCGTAGGTATTTCCGTAGTCAACGCCCTGTCCGAATGGATGAAGGTAGTGGTCAGAAGAGAAGGCCACTTCCATGAAATGAAGCTGTCCCGGGGCGACGTGACAGAACATATGAGGACCTACGGCGAAACCGATGAAACAGGCACCTCCGTCACCTTCAAGCCGGACATCCAGATTTTCAAGGAAGGCATCGATTTCGACTACGAAACCTTGAAAATCCGTATGCGTGAACTGGCCTTCCTGAACAAGGGCCTCACCATCACCTTAACCGACAACCGCGACGGCGCCACCCATCAGGACATTTTCCACTATGCCGGCGGCATCACCGAATTCGTCCAGTTCCTGAACGAGGGCAAAGACCTGGTGGACCCGGCAGTCATTGCCTTTGAAGGGGAAAAAGACAAAGTCATCGTAGACATTGCCATGCAGTACCAGACCGGCTACAGCGAAAATATGTACACCTTCGTCAACGACATCAACACCGTAGAAGGGGGCATGCACCTGGCCGGTTTCCGCACCGCCCTTACCCGGGTGCTCAATGACTATGCCAGAAAGAGCGGCATCCTGAAGCAGAACGAAGACAACCTCTCCGGCGACGACGTCAGAGAAGGCCTGACCTGCGTCATTTCCGTCAAAGTCCCCAACCCCCAGTTCGAAGGCCAGACCAAGACCAAGCTGGGAAATCTGGAAGTCAAGAGCATTGTGGACAACATCGTTTCCGAAGGCCTGAAAACCTACCTGGAAGAACATCCCCAGGAAGCCAGAGCCATCGTGGAAAAAGGCATCACCGCCAGCCGGGCCAGAGAAGCTGCCCGCCGGGCCCGGGAACTGACCCGCCGCAAGAACGCCCTGGAAGTATCCAGCCTCCCCGGCAAACTGGCCGACTGCACAGAAAAAGATCCGAAATTTACAGAAATCTACATCGTCGAAGGGGACTCCGCCGGCGGCTCCGCCAAATCCGGCCGTGACCGCCGCTACCAGGCCATCCTGCCCCTTCGCGGCAAAATCCTGAACGTAGAAAAAGCAAGACTGGACCGGGTGCTGAACTCCGATGCCATCCGCACCATGATCACCGCCTTCGGCACCGGCGTAGGCGAAGACTTCGATATCACCAAGCTCCGCTACTACAAAATCATCATCATGACCGATGCCGACGTGGACGGCGCCCATATCCGCACCCTCCTCCTCACCTTCTTCTACCGCTACATGAAACCCCTTATCACCGAAGGCCACGTATACATTGCCCAGCCGCCGCTCTACCAGATCCGCAAGGGACGGCAGAAATACTACACCTATGATGATGACGAACAGAATAAAATGCTTGACGAAATCGGCCGCGACGGCTGCACCATCCAGCGCTACAAAGGGCTGGGTGAAATGGACCCGGAACAGCTGTGGGACACCACCATGAATCCGGAACAGCGAGTCATGCTGAAAGTAGAACTCACCGATGCCATCGAAGCAGACCGCCTCTTCACCATCCTCATGGGAGACAAAGTCGAACCCCGCCGCCGGTTCATTGAAGAACACGCCAAAGAAGTAACCAACCTGGACCTGTAAGGGGCGCCCGGGTTCCACCGGAAAGCGGTAAGCCCATAGCAGGCAGCCGTCTTTATCAGCCTGCCAGCCCACCCTTACATCCACAAAAGAACCTGAAAGAAACAACTGCCATTTCTTCCAGGTTCTTTTTATTTTGCCTCGCTGCCCCTTCCAGGCACCGGAATTTTCAATCCTATCTCATTTATACTGGCACCGCAGGCGCCTGCCCGCGCCAGCGGGCGTCAACCTTCAAGAGCAGCCGCCCGCCTCATTTTTGGAAACCGGCCTTGCCATTTCCATCCACTTCTCTATCATCTGCCAGCGGTGGGCTCCGGTCTGCCAGCCGAAGGAAAGTTCATAGACCCCTTCCTCAAAATGCATGACATGAAGCTTTTCCCAATCCTCCTCCGAGAGCAGGGCTCTTGCCAGATTTTCCGGACAGAAATAAGCGCCCCTCCCCAGAAGGCAGAGCCGGAGCATGGTCCCCATATTTTCCGACTCCACCGCCACGCGGGGCGCAAAGCTGCCGCGCCGGAAAAGCTGACGCGCCAGAGCGCCGGCAATATCATTTTCACTGTTCAAAAGAAAAGGGCAGTCTTCGAAGAAAAGGGGCAGTCCCTTCTTCCTTTCCTTTTCCGAAAAAAGAGAACTCCCCTCTTTTCCCCAGAGCCTTTCCGTAAGGGATTTCTCCACAAGAAGCACGATTTCCTCCTTCATCCAGGGCCTGTGGGAAATGCCGGGCATCTCCCCGGGAAGCCTTGCCATGGCTATGTCGATTTCATCCCGCTTCAGCCCCTTCCATATATCCTCATTGGCCATTTCAAAAAGGCGGATGCCGCAGCGGGGATACCGCTTCTGGAAACGGGCAATGACAGGAGGCAGCATCACCTGCCCCCGGGAAGGGGCGATACCAATGCGGAGAATCCCCTCAAAGCGCCCCGACACATCAGACAGCTCCCGCTTCAGAGCCAGCTCGTTTCTGACAAACAGGCGGGCGTAGCGAAGAAATACGGAGCCGCTGTCCGTCAGCTCCAGCGGCACATGGCGCACAAAAAGCTTCGCCCCCGTCTCCCTCTCCAGCGCCGCCACATGGGCGGACAAAGTCTGCTGGGTAATATGCAGCCTCTCCGCCGCCTTCGTAAAACTTCTCTCCTCTGCCAGCATGAGGAAATATTTCATAGATAGAAAATTCATGGCCCCTCCTATTACTGTATTTTATCTGTATTGTATACAAGAAATAACAGTTTTTCAACGTAACTTCTCATGCATATAATGGATATAAAAGGGCCAGAGGGGAAGGTGGCCAGCCCCTACGGGGCTGGAGGTTATGGCCGCCTGCGGCGGCGGGTTGTGTAGAAGGGTTGTGGAAAAAGGTTCTTAAGATGGATGGGTCTTCGACCCAAGGGTTCTTAAGTTTGACGGCCCTTCGGGCCGAGGGTTTTGGTATCGCCCTTACGGGCGATGAGTATTATAATGCCGCCTTTCGGCGGTCACGTCCACATCGGGTATCATAATCATTCTTACCCTCGTACATCCCTTCGCCACTTCGTGGCCCTCTTCCCCTAAAGGGGACGCAAGATCGTTACGGGATTTGCTTTTCTTTGTCATATGACATGATAAACATTACGGCAATCGCCACCAAAGGGGGAAACTGCGGAATGGTACATGAAATATATGACTCTCTGTTTTCACTCTCCATACTTCTCGTTTCCCCTTGAGGGGAACGCCTCGAAGAGGCAAAGGGTGTACAAGGCAGAGCGCCGATTTGACACCCCATCGCTATCCTGACCGCCAATCGGCGGCACGGGTTATAGTGCCACTGTGCACATCCTGCATAGAACCTCCACAATACTATATAACTCCCGAGGGCGGAGCCCTCAACCCGCCTGTAAGGCGAAGCCGATCACAGGCAGAACCCTTGGCGCCCAGGGCCAAAGGCCCGGCGGCGCCATCAACCCTCACGCCCGTAAGGGCGTGTCAACCTTCGGGAATACTGGAAAGCACCGCCCAATCCCCGGTCCCGGTCCCGATCCCGACCGCGCCGAAAGGCGCCTGAACCCTCACGCCCCAAAGGGGCGTGTTAATGTCCATAAAAGAGGTGTTTCCATGAAACAGAATCTTGCACTATTAAGCGGCCCCATCGCCTTTGGCGCTGCTGCCTTTCTTCTTACCGGCACCTTCCAGCAGTCTTCTGCCCTGGCTCTTTCCTGCGCCCTCTGGATGGCACTGTGGTGGATATTCCGGCCCGTTTCCATTTACGTCACCGCCTTTATCCCTATTATCGTGAATTCCCTTTTCAATCTCATTCCCATGAATCACGTGATCAGCCAGTATTTCTCGGAGATTGCAGTGCTCCTTCTGGGCAGCGACCTCATCTGCCTGACCTGGACCACCACGGGACTGGACAAACGGATTTCCGTAAGAGCCCTCTGCTCCATAGGCACCTCCATGAAGAGCCAGATCTTTGTATGGTTCCTGGCTTCCACGGCGCTCTCCGTTTTCCTTCCCAACGTGGTGGTAGCCGCTATTTTCTGTCCCATTGCGGTGGCCATGCTTCATTTCACCGGAGAAAAGGATATCAGCACCAGTCAAACCGCCATTCCCATCCTCCTTGCCATCGGCTGGGGCAGCGGCATCGGTGGCTTCGGCTCCCCCATCGGCTCCTCCGCCAACCTGGTGGCCGTTTCCTATCTGGAAAAACTGACGGGCCATGAATTCATGTATTTCGACTGGGTCATCCGTTTCATGCCTGTACTCATCCTCATTTTCCTCATGAACCTCCTTTTCCTTCTTTTCCTGCCCTGCCCGGTCAAATCCCTCCCCGGCACGAAGGGCTATTTCCGCTCCATGTACAAATCCTTCGGTCCCATGAGACGGGGCGAGCGCATAGGCCTCATTCTCTTCACCGCCGCCACCCTGCTCTCCTTCCTCCGTCCCCTCTTTGCGCCATACCTCCCTGCCATGAAGCCGGCCTACGTATTTCTCTTCCTGGGCATGCTCATGTTCTTCCTGAAAGATGAAAAAGGAAATCCCATGCTCACCTGGAAATACGCTGAAAGCCACGCCATGTGGGGCATGATCGCCCTTTTTGCCAGCGGTCTGGCTCTGGGGAAACTGGTCATTGAAACCGGCGCCATCAAGGAGCTCTCCCTCCTCATCGCCGCCCTTCACCTCTCCCCGGGCCTTCCGGTAATGGCCATGGCCTGCCTCTTCGCCTGCTTCATGTCGGAAATTTCCAGCAACACCGCCTCCGCCTCCATTTCCATTCCCGTGGTCATCGGCATAGCCTCCTCCCTCTCCCTGAATCCCATCCCCTACATCCTGGGCACCATCGCCGCCGCCAACTGCGCCTACATCCTCCCCATTTCCACCAGGGCCATCCCCATAGGCTACGGCCTCTCCGCCTCCGCCCAGATCCGATACGGTACAGTGCTATCCCTTCTTACGGTGATCCTTATCACCCTCCTATGCACCGCCTTCATGGCTTTCGTGCCCCTCTTCAGCGAACTGTAAATTAAAAAAGGGCTGTGAAAAAATGGAAATCATTTCTTCACAGCCCTTTTGATATGTCTTATTGTGTCAATGACAGTAAGCCACTCGCCTCATCGTCATCTCGAGCGGAGCTACCTGTCGGTCGTAGAGCAAAGGGGTTTGAGCGCCAGGGAGACTCTGAGCCCGGAGATCTCCTGCCGCTATGCTGCATGTACCATGGGGCCTGAAATTTCTTCACATCCCTTTTTGTATTTATGAAATGCCATGCTTTTTCTCCAGCATCAGGAGTGCCTTCTTCATGGGAAGACCGCCGCCGTAGCCGGTGAGGGATCCGTCGGCGCCGATGACACGGTGACAGGGAATAATAATGAAAAGGGGATTGGCATTGTTGGCCATGCCTACGGCGCGGTAAGCCTTCGGATGGCCGATGGCCTCGGCTATGTCCCTGTAACTCCTCGTTTCCCCATAGGGAATCTCCCGGAGCGCCGCCCACACCTTCTCCTGAAAAGCGGTGCCATGAGTACGGCAGGGAAAGTCAAAAGTCTTCCTTCGGCCCTGGAAATACTCATCCAGCTCCCGGAACACTGTCAGCGCCAGCCCGAAGGGCGCCTCCCCCTTCGTCCCCTCCTCCGCCATCCGAAGAGAAATCACCCCGCCTTCCTCATAGGAAAGCTCCATATTTCCAAAAGGCGAATGGTAAATGGCTATCTTCATGGTTTCCTTCCTTTCTTCCACCTGCATAGCGTATGATAAGATTTTGCTGAATCCAGTATACCATGGAAAAACAAAAGAAAGAGCCGTTGGCAATGGAGTGATTTAACAAAAAGAAAGCCGCTTTAGGGAAAAATGTGGCAAACCGGCATCATGATTCCCTAAAAAATGTGAAAATTCATCCATTCAAACCGGCAAAAGCGTGCTCATCAAATTTTAATAAAATATATTTTTATCCTATACAATACAAAAAGAGTCCTGTCATTGAATCGGCAATGCATGATATAGTATAATTTTACTCAAAAGGGTTTTAGTAAAACCCATATGACTAAAATGGAAAGCAGGAGGTGGCTCCATGTTTATTGGAAGAGAAGTGGAAATGGAACGGCTTCGCCGGATGTATGACTCCCCGAATCAGGAAGTTGTGCTGATTTACGGACGGCGGCGAATCGGTAAAAGTGAGCTGATTAAGCAGTTTCTGAAAACCTCAAAGATCCAGGGGCTGTATTATCAATGCAAGCGGACAACGGAGATGAATAACGTCCAAAGTCTGTCTGCCTTGATTTCTGATGTTTATCAGTATCCGCCTCTGGCCTTTACGGGCATGGAAAAGCTGCTTGATTTTCTTTTTCAGCAGGCTTGCCGCACAAGGCAGGTTCTGGTTTTGGATGAATACCCCTATCTGCGTCAGACAGTGCCCGGTTTGGACAGCATTTTACAGTCTTTGATTGATTCCTATCGGGAGCGTTCCCAGTTGAAGCTGATTCTCTGCGGCTCCTTTGTGGATACCATGAAATCACTGATGCTGGAAGAAAATCCGTTATATGGCCGGGTCACCCTGAGCCTTCATATCCATCCCATGGATTACTTCGAATCGGCTGCCTTTTACCCGGACTTCTCTCCGGCAGATAAGGTGCGGCTTTACAGTGTTTTCGGCGGCGTGCCTTATTACAACCGTCTCATAGATTCCACCCGAAGCGTCCGCGAAAATGTGATGAACCTGCTGGTGGAGCCCGATGCCCGGCTGGAAAATGAAGTCCAAATGTATCTTTTGGGAGAACTGTCCCGGTTCATCAATGCAAACGAAGCATTTGAAGCACTGGCACGGGGCTTTCACCGTTTTAAGGATATTCTATCCCAATCCCATATCACCAGCAGTTCAGCGCTGGCCGAAGTGCTGAAACGGCTGATACTCATGGAACTGGTGAAAAAAGAAGCTCCCATTAATGACAGAAATAACAAAAAGAAAGCCAGCTATTTCATCAGCGACAATCTGTCCAGCTTCTATTACCGATATCTGTTTCCCTACAGTTCACAGCGGCAGATTATGGCGCCGGATACGTTTTGGGACCGGTACATTGCCCATGACTTTTCTGAGACCTTCGTCCCGAAACAGTTTGAAACCCTGTGCCGCCAGTTCCTCATCCGCCAGAATCGAAAAGGCCGGCTTCCAGAAATTTTTGATGCCATCGGCACCTATTCCTATGATTTACCTGAAGAGCATAGAAATGGAGAATTTGATGTAGTCACCCACGACGACAAAGGATACATCTTCTATGAAGCCAAATTCCGGAAGACCCCTGTGACCGATGCCATGATTCAGACCGAAATTCGACAGGTCCAACAGACAGGAATGAACTGCCATAGATACGGCTTCTTTTCCCGCAGCGGCTATCAAGTGACCCCCAGACCCGGTGTCATTCTCTATACATTGGAAGACCTGTACAGCAATGGCTGATGAACTCTTTCTACCTCTTTTAAGAATACGCCAGGACATTAAAAAACAGCTCTTATAAATTCTTTGAATCAGAGCTTTTGTACAGCTGATGCAGCACAAGGATAAACCAATCAATGTCTTTTTCCAACGAGGCGTTGGCCCAGTGAGTAAAATAGCGCCATTTTGAAAACAGGCCGGATCCCAGAACTCCCCAATTATAAATGTGGCTGATCATATTCGCCGGGGAACACCCCTTATGTAAGGTTTTCTCTTTTTCCAAACGGTCTGCAAATTGATACCCGCAGTCCATTTGAAAGCCAAGGAAATCGCATTCCTTACCAAACCATTTGTCGAAATCCTCTATAAAGAAAAGAGAAGGATGCGCACGATGGCAGCGGAATTGGCTCTCCCAAATTTCAGCAAATAAATGAATTGTTTTCCTGCCGGCAGGCATAGGCCCCCTCCATGCAATAGGCATTATTTTTCGTTTATAATTTCCCAAACAACAGTCACCGTATCTTCCGCTTCCATATCATCTGGTTCGATATCCATACTGATTCCTCCAGCAGGAGCCATGCCGCAGCTCTCAAAGCACACATCCTGTACCGGCCTAACTTCAAAATCAACTTTCCCCCAGGAATAATCAATATGAACTAATTCGCCAATGTGAATTCCCGCTGCCTTCGCCAGCACCCCGGCTTTTATTTTTGCATCTTCCGCTGCTCTGTAGAAAACCGGATATCCGTTTTTTATCTGTTTTCACGGCCTCCTATGAAACTGCTATAATGATAAGTAAAGGCCCCATATACGGCATCTTTATTTTTAATTTCATTTTGACCTGTGCGGACATGTCATGGAGGATATTATAGAAATGTTTAATCAACTTCGCTTAAAAGAAGCTCTTAGGCAGTATAAGAAAGACTTCGTCACTACACACTGGAATGAAGAAAAATACAAATGGGAAGCAGTCAAATGCTTTCAGGATAACTGGGATATTCACGCAGCGGATTTTGAAAACATGCTCAGTCAATCTCTTTCTAAAACTTCCAATCTTCTGGCCTCAACAAATAATTTTCCAGCGGGAATGATTATAGAATTTGCCCACGCCGCGCCGGAAAAAGTACGTGCCATGTATATGGACTTATTTGATGAGAGTAAAGACGTATTTGGACGAATTGAGTCTTTCAAGAAGCAGTCGAACATTCTCCTTAAAAAGTATAAAAGCACCGCCAAACAGCATTACCAGCATGAAAATGCCATCACCACATATTTATGGCTCCGTTACCCGGATAAATACTATGTGTATAAATATAGTGAAGCAAGGTCTGTATCTAATAAATTAGACAGTAATTATAAATTTAAGAAAGGCTCCTATACCGATAATCTCAAAAGCTTCTATGATTTTTACAATGAAATCCGTGAGAGCCTAAAACGGGATTCCACACTTATTGACCTATTCAAGAGCCAGTTGACAGACGACTGCTATCCCGATTCGGAGCTAAGAACACTAACCTTCGATGTGGGTTTTTATATTTCTCGCAATATTTCTAAACCAGCTGATAAGGAATCGAATCAAGTAGATTCTGACGACATGGAGTTTACTGAAAAGCCGAAAAGCAGTGAAGAGCATAGATACTGGTGGCTCAATGCGAATCCGAAAATCTGGAGTTTTTCTAATTTGCAGACCAGCCATGTGCAGGAGTATACCCTTTTCAATGAGAATGGAAATAAACGCCGTGTATTCCAGAATTTTTTGGACGCCAGAGCCGGTGATTTAGTTATCGGTTATGAGTCCAACCCTGTAAAACAGGTGGTAGCACTGGCTAAGGTCAGCGCCGCAAATGATGGCAAGAAAATCTGTTTTGAGAAAACCGAGTCTCTTGTCAATCCCATCGATTACCGAACTTTGAAGGAATGTCCGGAGCTTGAGCAGATGGAATTCTTCCAGAATCCAAACGGCACCTTCTTCAAATTGACCAAAGACGAATATGAGTTCATCATGGACATGATTCGTGAAGAAAACCCATTAACTTCCAAGGATATGAACACTTCCTATGCAAAGAAGGATTTTCTGTCCGAAGTTTATATGAGTGAAAATCAATACGACAGGCTTTCCGGAGTACTTTTGAACAAGATGAATCTCATTCTGCAGGGGGCTCCCGGTGTAGGCAAAACATTTACCGCCAAACGACTGGCCTATTCGCTGATGGGCGAAAAAGATGACAGCCGTATTGAATTCGTACAGTTCCACCAGAATTATTCCTATGAAGATTTCGTGATGGGCTACCGACCATCCGGCGATTCCTATGAGCTAAAATATGGGATATTCTACCAGTTCTGTAAGAAAGCGGAAAATCAGCCGGATAAAAAGTTCTTCTTTATTATTGATGAAATCAACCGGGGAAATCTCAGTAAAATTTTCGGGGAACTTTTGATGCTGATTGAGAAAGACTATCGCGGCACAAAAGCAACGCTGGCCTATAATGGTATGCCCTTTTCCGTTCCGAAAAATCTTTACATCGTCGGCATGATGAATACGGCCGATCGAAGCCTCGCCATGATTGACTATGCTCTGCGCCGCCGGTTCAGTTTCTTTGAAATGGCTCCGGCATTTGAATCAAAGGGATTCAAAGAGTATCAGCATTCTCTTGACAACAGGACTTTTAACGAACTGATTTCTGAAATTGTAAAGCTGAACGGGGAAATCTCAAGAGACAAGTCCCTGGGAAAGGGTTTCTGCATAGGGCACAGCTATTTCTGTGGAAAGACAAAAGAAACCTGCACCAACGAATGGATGCAGTCTGTGGTAAACTATGATATTCTCCCCATGCTTTCTGAATACTGGTTCGACGATGATACCAAAGTGCAGCGTTGGGACCATATCCTGCACGGAGTATTTCAATGACAAAGGATAAGAGCATATTCATAAAAAACATCTATTACATGCTGTCGTACGCTTTCACCACACTGAGAAAATCGGTTTATGACAATATCCGGAAGGAACCTTTCGATAACATACATAATCTCTTTGCAGCAATTCTGTCTAAAGGCATCGGTCTGCAGTTGAAGCAGGGCCTCTATAAAGAATACATGGGCCATGCAGACAACTTAACCACACTTCGTGGAAAGATAAATATTCCTGAGACAATCCGTAACAAAATGCGGAATCAAATAGCCGTGACCTGTGATTATGATGAGCTGTCTGAGAACAATCTGATGAACCGGATTCTCAAATCGACAGTTCTTCTCCTGCTCAAGCAGAAGAACGTACAAGAAAAATATAAGACCGAATTAAAGAAAGAAATGCTGTTCTTCTCCGGAATCGAGCCAATAGAGCTTACCCATATTCGATGGGCTGACATCCGTTTTCAAAGAAATAATCAAACCTATCAGCTTCTGCTTGCTATCTGCCAGCTGCTGATTGAAGGGACCCTTCTGACCACGGAGCACGGAGAATATCGGCTGGCCGGTTTTCTAGACAAGCAGAGGATGGAGCGGCTATACGAGAAGTTTATTCTGGAATACTACGCCCAGGAGTTTGGTGCGCGCATAAAAGGATTTTCTTCCAAAGCCCTTCAAATCCCATGGCAGCTGGATGACGGATATGGCGCACTGCTTCCGGTCATGCAGACAGATATTACCCTTGTCTATGGAAAGCAGATGCTCATTATTGATGCCAAATATTATGAGCACACACTGCAGACACACTTTGATACGCAGACATTGCATTCAGAAAACTTATATCAGATTTTTACTTATGTGAAAAATAAGGAAGCCGCGCTAAAAGGTACAAACCATAAGGTAGCCGGCATGCTCCTTTACGCCAAAACCGATGAACCTCTTGTCCCGGATCATGTATATCAGATGAGCGGAAATCAAATTTCCATAAAAACCCTGGATTTGAACCGGGAATTTTCAGAAATAGCCGAACAGCTGAACCGGATTGTGAAAGATTTCTTCCATATAAAATAGATAAGCAGACGGAAGACATAAAATGGCCAGATTGAAAAACTGCTTCTTTGGAAAACTCATTTCCGCAGTCAGTCAATACGACAAAAAGCCCTACGAAGACTGGCGCGCCGATTATACCGGGCGGGAAGGCCTGATCCTTCTGTTCCAATCCATGCACAGCGCGCCGGGAAAGATTTTCTTCTATATGATGATTCGCGAAGGGAAATGGATGCATTCCTCCTTAGGGGAATGGAAGCCTGGCGAAGTCACAGATATCCTCTATACGAGGCACAGTATCTATACTTTCTCCCGGCAGCATCATCTGAGCAAAGATGAAAAATGGGCCCCGCTGGAAAATACCGTTCTTGCCGGGATAATTTCCAGAGAAAGAATGAAACAGGAAATGAAACGATTATAAAAGCACCGAAAGGAGACATTCCATGACAATGCAGAACCATGAAGATAAAATCCACATTCTTTTCATCTGCCACGGCAATATCTGCCGTTCTCCCATGGCGGAAATGATAATGAAGGACATGGTGCGCCAAAGGGGGCTGGATGGGAAATATGAAATTTCTTCCATGGCCGCCACCACCGAGGAAGTGGGCCATGATATCTATCCCCCTGCCCGAAGGACTCTTGCCGCCCACCATATTCCCTTTACAAAACGAAGGGCGGCTCTTATGACCAGGAAGGATTATGAAGAGGCGGACTATGTGATTGCCATGGATGAGGAGAACCTGGATGACCTTTCCCGCCTCACCCAGGGGGATCCGGAGAAAAAAATCTCCCGCCTTCTTGACTGGGCGGGAGAAACAAGGGATGTGGCGGACCCCTGGTATACAGGAAATTTTGAAAAAACCTATGAGGATATAGAAAAGGGCTGCCAGGCGGTGCTGGAGAAGCTTTCCTGAAAATGGGTGCATAAAAAGAGGCCATGAGAAATGGGTATCCTTTCTCACAGCCTCTTTTTCATGCCATGCAAAAAACTCCTGATTCGTCCCATGCTGATGCGCGGTAGGGCTCAGGCGTTCAGCTTCGATGAATCGGCCAGGAGCAGCCGCCTAAGCGGAATATCTGTGTCGTCAAGGAAGAACTGGTATAGCCATAGTTGCCACCAGGATGTCTGGCAGGTCATCTTCAGGAGTTCTTTGTGAAGTTTTGACGCGTCGGAGAGTTCTGATTCATATGAGGAAGTTCTTCCTGTCTCCCGCCTGTCCCTTGATAAGGTGTGTGCACGTAACAGGCAGGGAGGCCGGCGCCTCTTCCGGGCCCCTCAGTTCTCTCTGTCTATATAATCTCTTTAAAATAAAAAAATTCTCATGGAAAACAGTGTTTCCTGATGACCGGTCGTTAGCGGCGCCGGTTCCTTTTCTCCACGAGCCGGGATTCTACGCTATCGCCCAGAATGACGACGCCGAAGGAAGGCTACCTGGTGTCTGTCATCTCCTCTGACTATCTGATTATATCCTGCTCATCTTTCATGCTACAAACCTGTACTTTCGTACAGGTTTTTTTCTGTCCATTTTTAGTAAAATAAAAGTAAGGCCGGGATCCTTGCGGAATACCCAGAAAACAGGAAAGATGCGTTTTCTATGAAACAGAATCATTCCGCCTTGACAAAGAAGGTCCTGCCCCTGCTTCTCTGTACCGCCATCCCGTCAGCAGGGGTGGGACTTTCGGCAGAAGCGGCACAAACGCAGGGAAGGGATGCTGTCACGATCGAGAAATGCTGGAACCGCAGCCCATGGGAAATCCGCATTCTCAACAGGATCGTGCCGGTGCATACGTCGAGCTGCGGCGGCATAATCAGTAAAGAGATTCCCAGAAACAGGAGGTGTCTGGTAATGAAAGAGCCTGGCAAAATCAAATGGATGAGGCTTATCAGGGGTATCTTTTTAGGGATCCTGCTGGTCCTGACGATGACTCCGGCGGCCCTGGGGGCCCCAAAAACAGTGTTGGTCCACAATGTAGACGAAATGATGGAATCACTGGCGGACAATACGGAAATCGTTCTGGCACCGGGCGAATACAATCTGTCAAACTGGCAGGAGAAAGAATTTTCAGAGCGGCTGCTTCACTGCTTCGACTACTATGATTCGGCCCCTGCCGGTCTGTATCTGGGCGATGGTTGCACACTGGACATTGCCGGGTTCAAGGATCTCACCATCCGGGGATTGGATACGGAGACCATTACTGCAGAAATTGTTACAGAATTCCCCTATACGCCGGTATTGAAATTCGTCAACTGCCGAAACCTGAAACTGTCCCACCTCCGGATGGGCCACAAACTCAAAAAAGGATTCTGTGACGGCGCCGTGCTGAAACTGGATAGCGTCACTCATATGACCATGGATCATATGGACCTGTACGGATGTGGAACCTATGGGTATGAAGCCCGGTTCTGCAGCAGCATTCTCCTCAGGGACAGTGTAATCCGGGAATGCAGCTACGGTTTGGTGTCCGCCACAGACTGCCAGAACCTGAAATTCCTGCGGACCACCTTCAAAGATATGGAAACGGATCTTCCCCTCTTTGCTCTGATCCGCTCCCGGCTGGAGCTGACCGACTGCACCTTCCGGGATGTACGGGGAATCATCGACAGCCTCACCATGACTGGCGGCCATATCAGTGAATCATGAAAAGACCTTCCGGTGCATCAGAACTTTTAAAACCTGCTGGCAGGTAAAAAACAGCCTGATGATGTAAGCGGGTCCCTGAAGACCATCATTTACATCATCAGGCTTTTCGGGTGGAGGGCCGGAAGGTGAAATACAGGAAAGCAGCGGGTCCTCAGACAGGGGAGCAGCTGCATGAATGAGTGCGGATCCCGCTACCGTCCGCAGAGGGCGATCATCAGGGTCACTGCCCCATCTACCAGAAGGGAAACGGCTCCGGTAATGTAGGCGGTGTCATCATCCATGCGGTAGTACATCATGTATGCTGTAAAGGCGATGAGAGAAGCAGCAGCCACGGCGGCCCAGGTGAGACCATAGGCAGCGCCGGCAAGGCCACCTGCTTCATGGAGCACTCCCAGTACCATGATTTCCATGAGGGCCCAGAGAACGAGAAGGATGAGTTCTGTGGTCGGTTTCCGGCCGAAAAGTTTGACAGAACCGGCAAGAAGGATGAAATATACCAGAAGGGCCAAAGCCAGGAGCATGGTCCCTCCGGGCCAGGAGGGCGGCAGGGGAAGGCCATGAATGCCATGGACCGTCAGGGCGGTGCCGGAAAGGCCAAAGACTGCGAGGAGCAGGAACAGCAGGGCCGAGAGGGCCCCTCCGCTTCTGGCATCGGGCCGGAAGGCCGTGAGCCACCAGCCTGTATAAAACAGGGCACCAAGGCTCAGGAGAAACTGCCCTGTAATGATTTCTGCATATGCTGTAAGTCCAAACATAGTATCCCTTCTTCTTTGTGAAATCCTTTCTTTTCCTATTGTAGTCTTTTTTCTGGAATAAAGTGCGAAATGCATGTAAAAAGCCGTGAAAATAGCAATCCTTTTCACGGCTTTTTTATACAGGGTCTTTTATCTGCTGTTTTTCGCTGCATTAAAAACGATCTGGAAGGGCACCTGCTTTTCTTCTGCCCGCTTCTTCACCGATTCATATTCCGGATAGCGCCGTTTTTCGCTGCCCAGAGTGACTTCCTTCACCTGGACCCGGCCGTAGGCGGTGTCTACTTCCTTTTCTTCCCGATGAAGGATGGAGCGCATGAGAGGCGCCAGCTCGCGGATACCGATGGTGGTGGTTTCAGAAAAGAGGATGTTTTCCATGGCTTCTTTCCTGTCTTCCCTGCAGATCACCGTAAGTTCATAGGCCGGCCTGTTCTTTTTCATGTAGATAGGGGTGAAATGAACGTCCAGGGCGCCGGCATCCATCAGTTTTTTCATGGTATAGCCCAGCACTTCGCCGGAAGCGTCGTCAATATCGCTTTCCAGCTTGACTACCTGGTCTTTTTCCCAGGGCCCTTCTGCTTCATCAATGAGAATAGCCCGGAGGATATTGGTCCGTTCCTTGTAGTCCCGTTTTCCTGCGCCCAGGCCTGTTTTCAAAACGGTAAAAGAGGCAGGCAGCTCATGGGAGGTGGCCAGGGCCGCCGCGATGGCAGCGCCGGTGGGGGTCACGTATTCTCCTTTGGCGTCCATGATTTCCAGGGGCATGTGATAGGCGGTGACAATGTTCAGCGTAGCCGGCACAGGCACTGGAAGTACGCCGTGCTGGCAGCGGACAGTGCCTCTGCCTTCTGAAAGCTTCGGTACAATCACATTTTTGATATGGAGGCTGTCAAAGCATACGGCAGCGGAAATGATATCCACAATGGAATCGATGGCTCCCACTTCATGGAAATGGACTTCCTCTATGGGAAGGTTGTGGGCTTTGGATTCCGCCTCTGCCACAATGCGGAAAATCTTCTTTGCCAGAGCCCTGGCAGATTCGGTCATGTCCGTGCCGTCAATCACCGCTTCCACATCTTTCAGATGGCGGTGTTCATGATGATGGTGCCCCTCTCCATGGTCATGATGGTGATGGTCTTCATGACAGTGACAGTGGTGCTCTTCTTCCTCGTGATGGTGGCCATCTTCATGGCAGTGGCAGTGATGTTCTTCCTCCTCGTGATGGTGACCTTCTTCATGGCAGTGGCAGTGGTGCTCTTCCTCTTCGTGATGATGGCCTTCTTCATGGCAGTGGCAGTGATGTTCTTCCTCCTCATGATGATGGCCTTCTTCCTCATGATGGTGATGGTGTTCTTCATGAACCGCTTCCCTTGCTTCCGGCAGGGGGCCATAGAGATAGGCCATGTCGTGGTCATGGTTTTCATGTTCTTTGTCCAGAATCACGTTGAAATCGCAGCAGTCAATGCCTGCTTTCTGCACCCTCCCGATTTCCACCGTAAACCCTTTGGCTGGAATGGAAGAAAGCGCCTTGTCCAGCGCTTTCCGGTCCGCTCCCAGGTCCAGCAGGGCTGCCACAAACATATCCCCCGCAATGCCGGAGGCTGCTTCCAGATATAATGATTTTCCCATTTACACTTTTCCCCTTTCTGCCAGTCTGTTGATTTGGGTGGCCACATAACCGGCACCGAATCCATTGTCTATATTCACGGTCACTATGCCGTTGGCACAGGAATTAATCATGGTCAGGAGGGCAGAGAGGCCGTGGAAACTGGCGCCATACCCCACTGATGTGGGCACTGCAATCACCGGATTTCTCACCAGGCCCCCGATGACCGAGGCCAGGGCCCCTTCCATACCGGCCACTGCAATGACGCAGCTGGCCTTGCGCACCCGTTCCTCCTGGGACAGGAGCCGGTGGATGCCGCTGACCCCTACGTCATAAATCCGCTCCACATGGCTGCCGAAGTACTCTGCCGTCTGGGCCGCTTCTTCCGCCACTGATATATCGGCAGTGCCGCCGGTGCATACAGCAATGCATCCGATATGGTCCTTCTCCTTTTCCTGCTTCAGAATATGGGAAATAGGATCATAGGAAATGGAAGGCAGCACTTTCTTTACCAGTTCATACTGGTGAGGCGAAGCCCGAGTGCCGAAGACTTCTCCTTCCGTTTCGTAAAGTTTCTTAAAAATCTGCCCGATAAAGGCGTCAGACTTACCCTGGCAGTATACCACTTCCGCAAAGCCGGACCGGGCCTTTCTGTCTGTATCCAGCTTGGCAAATCCCATTTCTTCATAGGGCCGGTCTGCCGGATTTTTCCGGAGAAGCGCCTCCGCTTCTTCCGGGCGCAGGGCGCCGGAGGCTACCTTCTGCAGTATATCTTTCATATCCATGATGAAATCCTTTATAAGTACATTAATGACAATAATGGGTGGACTGGCGGGACGGTAAAGACCGCTGTCGGCTATCCGCTAACCGCTATCCGCTGCCCCTATGACACAGAAAGGCCAATCCCGTAACGCTGACTTCATATTCATCGCCCAATAGGGCGATACCACAACCCTCGGCCCAAAGGGCCGTCAAACCTAAGAACCCTCCGGCTCGAAAGGGCCGGTCCATCTTAAGAACCCGGACCGCCGAAGGCGGCCCTTACAGCACTTCGTCCATGCTGCCCATGCGGTAGCCCTGAAGGTCCATGGTGACATAGGCAAAGCCCAGGCTGTGGAAGGTGCGCACCACTTCCTCGTGGATGCGGAAAAGTTTCCACAAATCCTCAGGCAGTACTTCGATGCGGGCCAGATTTCCTTCATGAAGCCGCACCCGGAACTGCTTGAAGCCTTTGGAGAAAAGGAAATCTTCCGCTTTTTCCACCATGGAGAGCTTGTCCTCTGTAATGGTTTCTCCATAGGGAAAACGGGTAGCCATGCAGGCAAAGGACGGTTTGCTCCAGGTGGGAAGGCCCGCTTCTTTGGAAAGGGCACGGATGTCTGCCTTGTAGAGGCCGGCATGACGGAGAGGGCTCCTGATGCCAAGTTCCCCAAGGGCCTTGAGCCCCGGCCGGTATTGGGAGGCATCATTGAGGTTCGTGCCGTCGATGACATAGGCAAAGCCTTCCTTTTCCGCGATTTTCTTAAGGGAACTGAAAAGGAAATGTTTGCAGAGATAGCAGCGGTTCGAAGGATTTTCTGCAAATCCTTCAATGCCGAACTGGTCCATTTTCACCACTTCCTGCCGGATGCCTTCCCTGCAGCAGTATTCAATGGCGTCTGCCACTTCCCTTTCCGGTACCGACGCCAGGTTCATGGTGACTGCCATGGCCCTGTCCCCCAGCACCTTTCGGGCTTCATGCATGAGATAGGTGGAGTCCACGCCGCCGGAAAAGGCCAGCACCACGCTGCCCAGCTGTTTCAGATATGCTTCCAGATGATCCTGTTTCTTCTGTAATTCTTCTGTTACCATAGGTTTCTCCATTCTTTAGAAATACTGATCCGCAAGACTTCCGGCGCCAGCCGGAAGGAACGAGGGCGGTTTCTATTCATTTCATTATTATACCATCCGCTGCCCCTTTGATGACAGTCCATGAAGAAGGAGAGGAAGGCTCCTTCCCCGAACGCAGCCGGAAAGCTGTTCTTATTATAAAAGACTGAAGCCTGCTTCAGGCAAGCCGCAAAGCTATCTTAGTTTCACCCTTTCCCTTTTTATGGTATAATTTACTTGAGAAATATTATCATAAAAGGAGGACCATCATGGGTACCCTGTTAACTATACTGATTACAGCAGCCATTGCCGGCTGGTTCGGCTACAGCCTCTACCGCATGTGGCGGGGCGCCAGCGGCAGGGACTGCGCCAGCTGCGCTTTAGGCAGCGGTTTTGATTACGCCCTGTACAATGATAAAAAGGCGGCGCCTCCCAAAGCGGAATTCGTCACCGCCGCCGGCCACCACATTATCGTGGATGAAGCAGCCGCCAGGATGCGGAGAGAACGGATCCGGAAAATGATGGAAGGGCGGTAAGTCAAAGAGGCAGCGGAGAAGTGTTCCTCATTTCTTCACTGCCTCTTTTTTCATGCCCAAAAGAGACTGTGGAGAAATCTCACGCCTCAAATGGCAGAAACGCCGCACCGCCCCCGTCATTTCGACCGAAGCCGGTCAGCCGCCAATAGGAAAACCTCTTATTGTGCAGGCTAGAGGCCAACTTCGGCTGACTTGGAGACTCTATGCAGAGTCTCCACAGAGTGGAGAAATCTCACTCTCCCTTGGTATGCAGCAGGCAGGAGATCTCTCGACTCAGCGTCTCAATAGCCCCCGAGGTCTTTATCCCCATACCGCCATGTCCCTCCGCTCGAGATGACGGTGGCGGCAGGCAGCATACGGTCATTTCAAAAGGGCAAATGGCAGAAGCGCCGCCCCGCCCCTCCGTCATTTCGACCGAAGCCGGTCAGCCGCCAATAGGAAAGCCTCTTATTGTGCAGGCTAGAGGCCAACTTCGGCTGACTTGGAGACTCTATGCAGAGTCTCCACAGAGTGGAGAAATCTCACTCTCCCTTGGTATGCAGCAGGCAGGAGATCTCTCGACTCAGCGTTTCAATAGCCCCGAGGTCTTTATCCCCATACCGCCATGTCCCTCCGCTCGAGATGACGGTGGCGGCAGGCAGCATACGGTCATTTCAAAGAGGCAAATGACATAAACGCCGCACCGTCCCCGTCATTTCGACCGAAGCCGGTCAGCCGCCAATAGAAAAGCCTCTTATTGTGCAGGCTAGAGGCCAACTTCGGCTGACTTGGAGACTCTATGCAGAGTCTCCACAGAGTGGAGAAATCTCACTCTCCCATGGTATGCAGCTGGCTGCCTGTCATCATGGGGCGGTCATAAAAAAGGGCTGTGAAGAAATGATGACCATTTCTTCACAGCCCTTTTCAAAAGAGAGTATCAGATGAGGATCATGCTGCCTGCTGCCAAAAGGAGGCAGTAGGTGACGCGGTTGAACATTTTCTGATTGATCATATCGTGAATTTTATTTCCCAGATAGATGGCAATGACCAGAGGAATCACGCCCAGGCCCAGAAGTTCAAAGAATTCCGTATTGTAAAGGCCTTTTTCATAATCGTTGAACATGAGTACCAGGTTCAGGATGGTCCATACGGAAGCCACATTGGCGCGGAAGGAATCCTTATCCCGGAAGGTAGCGACCAGGTATACCACCAGCAGGGCGCCGCCGGAAGCAAACATGCCATGAATGACGCCGGCTCCCAGAAGAACAGGGATGGCGATCCAGTTCGGCAGGGCGGATGCGCTCTGTTTGAAAATCAGGCTCTTCAGCGCTGCCCCTACGATAATGGCGCCGTAAAGAGGTACCAGAATCTGGGGATTCACCACGTTGTAAAGGTGAATACCGATGGCCATGCCCACCAGCATGAATACCACAATGCGGAGCAGTTCCTTCGGGTTGATGTACTGACGGTTCTGATACATCAGGAGTGCGCACACCAGCCAGCAAATGGCATTAATGACTGCTTTGGCCATATCCGGTCCATAGAGAAGAATGGTTGGCGGAATTGAGAGCATGACTCCTGCAAAGCCGGTCAAAGCCTGCACGATATTGGAAATAAACACGGCCAACATAAAGAGGGCTAATTTAACAAATTCAGGAAGCATCATTAAGTCCATACAAATCACCACATTTCTTAAAATTTCTGTCATCCCGGGGAATGCTTCGTCCGTGGAAACCCCGGCGTTTCTTTTGATGGCACCATTATAACCCCGGTTTTTACGGAAAAAGCCCCTTTTCTCAAACAGTATAAACCTATCTAATTATGTTATTGAAAATAGGACTACCCATCACTTAATTAGATTGACAATGATTCTGCTATTCTTTACATAAAGTCATAATGATGCGTCTGTATGATTTATCATCATAATAGATTTCATGGGCCTTCCCGAAACAGCCCCTTCACTTTTCGTCATAAAAAAATTGACGCATCCTCTATTTTTCCTCTCCCTTTCCGCTCTGCTATAGAAATTGTTTATATAGAGTTCCAGTCTCTTTGGTACCTCTTGACAAGATTTCAAAATGCCCCGTTTTGTCCCTGCCCGTTTCCTATTCGCCCTGTTTCCTGTATAATACAAATATCATCATTCCATTTACCATGACCGGGAAAGCACCTATGCATTGATAGAGTCCGGTTTCATACCAATGAAATCCGGCAGTCCTTACCAGGCTGCTTCCCGAAGGCGCAGAAGCTGCGCAGAAAGGCGTCCTATGTCTGACAATACCATTCCGTTCCCTCAGGGAAACCGCACCAAAAATGTAAAAGCCGATATGTTTGAAAAATACATGAAAGACGAAGGGCTGAACTTCTTCCGCCGCCAGGAAACCCATGATTCCTACGACACCATCGTCTTCATGACTGCCATTCCCGCCGGAAAGCATCATAAGCTGGTGGCCGCTGTCATCACTGACAACAGCATGTACACCCTCCTCCGGATCCATTTGGGCACTGCCCCCAAGGGCCCCGCCAGAAAGACCTTCCTTGCCTTCCTGAACAACCTCAATGCCCATCATGCCATCGTGAAATATTCCATCGGCTCCGATGAAAATGTATTCCTGGACGTCACCTTCACCACCCGTCCGGAAAACTTCGACCCCGCCACCATCCGCACCACCATGGACATTGTGGTCTACCAGCTCTCCCAGACCTATGACGACATCGCCCGCCGGCTGGACAAGCCGGGAGACGAGACTAACGGGTTCTCTCTGTAAAGGGCCGCGCAGCGGCCCCGCGCCCTTTGGGCGCGAAAGGTTCTTAAGATGGACCGGCCCTATGGGCCGGAGGGTTCGTAAGTTTGACGGGCCCTGCGGGCCCGAGGGTTGTGGTATCGCCCTCACGGTGCACAGCGAACACATTTTGCACTATGCGAACTGGATTTGTAAGGGAGCATCAGCGACCTGAAAATCCAGTGAGTCAGTGACAGCAGTGGATGAAGGAGCGCTAGCGACGCGCAAAATGTAGTGAGTCGTTTCCCCTTTAGGGGGCGATGAGTATGAAGTCAGCGTTACGGGATTTACTTTCAGTGCCATATGGCATGATAAACATTCTGCAGTGGAAAACCATACAACCGCGCCTGCAGTGCGGGGTCGTTCTGTTTTCCCTCGGGCGAAAGCCCGGTTGTTAGGTTTTATCATAAGAGGGCGCCTTCTATAAATGTAAGGCGCCCACAACAACCCTCAGCGGCAGAGCTGCTGTCAAACTTAAGAACCCTCGGGGCGATAGCCCCGTCAAACTTTAGAACCCTCAAGCCCCAATGGGGCTTGTCTATAAAGCGCCTGAACCTCCCTTGCTTTCGGGAATAGCCATCACCACCGCAAGTATCACTCAATACAAAAGGAGCATTTTCATGATTCGTCCTATTGTCAAAGATATCCTCTTCCTCCAGCGGAAAGCCGAGAAGGCCAGCCGGAAGGACCGTGCGGCGGGCCGGGATCTTCTGGACACCCTGGCCGCCCACAGCGACACCTGCGTGGGTCTGGCAGCCAATATGATTGGCGCTTCCAAAGCCATCATCGCCATCCAGGATGAAAAACGTTTCCTTCTCCTCTACAATCCAGTCATCACCATGCATTCCCTCACATATTATGATACGGAAGAAGGGTGCCTCTCTCTTGCCGGAAAGCGTCCCTGTCGGCGCTATGACTGGGTGGAAGTGAAATATGAGGACGAAAACTTCCACAAAAAGAGAAAACGGTTTCAGGGCTTCACTGCTGAAATCATCCAGCACGAAATGGACCATCTGGAAGGTATACTGATATAGAAAAAGCACGTCCCTGGAGACGTGTTTTTTTGATGAACCATTTCCAATTTTTTCAAAGCATGGCAGCCCTATTAATAGTATAATAAAAGGGACCATCCGGAGAATCAATGATCCGGATTTAGTAGGAGGAACCATGAATATTTCCATCATCGGCGCCGGAAGCACCGCACTGGCCGGAGCCGCTTATTTTAATCTGAAAAATGTGCCCTGTCAGGTGTATGTGAGAAACCGCATCAAAGCAGCCTGCTGGAATCAGTCTCCCCTCACAGTAAGAGGCAAAATCGACACATCCCTGTACGTTCCCTTTACCACAGATTTAAAAAAGGCCGTGGAGGAAGCGGACATCCTCATGGTATGCACCCACGCCACAGACCATGAAGGGGTGGTGGAAGAAATCGCCCCCTTCCTTCATGACGGGCAGTGCCTGCTTTTCATGAACGGCTGCTGGGGCGCCATCAAGGCCTGCCGCCTTCTGTCCAAACAGCAGGATGCCCCGTCCATTTCCATTGCGGAAACTGCCAATATGCCCTTCATCGCCCGCCTCTCTTCCGATTATAAAACATTGGATTTCAAGGCCATGAAAGAAGAAATCGGCTATTCCTGCCTTGGTGAAGAAGGAGAACTGAGCACCCTTCTGCACCTGATGGCGCCCAAGGTGAGCCGGGTCGCTTCCCCTGCCTCCACTTCCCTGTCCGCCACCAATCCCATCATCCACGTGACAGCCTGCCTCTTCAACATGACCCGCATTGAAAACGGAGAGAAATTCCATTTCTTCGGTGATTCCCTCACCCCAAAGGTGGCTGCCTACATGGAAGCCTGCGACCAGGAACGGATTGCCATAGGGAAAGCCCTGGGCCTTTCCCTCTCCTCCCTTCTGGACGTGCTCAACGCCTCCTGGGGAGAGAAAAAGGAAAATCTCTACGACGCCCTTACGGAAAATCAATCCTATAAAACCGTCATGGGACCTACGGACCTCAAGGGCCGCTACCTTTCCGAAGATCTTCCCTGCGGCATGGGAAGCCTTCGGGATCTGTCCGATATGATGCACGTAGAGGCCCCCCATATCAGAAGTCTGGTGGATACCCTGTCCCTCTACCTGGGAAAACCCTACACCCCCTTCCTGACGCCCCAGGATTTACGGGTGATTAAAAGTCTGAAATAAGAGAGGCGGACGGCTCCTTTGGAGCCGAGGGTTCTTAAGGTTCTTAAGTTTGACAGCGGCAAAGCCGCTGAGGGTGGTGGCATCGCCCTGTCGGGCGATGGAGGTTTTAAATGCCTCCTTAGGCGGCATACAATACGCCCTCTGCACCAGCCCGCTCTGCGACCAGAACCCGGTCTGCCGGTGGCTGCCCCATGGTGGCTTGACCCGGGCGCGACAGGCTCCTGCACCCCCTTGCTTTCGGGAATACAGCATACAGGCACATAGCTCACGGACAGCGGTCAGCGGATAGCGGACAGCAGTCCTATCAGCTCACCAAAGAGGAGGATATCTATGAAAAAACTATTAGCACCCATACTTGCTGCCTGCCTTATGGTGGGCGGGGAAACCGCATTGGCGGAAAACTGGATCCCCTTCCAGGACTCCGATACCACTCTGGTGGATACGGACTCCTACGTGGACAGCGGCCTTCGCTCTTCCCTGTCCATCAAATCCAAAGCCAAAGAGGGAGACACCATTTCCAATATTGAATTCGACAAAAACCACAGGACCTACCGGGTCACGGAAATGAAAACCCTGGATGCCAAAGGCGCCGTTACCAACGATTTCACCTACAGCGACGACCCCCAGAACTGGAGCGCCCTGGTGCCCCATTCCTTCGGCATGAACCTGTACAACCACTACGTGGAAAATCCCCTTCCCCGTTTTACCAATCCCCAGTGGCTCGTCATTTATAAAGAAGAAGGCGTCCGTTTCCACGGAAGCACCTATGACGTAGAAAAAAATACCATTTCCTATAAAGACGGCTACGCCACCTTCTGGATCCGCATTTCCTACCCCTGGAAAGACCAGAACTTCTCCTCCGTCATTTACCAGGTCCGCATGGACGTCCCCCACAAACGGATCCAAACCCTTTCCATGACCCGCTATGACTACGACGGTAAAGTCCAGAGTCACGGCGCCGGCAGCAGAGACCGGGAAACCATTGCTGAAGGGTCCCCCATGGAAAAGGTGCATGCTTACATTAATAAAGAACTGCTGGCCGGACACATCCGCATGATGTCGTCGCTCTAAGAGGCTGCTGTGGACACACCTGCGGTGTGAAGGTTCAAAGCCCTATGGTAAGACTGCAAGTTAAGTTTTAATTAAAATAATCGCATTTGAGTTGGGATTTAATTAAATTACTTGAAAATGGCGCACTCTAACCACGCCTTTCAAAAATCGATTTTTTT